>Ga0209371_1000517_pt1 | contig 36752 bp, 30 predicted proteins | sample AgamicAtAmrz_FD_187165 | JGI IMG/M metagenome (GOLD analysis project Ga0209371, IMG submission 187165) | Agave microbial communities from Guanajuato, Mexico - At.Am.rz (SPAdes) (version 2) | ecosystem: Host-associated > Plants > Roots > Rhizosphere | place: Guanajato, Mexico | collected 2012-06-07
ATTGAGGCATTTTGTTATGGTACCTGTGGTCGCGCTGGTTGGGCGTCCCAATGTGGGAAAATCTACGCTATTTAACCGCTTAACCCGCACACGTGATGCGCTGGTAGCGGATTTTCCTGGACTGACTCGCGATCGCAAATATGGTCGCGCCGAAGTGGAAGGGCGCGAATTTATTGTTATTGATACCGGCGGTATCGACGGCACTGAAGAGGGTGTCGAAACGCGGATGGCCGAGCAGTCACTGCTGGCGATTGAAGAAGCGGACGTCGTACTGTTTATGGTCGACGCGCGTGCCGGCATGATGGCGGCCGATCAGCAAATCGCGAAACATCTCCGTTCCCGTCAGAAAGCGACCTTCCTGGTGGCGAACAAAACGGATGGACTGGATCCGGATCAGGCGGTGATCGACTTCTACTCCCTGGGTCTGGGCGAAATTCATGCGATTGCCGCGTCCCACGGTCGTGGCGTCACCAGCCTGATTGAAACGGCGCTGCTGCCGTGGATGGAAAAGGTTGAAGAGGTCGAACTCACGGAAGAAGAAGAGAACCAGGCTTACTGGGCGGCGCTGGACGCTGAAAAGTCGGCGGAACAGCAGGCTGCAGAGGAAGAAGAGAATTTTGATCCGACTGGCCTGCCGATTAAACTGGCGATTGTCGGCCGTCCAAACGTAGGTAAGTCAACGCTTACTAACCGTATCCTCGGTGAAGACCGCGTTGTGGTTTATGACATGCCGGGCACCACCCGTGACAGCATCTATATTCCGATGGAGCGCGACGAACGTGAATACGTTCTGATCGACACCGCAGGCGTGCGTAAGCGTGCCAAAATCTCGGACACCGTTGAGAAATTCTCGGTCATTAAGACGCTGCAGGCGATCGAAGATGCCAACGTAGTCATGCTGGTCATCGACGCCCACGCCGGTATTTCCGATCAGGACCTTTCGCTGCTGGGCTTTATCCTCAACAGTGGTCGTTCGCTGGTGATTGTGGTCAACAAATGGGATGGCCTGTCGCAGGAAGTGCGTGACGAAGTCAAAGAGACACTGGACTTCCGTCTGGGCTTTATCGATTTCGCACGTATCCACTTTATCTCTGCGCTGCACGGCAGCGGTGTGGGTAATCTGTTCGAGTCCATTACCGAAGCCTATGACTGCTCGACCCGTCGCGTAAATACCTCGCTGCTGACCCGTATCATGAACATGGCAGCAGATGACCATCAGCCACCCCTGGTGCGCGGCCGTCGCGTAAAGCTGAAGTATGCGCATGCCGGCGGCTATAACCCGCCTATCGTCGTGATCCACGGTAATCAGGTTAAGGATCTGCCGGATTCTTATAAACGCTACCTGATGAACTACTTCCGTAAATCACTGAACGTGATGGGCACGCCTATCCGTATCCAGTTTAAAGAGGGTGAAAACCCTTATGAAGGCAAGCGTAACCTGCTGACACCGACTCAGCAGCGTAAGCGTAAGCGTCTCATGGCGCACATGAAAAAGAACAAGCGTTAAACGGAGAGGGCCAGCAGGCCCTCTTTTTTTTGCCTGAAATCGGCTGACTGAGGCGAAATCAGTGTGAGCGTGGTGAAACCTGCCAGTAACCGCTGTCGCCCCGCGACGGCGAATTGTTCTGTCCTTGCTGTGGAGCCCATTTCCCCGCGCAGCCCTGCTGCCCGACGTGCCACGCACTCTTTGAGGTAAGCAGAGCCTGCGGCGCATGGACGCTTTCTGCCGCAACAGACATGGCCTGAACTCCCGCTCTCGCCTGCGTTTCCGCTTACCGGCTTGCTGAACCCGCTGTCCACCCTCTGCGGCAGCAGGATGAACCCCCGCTTATTTTGTAGCAAAAATGCTATTGCATCGTAACAAATGGGTTGTACATGTTCACTCTGTAATGTACCAGGTGGTACAATCCTGCCGCGTCGTGGGAGAGGCAGCGCAGTTTATGCTCTTCCGACCCTCAGAAACTCACGGACGCGGGTCTGTTTATATTCGATTTAAAACCGAGCGATGCTCTGTGCCGCGTTAATCGCGTGGCGGAGTCCGGATGCGTCCTGTCTGGCCGCTCTGTTTATTCAGGAGAGTAAGTGTTATGGCTGAAACATCCTCCCGCTCCGGAAAGGGGCTGGGAATTGCATCCGTACTGCTCGGGCTGGTGCTGCTTGCCACCGGTCTGTTTTTTGCCATCGGCGGCGGTAAGCTGGTCGCCCTTGGTGGCAGCGGATACTTTTTAATTGCGGGTATCGTCACGGTCCTCTCCGCAATTCAGTTCTTCCGCCGCAAATCGTCGGCAGTGGTTCTGTTCCTGCTGGTCTTCCTCGGCACCCTGATCTGGTCCCTGTTTGACGCGGGTCTGGCGTTCTGGCCGCTGGTCTCCCGTCTGATGGTGCCTGCCGGACTGATGCTGCTGGCCTTCCTGATCTGGCCTTCGCTGCGTAAGCACGAAGGTAAGCCCTCACTGGCAAAACCCGCTTACCTCTTCTCTGGGCTGCTGGCGGCTGGCATGGTGGCGACGCTGGTGCAGATGTTCCAGCCGCATCCGACCGTGGCAGCCACAGGCCAAGAGCTGCCGCTGATCCCCGTGGATAAGGCTAAACAGCAGAAAGACTGGGATAACTACGGCAATAACCCTGAGGGCAGCCGCTTTGTCGCGCTGGATCAGATCACCCGCGACAACGTGAAAGATCTGCAGGTGGCCTGGACCTTCCGCACCGGCGATACTCCGATCAGCCCGACCGGTAACGGCGCAGAAGACCAGCAGACCCCTCTGCAGGTCGGCAACACACTTTACCTCTGCACACCGCACAACAACGTCATCGCCGTGGAAGCCAACACCGGTAAGCCGATCTGGAAACGCGAAATCAACGCACAGGCGGAAGTCTGGCCACGCTGCCGTGGTCTGGCCTATTTTGATGCGACTAAACCGCTGCAGCAGCCAGACAAGCCAGGCTCCACGCCGGTGCCTGCCGCTGTGCTGCCCGCCGGAGACAGCTGTCAGCGCCGTATCCTGATGAACACCATCGATGCGCGTCTGATTGCCATCAACGCAGATAACGGTGAGTTCTGTGAGAACTTCGGTAATCACGGCACGGTCGATCTCAAAGCGGGCCTGGGTCAGGCACCGGATCCGCAGTATCAGCTGACGTCCGCGCCAACCCTGGCGGGTACCACCGTGGTAGTCGGCGGTCGCGTTGCTGACAACGTACAGACCGATATGCCGGGTGGGGTGCTGCGTGGCTTCGACGTTATCACCGGTCAGATGCGCTGGGCGTTTGACCCGGGCAATACCGACCCGAATGCGATCCTGATGCCGGGGAAAGATTACACCCGCAGTACGCCGAACTCCTGGGCACCGATGTCTTATGACCCGGCAATGAACACCGTCTTTATCCCGATGGGCAGCTCGTCGGTTGACCTCTGGGGCGCGAATCGTACCGAACTGGATCACAAATATGGCGCGTCAATTCTGGCGCTGGATGCGACGACCGGCAAAGAGAAGTGGGTCTATCAGACGGTTCACAACGATCTGTGGGACTTTGACCTGCCGATGCAGCCCAGCCTGATTGATTTCCCGCAGAAAGATGGCAGCACCACGCCAGCGGTCGTCATTGGGGGGAAAACCGGCATGATCTTCGTGCTTGACCGTATGACCGGCAAGCCGCTGACCAAAGTCGAAGAACTGCCGATGCCGCAGGGCCAAATCCCGAACGAGCAGTACACCAAAACCCAGCCACACTCGACCGGCATGCCGCAGATTGGCAATCAGACGCTGAAAGAGTCTGATATGTGGGGCGCGACGCCGTTTGACCAGCTGGCGTGCCGCATTGGTTTTAAATCAATGCGCTACAACGGCCTGTTCACGGTGCCGGGCACCGACAAGTCTCTGAGCTTTCCGGGTTCACTGGGAGGAATGAACTGGGGCAGCATGTCGACAGATCCGAACAACCATCTGTTGTTCGTTAATGATATGCGTCTGGGCCTGTGGGTACAGATGATCCCGGCTGACACCAACAACATTTCACGTGGCAGCAACGGTGGTGAAGCGATCAACACCGGCATGGGCGCGGTTCCGCTGAAAGGTACGCCTTATGCCGTGAACAAAAACCGCTTTATGTCACCGCTGGGCATCCCTTGTCAGAAGCCGCCATTTGGTACGCTGTCAGCGATTGATATGAAAACTCAGAAAATCGTCTGGCAGGTTCCGGTCGGCACGGTGCAGGATACCGGTCCGTTTGGTATCAAGATGCGCATGAAAATGCCAATCGGCATGCCAACGCTGGGCGGTACGCTGGCCACCCAGGGTGGACTGGTGTTTATCGCCGGTACGCAGGATTACTATCTGCGCGCCTTTGATGCCTCAACCGGTAAAGAGGTGTGGAAAGCACGTCTGCCGGTCGGCAGCCAGGGCGGCCCGATGAGCTACGTCTCACCGAAAGATGGTAAGCAGTACATCCTGATCTCAGCGGGCGGCGCACGTCAGTCACCCGACCGCGGTGATTATGTGATTGCTTACGCGCTGCCAGACAGCAAGTAACCGCTGACAAGCAAAAGGGCCGACATTGTCGGCCCTTTTTTTATTTCCCGTCACGCCAGAGCGCCTGCAGTTCAGGTGGCGCCACCTGTTCCGGAATCAGCAGCACAATGGTGCCCGACTCCCGGCGGGTCGCATACTGAATCTGAATGCGAAAATAGCGCTGATCGCCGCTGCCCACCTGCGCGGCTTTCTCCTCCGGTTCACCCAGAGGCATGGCCTGCTCCAGCGCGTGACAAACCCGCTGCTTTTCAGGCGCAGGCAGCTCGCCCAGCATAAAGCGCCGCTCGGCGCGCAGCCCCGGAATAAAAGCCATGCCGCCTTCCCGTGCGACGACGACGGTAGCATCATCGGTAAGTTCGGGCAGGTCACTCATAGCACGCCAACCTCCTTCCACGCCTGTTCAATAGCTTTGCTGACCGACTGATTAAACCGTTTTTCGCCGTGCTGAACCGTGAAGCGGGCAAAGGTTTTGAAGTCCGCATCCTGCGGGAGTTCGTCGTCACACAGGGTGTCATACCAGGCGTAGCCCGCCTGTTCCCACGCATAGCCGCCCAGCGCCATGGCCGCCAGATAGAACGCCCGGTTAGGAATGCCGGAATTGATATGCACGCCGCCATTATCCTCGCGCGTCTTCACATAGTGATCCATGTGCGCAGGCTGCGGGTCTTTGCCCAGCATTGGGTCATCATACGCCGTGCCCGGTTCAGACATCGAGCGCAGGCCACGTCCATTGATGCCTTTTGCCAGCAGACCTTCGCCGATGATCCAGTCTGCCTCGTCAGCACGCTGCTTTTTACTGAACTGCTTCACCAGCGAGCCGAAGACATCCGACAGTGATTCATTCAGCGCACCCGCCTGCTCGAAGTAGATCAGCCCGGCTTCATTTTCCGTGACGCCGTGGGCCAGTTCATGTGCCACTACGTCGATCGCAATCGTGAAGCGATTGAAGATCTCGCCGTCACCATCACCAAAGACCATCTGCTGACCGTTCCAGAAGGCATTCTGATATTTCTCACCGTAGTGGATGGTGCCCAGCAGCTTCAGGCCCTGACCATCCAGTGAGTTACGCTGATAGGCCTGCCAGAAGAAATCATAGGTGACGCCCAGATAGTCCCAGGCTTCATCTGCCGCCACGTCGTCATTGCCCGGCTGGCCCTCCTGACGGATGAGCTTGCCCGGCAGGGTCTGCTGACGTTGTGCATCATAAATTTCACGATCCACCTGACCGCCGACGGCCGTTTTTGCCACCGTGGGTTTTTGCCAGTGTTCGGCCATCAGGTGCTGAACGTGTGTCAGGGTGCGGCGCGCCTGCTCCTGCTGGTGGCCCGAACCGTGAGCAATGATCTTACGAAGGATATAGGGAGGAATAACGCAGTAAGCCATGTGAGACTCCTTGGCATCAGGGATGGTCCGGAAAGTATAGACTCTGAGGCGGGATGGGCCTCATGATTGAGGCCAGCGTTAATCAGGGAAACAGGCAGGGCGGCAGAATCAGGCGAGGTTTTTGCGACGGCGTTTTTTTTCTGGCACTAACTGCGTGACCTGGCTTTCGACCCAGCCATCATCAAGACGGGTGCGCAGCAGGTCGCCGCTCTGAAGCTGTCCGGTATTTTTCACCACCTGACCGGCCGTGTCGGTGGTCACGCTGAACCCCCGCGCCAGCGTGGCCAGCGGACTGACGCCTTCCAGCTGAGCGACCCGCTGACCAAAGATCTGTTTACGGCTGTTCAGCTGTTTTTCCATGCTCTGCTGCAGGCGATAGTGCCAGCTCTGCAGCTGTTTCTGCGCCTCAAACAGACGCTGCTGCGGCTGCTGCGCACTGAGGCGATGGAGCAGGCGATCCTGCTGGCGCGTGGCGTGACGCAGACGGTTTTCCATCGCTTCACCCAGACGCTGCTGCAGGCGGAACAGAGCGGTCTGCTGGCGCGCCAGGCGCAGCTGAGGATGCTGCTGTTGCAGACGATGCTCAAGACGGCTATAGCGCCGCTGCTGGCGGGCCAGATAGTAATCCATCGCCATCTCCAGCCGCTGCTGTTGCGACTGCAACTGGCGCAGTAGCTCAACCTGATTCCGGCTGACCAGCTCGGCGGCGGCGGAGGGGGTCGGCGCACGCAGGTCCGCCACAAAGTCGGCAATGGTGACGTCAGTTTCATGGCCGACCGCGCTGACAACAGGAATGCGGCTGGCAAAGATAGCGCGCGCAACGCGTTCGTCGTTAAAGCTCCACAAATCTTCCAGCGACCCGCCACCGCGACCGACAATTAACACGTCGCATTCGTTGCGCAGGTTGGCGATTTCGATCGCCCGGACGATAGCCGCCGGGGCATCAACGCCCTGAACTACGGTGGGATAGATCACGACGGGCAGAGAGGGATCGCGGCGATGCAGCACGCGCAATACATCATGCAGCGCCGCACCGGTGGAGGAGGTGATCACCCCGACCTGACGCGCCGGGTCCGGCAGCGGTTGCTTGTGCTGCGGCTCAAACAGGCCTTCGGTTGCCAGCTTTGCCTTCAGCCGTTCAAACTCCTGCTGGAGCAGCCCTTCGCCCGCCGGATGCATGCTTTCGGCAATCAGCTGATAGTCGCCGCGAGGCTCATAGAGTGTAATGCTGGCGCGGACCAGCACCTGCTGACCATGCTGAGGCCGGAAGGTCACGCGCCGGTTGCTGTTGCGGAACATGGCACAGCGAACCTGCGCACCATCATCCTTCAGCGTGAAGTACCAGTGACCGGATGCGGGCTGGCTGAAATTGGAGATCTCGGCGCTGATCCAGACCAGGCCCATCTCTTTCTCCAGCAGCTGACGCACTGTCGTATTGAGACGGCTGACGGTAAAAATATTGGCAATGGGTGGCAGCGACATGTGACGAAGATCAAATTCCAAATCAGGAGGTTAATTCACCGATACTACAGTCCTGCCAGAGCGGATCAAGACTTTTCCGCAAAAAATAGTGGAGGCAATCGATTACGGCCTGTATAATGCCGCGGCAATATTTTATCTAATCTCAATCACCCGAGGTGGAGTATTGCCATGTTAAGAATCGCTAAAGAAGCACTCACTTTTGACGACGTTCTGCTCGTTCCTGCTCACTCCACCGTCCTGCCAAACACGGCCGACCTCAGCACGCAGCTGACCAAAAATATCCGTTTAAATATTCCTATGCTCTCTGCTGCGATGGACACCGTGACCGAAGCGGGCCTGGCGATCGCGCTGGCACAGGAAGGCGGTCTGGGTTTCATCCATAAAAACATGTCGATTGAACGCCAGGCGGATGAAGTGCGCAAGGTGAAGAAGCACGAGAGCGGCGTCGTGACCGAACCGCAGACCGTTCTGCCGACCACGCCGCTGTCTGACGTCAAAGCGCTGACCGAGCGTAATGGTTTTGCGGGTTATCCGGTAGTGAACGGCGACAATGAACTGGTGGGTATCATCACCGGTCGTGACGTGCGCTTTGTCACCGACCTCTCTCAGCCTGTTTCTGCCGTCATGACCCCGAAAGATCGTCTGGTGACGGTGAAAGAGGGCGAAGCGCGCGACGTTGTCCTGCACAAAATGCATGAAAAACGCGTCGAGAAAGCGCTGGTGGTGGATGACAGCTTCCATCTGCTGGGCATGATCACCGTTAAAGACTTCCAGAAAGCTGAACGTAAACCTAACGCCTGTAAAGATGCGCAGGGGCGTCTGCGCGTCGGTGCCGCTGTGGGTGCCGGTGCCGGCAATGAAGAGCGCATTGATGCGCTGGTCGCGGCGGGCGTTGACGTGCTGCTGATTGACTCTTCTCACGGCCATTCCGAAGGCGTGCTGTCACGTATCCGCGAAACCCGCGCAAAATACCCGGATCTGGAGATCGTCGGCGGTAACGTGGCGACCGGTGCGGGCGCACTGGCGCTGGTTGAAGCAGGCGTGAGCGCAGTTAAAGTGGGTATCGGCCCGGGTTCTATCTGTACGACCCGTATCGTGACTGGCGTGGGTGTACCGCAGATCACGGCCGTTTCTGACGCCGTCGCCGCGCTGGAAGGCACCGGGATTCCGGTCATTGCCGATGGCGGTATCCGTTTCTCTGGTGATATCGCGAAAGCGATCGCCGCCGGTGCATCCTGTGTGATGGTCGGTTCGATGCTGGCAGGCACCGAAGAGTCGCCGGGTGAGATCGAACTTTATCAGGGCCGTGCATTCAAATCCTATCGTGGTATGGGTTCACTGGGCGCTATGTCCAAAGGCTCCTCTGACCGCTACTTCCAGACTGATAACGCCGCGGACAAACTGGTGCCGGAAGGTATCGAAGGCCGCGTAGCTTATAAAGGCCGTCTGAAAGAGATCGTCCATCAGCAGATGGGCGGGCTGCGTTCGTGCATGGGTCTGACCGGTTGCCCGACCATTAATGACCTGCGTACCAAAGCGGAATTTGTCCGCATCAGTGGCGCGGGCATCAACGAGAGCCACGTGCATGACGTGACCATCACCAAAGAGTCACCGAACTACCGCATGGGTTCATAATCCCGATTTCCCGCCCGGCTTTAGCCGGGCGCTTTTATTGTTCAAGTCACCGTTCTGGAAAACCCTCAATGACGACGGAAAATATCCATAAGCACCGCATTCTGATTCTCGATTTCGGCTCACAATACACGCAGCTGGTCGCACGCCGCGTGCGCGAACTTGGCGTCTATTGTGAACTCTGGGCATGGGATGTCACCGAAGAGCAGATCCGCGCGTTCAACCCAAGCGGCATCATCCTTTCCGGTGGCCCGGAAAGCACTACCGAACTGAACAGCCCGCGCGCGCCTGAATATGTGTTTAACGCGGGCGTGCCGGTACTGGGCGTCTGCTACGGTATGCAGACCATGGCGATGCAGCTGGGCGGTAAAGTGGCGGGTTCAACCGAACGTGAGTTTGGTTATGCGCAGGTGGAAGTTACCACGCCAAGCGCCCTGGTTCGCGATATCGAAGATGCGATCAGCGCGGCCGGTAAACCGCTGCTGGATGTCTGGATGAGCCACGGCGACAAAGTCACGGCTATCCCGGCGGACTTCGTGACCGTTGCCAGCACAGAAACCTGCCCGTTTGCCATTATGGCCAACGAAGAGAAACGTTTTTACGGCGTGCAGTTCCATCCGGAAGTGACTCATACCCGCCAGGGTCTGCGGATGCTGGAGCGCTTCATCATCGACATCTGTGAATGTGAAGCCCTGTGGACGCCAGCCAAGATCATCGAAGATGCCGTTGAGCGCCTGCGCGAGCAGGTTGGCAACGACAAAGTGATCCTCGGTCTGTCAGGCGGTGTGGACTCCTCCGTGACGGCGATGCTGCTGCATCGTGCGATTGGCGACCGTCTGACCTGCGTGTTTGTGGACAATGGCCTGCTGCGCCTGAACGAAGCACAGCAGGTAATGGATATGTTCGGTGACCACTTTGGCCTGAACATCATCCATGTCCCGGCTGAAATGCGCTTCCTGGATGCGCTGGCGGGCATCGACGATCCGGAAGCGAAGCGTAAAACCATCGGCCGCGTCTTTGTGGAAGTATTTGACGAAGAAGCGCTGAAGCTGCAGGACGTGAAGTGGCTGGCGCAGGGCACCATCTATCCTGACGTGATTGAGTCGGCGGCATCGGCTACCGGTAAAGCGCACGTCATTAAATCGCACCACAATGTCGGCGGCCTGCCGAAAGAGATGAAGATGGGCCTGGTTGAGCCGCTGAAAGAGCTGTTCAAAGACGAAGTGCGTAAGATTGGTCTGGAGCTGGGCCTGCCGTATGACATGCTGTTCCGCCATCCCTTCCCGGGTCCGGGTCTGGGCGTGCGTGTGCTGGGCGAAGTGAAAAAAGAGTATTGCGACCTGCTGCGTCGTGCCGATGCTATCTTCATCGAAGAGCTGCACAAAGCGGATCTTTACAACAAAGTCAGCCAGGCATTCACCGTCTTCCTGCCGGTTCGTTCGGTCGGTGTGATGGGTGATGGCCGCAAATATGACTGGGTTGTCTCGCTGCGTGCGGTGGAAACCATCGACTTTATGACCGCACACTGGGCGCACCTGCCGTATGAGTTCCTGGGCCGCGTCTCTAACCGCATCATCAACGAAGTCGACGGTATTTCCCGCGTCGTCTACGACATCAGCGGTAAGCCACCAGCAACGATTGAGTGGGAATGATCCCCCGCCGGCTGGTTAACGCCTGACCCTTCTGAAGCCCGCTGACCCGCGGGCTTTTTTACCAGCTTAACTTCCCGCAACGCCTGTTTTAACCTTTCAGCACATCCATACGTATCGCTGGCGATTTTCTGTTCACTTTGCCGGGAATTACGCTATTCTCCATGCTGTAAAAGCCTGTACCTGCCCCCTGTTGTGTCCTGCTTTTATCCGCCGCTTCGATAACGTTTATTCTAAAGCCGCTTACTGAAATGCCTGCTGATCGGGCACGTCGTGATCCTTACGCCATCAGGAATGTTGTCATGCTCTCACTGAAAGTATTCAGCCTGGTTTTTGTTGCCGTCCTGCTGCTGTCACTCGGAGCCAGCATCGCGCAGGCGACGCGTCACGGCGAAACCGCAGAGCGGGGCGGCTGGGCGACGGCCCGCCGCGATTCGGCTGGCATTGTGCCCGATCCGCGCGCGCTATACAGCCTGGCTGTCGTACAGGTCTACGCGGCACCGACTTATGGCTGGAAAGGGCGGGTAGCGGTGCACCCCTGGATCATCTTCAAGCGTGCCGGTGAAACGCGCTACACGCGCTATGAAGTGATCAGCTGGGGCAGCGGCGATAAAGTCCGCCGCAATTCTAATCTGCCGGATGGCTACTGGTATGGCGCTAAACCCAGGCTGCTGGTGGATCACCGTGGGCCGGAAGCACAGGCGATGATTCCGCAGATTGAAGCCGCGATTCAATCTTATCCGTGGCCGACCACGTACCGCGCCTGGCCAGGGCCGAACAGCAATACTTTCCTGGCGCATATTGGCCGGGAAGTACCCGCCCTGAAGCTTGATCTGCCTGCGAACGCGCTGGGTAAAGATTACCGGCCGCTGTGGCGTCCGGTCGGTCTGCCTCCCTCCGGGCGCGGCGTGCAGGTATCGATTCTGGGTGTGGCGGGCGTGACGCTGGGCGCGGAAGAGGGGTTTGAGGTGAATCTTCTGGGGCTGAATATGGGACTCGATTTTATGCCGTTCCGGCTGCGGCTGCCGTTTATTGGCGGTCTGGGCAATGATAATCTTCAGCAAAACAAACCCTGACAGTCAGGCCCCGACAGGGGCCATTTCATGTCAGCAGACGCCAAAATCACCCTCTTCGTGATAGAGGTTGACGCTCTCTGCGTTAACTTCTATCTCCTTCTTCGTCGCATCATCCACCCGTGCACACCACAGGGTGTCACCTTCGACTCGGAGCACCTGCATTTTAGGGCCGCCGGTTTTCGACTGAACAAAATCCTCTGCTTTAAACATTCTGCCTCCGCTGTTTGCTGTTGATGACGCCAGATTAAGCGTGCCGCTGACGATTTTTTGCGTACCGTTTTCCAGTTTATATCCTGGCAGTTTTACTGTGAGAAAAAGTCTGCGCATGCTGAGAACAAGAAAATATTTTTGCTGGTTGTCAGTTGACAACCAAATGATTCAGGCTCAGAATAGGGAAAAAATATGGCAAGGAAGCGGCACCCCAACAAAGAGATTGAAACGGCATTGCGCTACGCCGAATCACATGGCTGGCTGGTGGTCACCAGCGGTCATCACGCATGGGGAAAAATGTACTGCCCGAAAAATCTGCTGACGTGCCGATGCGGGGAATTTTGTCTGACCTGTATCTGGAGCACACCCAGAAACGCACATCAGCATGCCTGCGCACTGCGGCGCGTGGTCGATAATTGTCACTATCTGAAGTCCTGATGCAGCATAAGGAGAGATCCATGGAATATTGTTTTACACTGCGGTTCAGCCTGCCAGAAGGGCATGCCCCGGCAGATGCAATGCTGGAAACGCTGGCTGAAGCAGGCTGTGATGATGCGCTGATAGGCCTGGGGATGCCGGGCAGAATCGCCCTGGAATTTACCCGGGAAGCGGACTCGGCAACGGCGGCGCTGATTCAGGCGGAAGAGGATGTGCAGCGTGCCATTCCGGGTGCCACCCTGGTGGAGGCTGCGCCCGATTTTGTCGGCTTAACAGATGTGGCTGAGATTGTCGGTATGACCCGGCAGAATATGCGGAAGCTGATGCTCAGCCATCGTCCACCGTTTCCGCTGCCGGTGCATGACGGCAAAACCGCCATCTGGCATCTGTCGGATGTGCTGGAGTGGCTGAGCCAGCGCGGAGACTATGCGCTGCCTGCTGCCACCTGTGAGCTGGCCCAGGTCACAAGGCAGCGTAATCTCAACGGGTCGCTGCAACGCTACGGCATACAGTCCTGATTAGTGCGGCAGCAGGAAGAGCGTCGCCAGCCCCAGGAAGATAAAGAAGCCGCCGGTATCGGTCAGTGCGGTGATCAGGACGCTGGAGCCCACCGCCGGATCGCGCTTCATTTTGGTCATGACCAGCGGCACCAGGACGCCCATTAGTGCGGCCAGCAGCAGATTCAGCGCCATCGCCAGCATCATCACGCCGCCAAGCGCCATATTGTCATACATCAGCCAGGTAATGGCACCCATGATGCCGCCCCAGAACAGGCCGTTGATCAGCGCAACGCCGAGTTCACGGACAATCAGAAACGAGAAGTTACCCGGTTCAACCTGATGTAAGGCCAGCGCCCGCACAATCATGGTTATCGTCTGGTTGCCGGTATTGCCGCCGATACCGGCGACGATGGGCATCAGTGTCGCCAGAGCCACAATCTGGGAAATGGTGCCTTCAAACAGGCCGATAACCCGGGAGGCAATAAAGGCGGTGCAGAGGTTGATAGCCAGCCAGGCCCAGCGTTTGCGCACCGATTTGCGTACCGGCGCGAACACGTCCTCTTCCTGACTGATCCCGCCCATTTTACGGATGTTGCTTTCGTTTTCGGCATTCACCAGGTCGATGATGTCTTCAATGGTGACACGGCCAATCAGTTTGCCCTTTGCATCAGTGACGGCGGCCGAGATCAGGTTATAACGTTCAAAGGCGCTGGCCGCATCTTCGGCTTTGTCATTGAGCTGAAAGGTGGTTGGCCGCGGGTTCATCACGTCGCTGACCCGTGTGGTGGGTTTATTCAGCAGGATATCGGTCAGCATCAGCTCGCCCAGCAGCTGATTCTGTTTATTGGTGATAAAGAGTTTATCGGTACCGCCGGGCATGCTTTTGCGCTTGCGCAGAAAACGCTGCACGGTCGCCAGCGTGACATCATCGCGCACCGTCAGGATATTGAAATCCATGACGCGGCCGACGCGGTCACGGTCAAGCTGCACCATGCTCAGCATACGGGCACGCAGTGCAGGCTCAACGGTCGCCAGCAGGCGTCCGGTCAGGTCGCGAGGCAGATAACGCGCCAGCCAGACCTGATCGTCGATATCCAGCGGCTGGATGGCGCGCAGGATGTCACGGTCGCTCATCTCTTCGGTAAGGCTGGCCCAGACCGTTTCAGAGGCTTCCACCAGCACATGGCCGCGCCGTTCATTCGGCACCAGCCGCCACAGCGCCTGACGCTCCTCCTCGGGTAAGGCTTCGAGAATATCCGCGAGGTCAGCGGCGTGCAGTTGCAGAATGTCCTGTTCCAGCGCATCGCGCCGGACCGCATTTTCACGTTGCTGCTCAGGGCTGAGATCGCCGGATTTCTCCAGAAGCGCATCAACCAGATCGTGCTCGTTGAGCAGCAGCGTCAGAATGCGATGACGTATTTCACTTAAACGTTGAGAGTGAGAGGCAGACACAATTGATCCCTTTAGTCTGAAAGCACCAGCACGAAGTGTAGCGTTTCGCCTGAAAAAGGGATGCAAAAAAGCGTCCGGTTGTCTGGATTATGTTCAGGTTTCAGGCGAAAAAATCACGATTCGTTAGCGCGTATCACCTGTTGTGATAGCAACCGGCTCGGGGATCGTTTTCTGTTGCTGATGATGCTCGAAGGCAGCAGGCAGGATAAAAATCAGGCGACTAAAAAGAATGATAAAACTGATCAGCAACACAATACGGGTCATGGTGCCGGTTTTCTGACGTCTTCGGGGAGAAATAGCGCTGTTCACGCGGGGTGGTTCCTGTAATGACCCATGCAGGGCGACTGCAATATTTAGTCACAGTCGCCTGATGAAATCAATCGCTGTAGAAAAAAACAGCAGATAAAGATCAGTAGCTCGCCTTCTGCGCCAGCAGCGTGGCGAAACGGCAGGTAATGCGGTTGCCGTTTTCGTCAGTGCGATGCAGCTGACCGGGGTGCTCGTTGTACTTCACGATGTGCCAGTTGCGGTAGTAATGACTGAGTTCGCCCGACTTAAACGCAAAGGCGAAATCCGACGGGCAGGGCATATCCGGCGTGTTCATCGCTGCAACAATCAGGTTGTAGCCGTTTCTGACGGTGCAGGCCTGCATATCGGCAATCAGCTGAGGAATGGTCTGCGGCTGCAGAAACATCATCACCACGGTCGACAGCACGAAGTCGAAGCCGCCATTGAAGCGCGTATTATTCAGGTCACGCTGCTCGGTATGAATGCCGCTCAGCGCCTCCCGCTCAATAATGGCCTGCAGGCGCGCCAGGCTCTGCGGGTTGTGATCCCACGCTGTGACGTCAAAACCGTGCTGATTCAGAAACAGTGTATTGCGGCCCACGCCGCAGCCCAGGTCAAGTGCCTTGCCGACGGTCAGCTTAGGCAGCGCCGCCACCACTTCAGAGTGGGGCGGCGTCAGGCCATAGGTTTCGGCGAAATAGTTATCGCCTGAAATCGGTGCGGTTGGTTGTGTCATCGTCTTCAGTTCAGTGAAAAGGGCGCCAGGCGCCCGGGTGATCAGGCTTCTTCTTCAAGGATCAGTTTCCATCCCGTGACGTCATTCCAGTAAACCTGCTCACGTTCAAGGTCGAGCTGGACCAGGTTGTTCTGACTGAAATAGCCAGCCGGGAAAACCAGCGTCCAGTGGCCGTCATCACATTTCAGGGTTAAGGAGTCGGGACGGGTAGTGGCCTGGCGCTGGTTATTCAGCAGCGTACCCAGGCGCAGCAGGAAAATCAGCGGCACAAACTGCTTTTTCTTAAACAGCGTGACGCGCGGCAGCTCATCGAGTTTCACCGCTTTACGGTGGAATCTGACCAGCGCCGCCAGCAGCATCTGCTGATCCTGATTGAAGCCCGGCAGGTTGGTATTTTGCAGGATATAGGCTGAATGGCGTTGCAGAGCGCTGTGATTGATGGTCAGGCCCACCTCATGCAGCATCGCCGCCCATTTCAGCAGGGCAGCCAGCTGCGGGTTCGCCAGTTTCGGGTTCTGCTCGCGCCACTGCAGATAGAGCTGCTCGGTGGTTTCCAGCACCCGACGCGCCTGATCGCTGTCGATAGCGTAATGGTTCGCCAGGCTCTGCGCAGTCCGGCTGCGAATATCCTGATGACGGAAACGGCCTTCCATCTCATACAGCACGCCTTCACGCAGCGCGCCGTCGGAGAGGCGCAGCTCGCGAATTGCCAGCGCATCAAACACACCACACAGAATCGCCAGCCCCGGTACAAACACGCCTTTGCGCTCTTCCGAGAGGCCCGGCAGACTCAGGGCCGCAAAAGATTTGTGCTTCATTACCTCGTCATAGAGCTTGTCGAGACGCTCGGGCGTAATCAGCTTCTCTTTCTCATCCATCGCCTGCAGCACTTCGCAGGCGGCTTTGATGGTTCCGGAGGCGCCCAGCGCGTACTGCCAGCCGTGAAGACGATATTGCCAGGCCAGGGTTTCCAGCTTCTGCGCTGCCGCTAAACGGGCGCGGCGGAAGTTTTCGCGGCTGATTTCGCCTTTCGGAAAGTAGAGCTGAGCGAAACTGACGCAACCCATACGACGGCTCTCGACCAGCTGCGGTTCAAAATCCTCGCCAATCACCAGTTCGGTGGAGCCACCGCCGATATCGATCACCAGCTTGCGGCCTTTCTCCGGCTGCGTGTGCTCCACGCCCATAAAGATCAGACGCGCCTCTTCATGGCCTGAAATCACCTCGATAGGGTAGGGGATCACCTCGGCAGCCCGCTGCAGGAAGGTTTCGGCGTTGACCGCTTCACGTAGCGTATGAGTACCGACGATCGTCACGTTGCTGGGACTGAACCCCTGCAAACGCTCGGCGAACAGGGCCAGGCAGGCCAGCCCGCGCTCCATCGCCTCCTCGCTGAGGTTGTGTTGCGCATCCAGGCCATCAGCCAGGTGAACGCGCTGCTTAAGGCGACCCAGTACCTGCATCGCACCATCGACAACCCGCGCAATCACCATGTGGAAACTGTTCGAGCCCAGGTCAATCGCCGCAAACTCCTGGGGTTTTGGCGTACTTTTATGAGAAATTGGCATAGGATTTATTCAGGTTGTTCCAGGGTCTTGATGTAATCATAAATCGCCAGCTGCGAGCGCACTTTACGACGATTGCCGCGCTGGACGTAGTGATTACTCAGCTCTTTATCGACGACGCGGGCTTTCACCGTATCACTCAACTGAATGGCAATGATGTCGAGTATGCGCTGTCGGATGCGGGGATCGAGGATCGCCACGGCCACTTCGATGCGGTAATCGATATTACGCGTCATCCAGTCAGCGGAGGAGAGGAACACCTTTTTATCGCCACCATTCTCAAAAATATAGACGCGATCATGTTCCAGATAACGGTCAACGATACTGATGACGCGAATATTTTCACTGATCCCGGGCAGGTCAGGGATTAGCGAGCACATTCCGCGCACCAGGAGGTTTACCTTCACTCCTACGCTGGAGGCTGTATAAAGCCGATCAACCAGCCCTTTGTCCACCAGATTGTTGATTTTCAGAGTAATGCCGCTGGGCTTATTCTGCTGGGCGTTGGCGATTTCGGTGTCGATGAGTTCATACAGCATCCGCCGCGAGTTCTGCGGTGACACCATCAGGTGATCGAAGGTCACAGGCCGATAGGGGTTCTCGATAAAGTTGAAGACCCGGCGCACCTCATTGGTAATACGCGCGTCTGCCGTCAGCAGGGAGTAATCTGTGTAGAGTCGCGCGGTTTTCTCGTTGAAGTTGCCGGTGCCGATATGCGCATAGCGCACAATCTCTTCGCCCTCGCGGCGCGAGATCAGGAATAGCTTGGCGTGGATCTTCAGGCCTGGCGCAGAGAAAATAACGTGGACGCCGGCTTCTGTCAGGCGCTTGGCCCAGTAGATATTGGCCTCTTCATCAAAGCGCGCCTGCAGCTCTACGACCACCGTCACCTTTTTGCCGTTATAGGCGGCATGGATCATCGCATCCATGATGCGCGAATGTTTCGCGACACGGTAAATGTTGATTTTGATCGCCAGCACGCTGGGGTCAAACGACGCCTGACGCAGCAGCTCCAGCACATGCTCAAACGTGTGATAGGGATAGTAGAGCAGCACGTCGCGGTTGCGAATCGCATCAAAGCCGTTGCGGAAGCCATCAAAGCCAATGTGACGGATCTGCGGCAGCGGGCGGTTAATCAGGTTGTTTTTGCCGACGTTCGGGAAGCCGATAAAGTCTTTGAAGTTGTGGTAGCGGCCGCCCGGCAGTATGGAGTCAAAATTCGAGATGGAGAGCTTGTGGCACAGCAGCTCAACCATCGCTTCCGGCATGTCGCGCTGATAGACGAAGCGCACCGGCTCTGCGGTCAGACGTTGCTTGAGGCTGGAAGACATCAGCTCCAGCAGGCTCGACTCCATCTCCGTCACCAGATCGTACTCCGCGTCACGTGTCATTTTCATCGAATAGGCGTTGAGCGCGTCGTAATCATAAAAGCCTTTAAAAATATCATCCAGGCAGTAACGCAAAATATTATCCAGCAGGATCATCGGCTTGCGGCGGCGTGGCGGCTCTGCCGGCAGGTTAATAAAGCGCGGCACCTTATCGGACGGGATCTCCAGCAGCGCATAGCGGATGTCGTCACCGCGAATAATCTCTACCGCCAGATAGGTGTAATCGTCTTTAAGAAATTCGGTCAGGTCGGTTTCATGGGTGATCAGAATCGGCGAGATATGCTGACGCAACTCATGCTTGAAATAGTGGCGCAGCCACGCCTGCTGGTTAAGGGAGAGCTGACGTTCGTTGATCAGGAAGATCTGATTACGCGCCATCTCCAGCAGCAGCTCATTGTAGAGCGCATCAAATTCCTGATCGGACTTCATTACCCGCTGCTGGATTTTCTTAAACAGATGGCGTGGCGTACTGGCAGAACCCTGCTCTTCACCAATCAGGATCCGGCGTTTCAGATCGGCAAACCGCACTTTATAGAATTCGTCGAGATTGTTGGAGTAGATGCCCAGAAAGCGCATCCGCTCAATCAGTGGATTGCTTTTGTCCGCGGCTTCCTGCAAAACGCGTTCATTAAAAGATAACCAGCTTAATTCTTTTTCAATATAAAGCTTTACCTGACCCATTCTCACTCCATTTAGCGGTTGCAGGACTGAAGATCCAGTATCCATCAACATTATGGCGAGAGTATGGCAGCGTTGTCCAACGCCAGCAGTTGTCTTATCAATCGGCTACGGGCAACATAGCGGCTTATTTTGGCCCTGTTACCGGAACCGCATGAGCGTAAACCACATTCCTGTCCAATTCAGCGATCGTAAGCGTCGTGCCATTGATCGGCTGACGCGGCGGCTGATCACCTGCTGTGGTGTGGCGATCCTGCTGTTGATGCTGCTGCTGTTTTGCTGGCTGATTGGCGTGGTACTTCCACTGTTCAGTGCGCCAGGCGTGCAGATGATGCCCGGTCAGCAGCTCTGGGATCGGACGCCCGCTGTCGCGACAGGGAATCTGGGCCGGGTCGGCTGGCGTATCAGCAGCCAGGGCGCCGCCCGGTTTATTCCGCTGGATGGTCAGCCTGCTGAACCGGCGCTGGCGCTGACGCCGCCGCCCGATGACGTGGTGCGGAGCAGTGATGAACAGACGCTGCTGCTGAACATGCAGGGGGCGCTGACGCTGATGCAGCCCACCGCTGACGGGCAGTGGCATTTTCCACTGGGCGACAAACCCTTTCATCTGCCCGGAGGCAGAGTGACGAAGATGGCGCTGGCGACGCGCCATGCCGGTCAGTGGCGCATTGCGGCGCTCACGGCAGCCGGGCTGCGGGTGCTGACGCTCGGCACCGATCGCCAGGCCTCCGTGTTCTCACTGCCGCAGGATCGGCTGGATCGGCTGGCTCTCTCGCCGACAGGCGATCTGCTCTACACCACGGAGGGCAGCCTGCTGCGGGTCTGGCAACTGGATGACGATCGGGCTCACCTGCGCGAAACCCACACGCTGGCGCAGCCCCCGCAAAGCCTGCATCTGCTGGTGGGCGGCAGAACGCTGCTGATTCAGGATCGCACTGGCGTCACACAGTGGTTCGCTATTGCCAGTGAGCAGGGGCCGCGCCTGCAGCGTATCCGGACGTTTGCCGACAGCCAGAGCGATGACGGAACGCTACTGGTGACAGAATCACAACGGCGGGTGTTTGCGACGATCAGCAAACAGGGGCTGCTACGCCTCTTTGCCAGCAAGCAGACCGGGCCGATTCTGCAGCGTCAGCTGGCGCCTGGCGTTGTGCAGGCGCAATTTTCACCTCAGGGTGACTCGCTTCTGATTGAGCGGGCGGGAAGCTGGCAGCTCCTGCGGCTCGATAATCCCTGGCCGGACGTCACCTGGCGCAGTTTCTGGCAAAAAATCTGGTATGAAAATTACCCTGGCCCGGAGTGGGTCTGGCAGTCCACCGCGGCGGGCGACAGCTATCAGGCTAAGTTCAGCCTGATGCCGATGGTGACAGGAACCTTAAAGGCGGCCAGCCTGGCGCTGCTGTTTGCCACCCCGCTGGCGCTGGCCGCCGCGATGTACACCGCATGGTTTATGTCGCCCGGATTACGGCGCTGGGTTAAACCGGCCATTGAGATGATGGGCGCGCTGCCGAGCGTGGTCGTGGGGCTGATTGCCGGGATCTGGCTCGCACCGCATATCGGACAGGCGCTGGTGGGCGTGCTGCTGCTGCCGCTGACGCTGGCGGGCACGTTACTGCTGTGCGGCGTGCTCAGCGCACGCTTACCGTCGCGCTGGCGGCAGCCGGGCCGGGAGGTGCTGATTCTGCTGCCGCTGTTATTGTTGATCACGCTGCTGACGCTGTGGCTGCCTGCGCTGTTTATTCCGGATGCGGGTGACTGGCTGCCCCATTATGAGCAGCGCAATCTGCTGGTTGCGGCGCTGGCGATGGGCTTTGCGCTGGTGCCCCTGATTTTTACACTTTCCGAAGATGCTCTGTTCAGCGTACCGGCCGCCCTGGGGCAGGGATCGCTGGCGCTGGGGGCCACACCGTGGCAGACCCTGACCCGCGTCGTCCTGCCTGGTGCCTCGGCCGGTATCTTTGCCGCGCTGATGATCGGGCTGGGGCGGGCCGTGGGCGAAACCATGATTCTGCTGATGGCCACCGGTAACACGCCGCAGAGTGAGGGTGGGCTGTTCAGTGGCCTGCGCGCGCTGTCGGCAAATATCGCCATTGAGATGCCCGAAGCGGTGGCGGGCAGCGCCCATTATCGCGTGCTGTTTCTCAGCGCCCTGATGCTGCTGATCTTTACGCTGGTGATCAATACTGTGGCCGAACTGATTCGCCAGCGGCTGCGTCAGCGTTACAGTCAGCAGGAGGAGCAGGCATGAAGGCGATGCGACAGAACGACCGCTGGCGCTGGTTAACCGCGGGGGCCGTTACGGTCTGCCTGCTGGCCTTTACGCTGCTCATCGGGCTGCTGGCCTGGCAGGGTGTTCGGGCTTTCTGGCCGCAGCGCGTGGATCTCTATACGTTCAGTCAGCCGGAAGGCGGCGAGACACGCCTGCTGGGCGAAACCCTGGAGCATCAGCGCCATTTTCCGGCACCGGCAGATGAACAGGGCAACAGCGGTGGACAGGTGCATCGCTACCTGGTGAAAACCGGTAACCGCGACTGGGATGCGCCTGACTTTCGGGTCATCTACAGCCGTACCGCAGCGCAGGTCAGCCAGCCAGCGGAGATTGTGGTGCTGCAGCGGCGCAGCCACGGCCTGGCCTATGGCTGGTTTGTCGGCCTGCGGGAAGATAATGAAGAGTTAACCGCGCGGCATCCCGATGCGCTGTTGCACCAGCGGCTGGGACAGGTGCAGAGTCTGGTACGGCAGGCGAATCAGATTCGCCGGGTCGATATGGCGCGCCTCAACAACCAGCGTGAAGAGCTCGATGAGCAGGCGGCCCGAAACCGTGCTGCCGGACGCTTCGATCTGCAGGCCGAATCGGAATATCAGGCCAATCAGGCCGCCCTGCAGCGCCGCTTTAATCAGCTGAGCGAAACGCTGGCGGCCCTGCAACTGCAGAGTCAGCGCGATCTGCTTATTCTGCGTGACGTTCAGGGCACCGAACATGCGATTCCGCTGACCGAAATCGTCGATAGCTGGCAGCCAAACGCCATGACGCTGAGCGGCAAAATGGTGCATTTTCTGCATCAGCTATGGCGTTTTGTCAGCGACACACCCGCCGAAGGCGAAAGTGAATCCGGGGCGTTTCCAGCGATCTTTGGCACTGTGCTGATGGTGCTGCTGATGTCGGTGGTGGTGATGCCGCTGGGCGTCATCGCCGCCATCTGGCTGCATGAATATGCCGGACGTCATGCGCTGACGCGACTGGTGCGCATTGCGGTGGTCAATCTGGCTGGCGTCCCCTCCATCGTCTATGGCGTCTTTGGGCTGGGATTCTTTGTCTGGCTGGCGGGCGGCACAATTGATCGACTGTTCTTCGCCAGTGCGCTGCCAAACCCCACATTTGGTACGCCCGGCTTGCTCTGGGCGTCGCTGACGCTGGCCCTGCTGACGCTGCCTGTGGTGATTGTGGCGACCGAAGAGGGGCTATCCCGCATTCCCAACAGCCTGCGTCAGGGATCGCTGGCGCTGGGGGCTACCCAGGCGGAAACGCTGTGGAATGTGGTCCTGCCCATGGCGGTGCCCGCCATGCTGACCGGGCTGATTCTGGCCGTCGCGCGGGCCGCCGGGGAAACCGCGCCGCTGATGCTGGTGGGCGTGGTCAAGATGGTGCCGGAGCTGCCGGTGGACGCAGTATTTCCTTATCTGCATCTGGACCGCAAGTTTATGCATCTGGGCTTCCAGATTTACGATCTGGCGTTTCAGAGTCCGAATATTGAAGCTGACCGGCCGCTGGTCTTTGCGACCGCGCTGCTGCTGGTGCTGATTATTCTCTCACTGAATCTGCTGGCGATGGGTCTGCGTCACCGTCTGCGTGAACGCTATCGTCTTATGACTCAATAACAGGCTATGACTATGACGTCCGACACGGATATCGCGCTGACCGTTAACCAGCTATCGCTGTGGTATGGCGAGCGCCAGGCGCTGCAGGGTATTTCGCTGCAGGTGCCAAAAAACAGGATCACTGCGCTGATTGGTCCTTCTGGCTGTGGCAAGTCTACGCTGCTGCGCTGCTTTAACCGCATGAACGATGTGATCGATCACTGCCGGGTCGAGGGCGACGTGCTGCTGGGATCGCAGTCGATCCTGCGTCCTGAGCAGGATCTCTCGGCGCTGCGGCGGCGGGTCGGCATGGTGTTTCAGCGGCCCAATCCCTTTCCGAAATCGATTTATGAAAACGTGATCTACGGGCTGCGTCTGCAGGGCGTGCGCGATCGGCGGGTGCTGAACGAAGCCTGCGAACGGGCGCTGCGGGCGGCGGCGCTCTGGAGTGAGGTGAAAGATCAGCTGTCGCAGAATGCGCTGACGCTCTCGACCGGACAGCAGCAGCGTCTGGTCATCGCCCGCGCTATCGCGATTGAGCCGGAAGTGTTGCTGCTGGATGAACCGACCTCCGCGCTGGACCCCATCTCCACGCTGGTAATCGAAGAGCTGATGACCACGCTCAGGCAGCATTTCACGCTGGTACTGGTGACGCACAACATGCAGCAGGCGTCGCGCGTCTCCGATTACACCGCGTTTATGCATCAGGGCACGTTAGTGGAGTTTGACGAAACCGATCGCATCTTTACCGCGCCGAAACAGCGCCGGACCGAAGATTATATTACGGGGCGCTACGGCTGAGCCAGCATCGGGAAAGGGGCGACCTGAGGACGATCACACCGGCTCAGGGGGCCTGTGTCCTGCGTAAAGACGCAAAAGAGGCCCTCCATGACGGGCTCAACGCGGACGATTACGCACCTCATCCCTGAGGTGCGCCCGCTACCGGGCCATCGCTTCACATTTGTCAGCCGTCTGTGGGAAACGCCTGACGGCTTCCAGTACATCAGTCGTTAGCATAGCCCTGCGGCGGCAGCGGTTCGCCATCCAGCCAGGCTTTACCGTCGTGCATTGTCAGCCGGCCCTCAACAAACCAGCCGATCACCAGCGGATAGATGGCATGCTCCTGATGCTGAACCCGCTCCGTGATCTCCGCCTCCGTGTCGCCGGGAAAAACCGGGACTTTCGCCTGCAGGATCACCGGGCCACCATCCAGCTCATCCGTGACAAAATGCACGGAGGTGCCATGTTCGCTGTCGCCATTCTCCAGCGCCTGACGGTGCGTATGCAGGCCCGGGTATTTCGGCAGCAGAGAAGGGTGGATATTCAGCAGGCGATTGTGAAAGTGGGCGACAAAAGCGGGGCTGAGAATCCGCATATAGCCGGCCAGCACAATCAGATCGGGCGCGTACGCCTCGATCTCCGCAATGAGCTGGCGGTCGAAGGCTTCACGATCAGCGAAGTCGCTGGCGGCAAGCGCATGGGCGGGCACGCCCGCCTCCTGCGCCCGCGTCATGCCATAAGCCGCGGCACGGTTGCTGAACACGGCAGCCACGCTGCCGTGAATCCGCCCGCTGGCGCAGGCGTCAAGGATGGACTGAAGGTTACTTCCGTTGCCGGAAATCAGTACAACCAGCTTTTTCATCCGTTAATAACCACACGCTCTTCAGCATCGGAGGCTTTGATCACGCCCAGCCTCCAGGCTTTCTCGCCCGCCGCCTGCATCAGCGCAATCGCCTTATCCGCGTCGGCCGGGCTCAGGGCGATGACCATGCCGACACCACAGTTAAAGGTGCGATACATCTCGAAACGGCTGACGTTGCCCGCCTGCTGCAGCCAGCTAAAGACGGCCGGCCACTGCCAGCTTTTCTCGTCGATGACCGCCTGGGTGTTGTCAGGCAGTACGCGCGGAATATTTTCCCAGAAGCCGCCGCCGGTCAGGTGCGCAATCGCGTGTACATCGACCTGCTCAATCAGGCTCAGGATGTTCTTCACATAGATGCGGGTCGGTTCCAGCAGATGGTCAGCCAGCGGTTTGCCTTCCAGCTGTTCAGACAGCGGATCGGTGTTGCTGACTTCCAGAATTTTGCGCACCAGCGAGTAGCCGTTGGAGTGTGGGCCGCTGGAGCCGAGGGCGATCAGCACGTCGCCATCCTGCACCTTGCTGCCATCAATGATCTCTGACTTTTCCACCACGCCGACACAGAACCCGGCCACGTCATAATCTTCGCCGTGATACATGCCCGGCATCTCGGCGGTTTCACCGCCCACCAGCGCACAACCTGACTGCAGACACCCTTCAGCGATACCCGTGATCACCGCAGAGGCCGTTTCCACATCCAGTTTCCCGGTGGCGTAATAGTCGAGGAAGAAGAGCGGCTCGGCGCCCTGAACCACCAGATCGTTGACGCACATCGCGACCAGGTCAACGCCGATGGCATCGTGACGTTTGAGATCCATCGCCAGACGCAGCTTGGTGCCCACGCCATCGGTGCCGGAAACCAGCACGGGCTCACGGTATTTCTGCGGCAGCGCGCAAAGCGCACCAAAACCGCCCAGTCCACCCATCACTTCCGGGCGACGCGTCTTTTTCACTACGCCTTTAATACGGTCAACCAGAGCGTTACCAGCATCAATATCAACACCGGCGTCTTTGTAACTGAGAGAGGTTTTGTCGGTCACTGCGAGGTCCCCACGCGAGTTGCGGTTGGTGGTTTAAAATAAAGCGCGGCAATTCTATCAGTGCAGGCAAACGTTTGCGAGTCCGGGATTGCGCATCGGCCGAATTTCATCAATCCTCTGTTTGTCCCTGTAAAAGCCGCGGTATTGCGCAAGGAGAGGTGGCGCGCCGTCCAAAAGGCGGTATAATCCCGCGATTTTTTTTAGCTCAACTCATTCCGGGAGAACACCAATGAAGATCGTGGAAGTCAGACACCCGCTGGTCAAACATAAACTGGGCCTGATGCGTGAGCATGATATCAGTACAAAGCGTTTTCGCGAGCTGGCGTCTGAAGTGGGCAGCCTGCTGACCTACGAAGCGACCGCCGATCTGGAAACAGAGCGCGTAACCATTGAGGGCTGGAACGGCCCGGTAGAGATCGACCAGATCAAAGGCAAAAAAATCACGGTGGTGCCGATTCTGCGTGCCGGTCTTGGCATGATGGAAGGGGTGCTGGAGCACGTTCCCAGCGCCCGTATCAGCGTGGTGGGCGTCTACCGCGACGAAGAGACGCTGGAGCCGGTGCCTTACTTCCAGAAGCTGGTGTCTAACATCGAAGAGCGGCTGGCACTGGTCGTCGATCCGATGCTGGCTACCGGTGGCTCTATGATCGCCACCATCGATCTCCTGAAGAAAGCGGGCTGCTCCAGCATCAAAGTGCTGGTACTGGTTGCTGCACCGGAAGGGATCGCGGCGCTGGAGAAAGCGCATCCGGACGTTGAGCTCTACACCGCGTCAGTGGATCAGGGGCTGAACGAAAAGGGTTATATCATTCCCGGACTCGGCGATGCCGGGGACAAAATTTTCGGAACCAAATAAATCGCATAGCCGACCAGAGAGTCGGCTTTTTTTTGGCAAAAAAACGTTCCCGCAACGGGTCGGGTTTGCCGTAAGGCTGACCGGCGCGTCTGCTGCTGTAGCAGCGGCGCGGACCTGCGGGAGAGATAACCTAAGGGGATAAATGATGACTCGTCGCGCCATTGGCGTCAGTGAACGACCGCCGTTACTGCAAACCATTCCGCTCAGCCTGCAACACCTGTTCGCCATGTTTGGCGCCACCGTGCTGGTGCCGATTCTGTTTCATATCAACCCGGCCACCGTGCTGCTGTTCAACGGGGTAGGCACACTGATTTATCTCTTTATCTGTAAAGGCAAAATTCCCGCCTATCTGGGGTCGAGTTTTGCGTTTATCTCGCCGGTGCTGCTGTTACTGCCGCTGGGCTATGAGGTGGCGCTGGGCGGATTTATCCTGTGCGGTGTGCTGTTCTGCATTGTGGCGCTGATCGTTAAACGTGCCGGGACCGGCTGGCTCGACGTCATGTTCCCGCCCGCAGCGATGGGGGCGATTGTCGCCGTAATCGGTCTGGAGCTGGCGGGCGTGGCCGCTAACATGGCGGGCCTGCTGCCCGCTGAAGGCAGTGCGCCTGACAGTAAAACGGTGCTGATTTCGCTGGTAACGCTGGCGGTGACGGTATTCGGTTCAGTGCTGTTCCGCGGTTTCCTGGCAATCATCCCGATTCTGGTTGGGGTAGTCGTGGGGTATCTGCTCTCCGCATTTATGGGCATCGTGGACTGGAGCGGCGTCGCGCGCGCGCCGTGGTTTGCCCTGCCAACGTTCTACACGCCACGCTTTGAGTGGGTGGCGATGCTGACGATTCTGCCTGCGGCGCTGGTGGTCATTGCCGAGCATATCGGTCATCTGGTGGTGACCGCGAACATCGTGAAGAAAGATCTGATCCGCGACCCGGGTCTGCATCGTTCGATGTTTGCCAACGGCTTATCGACAGTGATCTCCGGCTTCTTCGGTTCCACGCCGAACACCACCTACGGAGAAAACATCGGCGTGATGGCGATTACCCGTGTCTACAGTACCTGGGTTATCGGCGGTGCGGCGGTTCTGGCGATTCTGCTCTCCTGCGTCGGCAAACTGGCGGCGGTGATTCAGGCGATTCCGGTGCCGGTCATGGGCGGTGTGTCGCTGCTGCTGTATGGCGTGATTGGCGCATCCGGTATCCGCGTGCTGATCGAATCTAAAGTTGATTACAATAAGGCGCAGAACCTGATCCTCACCTCGGTGATCCTGATCATCGGCGTCAGCGGCGCGAAGGTGCATATCGGCGCGGCAGAGCTGAAAGGCATGGCGCTGGCGACGATCGTGGGTGTTGGCCTGGCGCTGATCTTCCGTGTGATCTCGTGGCTCAGACCGGAAGAAGTGGTGCTGGACGCTGACGAATCGCGCGAACCGTGATCCCGGCCTGAGTCACGGGATCGGGGCAGGGACGCCCCATTCATCTCTTTCTGAAAACTGTGTTAGACTTCCCCCGATTTTTTGCTTGTTCTCTTGCTGAGGTGCTTCTGAACACGCCGGCACAATTGTCATTGCCACTCTATTTACCAGACGACGAAACCTTCTCCAGCTTCTGGCCGGGGGAAAACCCGTCGCTGATTGCCGCACTGAAAGGCGCTCTTAACCAGCAACACGGCAGCTATCTCTACTTCTGGTCACGCGAAGGAGGAGGGCGAAGCCATCTGCTGCACGCCGCCTGCGCGGAAATGTCAGCGCGCAACGAGGCGGTCGGCTATGTGCCGCTCGATAAACGCACCTGGTTTGTGCCGGAAGTGCTGGAAGGGATGGAGCAGCTTTCACTGGTCTGCATTGATAACATTGAATGCATTGCCGGTGAGCCGGAGTGGGAAATGGCGATCTTCGATCTTTATAACCGTATTCTGGAAACCGGCAACACACGGCTGTTAATCACCGGCGATCGACCACCGCGTCAGCTTAATCTGCAACTGCCCGACCTCGCATCCCGGCTGGACTGGGGGCAGATCTATCGCCTGCAGCCGCTTTCCGACGAAGACAAACTCCAGGCACTTCAGCTGCGTGCCGGACTCCGCGGTTTTGAACTGCCGGAAGATGTGGGCCGCTTCCTGCTGAAGCGGCTGGATCGTGAAATGCGCACCCTGTTCGATACGCTGGATCGGCTCGATCGCGCCTCTATCAGCGCCCAGCGTAAACTTACCATTCCGTTCGTGAAAGAGACGCTCGGCCTTTAAAGAATGTCGAGCACCGCTTCCGGCGGGCGACCGATTCGCGCCCTGTCGCCCCTGATCACAATGGGTCTTTCAATCAGCACCGGATTGCTCACCAGCGCATCCAGCAGCGCACTTTCGCTTTTGCCACTGAGCGCCAGCTCGCGATAGAGCGCCTCTTTAGTCCGCATCAACTCCCGGGCGCTCTGCATCCCCAGCTTCTGCAACAGGATTTGCAGCGTTTCGCGATCGGGCGGCGTCTGCAGATAGAGCACGACCTCCGGCTCAATCCCGCGAGCGGTCAGCAGCGCCAGCGTTTCGCGGCTCTTGCTGCAGCGCGGGTTGTGATAAATCGTCACCATCCTGACTCTCCTTATAGGGCAGTGGATTTCACCCTTTCTGATACTGTTTAAAGCGCTGCTGTAACTGGCGCAACTGGTCGATACGGGCGTCGTAGCGCGCCTGCTTCAGGCTGCCGAGCGGCACCTGGGCGCTGGCGCTGCTGAGGGTCGTGATGGCCTGGTCGAGCTGGCCATTCAGCGCCAGGCTCTCCGCGCGTGCAGAGAGCTCTTCATCGTTCAGCCCCTGCCCGGCAGACGCCTGAGCCAGCAGATCCCAGCCGTTGGGATCATCTTTGTTGGCCCAGGTGTAGCGATTCAGAATCCGGCTGGCGCTCGCGTACTGCTTCGCTTCAACATAGGCATTGGCAAGGTTGAGCTGGATGACCGGGCTGTTTTTTGCTCCGCTGGCGGCGCTCAGCAGCGCGATGGCCTGCTGTGGCTGATTCAGGCCGATGTCGATGTCCGACATGATATCCAGGAACCAGACATTGCCGGGCTGTTTCGCCAGTAACGGCGTCATGATGCGTTTCGCATCGGCAAAGCTTTTCGCCTGAAGAAACTGTATGGCTTTGCCATATTGCGATGCCATCTGCTCACGGGCGTTGCCGCCCGCATACTGGCTCAGGAGTTCATCGGTAAGCTGATTGCGCCCGGTCGGGTACATCCCCAGCGCACGCACTTTTGCCAGATAGAAATCTTCCGTCGACTGCACCACCACGGGCCGCATCTGGTTCGCCCGGTTACGGGCATCCGCCAGACGGCTGTCAGGCAGCGGGTGCGTCAGCAGGATTTCAGGCGGCTTCGAGGAGAAGCGACTCTGATCGGCCAGTTTCTGCAGGAAATTCGGCATCGCCTGCGGATCAAATCCGGCACGCTGCAGAACCTGAATCCCGATACGGTCGGCCTCCTGCTCATTGCCCTGGGTAAAGCTGATGATGCCCTGCTGCGTACCCGCCAGGGTGCCGGTCAGGGCGGCCATCCCTGCCTGCGGGCTGGCCATTGCCAGCAGAATCGATCCCAGCGCGCCAACCCAGGTCAGCGGCGCATTGCGTTTCTGATCTTCCATTGCGCGTGCCAGATGGCGCTGGGTAACGTGTGAAATTTCATGCGCCATCACCGATGCGAGCTGGCTTTCATTCTCGGTAAAACGGAACAGCGCCGAGTGCAGCACCACGTTGCCCCCGAAGAAGGCAAAGGCGTTGAGCTCATCGTTCTGAATCAGGAAAAAGTGGAAGGGCGTTTTCACGGCGTCGGCATGTGAGACCAGGCGCTGGCCCAGCTGATTGATGTACTGATTCAGCAGCGGATCGTTAATCAGCGGGGCACTGGCGCGCAGCTGGCGTACATAGAAGTCGCCCATCTGCAGCTCCTGATTGATCGACAGCGTTGAACCGGCCGTGGTGCCGATATCAGGCAGCGAATCGCTGACATCGGCGTAAGCCGGTGACAACGTCGTGGAAATAAGGGCTGGAAGGAGCGCGGCGATCAGCGTTTTTTTTAAGCGGTTCAACATGCCTTAATCCTGTAGAGAGGCTCTGAAAGTGGACAGATGCGCAGCGGGAACGTTCCCTTTTTCGCCAGGCACAGCGGTCCGGCCCTATCTTAACCAGAGCACTAAAAGAAAGAAACGGCGTTTTCTGTCGGCTGCCTGGCGTAAATTCTGCAAGATCGTGGATTTTGGCGAAAAAAATTGAACATCCTGGGAACCTAAACGGAAGTTAAACGACACCATCCCCAAAAGGATTACCGCGTGAGGAAGAGGGAATAGGACGCGTTATTCAATGGATCCCGTTATGCTTCGACGTAATAAAGACGATTCTGCTGTTGGTAGATTAAAAAGATGACCACTCTTTGTTTAAAGTTATGTAAATTTGCTCAAAAAAATTGAAAATGGCACGTTTTTTTCCAGGTCTACTCTGAAAAAGTTGCCGAAAAGATACCCTGGCATTCCTGTTTAACATCAAAAAATTAAATCGTGAGTGACGTCGCCGGACGAGTAATCCAGCTAAGCATGGCTGCGTTTTATTCATTAGCAGAGACAGCGCGTCAGAAAAATAAGTAAATTATCAGCGCCATTTTTTAAAAGAACGCGTTTCCCGCTGCATGAAACTTTTCGATTAAGTCTGCCTGTGAATCATTTTAGGCAGTTATCACTGCTGTGATGGTCTGAATTTACCCAGGCGAGAATTATACCGGTGCTGTGATATAGATAGCCGACCTGATTCAGTCCTGAATCTGCCAGCCATTATTTGATTTGCCGGAGAGAAGTAATATGCGTTCAGTGGTTTCATACGCGTTAATCGCCATTATTGGCGGCGTCGTTGGCGCGGCTGTCACTCAGAGTGGCGTTATTTATGACAAAGTCTCACGCCATTTTGCAACCGAGCCTCAGGAAGCCGAAGGATTCTGGAGCACACCCGCCATTGAAGGGTATGGCAAAATTCATTATGAGCCTGACGCCGCGTTTAAACCGGTCGCGGGCCTCAGCAATAAAATCGTTTTCCAGATCACCCGCAGCGACGGCGCCATGACCGCGCCCAATCTGGGACTGGAGCGCGTGGCGCGCGTAGTGAATCTCTATATCGCCTCGGGTGTGCCAGCAGATCAGCTGAAGTTTGTGGTTTCAGTCACTGGTGATGCGACCCCGGCCATGCTGGACAACGCCCATTTCAGACAGTTTTATGGCATCGACAATCCAAACCTGAAGCTGATTAATGAGCTGAATCAGGCGGGTGTGAAAGTCTCAGTCTGCGATCAGTCTGTGGCCTTCCATCACTACCCCAATAACTGGATTGATAAATTGGTCATCCATGCGCTTTCCAGTCCGACTACCGTATCAACCCTGCAGAATCAGGGTTACGCGTGGCTGGCAATGTAATGAATATTTTATATAACCGGGAGAAGAGTGAATGCGTCCAGCAGCATTAGTTGTTATGGCGGCCGTGGCCGGATTTATTGGTGGCAACGTTTTACAGGTGCCAGCGTTATTTGAAAAAGTCAGTGGCAAAGTGGCCGATAATAAAACTGAGCCCGCTGATTTCTGGAGTACGCCAGCAATTGAGGGGTATGGAAAAATACACTATGTGGATACCCCCGCATTTAAACCCGGCACTACCGCAGGCCTGAGTAATAAGATTGTTTTCCAGATCAACCATAATGACGGGGATATCCGCAAGCCGAATCTGGGGCTGGAGCGCGTGGCTCGCGTCACCAACCTCTATTATGCGGCGGGTGTGCCACTCGACCAGCTGAAGTTTGTGGTTTCAATCAATGGCGATGCGGTCTCTTCGGCTCTGAATAATGCACAGTTCAGTAAAGCCTACGGGGTTGATAACCCGAACCTGAAGCTGATTAGCGAACTGAAAAAAGCGGGCGTTCAGGTCACTATCTGCGATCAGTCCGTGGCGTTCCATCAGCTCGAGCGCAACTGGATCGACCCGATGGTCACACACACCATCTCCAGCGGCACCACCGTAGCGACGCTGGAAAACAGCGGCTACGCCTTCCTGATGCTGTAAGCGCCTGACAGCGGCGTCACGCCGCTGTCATCTGCTGGTTTCCCGGACCATTCACTCTCTGGCAACGCTCTCCTGCACAATCCTGCCTTTTCCTGGCGGTTTCAGCCCGCGCAGCCTGCTGCTGACGGTTGTTAATGACGGGCGAAGAGCGGGGAGCCAGAGGCATTTCCCTTTTATCTTTGTGCGCTGAAGCAGTGGCATAAAAGGATTCAGGGCCAGGCTAATCTGCAGGCTGTGCGGTAAAATTTGTCTTAATGCTGCTTAAAAGAGGTGACACCGTGTAAACTTAAGTCCGGACCTCAGGGCTTCTGACACAGTAAAACAATCAGGCATTCAGGACATGACACTCTTCTTCAGGGCGGCGACGCCATGCTAAAGCTCTTTCGGCTTAAAGCCGATTTGCGCAATCTGATCGCCCTGCTGGTGATTGCCAGCATCGTCATCACGCTGACCAACACCCTCTACGCCACCTGGCGCGTACAGCGGCAGGTGCTGATTGATACCACGCTCGAGGCTAACCGGGCCTATGCTGCCAAGCTGGCCTCAACCAGCGAAATTTTCTTTCAGCTGGCGCAGTCTCAGCTCCACTACAGCGCCAGCCAGCTGAGTCGTGACTTTAACAATGAAACGTTGCTGAAGAGCGAGGTTAACCGCCTGCGTGAACAGACCACCAGTTTCAACTCGGTGGCGGTGGTGGATGCGCAGGGGATGGTCAAAGCCATTTCCCCGGAATCACTGACGCTGCAGGGGATGCATCTTACCAGCGACGCCTCGCGGGAAGCACTGACTCTGCGGCAGCCGATCATCAGTAAGCCGACACTTTCTGCTGCCAATAACCTGCTGGTGTTTGTCTCCTGGCCTGTCTGGAGTGGGGAAGGTGACTATCTTGGCTATGTTGGCGGCACGATCTATCTGAAGAAAAAAAGCATCCTGAACACGCTGCTGGGAGAGCAGTTCTATCGGGATGGCACCACGGTTTATGTGCTCGACAGCAATAATGAGGTGCTCTATCACCAGAATCGTCAGCTGATTGGCAAAATTATGCCCGCTATCGTCAGCCCGCATGATGAGCAGACCAATGGTTCGCTGATACTCAGCGGCTCAGGGGAATCCATGCAGCTGGCCGGGTTTGCGGTGGTGCCGACTACGGGCTGGACGGTAGTGGCGCTCAAGCCGATCAATGCCACGCTGAATCCGCTCTCGGGCCTGTTAATGAAAGTGCTGAAGAATTCGGTCCCCCTAGCACTGGTGACGCTGCTGGTTGCCGTGTTGCTGGCGCGGCTGATTGCCCGTCCACTTTTCCAGCTAGCCCGTAAAGCCAGTCAGATGGATGCGCAGGGGGTGTCAAAAGAGATTGGTGGCATCACCGCGTGGTATTTCGAGGCTGCGCAGGTTAAGCGGGCTCTGCTTACTGGCATTGGTCTGGTGCAGGATAAGATTGGTCGCCTCAACTCAGAAGTGCAGACTGACCCGCTGACCCGGTTGCTGAATCGCCGGGGTCTGAACGCGGTGCTGGAGTATTACCGCACGCTGCGTCAGCCCTTTGCGGTGCTGGCGCTGGACATCGATCATTTCAAAAGCGTTAACGACAGCTGGGGCCATGACGTAGGCGATCGGGTCATTCAGCAGGTGGCGAGCACACTGCGCGCCAGCGCACGTCACTCTGATGTGGTATGCCGCAATGGCGGAGAGGAGTTTCTGATGCTGCTGCCGGGCACGTCACTGGAGGAGGCGCAGGTCATCGCCGAACGTGTGCGGCTGGGCATCGCCGAAGCATGGCTCACCGATGTCGGCAGGATCACCCTTTCTATTGGCGTGGCGGCCTGGAACGGGTCGACGGAGGGCGGGCTGGAAGGCAGCTTAAAACAGGCAGATGCAGCGCTTTATCAGGCGAAAAATGCCGGACGAAACTGCGTCATTGTCGCAGCATCCTGAAGGCAGCATAAAAACAGCGAAGGGCAGGCAGGGCACAGCAGCCACGCTGCTGTGCCCCTGAACATCAGGCTGACTTAACGTACTCCAGCACCATGTCGTGATGATTTGAGGTTTTAAAGTTATCAAAGACTTTTTCAACCTTGCCCTCAGCATCAACCAGGAAGCTGATGCGATGAATACCGTCATAGGTTTTCCCCATAAACGTTTTTTCACCCCAGACGCCAAACGCCTGGCAGACTTCATGGTTTTCATCTGAGAGCAGGGTAAAGTTCAGCAGCTCTTTTTCAGCAAAGCGTGACAGTTTTTCTGGTTTGTCAGTGCTGATACCCAGCACTTCCACGCCCGCTTTTTTCAACTCATCCATATTGTCACGCAGACCGCACGCCTGCACGGTGCAGCCCGGTGTCATCGCCTTCGGGTAGAAGTAAACCAGAACGCGCTGTCCCTGGAAGTCGGTCAGATTCACGTGTTCGCCATCCTGATCGGGCAGGCTAAATGCGGGTGCGGTATCTCCGGCTTTCAGTGGATTCATCACATCTCTCCATTTTTTATTCAGGCTGTGGGTAATACACTATCCGGCCAGAAACGGCCAGAGGCTAAATAACCTTTGCGGCGTATTTCACCACATAGCCGCGCGCCTGGCCGCCAGTAAAGTGGAGAAACAATGCCGGTTTACAGACCAAAGCTTAGCGTACCGGGCTGACAGATTCGCTGCTGTCGGCATCTGACGCGCTATAGAAGCGCAGTGACCCCTGAGCATTCAGTTCCTGACATAGCGCATTAAAGGCCTGCTCAAACGTCGTGCCACGGGTTCGCGTCGGGCTATGGGCTGTCATTTGAATATAGAGCGTCGGCGGCAAATCGTGTTGCGCGGGCGTAATGCGCGACACCAGCTCCGCCACATTCATCTGATGTTTGTCGATCAAATCGGTAAAGCGTTCGATAGTATGCGGCGAATCAGCGACCTCAACCTGAATAAACGCGGTGTCAGGCATGGGTGGGCGCAGCCGGGCATTGGTGCGCTTCATCACGATCAGCAGCTCCAGCTCTGCGCCTTTTAACGGCAGCGTCGACTCAATCAGCGTAATGGCGTTCCAGCTACCTGACAGCAGCATAATAAAGGTGAACTCATCCCCAAGCATGGCAAGACGGCTATCTTCGATATTGCAACCGCAGCTGCTGACGTGTCGGGTAATGGTATTGACGATACCCGGCCGGTCAACACCGAGTGCGGTGATGACCAGATGATGGGGCTGAGATGGCGACAAAATGGCTTTTCCTCTGCTTTCGCTAATAACCATAAGGTAAACATAAAAAAAACTGCTGACAAGCGCGGGAATAGCGTGGCTGGCTTGCTTTTCCCTAAGTGTAAAACGTACCATGAAGCACTTGTTTGTCGAGGGGATCGCCAATGTTTACGGGAAGTATTGTTGCACTCGTTACGCCAATGGATGACAGCGGTAATGTCTGCCGGTCGAGTCTGAAAAAACTGATTGATTATCATGTCGCCAGCGGCACCGCGGCGATCGTTTCCGTGGGCACCACAGGCGAATCCGCTACCCTTAGCCATGAAGAACATGGTGATGTGGTGATGCTGACCCTGGAGCTGGCCGATGGCCGTATTCCGGTGATTGCCGGTACCGGCGCCAACGCCACCGCGGAAGGCATCTCTCTGACGAAGCGTTTTGAAAATTCTGGTGTGGTGGGCTGTCTGACCGTCACGCCTTATTATAACCGTCCGACCCAGGAAGGGTTGTTCCAGCATTTTAAAGCCATCGCGAACAGCACCAGCCTGCCGCAGATGCTCTACAACGTGCCTTCACGCACCGGTTGTGACATGCTGCCGGAAACCGTCGCCCGTCTGGCTGAAATCAAAAATATTATCGGAATCAAAGAGGCCACCGGGAACTTATCACGGGTTAGCCAGATCCAAGAGCTGGTTGATGACGATTTCATTCTGGTCAGTGGCGATGACGCTACTGCTCTGGACTTTATGCAACTGGGCGGTAAAGGCGTCATTTCGGTGACGGCTAACGTGGCAGCACGTGAAATGGCTGAACTGTGTCAACTCGCACAGCAGGGCAATTTCGTCGAGGCCCGCCGCCTGAATCAGCGTCTGATGCACCTGCACCAGATGCTTTTCTGTGAACCCAATCCTATCCCGGTGAAATGGGCTGCGAAACAGCTAGGATTAATCGCTAACGACACGCTGCGTCTGCCAATGACGCCACTGACTGCAGCCGGCCAGCCGAAAGTGGAGCAGGCGCTGGTGAAAGCGGGTTTGCGATAATTTAGGGAGTTTGAATGAATTACTCAGTAAAGCGGTCAACAGTAGCCACAGTAGT
>Ga0209371_1000520_pt1 | contig 36642 bp, 28 predicted proteins | sample AgamicAtAmrz_FD_187165 | JGI IMG/M metagenome (GOLD analysis project Ga0209371, IMG submission 187165) | Agave microbial communities from Guanajuato, Mexico - At.Am.rz (SPAdes) (version 2) | ecosystem: Host-associated > Plants > Roots > Rhizosphere | place: Guanajato, Mexico | collected 2012-06-07
AGCGCCTGCGGGCTGAGGCTCTTGAGGCTTTGCAGGTAGTGCGCCAGCACCTGGCTGCGCACTTGCGAGCGGTCGTTCATGAAGTAGGCGGCCGGCAGCGGTCGGCCGAGCTTGCGCAGGTACTCGATGAGGTTGTGCCGCGCAGGTTCGCCGTGGCTGCCCCACAGGGTCTCGCCGACGCTTTCCCACCAGAAGCGCTGGCGGCTGCCGATGTAGTCGGTGGACAGGAAAATGCTCGCCGGCACCTGGTGCTTGCGCAGCAGCGGGAAGGCGTTGCTGGCATTGTCGCGCCAGCCGTCGTCGAAGGTCAGGGCAACCTTGGGGCGCTGGTTGCTGCGGGGGGGCTCATGGTCCTTGAGCAGGTCCATGAGGCTGACGCAGTCGAAGTGCCGCGGCAGCCAGCGCAGCAGCCCTTCGAAGGCGCGCGGCCCGACGCACAGCTCGTTGCGGTGCGGCAAGGTGGCGCTGGCATCATCGGCCAGTACCCGATGCAGCATGAGGATCACCCCGGCGCCGCGCAATTCGGCGCGGCCCTTGGGCGACTTGAAATACAGCCAGCCACTGGCCTGTTTTATCGTCGTCTTGATCGGCATGTCCATCGCTCATCGATTCTGGTCGGGATTCCATTGGCTGTAGCTGTGCCCGCGCAGGAATTGCCAAAGGCCGACACTCATGCCCGCCAGCGTCACCAGCACGAAGGCGGCCAGGCGGAATGGCCTGGGCAGGCGGTGGCCAGCATCGAGCAGGCCGGCGATCGCGGCCGCATAGCCGAGCAGTTGCGCGGCCAGGGTCAGGTGGTAGAAGTGCGATTCACCCACCAGCCACAGGTTGGCCAACAGCAGCGGCAGCAACAGCACCGGCGCCAGGCGGCGGATCAGCTTGTGGCTGATCAGGGCGATGGCGTACAGGCCGTGACGCATCGGGTTGAGCAGTTCGCTGCGCGCGGCCAGGCTCTGCAGGCCGCCGACGGTGACGCGTTGGCGCCGGCGAAACTGCTTGTCGGCCTCGTCCACGCCCTGGTCGAGGACGACCGCCTCGGGCACGTAGACGATGCGCCGGCCGGCGGCCGGGGCGCAGGTGCTGATGTAGAAGTCGTCGTTGACCTGTTTGGGAATCGCCTGGTACAGCGGGCGGCGCAGGGCGAGCAGGGCGCCGTCGGCCGAGACCATGCAGCCGGTGCGGTTCTCGACCTTGCGCACCCAGGCTTCGTAATGGCGATACAGGCTGTCGCCCAGGCTCAGACCCTTGCCTGGGGCGGGAATGATCATGTGCCCGGCAGTCCCGCCGACATCTGCGTCGGCGAAGGGCGCCAGCAGCAGGCCGAGGGTGTTGCCGGCCCACTGGTTGTCAGCGTCAGTGAACACCAGAATATCGCCGCGGCAGACGCTCACCGCAGTGTTCAGCGCGCCGGTCTTGCCCAGGCGCGGCAGGTCCAGCACCTGTACCCGTGGATCGTCCACGGCGCGGGCCAGCGCCACGGTGCGGTCGCTGGAGCCGTCGCTGGCCACCACCACCTGCAGTTCGGCGGCCTGGTAGTCCTGGGCCAGCACGCTGGCGAGCTTGGCTTCGATATGCCGCTCCTCGTTGTGCGCGGCGATCACCACGCTGACCCGCTGCGGCGCTAGCGGACCGGGTGTGCGCACAGGAAAGAACGGTGCAGCCAGGGTCAGCAGCACGGGATAGCCGACCCAGGCGTACAGCGGCAACAGCAGGCACAACCAGAAGATGATCTCAGCCACGGGCGGGCCTCCTTGCGGTGCGGTTGAACAGGCTGAGGACGAACGCGGCGCCGGCCAGGTGCAGGCGCAGCCAGTGCAGGCCCCAGAGCTGCAGGGTCAGCAACGTGTCGTGGTGCCTGAGGCTCTGGCGCAGGCTCAGCGCCAGGGCAGGCAGGGCGCTGATCAGCAGCAGCACCAGGGCCACATGGGGGAAACCTTCGAGCAGCGTCGACAGCGCCATGACGTCGAGTACCCAGGCGCCCACCGACAGCAGCGGGAAACGCAGCAGGCGCAGGCTCACGCCATGGCTGCGCATCAGTTGCAAGTGGCTGCCCTGGCGCCACATCTCCTTGCCCAGCCACTCACCCCAACTGCCCTCGAAGCCCCAGTGCAGGACCACCGGCTGGCGCAGCACGCGCAAACGGGCGCCGGCTTCGTGCAGGCGCAGGGTGAAGTCCTTGTCCTCGCCGGTGCGCAGGCGCTCGTCGAAGCCGCCAACCTGGTCGAACCAGGTGCGGCGCATCAGCAGGTTGGGGGTGGGCAGCCAGGTGCAGTCCTGTACCGTCTGCCCGGCGCGCAGGGTGCGGCGTTGCCAGGCGTGGGCGAACCATGGCGCCTGGCGCGGGGTGTCGCAGTCGAGGGCGAAGACGTCGCCTTCACCGCGGCGCTGCAGGCCCAGCAGCAGGTCGAGCCAGTTGTCCGGTACTTCGATGTCGGCATCCAGAAATGCCAGCCACTCACCGTGGCTGACCTGCGCGCCCTGGTTGCGTAGGGCGCCGATGGCCACGCCAGGCAGGCTCAGCACCTGGGCACCATGCTGTCGGGCAATGGCAGGGCCGTTGTCGCTGGAGCCGTTGTCGACCACGATCAGCTCACAGCCGAGACCCGCGCAGTGGGCGGCTTTGCGCGCGGCATCGAGGGTGCGGCCGATATGCCGGGCTTCGTTGAACATCGGGATGACGATGCTTACCTGGTTCATCGCTGCGCCTCCACGTCTCGCGACGCGGTGGCCTGGCGCAGCAGCACGCTGGACAGCGCCAGCATCAGCCACAGGTACTTGTGGCTGGGGGCACTGAGGAACATCAGGAACAGCCCGATGGCCAGCATGCTCATGGTCAGGTGGGTCATCAGGTCGGCGTTATCGTGCTCGCCGGTGGCACGCCACGCCGCACGGGCCTGCCAGAAGTTGCGCAGGGCCAGGGCGATCATGCCGACGAAGGCCAGCCCCGCCGGCACTCCGGTTTCGCTGAACAGCTCGAGGTAGGTGTTATGGGCGCGACGATAGAGGTCGGTGGTCTTGCTGTTGACCGGCGCGAAGGCCTTGGAGAAACCAGTGTCGGCGTAGTGCAGCGGGAAAGTGCCGGGGCCGGTGCCGAGCATCGGGCTGTGGCTGATCATCTCCTTGCCCACCACCAGGTACGAGGCGCGTCGGCCCAGGGATTCGTCCTGGTGCGCATTGACCCCGGACTTGAGCAGCATCAGCGACTGGATGCGATCGGCGTAGCCGGCCGGCATCAGGGCCGCGCCCAGCGGCAGGACAATGGCCAGGCCGAGCATGGCGAAGCCCAGGTGACGCGGACGGATCCGTGTCAGTTGCTCGCGGTAGTTGTACAGCACGATGCCCAGGCTGATCAGCAGCACCACCAGGCCTGAGCGCGACTCGGTCTTGGTCATGCCCACCAGCAGCAACAGGCAGCAGCCGGCCCAGAACAGCTTGAGTGGAATCTGCCGGGTCTTGATCGCCAGCCACAACCCCAGCGGCATGGCGATGGTGATCAGCAGGGCGAAAGCGTTGGGGTCGAGCATGGCCGAGGCGCGACCCTGCTCCTGGTACTTCGTGGAGAAGATGGCGAACAGGCAGGTCACGCAGACACTGACGGTGATCAGCCGCGCCAGCATCGGCAGATTGAGGTCGCGCCCCACCAGCAAGGTGATGACGAACACCACCAGCCCCACCAGCAGTTCACGCAGGTGCAGCACCGACAGCTCGACGCTGTCGCTGGTCCACAGGCTCAGCAGGTACAGGGCCATGAACGGGATCAGCAACCGCCACTGGTTGCTGCGCAGGCGCTCGGCCGGCAACTGACGCACGGCCAGTTGCAGGGTGAGGATCAGCACCAGGCCCAGGCCGATCAGCTTGGCGCCGGAGACCATGCTGTCCTTGAGCAGCCCTTCGAGCGGCACCAGCGCGGCGATCGCCAGCAGGCCCCAGGCTGGCTTGCGGTACAGCACCAAGGCACCGGCCAGGCCGACCACGGCGCCAGGGGCCAGGTAAGGGTAGGGGCTGGCCAGCAGCCCCAGCGACAGCAGGGCCACCAGGCCCACCAGCGACAGGGGGATGATCATGCGACAACCTCCATGGCCGTGCCCTGGTACACCAGGGCCCAGCGTTGTGCCAGGGTCGGCAGGTGGTAGCGTTCGCGCTGGGTCTGGCGGGCGCGGGCCACCAGTTCTTCAGCCTGTTGCGGGTCGTCCAGCAGCGCCTGCAGGTGGGCAGCGAGTTCATCGACCGCCAGCGGTGCGGCAAGCAACCCGCTGCGGCCGTGTTCGATCACATCGGGAATACCGCCGACACCGAAGGCCACCACCGGTACGCCGTCCTGCATGGCTTCGAGCAGAATCATTGGCGTGCCTTCGGTGCGCGAGCTGATCACCAGGGCATCCAGTCGGGTCATCCAGGCTTGCATGTCGCGCTGGAAACCCGGCAGCGTGATGCGCTCGGCCAATCCAGCGGCATCGATGCGCGCTTGCAGCGTGCCGCGTTCGGGGCCGTCGCCGAGCATCACCGCGTGCAGGTGCGGGTGGCGTTGGCACAGCGGGATCAGGGTGTCGAGGAACAGGTCGGGGCCTTTTTCGCTGGACAGCCGCCCGACATAGCCTGCCAGCCAAGGGGCTTGGCGCGATCCCTGGCTCTGTACCGCGGTGCTGCCATCGCGGGACAAGCCCGCTCCCACAGGGGCCGTGGGGGTTGCGCAATGCACAGGTGTCGAGGCCTGCAGCGAACCCTGTGGGAGCGGCCTTGTGCCGCGATCACCGGCGCAGCCGGTGCCCTGCACTGCGGTGTCGCCATCGCGGGACAAGCCCGCTCCCACAGGGGCAGATTGCACAGATGCCACAGGCTCCGGCAGGCCGTTGGGGATCACCTGCAACTTGCTGGCTGGAACACCCGCCTGGCGGTGGATGCGGGCAATGCTCTCGGCCACGCACACCACGGTCGCCACCGTGGGTGTGCGGCACAGTTGCAGGCTCAGCCAGGTGTAGAAGCGCTGTTTGGTGCTGCGCGGCGTGAAGCCGTGCTGGGTGGTCACCAGTGGCAGGCGCCACAGTGTCGCGGCCAGCCAGCCGAAGACCATACCCTTGAAGTTGTGGGTGTTGATCAACGGCCGCTCGCCACGCATGGCCGCCACTTGCCTGAGCAGTGCGCCCAGGCCATGGCAGCTCTGGCAGTCGATGCCGGCTTCGCGAAAGCGCATCACCAGATCCTGCGGCGCGTCGAGGAACAGCACCCGGTGCCTGCCAGGGGTTGCCTGGCAGTGGTCCAGGAGCATGCGCTCGGCGCCGTAGAATCCGCCGCTGCTGAGCAGGTGCAGGATCAACTGGCCGGTAGCGGGCACGGCAGCGTTCAATTGCGCACCCAGTGCATCAGGCGAGGCAGCGACCACGACTTGTGCGGGTTGGGCAGCGCCGGGGTCTGGTCGTTGATCACCAGCAGCACCGGCAGGCCCAGCTCATGGCTGATTTGTGCAGGGTGCTTGAAGCGGTGGTCGAAGAACTCCTTGACGTAGACCAGCGCGATGGCCAGCAGCAGGCCGGTGACCAGGCCGAACGGGATGATCAGGCCAGGTTTGGGGAACGACGCGGTGGCCGGCTCATAGGGTGCGCTGAGAATCCGCGCGTTGGACTGGCTGCCATCAAGCAGGCCCTGGCCGCGGCTTTCCTCATAGCGCTGGGCGTAGGTGGAGAAGGCTTTGTGCAGGGCATCGATCTCGGTGTCGAGCTGGCGGGTCTTGCTCTGGGTCTCGCGCAGCTCGGTGATGCGGTTCTTGTATTCACCGATGCGTTGGGTCTTCTGGTCGATCACCTGCTGGGTCACGGCCAGGTCCTGCTGGCGTTCGCGGATACGGTTCTCGACGATCTTGAGGAACTGGCCGCGCAGCTGGGCGATCTGCTGGCGTGCCAGGACCATCTGCTCGGCCCCGGGCTGGAACACCGTGGCATCGCCGTTGTAGCGGGCCAACAGGGTGGTCAGCTGCTCGCCCAGTTGCTTGATCTCGCGGTCTTCGAAGGCGACGTTGTCGACCGTGGTGGTGAAGGTGTAGGGGAAGGCATAGTCGGCCATCTTCGCCTTGCTTGCCGCGGCCAGGCTGCTCTGCAGGTAGTCGAGCCACTGCTGGTTCTCCAGCTTGCGGTCGCGCTGCAGGTTGAGTGCCTGTTCCTCGGTGTTGATCGCATTGAGGCGGAAGGTGATCTCTTCTTTCGGATCGGACGAGCCGATTGCCGTCAGCAGGGCCAGGCGTTGGCCCTCGAGGTCGCCCAGGCGCGCCTGGTAGTGCAGTTTCTTCTGCTCGTAGAAGGTCTCGGGCAGCTCGTTGGACTGCAGGTCCTGGCGGTTCTTCAGGAAGTTGTCCAGCAGGCGGGCGACGAACAGGGTGCCGAGCCGGGCGTCATCGGCGCTGTAGGTGACCGAGATGACGTTGGAGCCGGGCAGGGTCTCGATCTTGAGGTCCTTGACCGCCTGATCGGTGAGCTCGTCGAGCTGGGTATCGCGCTCGTCGGCCACCGACTTGCCCAGCAGGCGATGCAGCGGATCGACGACGCCATGGCGCAGCGGGTCGATCACGGTGCGTCGCAGCAAGCCGGGTTCGGCCTGGTACTGGCCTTCCTGGCGCAGTTGACTGATGGTCTGGCGGATCAGCGTGGGCGAGCGCAGGATGTTGCTCTCGGTCTCCATGTCGGCCAGCGACGGCGGGATGAACTGGTCCGCCTGCTGCGCCAGCGAGGAGCTGGTATCACTTTGCGAGAGCTTCTTCGATTGCACGATGACTTCGGCGGTGATGTCGAAGCTCTGCTTGAGCACCAGCGGCAGAATCACCGCGATCACCGCGAAGATCAGGAACACCCGTTTCACCAATTGGCGGTTGGCGAAGAAGATGCGGAAGAACTCATGCACATAGTTTTCTTTCGGTTGCGTGGTCATGGTCCGTCCCCTGGTCAGTCGTTGCTTTCTTTGTTGTCGACGCGGTAGCTGAAGCTGAAGCCAAAGCCCTGGAACAGCACCACGTCAGCCAGTTGCCGGGACAGCTCGGCAGCGCTGGCAAGCTTGGTCTTGGGCACATAGAGCATGTCTTCGGGCTGCAGGTAGGCGAGCTTCTGGCTACCGCCGGAGAGGGCCTGGTCGACGTCGTAGTTGACCGCATGCACGGTGTTGCCTTCGCGGCGCATGATCACCACCGAGCCGAGCTTGGCCTTCAGGGTCGGGCCGCGGGCCAGGGTCAGGGCCTCGAGCACCGACACCGGACGACGGATCTGGAAGGCGCCCGGCTGGCCGACTTCGCCGAGCACGTAGATCTCGTTGGCGGCAGTGGACTTGAGCAGCACATCCACGCTCATGCGCCCCGGCAGGCTGGCGTAACGCTCGTTGAGGTAGTCACGCAACTGGTTGACGGTCATGCCCTGCAGCGGCACCGAGCCGATTTCCGGGAAGGTCGCGCGACCGTCGTTGCCCACGGTGATGTCGCGGCTCATGCCGGTGCCGGGGTGGCTCAGGGCGTTCTTCAGGTTGACCTCGTCGGTCATGGGGCTGAGCACGCGCACCGTTACCTGGTCGCGGTTGGGCTTGAACACGCGCTTGTCGTTGTAGGCCTGGCGAATGGCGCTCTCCGCTTCGCTCGGGGTCAGGCCCTCGACGCGCACCGACGCGTTGGTGGATGGCAGGGTGATGCTGCCGTCGGGCTGCACCAGCTGCTGGCCGTTCAGGCCGCTGGCGGCCATGAAGTTGAGGTCCAGGGTGTCACCGGACTGGATGCGGTACACCCCGGCAGAACGGTTGCTGACGTGGAAGATCACTTCCAGCACGTCCTGTGGCCGCAGCACCTGTTCGCGGCGGGCGACTTCGGTGGCCTGGCTCTCGGCCGCTGGTGCGGTGAGGATCTGTACCGGCATTTCGCGGCTTTCCTGGCTGGCGCAACCGGCCAGGGCGAGCACGCACAGGACAATCGAGGAGTATCTCATGGCGATCATGGCGTGCGTCCTCTCACAGGTTGTCGTACAGCCACTTGGGCATGTAGTACTTGCGCTTGTTGAACACGCTGCCGATCAGCCGCGCGCCAGCTTGCGTCAGCCGTTGGGCGGCAGCCTGGGCCACTTCCCAGCGGGTTTCCTCGGCGCACACCACCAGGATCACGCCATCGACCAGGGTGCCGATCACCAGGCTGTCGGCGCTGGCATAGATGGCTTCGCCGTCGATCACCACGAAGCGGTAGTGGGCGGCGAACTGGCGCAACAGGATGCGCAGGCGTTCGGGGTCGAGGCGGTCGCGTCCGCGCTTCCAGGTGCCCGCCGGGAGCACGTCGAATGGTTGGTCGGACAGGTGCACCACGCAGTCCTGCGCCAAGGGTGGAGTGTCCTCGTCGAACAACAGATCGGTATAGCCGCGCAGCTTGTTCAGCCCCAGTTGCTGGCTCAGGCCATTGCTGCTGGAACTGCCGTCGATCAGCAGCACCGCACCCGCGCTCATCAGCGCCAGCTGGCTGGCGAAGGCCAGGGCGCTGGTGCTGGTGCCGGTTCCGGTGTTGGCCGCGGTCAGCAGCAGGGTGCGCTGGTCGAGGTCGAGGACAGTGGCGGTCAGGTTGGTCTCGCTCGGGTTGGCGATACTCAGGCTTCTAGAAGTGGAACCGTCCATCTCAACTTGCTCCGTGGCCAGTGAAAACCTTGAACGGGGTCTTGAGCAGGATTTTCAGATCCAGCAGCAGGCTCTGTTCGTTGATGTAGCTGAGGTCAAGCTCTACGCGTTGGTCGAAATCGATGTTGCTGCGTCCGGAGATCTGCCAGAGGCCGGTCATGCCGGGGTAGATCGACAACCGTGCCAGGTGGTTGTCCTTGTAGCGGTAGGCGTTGAACGAGGTAGGGCGCGGGCCGACCAGGCGCATGTCGCCGGTGACCACGTTGATCAGGTTGGGCAGCTCGTCCAGGCTGCTGCGCCGCAGCCAACTGCCCACCGAGGTGATGCGCGGGTCCTTGTCGATCTTGAAATCGATGGAGTCGGCGCCGTGCTTGTTCAGGTGGCGTACCGAGTCTTTCAGCGCCTCGGCGTTGGCGACCATGGTGCGGAACTTGAACATGCCGAACAGGCGGCCGCGGTAGCCGGTGCGTTTCTGCACGAAGAACACCGGGCCCGGGCTGGATTTCTTGATCATCACCGCCAATGCCAGGAATACCGGCGACAGCAACAGCAGCAGGTTCAGCGCCGCCAGGCATGACAGCACGCGGTTGGTCCGCGACAGAGTCCAAGGGCGCCCGCCGACCCGCCCGGTCATCCAGCCACGGCCTTGCATGTGGATGGCGGCATCGATGCGCTGGCGGTGCGCCGGATCCATGCGTTTATCCTGGTACAGCGCCTGCAGCTGGGCGCTTTTCGGTTGTCCTGTCATATCACCCTCCGTTGTTTCGGCTGCTCGCCTGCAGGTTCGCCATCTGTGGCACCGTGCGAGTAGTAGTGCTTGAACCAGGCGACGAATCGCCCGAGCCCTTCATCAAGGGAAATCGTTGGGGTAAAGCCGGTGACCCGGGCCAGGGCGCTGGCATCGGCACAGGTGGCCAGCACATCGCCCGGTTGCAGCGGCAGCAACTCGATCACCGCATCGCGCCCCAGGTGTTTTTCCAGCAGGGCCAGGTAGTCGAGCAGTTCCACCGGGCGTTGGCCGCCGATGTTGAACAGGCGCCAGGGTGCTGCGCTGCTGGCCGCGTCGGGGCTGAAGGCATCCCACTGCGCATCGGCGCGGGGCGGGTAGGGCAGCAGCCGCGCCAGGCTTTCGACGATGTCGTCGATGTAGGTGAAGTCGCGCTGGTGCCGACCATGGTTGAACAGCTGGATCGGCCGGCCTTCGCTGATGGCACGGGCGAACTGCATCGGTGACATGTCCGGGCGGCCCCAGGGGCCATAGACGGTAAAGAAGCGCAGGCCGCTGCAAGGGATGCCGAACAGATGGCTGTAGCTGTGCGCCATGGCCTCGTTGGCTTTCTTGGTGGCGGCGTACAGCGACAGCGGATGATCGACTGCATCCTGCACCCGGTATGGCGTGCGCTGGTTGGCGCCATACACCGAGCTGGACGAGGCGTACAGCAGGTGCTGCACCGGGTGGCGCCGGCAGCCTTCGAGAATGTTCAGGAAGCCCGCCAGGTTGCTGTCCAGGTAAGCCTGTGGATTCTGCAGCGAGTAGCGCACACCGGCTTGCGCAGCCAGGTGCACCACCACCTCGGGGCGCTCCTCGGCGAACAGCCGGGCCATGGCGTCGCGGTCGGCAAGGTCCAGGCAGTGCAGGGGGAAGTCACCGACGTTCTGACGCACCCAGTGCACGCGAGCATGCTTGAGCGACGGATCGTAATAGTCGTTGAAGTTGTCCAGGCCCAGCACCTCATGACCGTCGCGCAGCAGGCGCAGGCAGGTGTGGGCACCGATGAAACCGGCCGCGCCGGTGACCAGCACTTTCATGGCGCGCCGACCTGCGGGGCGCTCTGGTCGGGCGCGACCTGGCGCAGGCCGATGCCGCTGTAGTGCAGGCCGTGGGCGGCGACCTGCTCGGGGTTGTACAGGTTGCGGCCGTCGATGATCACCCGTGCGCGCAGCTTGCTGGCCAGCAGCGAGAAGTCCACCACGCGAAAGTTCTTCCACTCGGTGCAGATCACCAGGGCGTCGGCGTCCTGCAAGGTGTCGTCGCGGGTGGCGCACAGTTGCAGGTCGTCGCGGTAGCCGTACAGGCGTCGGCATTCGTCCATCGCTTCGGGATCATAGGCTCGCACCGTGGCGCCTTCGTCCCACAGCGCTTCCATCAGGTAGCGGCTCGGTGCTTCGCGCATGTCGTCGGTATTGGGCTTGAAGGCCAGGCCCCACAGGGCGATGGACTTGCCGCGCAGTCCGCCCAGGCGCTGCTTGAGCTTGGCGAACAGGATGCGCCGCTGCTGGTCGTTGACTTCGTTGACGCTCTGCAACAGGCGCAGGGGCATGCCGCTGTGCTCGGCGGTGTGCAGCAGGGCCTTGATGTCCTTGGGGAAGCATGAACCACCGAAACCGCAGCCGGGGTAGATGAAGTGGTAGCCGATGCGTGGGTCCGACCCGATGCCGCGGCGCACCGCTTCGATGTCGGCCCCCAGGTGTTCGCTGAGGTTGGCCAGTTCGTTCATGAAACTGATGCGCGTGGCGAGCATGGCGTTGGCGGCGTACTTGGTCAGCTCGGCGCTGCGGTTGTCCATGAACATCAGCTTTTCGTGGTTGCGGCAGAAGGGCGCGTAAAGCTCGGCAAGCTGGTCATGGGCGACCTCGTCATGGGTGCCGACGATGATCCGGTCGGGGCGCATGCAGTCGGCCAGGGCGCTGCCTTCCTTGAGAAATTCGGGGTTGGACACCACGCGCACCTGCAAATGGCCCTTGCCCAGGCGCTGCAGTTCGTCGCGGGCCAGGGTCACGACCTGGTCGGCGGTGCCGACCGGTACCGTGGATTTGACGATCAGGGTGCGGTCGGCCTCCATCAGCTCGGCAATCTGCCGGGTGACGTTGAGCACATGGCTCAGGTCGGCCGAGCCGTCCTCGTCAGGTGGGGTGCCGACGGCGATGAAGATCAGCTCGGCATGGCTGACCGCATCGCTGGCCTGGGTGCTGAACAGCAGGCGACCTTCCTTGATGTTGTCTTCCAGCAGGCCCGACAGGCCCGGCTCGCTGATCGGTGGGACGCCCTGACGCAGTTGGTTGATCTTGTGGGCATCCACGTCCACGCACAGGACCCGGTGGCCGACGTCGGCAAGTGCCGCCGCTTGTACCAGTCCTACGTAGCCAGTGCCAAAAACGCTCACGTCCATGTCGGCGTGCCTCGTATGGATGAGTAAGGGGTATGAAACAGTGGTGTGATTTCTGTATAGCTCAGCTCGCGGGAAATGCGTCAAACCAATGGCATGTTTCGTCGCATTTACAGACGCTAAACAAAACGGCCATTGGCCACCAACCCTTTGCCAATCCGGGGTTTAGCGTTGAAAGCTACTGGCATTTGGCCGTTCGATGAACCGATGAACGGTTGCAGGCCACGAATAATGCGGGGTCGTGACGATAGAGCGTCTCAACCGCGATACGTTTTTTGCGCCAGAATATGGCGTTGAGATGCCGTCGGAAAATTGACTTTTCCGGCTTGTGATTTGTTTCAAGACTGCTACGGTTTGAATGAAAACCCCTGACCGGAGTGGTCGAATCATGCGCGGATGGATCAAGCTGGCCCTGTTGTTCCTCTACCTGGCGAGCTTCCATGGCTATTACCGGGAGCGGATAGAAGCGCTGGGTCTTGGCCTGCCGTTGCTGCTTTACCTGGGCGTGGCGGGGGTGCTGGTGGTGGGGCTGTTGCTGGCGGCGTGGATTCGCCCAGGTTGGCTGCGCTGGGTGCTGGCGTTGGCTTTTGCGGTGAGTGCGCTGTTCTTCGATGCTTATATGCGAATCACCGATTCCTACCTCACCTACAGTGCGTTCGTGTCCATGGTGTATGCCGGTGGCTTCATCCAGGAAGCGCTACAGCAGTACCACTATGCGATCACCTTGGCGGCGTTCAACGCGCTGCTGGTGCTGTTGGGTGTGGGTTTGCGCCCGGGCGCTGTGCTGCGCCTGCCGCGCCTGGTGCCCGTTGTCGCGCCATTTCTGGCGCTGGCGTTGCTGATCGGCGTGCTGTTCATCCGCGCTGGCGAGGGTGCCCGCGGCCTGCCGGTGATGTACACACCCTTGGCTTATGTGAGCCTGTTCGGCTACGAGGCGCTGCATGACCGTGTCGGCCCACGCGAGCCGGTGAGCCTGGCGCAGTCCGGCAAGCCGATGGCGCGCGATATCGTGCTGATCATCGACGAGAGCATTTCGGGCAACTACCTGGACCTCAACACCCCTGCCGGCGTGGCGACTCACCTGCTGCAGCCGCAGCCAGGGGTGAGTATCGTCAACTACGGCTACGCGGCCTCGGTGGCCAACTGCAGCGCCGACACCAATGTCACCTTGCGCTACGGCGGTACCCGCAGCGATTACCTGCGCATCAATTCGACCCAGCCGTCGATCTGGCAATACGCCAAGCGAGCAGGGCTGGGCACGGTGTACATCGATGCCCAGCGCACCGGCGGCAATCTGCAGAACCTGATGGACGAAACCGAGAAGCGCGACATCGACCGCTTCGTCCAGTTCGACGACACCCCCGTGGTGCAGCGCGACATGGCGGCGCTGGAGCAACTGGTCAGCCTGCTCAAGGATGGCCAGCCGCAACTGATCGTGATCAACAAGGTTGGCGCGCATTTCCCGGTGCACGACAAGTACCCCGACGCCTTCCTGACCTACCAGCCGGCATTGCCGCGTGGGCATTTCACCGATGTGGCCGACACCGGCACCCGCGACGGCTTCGATGGCCGCCCCGAAGACTGGGTGCTGTACCGCAACGCGTACCGCAATACGCTGGGCTGGAACGTGGGCGAGTTCTTCCGCCGCCTGTTCGCCGAGGCCGACCTGAGCCAGGCGGTGCTGATCTACACCTCCGACCATGGCCAGGACCTGCATGAGCGCGGCAATCCGGGCCTGAACACCCACTGCGACAGCGACCCGATGATGGAGGAGGGGCTGGTACCGCTGGTGGTGATCCAGGGCGCGGGCGTGAAGGCCTTGGACTGGCAGGCTCACCTGCCACAGAACCGCAACGCCTCCAGCCACTACAACATCTATCCGACGCTGCTCAAGCTGCTGGGCTATGACGCCGCAGCCGTCACCCGTATCTACGGCCAGGCGCTGGATGTGCCGACCGACGACCCGTTCACCTTCAACGTGCGCTTCAACGCACGGCTGGGCGCCAAGCCGGACTTTCGTCACATCGACCTCAGCCAGGTGGTGACCCCTGACCAGGCCAAGGGTGTCGCGGTGACTGCGGCGCCCTGAGCGCACATGCCGTTGCGGCAGGCGCGGGGCAAGCCCGCGCCTCCAGGCGTCAGTTGGCCCGTGCGGCGTTCAGTGCCCCGGCGCGCGACACGCGCAGGGCCACCAGGCTGCCCAGCACGATCACTCCGGCCAACGAGTACAGCGCAGCGTCGGTCGAGCCGGTCTGGTCCTTGATGAAACCAACCAGGTACGGGCTCAGGAAGCCGGCCATCTGGCCCACCGAGTTGATGATCGCCAGGCCCGCGACGGCCGCACTGGCGCTGAGCAGCGCGGTCGGCATCGGCCAGAACATCGGCAGGCCGGTCAGGGCGCCCATGGTGGCGATGGACAGGCCCAGGATGGCCACGGTTGGGTTGCTGGCGAAGTTGACCGCGATCAGCAGGCCGATGGCGCCCATCAGCATCGGCACTACCAAGTGCCAGCGGCGTTCGTTGCGCAGGTCTGCCGAGCGGCCGACGATGATCATGAACACACCGGCCAGCAGGTAGGGGATCGCACTCAGCCAGCCGATCAGCAGCGGGCTGTCGAAGCCCAGGTTCTTGATGATCGATGGCAGCCAGAAGTTGATCGCATAGACGCCGCTCTGGATGCAGAAATAGACGAAGCCGAAGGTCCAGATCAGCGGGTTGGTCAGCACGGCCCACACGCTGTCGCCGGTGGTGCTCGGCTTGCTCGCGGCATCGGCGGCGAGGTCCCTGGCGATCAGTTGACGCTCGCTGTCCGACAACCAGGCGGCCTTCTGGTAGCCATCGCTGAGCAGGAACACCGCGAGGATGCCCAGCACCACGGTCGGCAGGCCCTGGATCAGGAACATCCACTGCCAGCCCGCCAGACCGTGCTGGCCGGCGGCGAAGTGGTCGAGAATCCAGCCGGAGAACGGCCCGCCGAGCAGGCCCGAGACCGGGATCGCCGACATGAACAGGGCCATGATGCGGCCGCGGCGGTCAGCCGGGAACCAGCGCGAGAGATACAGGACCACGCCGGGGAAGAAGCCGGCTTCGGCGGCGCCGGTGAACAGGCGCAGCACGTAGAACTCCATCGGCGTGGTGACGAACAGCAGGCAGGTCGAGAGCGTGCCCCAGGCGATCATCATCACCGCGATCCAGCGCCGTGGGCCAAAGCGGTTGAGCGCCAGGTTGCTGGGCAGGCCGCAGAGCACGTAGCCGATGAAGAAGATCCCGGCGCCCAGGCCGTAGATGGTCTCGCTGAACTTCAGCGCGTCGAGCATCTGCAACTTGGCGAAGCCGACGTTGACGCGGTCCAGGTAGTTGAACAGGTAGCAGATGAAAATGAACGGGATCAACCGCAGGGTGATGCGCCGGTACAGCGCATTGCGGCTGGGGTCTTGGCCTTGGTCAGGGGCAGGGCTGTGTGCCATGATGAAATTCTCTGTTGTTATGGTTGTCACGCGGCGCCTGTTCCGGCGCTCGCCTGAAACGAGTCTCGGCGAGCAGGGCGCCGCTGTCTTTGTGCTTTTGCACAGCGTAGGGCACGCACGGCTGTGCTGCGGAACAAAGTCTGCCACTGCAAGGAACCCACATGTTCGAGCTTGACCACGACCTGGCCCAGGATATCGTCGACCGGGCGATGGCGATCCTGCCGTGCAACGTCAACGTCATGGACAGCCAGGGCCTGATCCTGGGCAGCGGCGAGCCAGAGCGCATCAATACCCGCCATGAGGGGGCGCAACTGGTCCTGGCCAATGGGCGCATCGTCGAACTCGACAGCGAGGCGGCCAAATGTCTCAAGGGCGTGCAGCCAGGGGTGAACCTGCCGTTGATGCTCGACGACCGATTGATCGGCGTGCTCGGCCTGACCGGCGATCCGCAGCAACTGCGTACCTACGGCGAGCTGGTGCGCATGACCGCCGAGATGCTCCTGGCCCAGCGTCACCTGCAGGTCGAGCAACAGTGGCGCCGGCAGCGCTGCGACGATCTGCTGGCGCTGCTGCTCGGTGGCAGTGGCGAGTCCCCCCGGCTGGTGGACGAAGCCCGGCAACTGGGGCTCAAGCCGCAACTGCCAAGGGTGCCTTGCCTGTTCGAACTGGAGGCTGGGCCACCGGGCGAAGCGCTGTCGGCCTGGCTGACCAGCCGTTACCCGGACAGCTGGTGCGTAAGCCCGGCGCGTCAATCGTTGCTCTGGTGCCGTCCGGCAAGCGTGGCGCTGGACGAGGTGCGCCTGATCGAACGCTTGCAGCGCCATGGCTGGCAGGTCCAGCGCCTGGCCCTGGGCAGTGTGGCGCAGAGCCTGGAGCAACTGCGACGAGGTTACCGTCGGGTCCGCGACCTGTTGGCGTATGGCCGCGAGGTGGTGCCCGGCGAGCGCGTGCTGAGTTTGTCGCGCTACCGCTTGCCGGCGTTGCTCTGGCGTCACCGCAACGATGATGCCCTGGACGAGTTGCTCGAACCGCTGCAACGCATCCGCGCCAAGGATGCCAGCGGCCAATTGCTCGCCACCTTGCGTGCCTGGTGCGCCCATGACGGACAAAGCCAGGCATGCGCCGATGCCTTGGGGATCCATCGCAACAGTCTGCGTTATCGACTGGAGCGAATCGCTGAACTGGGCGAGGTGGATCCGCTGCGTCTGGAAGGGATGCTGAGCCTGTACCTGGGCTTGCAACTGTTACCCGCCGAGTGAGTCTTGATCCGGGCAGTGGCATTTGCCCAAACAAGCGGCCGGGTGTTTTGTGCATCCGACCGAGGCCGCTCTGGCGCGCAGCTGTCAGCATGCGGGCTAACAGGACCAGGAGATTCCCCATGAAAGTCGTCATCGCCCCCGATTCGTTCAAGGACAGCCTCGATGCCGCCGGTGTCGCCCGGGCGATCAGCGCTGGGCTGGCCAAGGTCTGGCCCGAGTCCGAGCGAATCGAGTGCCCGATGGCCGACGGCGGTGAGGGCACCATGGAGGCGATCGTCGCGGCCACCGAGGGCGAGCAGCGCCGCCAGGTGGTGCGCGGGCCGCTGGGGGCGCCAGTGGAGGCGAGCTGGGGCTGGTTGGCGCAGAGCCGCACCGCGGTGATCGAGATGGCCCAGGCCAGTGGTATCCAGTTGCTGCCCAGCGCGCAGCGCGATGCCTGTCGCAGCAGCACCTGGGGCACCGGCGAGCTGATTGCCGCAGCCCTGGCGGCAGGTGCGCAGCGCATCGTGCTGGCCATCGGCGGCAGCGCCACCAACGACGCTGGCAGCGGCATGCTGCGGGCCTTGGGCCTGCGCTTGCTGGACCGCGAAGGCCAGGCACTGGCCGAGGGCGGCCTGGCCCTGGCGCAACTGGCACGCATCGACGCCAGCGACCTTGATCCGCGCCTGGCCGAGGTGCAGTTCGAGGTGGCGGCGGATGTCGACAACCCCTTGTGCGGGGTCAATGGTGCCTCGGCGATCTTCGGCCCGCAGAAGGGTGCAACGCCCGAACAGGTGTTGCAGTTGGACCAGGCACTGGGTCATTTCGCTGATCATTGCGCGCAGTTGCTGGGTGAAGACCTGCGTGAATCTCCCGGTTGCGGTGCGGCGGGCGGCATGGGCTTTGCGGCCAAGGCCTTCATGGGCGCGCGTTTTCGTCCTGGGGTTGAAGTGGTGGCGGAGCTCGCCGGGTTGGACGGGCTGGTGCAGGGCGCGGACCTGGTGATCACCGGCGAAGGCCGTTTCGATGCCCAGACCCTGCGCGGCAAGACCCCGATGGGCGTGGCCCGCGTGGCCAAGCGTTACGGTGTGCCGGTGGTGGTGATTGCCGGGACCTTGGGGGAGGGCTACGAGGCGTTGTATGCCCATGGCATCGATGCCGCGTTCGCCGTGACTAGCGGGCCGATGACGCTCGAGCGCGCTTGTGCCGAGGCCGGGGCGCTGCTCGAGGCGCGGGCGGGGGATATCGCACGGTTGTGGCGGTTGGCGCGGGCGGTGTAGGAGTCATCTCTTTCGAGGGTTTTGTGTGGGGGCTGGCAGGTGCTCGCCGAGAGATTTTTAGTGCTCATTAGATCGAGCGCCGCCCGCGCGTCGCTTCGCGGGCAAGTCGGAGCGCCGAACCGCCGCCCCCACATTTGTTTCCGGCCAGTTATGCCTGTGCCACAGGCGCGCGACCGCCTGGTGTGTACGACTCGGTACCGCGTCGTGCGCCAAAGGGGTCGCGCGAAAATGCCACAGGATTCATTGGCCCGAAACAAACTGTAGGGGCGGCGGTTCGGCGCTCCGACTTGCCCGCGAAGCGCCGCGCGGGCGGCGCTCGATCTCATGGCCACCAAAAATCTCCCGGCGAGCACCTTCCAGCCCCAACCCCCCTTCCAGCCAACCTCCTCTAGCCCCCAGCCACCCGATAGCACACGACCGTTCATCGGATCAAAACGTTATTTTGTAACGGCTAATAGCACTTTGATAGCGGCGCTCGGTCTTTCCTGAGATGCTGCATCACATTCTCCTTTGAAAGTGACGGGCCCCCGGAAGTCGGGGCCTGACGGCCACCAGGGAAGCTGGCTTGCAGGATGCGTGCGTGCTCTACCACACAACTGTTTGCAAGGTGTCCCATGTTCGATCGCAAAATCAAAGCTCGGCTCGCGGCAAGCGAAGCCGAGGTCAAACGCCTGCGCGCGCTGCTCGACCCAATGGAACGAGGCAACCTGACCCTGCGCCTGGACGCCGAGCGCCGGATCAGCGCCTGTAATGAAGCCTGTTCGGCTGCGCTGGGGCATCCTCATGGCGCCTTGATCGGCCAGGCCCTGGCTGATGTGGTGCCGGGGTACGTGACCGCTCTGCCGTGCTATCGGCGCTTCAACGAGGCGCTGTCACGTTTCGAGCCGATTCGTGACGATTACCGCTTCCTCACCCGCGAAGGCCGGTTGATCTGGCTGCACCTGACCTGGCTACCGGTGCGCGGCGACGATGGCCGTCTGGATTACGTACAGGGCTACGGTAGCGAGGTCACGGCACAGATCGACAAGAGCCGTGAGAACGGTGCGTTCGTCGAGGCGCTCTTGCGCTCCACTGCGGTGATCCAGTTCGACCTGGCAGGCAATATCCTCACGGCCAACGAACAGTTCCTCGGCGCCATGGGCTATTCGCTCACGCAACTGGTCGGCCAGCACCATCGCCTGTTTTGCCCGAAGGAAGAGGCTGCAGCTCCCGCCTACCAGGAGTTCTGGAAGACCCTTAACAGCGGGCGCTATGTCGCCGGGCGCTTCCGCCGATTGGACAGCCGGGGGCAGGAAGTCTGGCTGGAGGCCAGCTACAACCCGGTCTACGACGCCGAGGGCAAGATCAGCCGGGTGATCAAGTTCGCCTCGGTGATCACCGACCAGGTGCGCAAGGAGGACGATATCCGCCGCGCTGCGCAAATGGCGCTGGAGGTGTCGCGCAACACCGACATCAGTGCCCGCGAGGGCGCGAGCGTGGTGCAGGAAGCGGTGCAGACGATGCAGGCGGTGGCCGATCAGATGCACAGCGCCTCGACCACCATCGAGGCCCTGGGCAAGCAGTCGCTGGTCATCAGCTCGATCGTGCAGACCATCGGCAGCATCGCCTCGCAGACCAACTTGCTGGCGCTAAACGCTGCCATCGAAGCGGCCCGTGCGGGCGAGCAGGGGCGCGGGTTTGCCGTGGTCGCCGATGAGGTGCGCCAGCTTGCAGCGCGCACCAGCGCGGCGACCGAAGAGATTGTCGCGGTGGTGGCGCGTAACCAGCAATTGGCCGATCAAGCGGTGGTGGAGATCGAACACAGCCGCGAGCAGGCGGGGGTCGGGCTGACCCTGGCAGGCCAGGCGGGCAGCGCCATCACCGATATTCAGGAAGGCGCACGCCGCGTGGTGCAGGCGGTCGGGCAGGTGACCCAGGACCTGCGTTGAGCCGCAGATATCAGTCGGGCTGGCGCCAGATCAGCTCGCGGGTGTCGTAGCCGCGCTGGCGGGCCACTTCGAGCAACTGGTTGCGCGTGCGTTCGCTCACCGTAGGCGTGCGCGACAGCAGCCACAGGTACTCGCGGTTCGGATGGCCGACCACGGCCACGCGGTAGTCCGGATCGTGGTACAGCACCCAGTATTCGCCCTTGGCGGTGTCCGGCGCCAGTTTGCTGAACCAGTTGTCGAACCTCACCCACAGCTTGTCGGTCTGGCCGGGTTGCTGCAGCTGGGCAATGCCGGTCGCCTCCTGCCACTCGCCGTCTTCGTCTCGGCAGCGGTTGGTGACATCGACCTGGCCATCTTCGCGTAGCTGGTAATTGGCCTCGGACTGCACGCAGTCACGTTGGAAGAACATCGGCAGGCGTGCCAGTTCGTACCATTTGCCCTGGTACTGCTCGAGATTGACCGGCATGGTCTTGGGTGGCGGCTTGTCCGCCGAGGAGCCGACGCAACCGCCCAGCGCCAGGGCCAGGCAGGAAACCAGCAAGGTGGCGCGAATCGCCATGAACAACCTCCGCAATGACTGTGTTGTCATTGCTTGGACGCCGGACACTGGCGAAAGTTGAATCTTTCAGCGTGGCTCCAGCGCGGCGTCCATCATCCGCTCAAGCGCGGCATATTCGGTATGGCTGACCGCAACCAGGCCGCTGGCGTCCTGGGAGTGGGCGAAGGCGGCGAGGGCTTCGGGGTCGTCGAGCATGGCGTGGCGAATGCGCGCCTTGAGCGCCGGGCACAGGTTGGCGCGGAACACGTAGGGGTCGTAGTAGATCGGCGCCGAACGCCACAGCACCTGGAGCCTGGCGGGGTCGATGGCGTGGTTGGCAAGGTAGGCGTCGGCGCGCTCGCTGGCGACGAAGGCGGCATCGACGCGCCCTTCCAGCAGGGCCTGCAGCGCCTTGTCATGGGTGCCGGCGTACACCAGTGCACCGAAGTAGCGCTGCAACGGCGTGGTCACCTGGGCTGCGAACTCGACGCTCGGTACCAGGCTGCCGGAGGTGCTGGCCGGGTCGCTCAGTGCCACGCGCTTGCCGCGCAGTGCCGTCAGGTCCGCAGGCCCCGGGCTGCGGGTGAGCAGTAATGCCTGGTAGTGGTTGCCGGCCGGGGTATAGGGCCCGGCGCTCAGGGTAAAGGTGGCGAAGGCCTCGACCTGCGGGTCGCGACGGTGCGCCAGTACATAGGAGGCCGGCCCCAGCCGGGCGATGTCGGCGCCGCCGGAGACGATGGCATCCACCACGCCCTCGTAGGAGGGCGCGACCACCAGCTCCACCGGCACGCCCGTAGCCTCGCTCAGGCGCTGCAACAGTGGCTGGTTTTCGCGCAGCATCGCCTCGGCGCCCTTGAGCGGTATCACCGCCAGGCGCAGGCTGCGGGGCGCACAGTCGGCCCGCGCGGCGAGCGCTGGCAGCATCAGGGCCAGCAGTGTCAGTGCCTTCAATGCACGCATGATTTTTCCTCGAGGGCATTGAACGGCGGGTAGTCGCGCAGTTGTGCCGGCGACAGCGGACGGCTGAAGTGATAGCCCTGGGCAATGTCGCAACCGGCGAGCTTCAGGCACACCAACTGCTCGCGGGTCTCCACGCCCTCGGCCACCACCTCCAGGCCCAGGCGCTTGGCCAGGATGATGGTCGAGGAGACGATGGGGCTGTCGTCATGGCTGTTGCACAGCGGCGCGATCAGGGCTCGGTCGATCTTCAGCTTCGACAGCGGCAGCGCCTGCAGGTGGGCGAAGCCCGCGTAGCCACGACCGAAGTCGTCGAGGCTGATGCCGATACCGGCCACGCGCAGCCGGTGTAGGTGCTCGAGGGCTGTGCCTTCGGGGTCGAGCACGGTGGTTTCGGTGATCTCCAGCTCCAGGTGCCGAGTGTCGATGGCATGCTGCGCCAGGGTTTCGAGCAAGCGCTCGCTGAAGTCGGCCTGGCGCAGTTGCAGCGCCGAGACATTCACCGCCAGGCGCGTATCACGGCCCTGGGCCTGCCAGCTCGCCAACGCCTCGCAGGCCAGGCGCAGCACCTTCCAGCCCAGCTCGACGATGAAGCCGCTGCGCTCGGCCATGCCGATGAAACGGTCTGGGTAGAGCAGGCCGAACTCGGGGTGCTCCCAGCGCACCAGTGCCTCGTAGCCCAGTACCTGCAGAGTGTCGAGACGAATCTGCGGCTGGAAGTGAAGCACGAACTGGTGCTCGGCCAGGGCGCTGCCGAAGGCCTGTTCGAGGGTGAAGGCCTGGATGTCGGGCAGGTTCAGCGAAGGGTCGAAGAAGCGGTACTGCGCACGCCCAGCCTGCTTGGCCGAATACATCGCCGCGTCCGCACAGCGGATCAGGCTGTCGATTTCCTGGTCATCGCGCGGGGCGATGCTCACCCCGACACTGGGGCTGGTGTTGACTTCCTTGCCGTCCAGGGCGTAGGTCGCGGACAGCTTGACCACCAGCGCGCGGACCCAGGCGTCGATCTGTTCCTCGCTGCGGTTGCCGGCCAGCAGCACCACGAATTCATCGCCGCCGAAGCGCGAGGCTTCGTCTTCGGGTTCGAGCATGCGCTGGATGCGCCCGGCGACGGCTTGCAGCAACAGGTCGCCGATCTTGTGGCCGAGTGAATCGTTGATTGACTTGAAACGGTCCATGTCGATGAACAGGATCGCCGTCAGGCGTCGCCGGGCGCGCTGGCGCGCGAGGGCCTGGGCGGCGACTTCGACGAACTGGCGGCGGTTGTGCAGGCCGCTGAGGTGGTCGGTGGCGGCGGCGTGGCTGCTGCGTCGATGTTCATCCTCCAGGCGCCCGATCAACTGCTGGTTGACCTGTTGCGTCTGCTCCAGCTCGCTGAAGGCTTCCTGACGCTTGCGCAGCAGGCGCAGGCTCCAGAACAGGCCGCCGAGGATCAGCAGGGTCATGCACAGATTCAGCCAGAACTGGCGGTCGTAGGCGAGGGTGGTGGGCGCGAGAATCTCGTCATGACGCTGGCTGACCACCACGCTGAAGCCGCGGTCGGCGACCCGGCGGTAGAGGCTCTGGTAGGTACTGGCGTAGGTGTACTGGGTGAACTGCCCCGCATCGCTGTTGCCGCTGGGCAGTTCCGGTTCCAGCGACTCGGCGGCCACCACCACGCCGCTGCTGTCGATGCGTACGCGCTCCTGGCCGTCCGCCTGGAGCAGGCGCATCAGGCCGCTGTGACCCAGATCGATGTGCTGGAAGAGTACCGCCAGGTAGCCGATGTCCAGCTGTACCACGAGGATGTTGTCGATCTCGCGGCCGCTCGGGTCGGTCAGCGGCAGCAGGAAGGGCAGGCGCCATTTTGGCAAGGCGTTGGGGGCGTTGTCGGGGGCGATCTGGGGCATGAAGGGCTTGAAACCATGGCGCGCGACGTGTTGCTTGAGCTGCTTGAGCCAGTCTTCCGGCAGTTGCTGGGCTTCGTCGATATGGCTGGCGGAGACCAGGCGACCCTGCTGGTCGTACAGGCTCATGCGCTTGAACACGGGGTCTTCGGCCAACAGCCGCGCCAGGCTGAGGTTGCCCTGGCGCATGCTGAGCAGGTCATCCTGAGTGACACGTCCTACGGCCTGGGCCCGATCGACCAGTTGGCGCAGACTTTCGCCGACGATGCTGGCCAGGTTCAGGTGCTCGGCGGCCTTGGCCGCCAGGGCATCATGGCGGGCGGCGGCCTTTTGCGTGAAATGCAGCCCCCAGAGAAAGGCCAGGGTGACGGTGCACAGCATCAGCAGCAGCAGGGGCAACAAGCCTGCAGGCGAGGGGGAGCGGCGGTTCACGTTGTGTTGTTCCCGGGCCCTGTGGTGCAGCAAAAATAAGACAGCAAGATGACAGAGGAATGACTGGTGGCGAAATGCTTCTATCCGGCGCAGCCTGCTCCTTTGTGTGCAGGAGCAAGCGTCTTGTTCAAAATCTAAGGCCAGCGCAAGTCCCTGTGTGGGCGGTTCGGCGCCCCGACTTGTCCCGCGAACACGGGCGGAGCCCGTGCCGGGCAGCGCGGTGTCCTTTTCGCGGGCAAGCCCGCTCCTACACCAACGCCTGCAGCGCCGCCCGGGCCTCATCGCTGGCCAGGCACTGGATAAACAGTTCGCCCTCGCGCCGCACGGTCTCTTCCAGCTCCCGTCGCTGCCCATCCTTGAGCAGGCGTTTGCTGATGCGCAGGGCCTGCTGCGGCATGGCCTGCAAGCGCCGGGCAAGCGCTACCGCGGCCGCCAGGCACTGTTCGCCGTCGTCATGCAGCTCATTGGCCAGGCCCCAGGCCAGTGCCTGTTCGCCGCTGAGCAACTCGTTGGCCAGCAGCAGTCGCGCCGCTCGCTGATGCCCCAGCAGGCGTGGCAGCAGCAGGCTCGAGCCGAATTCCGGGCACACGCCCAAGGGCGCGAAGGGCATGCGCAGTTTCGCCGAGCGACTGACCAGCACCTGGTCGCAGTGCAGCAACAGGGTGCAGCCGATGCCGATGGCGGGGCCGTTGACGGCGGCGAGCAGCGGCTTGTCCAGTGCCAGCACGGTGCGCATCATGCGAAACACCGGGCTGTCCAGATCACGTGGGGGGTTGCCGAGAAAGTCGCGCAGGTCATTGCCGGCGCTGAAGCACGCCGTGCCGCCGGTCAGCAGTATCACCTCGACGGCCGGGTCTTCGCTGGCCGCCTGCAGATGGCGGTCCAGCTCGCTGTACATCGCGCTGCTGAGCGCGTTGAGCTTGTCGGGGCGGTTGAAGGTCAGGGTCAGCAAACCCTGGTCGAGGCTGCAGGTGATCAGGTCGGACATGGCTGGGATTCTTGTTATTGGCCGGAGCACAGGGTTTATCACGCGCTGCGCCTTGTTGTACAGTCGTTCAGTCCAGCCCGCCACGACGAGAATCTGCATGACCCAGGAAGCCCGCTACAACCGCATGGCGCCCGAAGAACGCAAGGCCATCCTGGTCCAGGCGACCCTGGCCTGTCTCAAGCGCGATGGCTTCCAGGGCGCGTCGATCCGCAAGATCTCCGCCGAGGCAGGGGTGTCGGTAGGGCTGATCAGTCACCATTATTCGGGTAAAGACGAACTGGTCGCCGAGGCCTACCGCGCTGTGACCGGGCGGGTCATGGGCCTGCTGCGCGAGGCCATGGCGCAGGCCGCACCCAATGCCCGCGAGCGCCTGTCGGCGTTCTTTCGCGGATCGTTCTGCGCCGAGTTGCTCGACCCGCAGTTGCTCGACGCCTGGCTGGCCTTCTGGGGCGCGGTGAAAACCGCCGAGGCGATCAATCAGGCGCACGACCACTCCTACTCCGAATACCGCAACGAACTGGCCGAACTGCTGGCGGCGCTGGCCGGCGAGGAGGGCTGGCAGGCCTTCGACGCGGACCTTGCCGCGATCAGCCTGAGCGCCTTGCTCGATGGCCTGTGGCTCGAATCGGGGCTCAATCCCAACACCTTCACCCCGGAACAGGGCGTGCAGATCTGCGAGGCCTGGGTCGATGGCCTGCAGGCCGGCGGGCGTCGGCGCTTCAGCCTGCCGGGAGGCTGTTGATCGGTCGTTCAGTACCGGGTAGGCTGCTGGCGCGGGTTTCAGAACAACATCAAAGAAGAGACCACACGCAATGACACCTCGGGTACTGGTCGTCGACGACGATCCGCTCATTCGTGACCTGTTGCAGGCCTATCTCGCGCGAGAAGGCTACGACGTACGCTGCGCCGACACCGCCGAAGAGGCCGAGCGCTACCTGGCCAGCCAGCCGGTGGACCTGGTCATGCTCGACATCCGCCTGCCGGGCAAGGACGGCCTGACCCTGACCCGCGAGCTGCGGGTGCGCTCGGAGGTCGGCATCATCCTGATCACTGGCCGCAACGATGATATCGACCGCATTGTCGGCCTTGAATGCGGCGCCGACGACTATGTGATCAAGCCGCTCAACCCGCGTGAGCTCGTGTCGCGGGCCAAGAACCTGATCCGCCGCGTGCGCCACGCCCAGACAACCCGCCCTGGCGCCATCGCCAGCCCTTGCCTCAAGCAGTTCGCCGACTGGGCGCTGGACAGCGACCGACGCCGGTTGATCGACCCGCAGGGCGGTGAAACCCTGCTGACCCATGGCGAGTTCCAGCTGCTTAGCGTGTTCCTGCGCAACAGTGGCCACACCCTCAGCCGCGACCAGTTGATGGACCAGATCCGCAACCGCGAGTGGGTGCCCAACGACCGTTCCATCGACGTGCTGGTTGGCCGTCTGCGGCGCAAGTTGCACGACGACCCGGCCGAGCCGCAACTGATCATCACCATCCACGGCACCGGCTACCTGTTCACCGCCAGCGTGGCGGCCTGAGGCCATGCGCGGCCTGGGCCTCGCCTGGCTTCTGCTGCTGAGCGTGCAGGCGCTGGCGGCAGCGCCGGTGCGTTACTGCGACTACCCGGTGTACCCGCCGGTGTCGTGGAGCGATGGCAAGCAGGTGCGCGGCCTGGCGCCGACCGTGGTGCGCGAGTTGTTCGCTCGGCTCGGGCTGGAGGTCGAGATCGTGGTGCTGGGCAACTGGAAGCGCTGCCTGCTGGATGCAGCCGAAGGGCGGGTGGATGTGGTGCTGGCTTACAGCAGCGACCAACGTGATCAAAGCATGCGCTTCTCCCGAGTGCCGGTACTGCGCGAGGAGGTCGCGGTATTCGTCAACCGCAAGCGACCGGTGCATTTCGAACAGCTCGACGATCTTGCCAGCTATCGCGGCGGGCTGCTGTTCGGCGAAAGCTACGGCCCGGCCTTCGACCGTTTCGTTGCCCGTCACCAGAACATCGAATGGGTGTCGTCCAGCCAGCAGAATTTCGGCAAGCTGATTCGCGGGCGCATCGACTTCGTGATCCAGGAACGGCGCACTGGCGAGTTGTTCGTCGAGCACCTGCCTGGCGCAGGCGATATCCAGGCGCTGCCCGCGGCGCTGAGTGTCGACTATCTGCGAGTCGCCGTTTCACGCCATAGCCCCTTGAGCCAGCGCATGGATGAGATCGACGCGCAGTTGCAGCAGATGAGCGAGCGCGGCGAAATCGACAACTGGCTGCATCAGAGCGAAGTAACCTACCGCGACATGATCGGGCAACCGGCAGGTGCGCGATGATTCGTCTGCGCGCCGACGGCCTGCTGCGCCGGCTTCTGCTGTTCATCCTGCTGTTCAGCCTGTGCTTCACCGTGCTGGCCAGCGCGGTGCAGCTGTATTTCGAGTACCGCCGCGAAATGCGCGATATCGACGCGCGCATGGAACTGATCCGCGCCGGTTACCTGGCGAGCCTGGAGCGCAGCCTGTGGGACCTGGACCAGGAGCAGCTCAACGTTCAGTTGCGCGGGCTGGTGGACTTCTCCGATGTGGCTCGGGTGCGGCTGGACAGCAGCGACTTTCAGTTGCTGCAAGGCCAGGCCGAACCTGCCGGGCCACTGCGCGTCGAGCGGTTCGCCCTGGACTTCCAGCCGCCTTCCGGGCCGCCGAGGCACTTGGGGGAACTCGAGGTGAGCATCGACTTGGGCGCGGTGCATCAGCGCCTGTTCGCCACCGGGCTGACCAGCCTGCTATGGATGAGCGTGTTTCTCTGCGGGTTGGCGGTGGCGCTGTCCGGGCTGTTCTACCGCCTGGTCACCCGCCACTTGCAGGTGATGGCCGAGTTTGCCCGGCGCGTGGCGGCGGGCCAGTGGCAGGAGCCGCTACGCCTGGACAAGCGGCGTTCGCCACGCGCCGATGAGATCGACACCGTGGCCCACGCCCTGGACGACATGCGCCAGGCGATCCTCAGCGATATCGAGCGCCGCGAGCAGGATCGCCTGGCCCTGCAGGACAAGCGTGACGAACTGCAGGCCATGGTCGAGCGGCGCACCGAAAGCCTGGCCCGGGCCAAGGACGAAGCCGAGGCGGCGAACCTGGCCAAGTCGCGCTTCCTGGCGACCATGAGCCACGAGTTGCGCACGCCGCTCAACGGCATTCTCGGCATGGCCGAACTGCTGCGCACCAGCAGCTTCGACACGTTGGGCCGCAAGCGTCTGGACGCGCTGTACAAGGCCGGCGAAGGGCTGTCGAGCATCCTCAACGAGGTGCTGTTCTTCGCCCGTCTGGAAGAAGGTGAAAGCCACCCGGAGCCCGTGAATTTTGCCCTGCGCCAGCTGTGCAACGAGGTGCTGACCCTGCTCGAGCCGCGCGCCACCGCCAATGGCACCGAGCTGGACTGCCATATCGATGCCCGGCTGGCGCCCCATCAGTTCGGCGCCGAGCAGTACCTGCGCCAGGTGCTGAGCAACCTGCTGGCCAATGCGATCAAGTTCACCGAAGGCGGCCGGGTCAGCCTCGAGGTGCGCGTGCTGCAGGGGCAGTGGTTGCGGGTGCAGGTCAGCGATGACGGCATCGGCATCGCCCCGGCAATGCAGGCGCGGATCTTCGAGCGTTTCACCCAGGCCAGTGAAACCGTGGCTCGGCGTTACGGCGGCACGGGCTTGGGGCTTGCAATCTGCAAGCACCTGATAGAACGCCTGGGCGGTCGGATCGGCGTGGACAGCCGCGAAGGGCAGGGCAGTTGCTTCTGGTTCGAGGTGGAGCTGCCCGCGGGCCGCGACGTTGCCGCCGAGTCCGCCAGCCAGGGGCTTTCGCCTGCCCTCGAGATCCTGGTGGTCGAGGATGTGGCGCTCAACCGCGAGGTGGCGGGCGGCTTGCTCGAGCGTGACGGGCACCGGGTCAGCTTCGCCGAGGATGCGACGCAGGCGCTGGCGGTCTGCGCGCAACGACGCTTCGACCTGCTGCTGCTGGATGTGCACCTGCCAGGCATGAGCGGTGTCGAGTTGTGCCGGCAACTGCGCGCGGGCGCCGGGCCGAATCGGCAGACGCGAATCCTGGCCCTGACGGCGGGCGTGCAACCGGCCGTGGTACGCGGCTACCTGGAAGCCGGGATGCAGGGGGTGCTGGCCAAACCGTTGCGCCTGGATCGACTGCGCCGTGCACTGGCCCAGGCCGAGCCGCTGGTGCTCGAGCCCGATGCACACACCGCCCTGGATCTGGCCCTGCTGCAAACCCATCGCCAGTTGCTCGGCGAGCAGAAGGTGCAGGGGCTGCTGGCGACCCTGCGCCAGAGCCTCGAGGCGCAGCGCGGGGCTTTGCTCGACGCCCTGCACCTGGGGGACTGCACCCAGGCCGCAGACTTGGCCCATCGCCTGGCGGGCAGCAGCGATTCGTTGGGGCTGAGCGGGTTGGCGACGGCGTTGAGGCAGGTCGAGCAAGCAGCAGTGGCTCAGGACAGCCAGGCGCTGCAAGCGCTGGCAGACAGCACGCGAACCGCCCTGGATGCCGCGCTCATCCTGCTGGAACAGTTGATCCAGAGCGCTCGTACATAATTCTTACGATTTTTTACATCTTCGATCCCAAGCTTCAACGTCCGCTTACATCGCTTTCCAATAATCCCTGACAACCGTGTGGTTCGCGGTCCGTCAGGCTTATTGGAGATAACAATAATGAAAGGTCCCAAAGCTCAGCCCAACGCCATTGTGGAGGTGCGTCATGTCTGAGCCCTCCGAACGCAAAGGCATCCACCTCACTCGCGCGCTCAAGAGTCGGCACATCTTCATGCTGTCGCTGGGCGGCGTCATCGGCACCGGCCTGTTCATGGGCTCGGGGGTGACCATCAACCAGGGTGGCCCGGTGGGGGCGATCCTCGCCTACCTGGTGGCAGGATTCCTGATGTACCTGGTGATGGTCTGCCTGGGTGAGCTCTCGGTGCAGATGCCGGTGTCGGGCTCGTTCCAGGCCCACGCGACAAAATACATCGGCCCGGCCACGGGCTTCATGATTGGCTGGGTGTACTGGATGAGCTGGGCCACCACCGTGGGCCTCGAGTTCACCGCCGCCGGCATGCTGATGACCCGCTGGTTCCCCGAGGTGCCGATCTGGTACTGGTCGGCGCTGTTCGTTGCCGTGCTGTTCGGTCTCAACGCCTTGGCCACCCGGGCTTTCGGCGAGGCCGAGTACTGGTTCTCGGGGATCAAGGTCGCGGCGATCCTGGGCTTCATCATCGTCGGTATCCTGGTCATCTTCGGCGCCATCCCGCTGACCAGCGGCGCACCGGCACCGATGCTCGACAATCTGGTTGGCGACTCGCTGTTCCCCAACGGGCTGCCTGCGGTGTTCGCAGTGATGATGACCGTGGTCTATGCCTTCCAGGGCTGCGAAATCATGGGGGTGGCTGCGGGCGAGACCGACCAGCCGGAAAAGAGCATCCCGCGGGCGGTGCGCAATGTGGTGTTCCGCGTACTGATCTTCTACGTGCTGGCCATCGCGGTGCTGTCGGCCATCGTGCCGTGGCAGCAGGCCGGGCTGATGGAGAGCCCGTTCGTGCAGGTGTTCGACATGGTCGGTATCCCGTACGCGGCCGACCTGATGAACTTCGTCATCCTTACCGCCATTCTCTCGGTGGGCAACTCGGGGTTGTACGCCTCCACGCGCATCCTCTGGGCCATGTCCAAGAGCGGCATGGCCCCGAAAAGCCTGTCGCCCCTGAGCTCGCGCGGTGTGCCGCTGCGGGCGCTGAGCATCACCCTGTGTTTTGCCCTGGTGTCGCTGATGACCAGCTTCATTGCCGCCGACACCTTGTTCATGGTGCTGATGGCGGTGAGCGGAATGTCCGGGACCGTGACCTGGATCGTCATCGCCCTGGCGCAGTACCGCTTCCGCCGTGCGTTCCTGCGCGAGGGCGGCAAGCTCGAGGACATCAAGTACCGCGCGCCGTTGTACCCGCTGATCCCGCTGCTGTGCATCACCCTGTGCAGCTCGCTGTTCGTGTTCCTGGCGCTGGATGAAACGCAGAGGCCGTCGCTGTACTGGGGCTTTGGCTTCATTGCCCTGTGCTACCTGGCGTACTTCGTGATGAACCGCAAGCGCTCGCAGACCTTCGTGCCGACGGCGCCTGGGGTTTGAATCTTCGCTGAAACCACTGGCCCCATCGCGGGGCCCGCTCCTACAGATGCGATCTCTGTAGGAGCGGGCTTGTCCCGCGATGAGGCCCTCCGCAACACCCCCAAACCTGATTGTTCGAAGTTGTAACAGCCCCATATCCGCCAATTGCCGCCTTGTTGAACACTCGTTTAGTATCTTCTCCAAGCCCACCCCAACCACAACAACTCGAGGCTTCCCATGACCAGCCTGTTGACCACCCTCGAAGCCGGTGTCGCCTGGATCACGCTCAATCGCCCCGACCAGCGCAATGCCCTGGACATCCCCACCCTCAAGCACCTGCACAGCCTGCTCGAAGACTTCAACGCCGACCCCGCCGTGCGCGTGGTGGTACTGACTGGCAGTGGGCGCAGCTTCTGCGCCGGGGCTGACCTGGCCGAATGGGCCGAGGCCGAAGCCCGCGGCGCCTTGGAAAGCTATGGCTGGACCGAAACCGCCCATGCCTTGATGCAGCGCCTGCACACCCTCGACAAACCCACCCTCGCCGCGATCAACGGCACCGCAGTCGGCGCCGGCATGGACCTGACCCTGTGCTGCGACCTGCGTATCGCCGCCGCTTCGGCGCGCTTCAAGGCTGGCTACACCAGCATGGCCTACAGCCCTGACGCGGGCGCCAGTTGGCACCTGCCGCGGTTGATCGGCAGCGAGCAGGCCAAGCGCCTGCTGTTTCTCGACGAGCTGTGGGGCGCCGAACGGGCGCTCGCCGCAGGCCTGGTGGGCGAAGTCTGTGCCGACGATCAACTGCTGACCGTCACCGCCGAACTCGCCTCACGCCTGGCCCAGGGTCCGACCTTCGCCTTCGCCCAGACCAAACGCCTGATCCGCGACGGTGCCCAGCGCACCCTGGCCGAGCAATTGTCTGCAGAACTGGCCGCCGGGCTGCTGTGTGGCCGCAGCGAGGACGGTGCCGAGGCTCTGCGCGCCTCCGTCGAGCGCAGGCCCGCGCGCTTCGTCGGCAAATGACCTTCCAGCACCTCCCTCAGTACCTTCTCCAGGACCATGCCAGATGAATTTCCAACTGACCCAAGAACAAGAAATGTTGGTGGAAGCGGTACGCAGTTTCGTTGCCAAGGAGCTGCTGCCCCACGAGGAAGAGGTCGACCGCGCCGACGCGGTGTCGCCCGAGCTGGCGGCGCAGATCCGCGGCAAGGCCATCGCCGCAGGCTTCTATGCCTTCAACATGCCCGAGGAGGTCGGCGGTGGCGGGCTTGATTACCTGTCCCAGGCGCTGATCGAACGTGAGTTGTCGAAGGTCTCCTGGGCCGTGCACGTGTTCGTCGCACGCCCTTCGAAAATTCTCATGGCCTGCAAGGACGAGCAGATCAACGACTACCTGCTGCCCAGCGTGCAGGGCGAGAAGATCGATTGCTTCGCCCTCACCGAGCCTGGCGCCGGTTCCGATGCCAACGCCATCAAGACCCGCGCCGTGCGCCAGGGCGACGACTTCGTGATCAATGGCAGCAAGCATTTCATCAGCCATGCCGGGCATGCCGACTTCGCCATCGTCTTCGCCGTTACCGACACCTACGAACACAACGGCCGCAAGCGCAATGCCGTGACCGCTTTCCTGGTCGATCGCGGCACACCCGGCATGACCATCCGCCGTGGGCCCAAGTGCGTGAGCAATCGCGGCTATCACACCTACGAGCTGTTCTTCGACGACTGCAAGGTGCCCGCCAGCAAGGTGCTGGGCGAGGTCGGCAAGGGCTGGGAAGTGGCCAACGCCTGGCTGACCGCCGGGCGGGTGATGGTCGCCGCCAACTGCGTCGGCCAGGCCCAGCGTGCACTGGACCTGTCGCTGCAGTGGTCGGCGGATCGCAAGCAGTTCGGCCAACCGATCGGCAGTTATCAGGGCGTGTCGTTCAAGCTTGCCGACATGGCCACGCAGATTCGCGCGGCCGAGCTGCTGACCCTGCACACCGCCTGGAAGATGGACCAGGGCAGCATGACCGATGGCGAGGCCGGCATGGCCAAGCTGTTCGCCAGCGAGGTGCTGGGCAAAGTCGCCGATGAAGCGGTACAGATCTTTGGCGGCATGGGCCTGATGGACGAGGGACCGGTGGAGCGGATCTGGCGCAACGCGCGGATCGAGCGGATCTGGGAGGGCACCTCGGAGATCCAGCGGCACATCATTTCCCGCGAACTGCTGCGCCCTCTGCTGCGCTGATCGGGCTGGAGAATACTCATGTCGCAGTCGATTCGTGACAACCTCAAGCGTCTGCTGGCGCCGCAGCACCTGGCCTTCGTCGGTGGTCGCAGCATGGCCCGCGCCCTCAAGCGCTGCGCCGAAGGCGGGTTCCAGGGCCCGATGTGGCTGGTCAACCCGCAGCACCCCAGCATCGATGGCATCCCGTGCGTGGCCAGCGTCGCCGAGCTGCCGTGCGGCCCGGATGCCGTGTTCATCGCCACCAACCGCGAGCTGACCCTGAGCTGCGTCGAACAACTCGCCGCGCTCGGTGCCGGTGGGGCTATCTGCTACGCCTCGGGCTTTGCCGAAAGCGGCGCCGAGGGCGAGGCCCTGCAGCAGCGCCTGCTGCAGGCGGCCGGCAACATGGCGCTGCTCGGGCCCAACTGCTATGGCCTGCTCGACTACCTGCACAGCGCCGCGCTGTGGCCGGTCGCCCATGGCGGCAAGACGGTTGAGAAGGGCGTGGCGATCCTCACCCAGAGCGGCAACTTCGCCTACAACCTGTCGATGAGCGACCGCTCGCTGCCGGTGGCCTACATGGCGTCGGTCGGCAACCAGGCGCAACTGGGCGTGGCCGAGTTGATGGACGTGCTGCTGGACGACCCGCGCGTCACCGCCATCGGCCTGCACCTGGAAGGCTTGAAGAATGTGCCTGGCTTTGCCCGCGCCGCGCACAAGGCGCTGGAGCGCGGCACGCCGATCATCGCGCTGAAGACTGGCGTGTCGCAGATCGGTGCCGAACTTGCGCTCAGCCACACCAGCTCGCTGTCTGGCTCCGATGCGCTGTACGACGCCTTGTTCAAGCGCCTGGGCGTGATTCGCGTGAGCGGCCCGGTAAGCTTCGTCGAAACCCTCAAGGCCGCCGCCTGCGGGCAGTTGCCCCAAGGCGGGCGGCTGATTGCCCTGGCCTGCTCGGGCGGTGATGCCGGGCTGATCGCCGACTATGCCGAGCGCAATCAGCTGAGCCTGCCCAAACTTGAGCAGGGCCAGGTCGATGAACTGGCCCAGGTGCTGCCCAGCTACGCCAACCTGGTCAACCCGCTGGACTTCACCACGGCCATCTGGGGCGACGGCGAGGCGCTGCAGCGTATGCTCGACAGCGCCCTGCGCAGCGATGCCGATGCGGCGATGCTGGTGCTCGACTATCCGGCCGAGTTCACCGGCGAGCGCAAGGAGTGCGACCTGCTGCTGGCGCTGTACTGCCAGGCCCTGGCGCGTCACGGCAAGATTGGCTTCGTCACCTCGGCCTTCCCCGAGCTGCTGCCGGCCAGCGCCCGTGAGCATCTGCATGCCCATGGCATTGCGGCGTTACAGGGCGTGGAAGATGGCCTGGCGGCCTGGGGGCGGATCGTGGCGTACCAGGCCAATCGAGAGCGCCTGCTGGCATTGGGCGAGTCCGCACTGGTGCCATTGTGCCCGCAGGCGCTGACTGGCAAGGCGCGCTTGCTGGACGAGTGGCAGTCCAAGCAGGCCCTGCGGCCCTTTGGTTTGCCGGTCCCGGACGGTCGGCTGAGCACCCCTGGTTCGGCGCTGGCCGATTCGGCCACTGTCGGTTTTCCGCTGGTGCTCAAGGCCGTCAGCGCGCAGTTGCCGCACAAGACCGAAGCCGGCGCGGTGGCGCTGAACCTGCGTGATGGCCGCGCGCTCGAGGCCGCGCTGCACCAGATGCGCGAACGTATCCACGCCCATGCGCCGCAGGTGCCGTTTGACCGAGTACTGCTCGAACCGATGGCCGAGCCAGCGTTGGCCGAGCTGATCGTCGGCATCAAACGCGAGAACGGCTTTGCCCTGGCATTGGTCATTGGTGCTGGCGGGGTGCTGGTCGAGCTGCTCAAGGACAGCACCAGCCTGCTGCTGCCCACCACCGATGGCGCTATCCGCGCCGCCTTGCTCGGGCTGCGCAGCGCCGGATTGCTGCAGGGCTTCCGCGGGCGTCCGGCGGCCGATCTGGATGCCTTGGTGGCCGCGATACGCGCGGTGGCCGACTACGCCTGCGAAAACGCCAGCCAGTTGCTGGAACTGGACGTCAACCCATTGATGGTCGGCGCCAACGCCACCACGGCGGTCGATGCGCTGATCCGCCTGGGCCAGGCCTGAGGAGATGAACATGCATGACAAACCCTTGACCGGCGGCCAGGCCCTGGTCCGATTGCTGGCCAACTATGGCGTCGACACCGTGTTCGGCATCCCCGGCGTGCACACGCTGGAGCTGTATCGCGGCCTGCCTGGCAGTGGCATCCGCCATGTGCTGACCCGCCATGAACAGGGCGCTGGCTTCATGGCCGACGGCTATGCGCGCATCAGTGGCAAGCCGGGAGTGTGCTTCGTCATCACCGGCCCCGGTGTGACCAATGCCGCCACCGCCATCGGCCAGGCCCATGCCGACTCGATTCCGTTGCTGGTGATTTCCAGCGTCAACCACAGCGCCAGCCTGGGCAAGGGCTGGGGTTGCCTGCACGAGACCCAGGACCAACGCGCGATGACCGCGCCGATCACCGCCTTCTCGGCGCTGGCCCTGAGCCCGGAAGACCTGCCTGAGCTGATCGCCCGCGCCTGGGCGGTGTTCGACAGCGAGCGACCGCGGCCGGTGCATATTTCGGTGCCGCTGGATGTGCTGTCGGCAGCGGTGGCGCGTGACTGGAGCGCCGAGGTGGTACGCCGTCCTGGTCGCAGCGTGCCGGATCGCACGGTGCTGGATCAGGCAGCGGCCAGGCTGGCGGCGGCCAAGCGCCCGATGATCATCGCTGGCGGTGGGGCATTGCAGGCGGGTGCTGAACTGGCCGCGCTGAGCGAGCGCCTGGCGGCACCGGTGTTCACCAGCGTGGCAGGCAAGGGGCTGCTGCCGCCTGAGTCGCCGCTCAGTGCCGGCGCTAGCCTGTGTGTGGAGCCTGGCTGGCAGATGATCGCCGAGGCTGACGTGGTGCTGGCGGTGGGGACCGAGATGGCCGACACCGATTTCTGGCGCGATCGCCTGCCGATCAACGGCGAACTGATCCGCATCGACATCGACCCGCGCAAGTTCAACGACTTCTATCCTTGCGCCCTGGCCCTGCAGGGTGATGCGCGCCTCACCCTGGTCGGGGTGCTGGAGCATCTTCCACAGGTTCGCCGCGACGCCACGGCGGTCATCCAGGCGGTTGCCGGCCTGCGCGAGGCGGTGAGGGCAGGGCATGGTCCGTTGCAGCGGCTGCACCAAGGCATTCTCGACCGTGTGGGCCGAGCATTGCCGGACAATGCCTTCATCAGTACCGACATGACGCAGTTGGCCTATACCGGCAACTACGCCTTCCCCAGCAAGGCGCCGCGCAGTTGGCTGCATCCCACGGGGTACGGAACCCTGGGTTATGGTCTACCGGCGGGCATCGGCGGCATGTTCGCCGGTGGCGAGCGTCCGGGCCTGGTGCTGGTGGGTGACGGCGGCTTCCTGTACACCGCGCAGGAACTGGCCACGGCGGTCGAGGAGCTGGACCGGCCGCTGGTGGTATTGCTGTGGAACAACGATGCGCTCGGGCAGATCCGCGACGATATGCTGGGCCTGGATATTGAGCCCATCGGCGTGCTGCCGCGCAACCCCGACTTCATCGGCCTGGGCCGCGCCTTCGGTTGCGCCGTGGCGCAGCCCGGCAGCCTCGATGAACTGGAGCAGGAACTCAGGAACGGATTCGCGCGCAATGGCGTCACCCTGATCGAACTCAGGCATGCCTGCGCCCATTGATGGAGGTTTTTCATGCGTTTTTCAAAGCTGACCCAGCGCATCGCCGGTGACGGCGCTGCGGCCTGGGAGAT
>Ga0209371_1000521_pt1 | contig 36636 bp, 13 predicted proteins | sample AgamicAtAmrz_FD_187165 | JGI IMG/M metagenome (GOLD analysis project Ga0209371, IMG submission 187165) | Agave microbial communities from Guanajuato, Mexico - At.Am.rz (SPAdes) (version 2) | ecosystem: Host-associated > Plants > Roots > Rhizosphere | place: Guanajato, Mexico | collected 2012-06-07
CAGCTTGATGTCTTCAATGCCCTGCACCGCTTCCACCAGCGTGGCGTTACGAATGGCGGATTCACGCATCCCTTCGCTGGAGAGTTTCCCCAGCGGGCGCTGCACCAGCAGGCCAGGAATAAGCAACAGCGGCACGGCGAGCAGGACCACCAGCACCAGCGGACCGCCAATCATCCACAGAATGAAGACGAACAGCAGGAAGAACGGCAGATCGGAGAGGGCCGCAATGGTCGTCGAGGTGATCAGCTCGCGCACCGACTCAAGCTCGCGGATCTGCGCGATAAACGATCCGGTTGATTTTGAGCGTGCGCCGTTTTTAATCCGCAGCGCGTGGGCAAAGACGCGTTCAGAGATGCGCAGATCGGCGCGCTTCCCCACCACGTCAGAAATGTGCACGCGCAGCATGCGCATGATGAATTCGAACACGATGGCAATCATCACGCCGCCAAACAGCACCCACAGCGTGGCTTCTGACTGCGACGGTACCACCCTGTCGTAGACCTGCATGGAGAAGACCATGCCGGAAAGCGCCAGCACGTTGGCGACCAGCGCCACCAGCATAATGTCGCCGTAGCGTCGCCAGTCCTTCAGCGCCAGCTGCCAGAACCAGTTTTTCTCATACGGTTTGATGTAGTCATCCACGCGGGCATCCGGCGTGGACTCGAGCGGGCGCAGCACCATCAAGCCCTTTAATCGCGACCCGAGCGTCTCGCGCGTCAGCGTCGTCTCCAGGCCGCCGTCGCCGCTGAACTGCAGGCTGACGTTGCCTTCGTTGTCCATGCGGTTGATCACCGCAATCTGCCCGCCGGTGAATTCCGCCAGCAGCGGCAGGCGCCACGGATCGAGGGATGCCGCTTCTGCCACCACCACGCGCATCCCCAGCCCAAGCTGGCGCGCCATCTCCTCCAGCACCAGCTGGCGCGGCGACTGGCTTTCATGGTTAATCGTGACCCGAACGTGCTCCACCGAAAAGTCCAGCCGGTAGTGCTTCGCGATGATGAGCATGCCCTGCAGCCAGGGTTCGTACTGTGGATGTGTCTTCATAATCTCCGGGGTAACGCAATTCGTCTAAAGAAACGCCAAAAGGCCGCGGGGATCGCTCCCCGCGGCGTTGTTTTACGCAATTAACAGTTGATGGTTCGCCAGCAGCGTTGCCAGATCCGTCTGCACGCCGTTCAGCGTCACCAGGGTGGTTGGCGAGAACTGACCGCCGGTACCGTCCAGGTCAACCTGGATCTCGGTATTGCTGCCGTTCTGCACCACGCGGATGTAATCGCTGATATTGCCCGCGCCGCTGTCCAGCGTGGCCACGCCGTTCACATAGCTCGCCGAGCCCGTGCCGGTATAGCCGCTGCCGGAGAGCAGATCGCGCAGGTCAATACGATCCGTGTCCGCCGTCCCTTCCCAGGTGCCGACCGTAAAGCCGTTCACCACGTCGTGACCGTTACCGCCCGTGGCATCCGAAGCGTTGATCAGCTTGTAGAGCAACGTATCGTGGCCGCCGCTGCCGATGTTGAAGGTGTCATTTCCGCCGCGACCTTCGAACCGGTTATCACCGCTGTTGCCGGTGATGACGTCGTCGTAATCCGAGCCGTTAATCCCTTCAATGTTCAGCAGACGCGTGGTGCCGAAGCCGGTGTCCTGCGCGGTTGAGAGGCGCAGGTCAACGGTCACGCCAGAGGTCGCATTGCGGTAATCCACCACGTCCATCCCGCCGGTGTTGCTCCAGGTGTCATGGTCGGAATGGGTAGTCCAGCCGCCGGAACCGTTGTAGGTATACGTGCCATTTTCGGCGATAAAGGTGTCGTTATACCCGGTTCCGGTAATGGTTCCGCTGTGGCCGCCGGTGGCCGCTTCGGCCGTCAGGACGTAGCCCTCTTTGCCGTTGCCCGCTTCCAGACCGCTCCAGGTGACGTTATCCGACACGCCGTTGGTGATCTTCAGGATCTCGGCCGAATAGGTTTCATTCGGATCCAGCCCGTAGAAGCTCACCAGCGCAGAAGTATCGTTCGACCCGATACCGGACTGGGCGTTGATGATCTGCGAGGCCACCAGCACGCCCGCGGCGTTGTACAGATTGACCGTGTTGCCGTAGTAGGCGTTGATGCCCTCGCTGTCGACAATGTGCAGGTGCATCGCGGTGCCGTCAGCAATGGTTTTGCTGTTTTGCACCAGCACCACCTTGCCGTTCTGCTGAGAGACCAGCAGATCCTGCGCGCCGTCCCAGTTGTAGTCCACCGCCGCCACGCCGGTCGCGTAGGCAATACCGGACGCCAGCTGGCTGGAGGTCCAGGTGGAACCGTAACCGTTGTTGGTGAACAGCGTTGCCGTCTGCGAGCCGCCGTAGGTGCTGAGCTTGATGATGTCCATCTGCCCGTCACCGTTCCAGTCCACCGCCACCGACAGATACCCCGCCGTGGCGTTAGAGGCTTCCACCGCGCTCTTGGTGGCAGAGAGCTTCCCGGTACCGTCGTTGTAGTAGATCACCCCGCCGTTGTTGTTGTAGCTGCTGCCCAGGTACAGATCCATGTAGCCATCGCCGTTGAAGTCCGCCCACGTCATGGACGCCGCCGTGGTGGTATTCGAGGCGTTTGCCACAAACACGTTGGTCAGGTTCTGACCGATAGAGAGCGTGCCGTTGCCGTTGTTGTTGATCACGGTTAACGAGTACGCGCCGCTGCGGTTGGTGTGCTGAACGATATCCACCGTGCCGTCGTTGTTCAGGTCGACGCCGGAGATTTCACGCCCGGAATCGAACTGGCCGTAGAAACCGCCTTCGCCACCGGTGCCGTCCGGCGACAGAACGCCGTTGTTGTTCACCAGGTAGGTCAGTGAGTCCATGCCGGCATCACCGTACGCCAGATCCAGATAGCCATCGCCGGTTTTGTCGTAGGCAATCACGCCGCCGTACCAGATGGTGGTGCCCATCGCCAGCTGGCTGGCGTTATAGGTGCTGCCATCGTAGGTCCACATCACCTGCGTTGAACCGGCGTAGGTATTTTCCGTCGCGAAGATATCCTGCGTGCCGTTACGGTCAAAGTCGGCGGCGGTCTGGCTCACCACGTAATAGCCGCGGGTGTTGGTCAGCGCATTTCCGGCATAGGTCGAGCTATCGCTGCTGGAGTATGACTGGCCGTTAGCAATGATATTCCACAGACCGCTGCTGTTCATGCCGAGGGTCATGGTGGAGTTGTTGCTGTTCCCCGCCGTGGTTGCCCAGTCGGTATTCACCGAGGTGGTATCAATCACCAGGCTGCCGGTCGCCGTACCGGTGGTATTGCCATTACCTGCGCTGCTCTTCACCTGCGCCGTCACGCTGTAGCTCGACACGCTCAGCGCATCGCCGTCCGGGATCTGCAGATACCAGGTGTTGTGATCCGGATCGACCACCACCGCACCGCCGGTCTGGGAGGTGTAGGTTTTTCCGTTAACCGTTACCACCAGGTATTCACCGTTCACCAGGTCAGCGGAGACGGTACCGCTGACAATCGGCGTGGTGTCCGACGTGGTCTGCGCGGTAATCGCCGCCGTGGTGGTCGGGATGCTGGTATCAACGTTCAGCACAAAGCCGTCGGATTCCGTGTAGTTACCGGCCTTATCGGTGACGCGCACAATGTAGGTGTGGTTGCCGTCGCTCAGGCCGTTGTCCTGGAAGGACCAGCTTGCGCTGCCGTTCATGGTCACCTGGCCGAGCAGGACCCCGTCACGGTAGAGTTGCACAATTTCACCGTCGTCCGGGGCGCGGTTAAGCGTACCGTTGATCAGCGGCGAGTTATCGTCCGTTGCCACCGCGCTGCCAAAGGTCCCCTGACGCTCGCCTTCGCCGTCGGTATAGCTCACTACCGTGCCTACGGTGGCTGGCGGCGTGGTGTCCACCGTCACCACCTGAGAGGCGGTGGAGCCGACGTTGCCCGCCTGGTCGATAATCCTCACCTGGTAGGTGTAGTCCCCGTCAGCCAGATCGCGGGTATCGGTGTAGCTCCAGCGCTGGTTGGTGACCGTGGCATCTGACCAGGTGTTCCCGCCGTCCAGGCTGATCTGTACGCGCTCGTCGTTTGCCAGCGCGCTGCCCAGTGAACCGTTGATGGTCAGCGTGGTGTCCATGGTGATGAAATCACTCCCGGACTGGCCGGTATCTTCGCTGATGCTGTCGATGGTGACGCCGTACTGCGGCGCCTGCGTATCCACCGTCACCGCCTGCGCGGCGGTTGCCCCGACGTTCCCCGCCTGGTCGACGACCCGCACCTGGTAGTTATGGCTGCCGTCGGTCAGGGTACGCGTGTCGCTGTAGCTCCACTGCGTACCGCTGACGGTGGCGTACACCCATGTCGTGCCGCCGTCCATGCTCACCTGCACGAATTCACCCGCGCCCAGCTCTGCGCCGAGCGTTCCGTGCAGCGTGTACGAGGTCGAACTGGTCAGGAAGTCGTTATTGTCGAAGCCGGTATCCACGGTGATGTTATCTACGGTCACCGTAATCGCCGCATCCGGGGCGACCGTATCGACGGTCACCTGCTGATGGGCGCTGGCCCCCACGTTGCCCGCCGCATCCACCACGCGAACGTAGTAGTCATAGGTCTGGTTACCCAGCGTGCGGCTATCGACGTAGTACCAGCTGTTGCCGGTGACAATCACGTTCTGCCAGGTGACGCCGCCGTCGATGCTGATCTGGGCATATTCGCCGTCGGCCAGCGTCGCGCCGAGCGAGCCGTGCAGCGTCAGGGACGTATCGTTGGTGATAAAGTCGCTGCCGCTCAGGCCGGTATCGTCGCTGATGCTGTCGATGGCGATGGTTTTGCTGGCGTCCGGCGCAACCGTATCAATGGTCACCACCTGGCTGGCGGTGGCGCTGATATTGCCCGCGTCGTCAATCACGCGCAGCTGGTAGTTGTAATCCCCGTCGGCCAGCGTGCGGCCATCGACATAGGTCCAGCTCAGGCCGCTGACGCTGACGTCTGTCCAGGTAACGCCGCCGTCGAGGCTGATCTGCGCGTGGTCGCCGCTGCCCAGCGCCGCGCCGAGCGTCCCTTTCAGGCTGATCTGGCTGTCGCTGGTGATAAAGTCGCTGCCGGACAGGCCCGTATCCTGGGTGATGGAATCCACCGTAATGGTCGTCGCCGCAGGCTTCGTCTGATCGATAACCACGTCCTGGCTGTCCGTCGCCCCCACGTTGCCCGCGTTATCGATAACGCGCACCTGGTACTGATACGTACCGTCCGTCAGGGTGCGGCCATCGGTGTAGCGCCAGGTGGTGCCGGTCACGGTCAGGTCAATCCAGGTGGTGCCGCCGTCAAGGCTGATCTGCGCCTTCTCGTTATTGCCGAGCTGCGCGGTCAGCGAGCCGTTGACCACGACCTGGCTATCGTTGGTGATGAAATCACTCGCGCTGAGGCCGGTGTCGTTTTGCAGCGAATCAATGCTGATGCCCATCGACGGCGCGGTGAGATCCACGGTGACGGTGTGGTTATCGCTGCCGCTGTTGCCGATGGTGTTGCTGACCTGCGCGTTAATGACGTACGAACCGCCGTCCGCCAGCGCGGCCACGTCTGCGCTGCCCACCGTATAGCTCCAGCTGCCGTCATTCTGGACGGTCGCCGTGTAGGTTTTACCGTTCAGCGTGATGGTCACCGTCTGGCCCGCCGGGGCGTCGGTGGTGCCGCTGACGACCAGCGGCGTGCCGTGCTCGGCGGCGTTGACGATATCGTCCTGCGCAAAGGTGTTGATGGTGATGGTTGGGACATCGCCGTTCAGCGTCACGTCGTGCGTCGCGCTGCCCGGGTTGCCCGCCCTGTCGCTTACCGAAGCGGTGATGGTGTAATCCCCGTCGCTCAGGCCGAGGAAATCACGGCCCGGCACGAAGACCGACCACGAACCGTCCGCCCCGACGGTCGCCTGATAGCTGTGCCCGTTGAAGGAGACGGTCACCGTCTGGCCCTGTTCCGCCGTGGTGGTGCCGCTGATGGTCTGGCCCGCCAGCTGCTCCGCGTTGTTGACGATATCGTCATCGGCCACGGTGCTGATGGTCACGGTTGGCGCGACGGTATCGACCGTTAAGGTGTGCGTGGTCTGGCCGTTATTACCCGCGTTATCGTTGACCGAGGCGGTCACCGTCAGCGCGCCCTGGCTCAGCGCGGCCAGATCGGCTGCCGGAACATCCAGCGTCCACGTCCCGTCGTTCGCGACGGTGGCAGTGTAGGTTTTGCCGCCCAGCGTCACGGTGACGGTCTGGCCCGCTTCCGCGCTTGAAGAGCCGTGCACGGTCAGCGGCTGCTGCGCTTCAAGCGCGTTCAGCATGTCGTCACCCGACAGCGTCGCAATGCTCACGACCGGCGCAGTGGTATCCACGCTGATGCCGTGGGTCGCCGACGCGCTATTGCCCGCGCTGTCCTGCGCCGAGACGGACACCTGGTAGCTCGCGCCATCGGCCAGGGCGCCCACGTCGGCGGCAGGTACGGTGGTCGTCCAGCTACCGTCGCTCTGGATGGTGGCCGTATAGCTCTTGCCGTTCAGCGTCACGGTGACCTGCGTCCCGCTGGCGAACTGGGCGCTGGAGCCGTTAATCACCAGTGGCGAACCGGCTTCAGCCGCGTTGATGACGTCATCGCCGCTGAGGGTATTGATGGTCAGCGCCACGGAGGCCGTGTTCACTACCACGTCGTGGGTCTGGGTGCTGCTGTTGCCCGCGCTGTCGGTAATCGTCGCGCTGAGGGTCACGGTGCCGTCGGTCAGCGCGGAAATCACGCTGGCCGGCACGCCCACGCTCCAGTTACCGCTGGCGTCAACGGTGGTGGTGTACTGGTTCGAACCGATGGTGATGACCAGCTTATCGCCGACGCTCGCGCCGGTTGCCGTGCCGCTGACGATCTGCGCCTGCCCGTGCTCCACGCTGTTGATGACGTCATCGCCCGCGACGGCGTTAAAGCTGACGGTCGGCGGCGTGGTATCAAGCGTAATCGCTTTGCCCGCGCTGCCCGGGTTACCCGCGGCGTCGCTCACGCTGACCTGCACGGTGTAGCCGTTATCCGCCAGTGCGGACAGGTCGGAGCCAGGCACGTTCACGCTCCAGATGCCGCCCTGCTGCACCTGCGCGGTATAGCTCTTACCGCCCAGCGTCACGGTGATCGTCTGACCGACTTCCGCCGTGGTGGTGCCGGAAATGGCCACGCCCGCAGCCGCTTCGCTGGCGTTAATCACGTTATCGCCTGCGACCGTATCGATGGTCACGGTTGGCGCGGTGACGTCCACGCTGTACTCGCGGCCCGCCGAGGCGCTGTTGCCGTGCGCGCTGGTGACGCTCACCTGCACGCTGGCATCACCGTCCTTCAGGCCCGCGAGATCGGCGGAAGGCACGGTGGCCGTCCAGTTACCGTCGGCATCAACTTTCGCGGTGTACGTCTTGCCGCCGAAGGTGATGGTAACGGTCTGGTTTACCTCCACGTTCGAGGTGCTGCCGGACAGCACCAGATCCGCGCCTTTCTCCGCCGCGTTAATCACGTCGTCGGTGGCAATCGCATCGATGCTGATAGCCACCGCTGACAGATCGACGGTCACGTCATGACTGATGGTCACCGGGTTGCCCGCCGCGCTCTGGCCTGCAACGGTCACGGTGACCGTGCCCGCATTCAGCGCGCTAACGTCCGCCGCCGGGATCGCCGCGCTCCATGTGCCGTCTGCCAGCACGGAGGCCGCATAGGTTTTGCCGTTGACGGTCACGGTGAGCGTGGTGCCTGCCGCCAGCCCGTCGCTGGAGCCGGTAACGATCAGATTCTGCCCGTGCTCGATGCTGTTGATCACATCGTCGCCCGCCACGGTATCAATGCGCAGACCCGGCAGGCTGGCGTCGATAACGATTTCGCGCTCGCCCGCGCCGGTATTGCCGTGGCCGTTGGTGACGGATGCTGACACCGTCAGGTCACCGTTGCCCAGCGCCGTCAGGACGGATTCCGGCACGTTCACGGACCAGGTGAGATCGCTCTGCACCGTTGCGGTGTAGCTGTTGCCGCCGATAGTCACGGTTACCGTGTTGCCTGCTTCCGCGTTCGCTACCTTGCCGCTGATGGTCTGGCCTGCGGCCACTTCTGCCGCGTTGATGACGTTATCGCCCGCCACGGTATTGATGGTGACGGTCGGTAGCGCGGTATCGACCAGCAGGGCCGCCGTATTGCTGACGCTGTTGCCCACGCCGTTGGTGGCGGTCGCGTTCAGGGTGTAATTGGCCTGACCGAGACCGGCCAGATCCGCTGCCGGAACGGTCAGGCTCCAGGTGCCGTCCGCCGCCGTCGTTGCAGTGTAGTTTTTGCCGTTCAGGGTCACGGTCACCACGGTGCCTTCCGCCAGGTTGGCGCTGGTGCCGCTGACGCTCAGATCCTGACCTTTTTCAACGGCGTTCAGCACGTTATCGCCGCTGATAGCGTTGAAGGCCACGGACGGCAGGCCGGTATCGACGGTTACGTTATGGCTGCCGCTACCTGTGTTGCCCGCCGCGTCGGTGACTGACGCAGTGACGGTCACGGTGCCGTCGCTGAGGCCGGAAATCACGCTGGCCGGTACGCCCACGCTCCAGTTCCCCGCCGCGTCCAGCACGGTGGTGTAGGTCTGGCCGCCGATGGTCACGGTGACCTTATCGCCCGCTGCCGCGCCGGTGGCGGTGCCGCTGATGATGTGCGCCTGGCTGTGTTCTGCGAGGTTAATGACGTCATCGCCCGCCACGGTGTTGATGGTCACCGCAGGCACGGTGATATCTACCGTCAGGTTGTGATCCACGGACGCCGGGTTACCCGCTTTATCGCTGACCGATGCGGTGACGATCACGCTGCCGTCGGTGAGTCCTGCCAGATCCGCCGCCGGAACGTTCAGCGTCCAGCTGCCGTCCGCGCCTGCGGTTGTGGTGTAGTCTTTGCCGTTCAGCGTCACGGTCACGGTCTGGCCCGCTTCGGCGCTGGTGGTGCCGGACACGGTCAGATCGGACTGCGCTTCTGCGGCGTTCAGAATATCGTCAGCCGCAAGGGCATGAATGGTCACGGACGGCGCGGTCGCATCGACGCTGTACTCGCGGCCTGCCGAGGCGCTGTTGCCGTTCACGTTGGTGACGCTCACCTGCACGCTGGCATCACCGTCCTTAAGGTGTGCCAGATCCGCAGACGGTACGGTGTAGGTCCAGTTACCGCTGTCGTCCACGGTAGTTGTGTAGATTTTGCCGTTCAGGCTGATGGTCACGGTCTGCCCGGCTTCCACGTTGGTGGTCGCACCGGACAGCACCAGATCCGCGCCCTTCTCCGCCGCGTTAATCACGTCGTCGGTGGCGATGGCGTTGATGCTGATGGCAACGGTCGCCAGATCTACCGTCACGTCGTGGCTGATGGTAATCGGGTTGCCCGCAGAGCTGTCGCCGGTCACGCTGATTTTGACGGTGCCTTCCGGCCACGCGCTCACGTCGGTGGACGGGATCGCCGCGCTCCAGGTGCCGTCCGCCAGCACCGTGGCCGCATAGTCTTTACCGTTGACGGTGACGGTCAGCGCCGTGCCTGCCGCCAGCCCGTCGCTGGAGCCGGTGACGATCAGGTTCTGCGCGTGTTCGATGGTGTTGATCACGTCATCACCCGCGACGGTGTCGACGCGCAGGCCCGGCAGGTTAGCGTCGATAGCGATTTCGCGCTCGCCGGTGCCGGTGTTGCCGTGGCCGTTGGTGACGGTCGCCGTTACGCTCAGGCTGCCGTTGCCCAGCGCGGTCAGCACGTCAGACGGCACGTTCACGGACCAGGTGAAGTCGTTCTGCACCGTTGCGGTGTAGCTGTTGCCGCCGATAGTCACGGTTACCGTGTTGCCCGCTTCGGCGTTCGCCACGGTGCCGCTCAGAGTCTGGCCTGCCGCCACTTCCGCCGCGTTGATGACGTTGTCGCCCGCCACGGTGTTGATGGTGACGGTCGGCAGCGCGGTGTCCACCAGCAGGTTCGCGGTGTTGCTCACGCTGTTGCCCACGCCGTTGGTGGCGGTCGCGTTCAGGGTATAGTTGGCCTGACCCAGACCGGCCAGATCCGCTGCCGGAACGGTCAGGCTCCAGGTGCCGTCTGCCGCCGTCGTCGCCGTGTAGTTTTTGCCGTTCAGGGTCACGGTCACTACGGTGCCTTCCGCCAGGTTGGCGCTGGTGCCGCTGACGCTCAGATCCTGACCTTTTTCTACCGCGTTCAGCACGTTGTCATCGCTGATGGCGTTGAAGGCCACCGATGGCAGGCCGGTATCGACGGTCACGTTATGCGTGCCGGTGCCGGTGTTGCCCGCCGCGTCGGTGACTGACGCCGTTACGGTTACGGTGCCGTCGCTGAGGCCGGAAATCACGCTGGCCGGTACGCCCACGCTCCAGTTCCCCGCCGCGTCCAGCACGGTGGTGTAGGTCTGGCCGCCGATGGTGACGGTCACCTTATCGCCCGCTGCCGCGCCGGTGGCGGTGCCGCTGATGATTTGCGCCTGGCCGTGTTCTGCGAGGTTAATAACATCGTCGCCCGCAACGGTATTGATGGTCACCGCAGGCGCGGTGATATCTACCGTCAGGTTGTGATCCACGGACGCCGGGTTACCCGCTTTATCGCTGACCGATGCGGTGACGGTCACGCTGCCGTCGGTTAATCCAGCCAGATCCGCCGCCGGGACGTTCAGCGTCCAGCTGCCGTCTGCGCTGACGGTTGTGGTGTAGTCTTTGCCGTTCAGCGATACGGTCACGGTCTGGCCCGCTTCGGCGGTGGTGGTGCCGGATACGGTCAGATCGGACTGCGCTTCAGCGGCGTTCAGAATATCGTCGGTCGCCAGGGTATTAATGGTCACGGACGGCGCGGTCGCATCCACGCTGTACTCGCGGCCCGCCGAGGCGCTGTTGCCGTTGACGTTGGTGACGCTCACCTGCACGCTGGCGTCGCCGTCTTTCAGGCCCGCCAGATCCGCAGACGGCACGGTAGCTGTCCATTTGCCGTCGGCGTCCACCGTGGCGGTGTAGTTCTTGCCGCCAAAGGTAATGGTAACGGTCTGGTTTGCTTCCACGTTCGAGGTGGTGCCGGAGAGCACCAGGTCCGCGCCCTTCTCGGCCGCGTTAATCACGTCGTCGGTGGCGATGGCATCAATGCTGATGGCAACGCTCGCCAGATCCACCGTCACATCGTGGCTGATGGAGACCGGGTTACCGGCGCTGCTCTGGCCCGCAACGGTCACGGTAACCGTGCCTGCGGCCAGTGCACCCATGTCCGCCGCCGGGATCGCCGCGCTCCAGGTGCCGTCCGCCAGCACGGTCGCAGGATAGGTTTTGCCGTTGACGGTCACGGTCAGCGCCGCGCCAGCCGCCAGCCCGTCGCTGGAGCCGGTGATAATCAGATTCTGCCCGTGTTCGATGCTGTTGATCACGTCGTCACCCGCCACGGTATCCACGCGCAGGCCCGGCAGGTTAGCGTCTATCACGATTTCGCGCTCGCCCGTTCCGCTATTGCCCACGCCGTTCGTGACGCTGGCCGACACCGTCAAATCACCGTTGCCCAGCGCGGTCAGCACGGATTCCGGCACGTTAACGGACCAGGTGAGATCGCTCTGCACCGTGGCGGTGTAGCTGTTACCGCCAATGGTCACGGTCACGGTGTTGCCCGCTTCGGCATTCACCACCTTACCGCTGATGGTCTGCCCGGCTGCCAGCTCCGCCGCGTTAATCACGTCGTCACCTGCAATGGTGTTGACGATCACGCCCGGCAGAACGGATTCCACGTTCACGGTGTGCGACGCGCTGGTATTGTTGCCGACGCTGTCCGTTGCTGAGGCGGTGACGGTATAAAGCGCCTCGCCCAGCTGACCGACCTCGTTCGCCGGAACGGTAGTCGTCCATTTTCCGTTATCGTCCACCTGCGCGCTGTACGCTTTGCCGTTCAGCATCACGGTCACCACCGCGCCTGCCGCCAGGCCGGAAGCCGTACCGGAGATCGTCAGATCCTGAGTTTTCTCGGCGTTGTTGATCGCATCGTCACCGGAAACGGTGTCAATGGTCAGCACCGGCGCGGTCAGGTTCACCTCTACGCCGTGCGTGGCGCTGTTGCTGTTGCCCGCTTTATCGGTCAGCGCCGCGGTAATAGTGTGATCCCCGGCGGCCAGCGCGGTTACGTCTGCCGCAGGCACGCCCACGCTCCAGTTGCCTGAGGCATCCAGGGTGGCGGTGTACGATTTGCCGTTGAGCGTGACGGTGACCACATCACCCGCCGCCGCGCCGGTCACGGAACCCGTGACAATCAGTGCCTGCGCATGCTCGGCGCTGTTGATCACGTCGTCGTCGGAAACGGTGTGGATGGTCAGCTGCGGAACGGTGGTATCGACCAGCACGTCGCGATCCGCTGAGGCCGGGTTGCCCGCCTTATCAGACACGGCGGCGCTGATGGTGTAGTTGCCGTCGGTAATGCCGCTCAGATCCGCGGACGGCACGGTCACGCTCCAGCTGCCGTTTGCCTGCACGGTGGTGGTGTAGTCCACGCCGTTCAGCGTCACGGTGACGGTCTGGCCCGCTTCGGCGTTGGTTACGCCGTTAACGACCAGATCCTGCTGCGCTTCGGCGGCGTTGATGATGTTGTTGTCGCTGACGATCTCGATAGATACCGTCGGCGCGGTGGCGTCCACGCTGTACTCGCGGCCCGCCGACGCGCTGTTGCCGTTCACGTTGGTAACGCTCACCTGCACGCTGGCATCGCCGTCTTTCAGGCTGCCCAAATCGTCGGACGGTACGGTCGCCGTCCAGTTGCCGCTGGCATCGACCGTCGCGGTGTACGACTTGCCGCCGAAGGTAATGGTGACGGTCTGGTTTTCTTCCACGTTGGTGGTTGAGCCGGACAGCACCAGGTCCGCGCCTTTCTCAGCCGCGTTGATTACGTCGTCCGAGGCAATCGGGTTAATGCTGATGGCGACTGCCGCCAGATCCACCTTCACGTCGTGGCTGATGGAAACCGGATTGCCCGCCGCGCTCTGGCCTTCCACGGTCACGGCAATCGTGCCCGCATTCAGCGCGCTGACGTCTGCCGCCGGAATGGCCGCCGTCCAGGTGCCGTCTGCAAGCACGGTTGCGGCGTAGGTTTTGCCGTTGACGGTCACCGTTAACGCCGCGCCCGTTGCCAGGCCTTCGCTGGAGCCGGTGATAATCAGGTTCTGAGCGTGCTCAATGCTGTTGATGACATCGTCGCCCGCCACGGTGCCGACCCGCAGGCCAGGCAGGTTAGCGTCAATAACGATTTCGCGCTCGCCGGTTCCGCTGTTGCCGTGGCCGTTGGTGACGCTGGCTGACACGGTCAGATCGCCGTTCCCGATGGCGGTTAAGACCGTGGACGGCACGTTGACCGACCAGCTCAGATCGTCCTGAACCGTCGCGGTCCAGGTATTGCCGCCGATTGAAATCGTGACAGTGTCACCGCTCGCCGCGCCGCTCACTTTGCCGCTCAGGGTCTGCCCGGCAGCCACTTCCGCTGCGTTAATGACATCGTCCGTGGCGACAGGGTTGATGGTGACCTGCGGCAGCGCGCTGTCAACCAGCACGCTGTGGCCGGTGCTTGCGCTGTTGCCCGCCGCGTCGGTTACGCTCGCCGTCACGACGTAGCTTGCTTCGCCCAGCGCGGAGACATTTGCCGCCGGAACGGTGATGCTCCAGTTCCCGCTGGCGTCGGTGGTGGCCGTATAGCTGATACCGTTCAGGGTCACCGTAATGGTGGTTCCGTCCGGCTGGTTGCTGGTGCCGGACACCAGCAGATCCTGGCCTTTCTCGGTCGCGTTGATCACGTCGTCAGCCGCCAGGGTATTGATGGCAACCACCGGCGCGATCAGGGAAACGTCAAACTCGTGCGTCGCGGTGGTGCTGTTACCGGCTTTATCGGTAAGTGTCGCGGAGATGGTCTGTTCGCCGTTAATCAGCGCGCCCACGTCCGCAGCCGGAACGCCCACGCTCCAGCTGCCTGACGCGTCCAGCATGGCGGTGTAGTCTTTGCCGTTCAGGGTCACGGTAATCACGTCACCCGCCTGCGCGCCCGTGACCTTACCGGAGACAATCAGCGCCTGGCCGTGCTCGGCAATATTCACTACGTCGTCGCCCGCGACGATGTTGAACGAAATCTGCGGTACAGTGGTGTCGACCAGCACCGCGGAGCCCGCGCTGGCGGGGTTGCCTGCTTTGTCGGACACGGTCGCCGTCACCGCCGCGCTGCCGTCGGCGATGCCTGCCATATCCGCCGCCGGAACGTCGAGCGTCCAGCTGCCGTCCGCCTGCACCTGCGCGGTGTACTGATTGCCGTTGAAGGTCACGGTGACCGTCTGGCCTGCTTCGGCAGTAGAGGTGCCGCTCAGGGTCAGATCCTGCGCCGCCTCTGCCGCGTTCAGCATATTGTCATGGCTGATGGTGTTGATGGTCACCGTCGGCGCGGTAGTGTCGACGCTGAATTCCTGCGCCGAAGACGCCGCGTTGCCGTTCACGCTGGTGACGGTTACCTGCACGATGGCGTCACCGTCTTTCAGGCCGCTCAAATCGGCTGCCGGAACGGTACAGGTCCAGTCGCCGTTAGCATCCACCGTCGTGGTATAGGTTTTACCCGCAAAGGTGATGGTTACGGTCTGACCCGCTTCCACGTTGGAAGTCGTGCCGGAAAGCAGCAGGTCCTGGCCTTTTTCCGCCGCGTTGAGCACGTTATCGTCGGTCACGCTGCTGATGGTGATGGCGACAGGCGCGAGATCGACGTCCACGACGGTGCCGATAGTCACCGGGTTGCCGGAAGCATCCTGCGCGCTTGCCTTGATATCCATCGAACCGTCCGCCCACTGGGAGACATCGGCCGCCGGTACCGCCGCCTGCCAGGTGCCGTCCGCCAGTACCGTTGCGGAATAATCTTTGCCGTTGATGGTCACGGTCACGGTGCTGCCCGCCGCTAGATCGGTGCTGGTACCGGACACAATCAAGTTCTGAGCGTGTTCAATCACGTTAATTACGTCGTCACCCGCCACGGTATCAATACGCAGTCCCGGGAGCTGGGCGTCGATGGTGAAGTCGTGAGAAGAAGAGCCGGTATTGCCGTGCGCGTTGGTCACGCTGGCGGATACGGTGAGCTCGCCGTTGCCGAGCGCGGTTAACTGGCTCTCGCTTAACGGCAGGCTCCAGGTCAGATCGTCCTGCACGGTAGCCGTGTACGTCTGGCCGCCAAGGATAATGGTGACAGTGTCACCTGAAGCCGCGTTCGTCACCTTACCGGTCAGGGTTTGCCCTGCCGCCACTTCCGCTGCGTTAACGATATTGTCGCCCGCCAGGGTGTCGATCGTTACCACCGGCAGGGAGCTGTCCACCAGCACGTCATGCGAGGTTGAGGCGCTATTGCCTGCGCTATCCGTGACGCTCGCCGTCACGGTGTAATGGGCTTCTCCCAGCGCGCTTACGGCCGAGGCCGGTATGGTCACGCTCCAGTTTCCGCTGGCGTCAGCGGTGGCGGTGTACTGAATGCCGTTCAGGGTCACCGTAATGGTCGTGCCTTCCGGCTGGTTGCTGGTGCCGGAGAGCAGCAGATCTTCGCCCTTCTCGGTCGCGTTGATCACGTCGTCCGCCGCCAGCGTGTTGATAGCGAGGACAGGCGTCACGGTATTCACCACCACATCCAGCGAACTGCTTCCGGTGTTGCCGGATCGGTCGGTCACGGAGACGTCGATGGTCCAGGTGCCGTCAGTCAGCCCCTGCACGACGGACGCCGGCAGGCCAAGGCTCCAGTTCCCCGCCGCATCCACCACGGTGGTGTAATCAACGCTGTTAATGGTGATGGTGACCAGGTCGCCCGCCGCCGCACCGGTGACGGAGCCGCTCAGGATCTGCGCCTGTGAATGGGCGAGCTGGTTAACGGTGTTGGTGTTGGTGACAAAGTCGTTAATGGTCACCTGCGGTACGGTTGCGTCCACCAGACCCACGCGATCGGCGCTGCTGGCGTTGCCCGCCACGTCGCTCACGGTGGCCGTCACGGTCACAATGCCGTCCGTCAGGGCACCCACATCTGCCGCCGGGACGCTCAGCTGCCAGGTACCGTCCGTCTGAACCGTGGTCTGATACGTTTTGCCGTTCAGCATCACGGTGACCGTCTGGCCAGGTTCCGCACTGCTGCTGCCGCTTAACAGTAAATCCTGCTGCGCTTCAGCGGCATTGATGATGTTGTCGGCGGTCAGGTCATCGAGCGTAATCGCCGGAGGCTGCGTATCCACCGTGACCACGCGCGCGGCGTCCGCGCTGTTGCCGCTGACGTTAGTGACGCTGACGCTCACCTGCGCGCGCCCGTCGATCAGGGTTTCCATGGCGCTGGCGGGTACGGTCAGGCTCCAGGAGCCATCCTGCTGCACCTGCGCGGTGAAGGTCTGGTCGGCGAATTTCACCACCACGGTCTGCCCCGCCTCCACGCCCTGCGTCTGGCCGGAAAGGGTTAAATCACTGCCTTTTTCTGCCGCATTCAGCAGGTCATCGCCCGAGACGGTATCAATGGTGACCGCCACGGCGTTCAGATCGAGTTCAATCGGGTGTTCAGCCGCAACGGGATTGCCCCAGGCATCTACCGCGCTGACGCTCACCGTCATGCCGCCCGCCGTCCAGGCCTGCAGGTCCGCCGCCGGAACGCCGATCTGCCAGCTGCCGCTGGCGTTAACCGCGGTGACGTACTCCACATTGTTGATGGTGACGATAATCTGCGTGCCCGCGGCCAGATGGGTGCTGGAGCCGGTGACGCTCAGATCCTGCTGCTGTTCGATGGCGTTGATCACGTCATCGCCGGAAATGGTGTTCACGCGCAGGCCCGGCAGCTCCGCGTTGATGTTGATATCACGCTCGCCGGTGCCGGTATTGCCGTGCCCGTTGGTGACGGACGCGGTGAAGGTTAAATCCCCGTCGCCGAATGCCTGAAGATCCGCTGACGGGATTTTCACGCTCCAGGTCAGGTCGCTGCCAACCGTTGCGGTGTAGCTCTTGCCGCCTGCGGTGATGGAGACGGTATCGCCCGCCGCCGCGCCGGTAACGCGACCGCTGAGGGTTTGATCGGCGCCCGCTTCGGCGTTATTAACCAGGTTGTCGCCCGCAAACGTATTGATAATGACCTGCGGAAGAACGGTATCCACCAGCAGATTCGCCTCGGCAGAACCGCTGTTACCCACGCTGTCGGTCCCGCTGACGCTGACGGTATAAAGCGTGTTCGCCAGATTCAGGACGTCGGAAACCGGCACCTGGACAGCCCAGATACCGTTTTCGACGGTGGCCTGATAGCTGACGTTGTTCAGCGTCACGGTGACGGTGGAGCCGTCCGGCAGGTTGCTGGTGCCGGTCAGGCTCAGCGGCTGCATCGCCTCCTGGGCATTCAGGACGTTATCCTGGCTGATGGCGTCAATCGTAAATTCCGGCGGGTGTCCGCTCAGCGTAATGCCGTGCGTGGCGCTGCCGGTGTTGCCTGCCGCGTCAGTGACGGAAACCGAAAGCGTGTGGTTGCCTTCACCCAGCGCGCCCAGCACGGACGCCGGAACGCCCACGCTCCAGCTGCCGTCCGCCAGCACCACGCCGGTGAAGGTCTGGCCGCCAAGCGTCACGGTGACCACATCGCCCGCGGCGGCACCGCTCGCCAGGCCGGAAATAATGTGCGCCTGGCCCTGCTCGCTGATATTGAGGATATCGTCGCCCGCCACGGTATGGATGGTGACGATCGGCGCGGCGGTATCCACCGTGAAATCTGCCGTCACGGACGAGCCGTTGCCCGCTTTGTCGCTCACGTTAACCGTCAGGGTGTGATTACCCTCACTCAGCGCCTGCACGTCGTTCACATCAAGCGTGACGGACCAGGTGCCGTCGCTGCCCACCGTGGCGTTATAGTTTTTACCGTTCAGCGTGACCGTGACGATCTGACCGGCTTCCGCATTCGTTTTACCGGTCAGGGTCAGCGGCTGGCTGTGCTCAGCCGCATTAATGATGTTGTCCTGCGCGAGGGTATCGACAGAGAGGGTTGGCGCGGTGGTATCCACCCCAATCGTCTGGCTTCCGCTAACGGTGTTACCCGCCGCGTCTTTACCGCTCACGTTGACCGTCCAGGTACCGTCGCCCAGCGCCTGCGCGTCCGCCGCAGGCACGTTAACACTCCACGCGCCGTCTGCCCCGACTTCAGCCGCGTAGGTTTTGCCGTTCAGCGTCACGGTGAGTGCGGTACCCTGCGCCAGGTTTTTGCTGGCACCGGAAAGCGTAAAGCCCGCGGATTGCTCGCTGGCGTTCAGCACGTTATCGCCCGCCGTGGTGGCCAGCGTAATGGCGGCGTCGGCGGTAGAGACCGTCACGGTGATACTGCCCGCAGAGGTGGTTTTACTGCCGTCGATCTGCACGACTGACCAGGTGTGCTCCCCGTCCGTCTGGGTCGGTAATATTACCGTCCAGGTGCCGTCTTTACCGACCATGGCGCTGGCAATGGTGCTGCCGCTGCTGTCTTTGATCTGGATGGTCGCGCCCGGCTGACCGGTGCCGCTAAAGGTTGGGTTGCTGTCGTCCGTGATCTCGTTTGCGCTCAGCACGCCCTGCTTGTCACCCGCTTTATCCGACAGCAAGAAGGTCGGCGTGGCGCTTTCAACTTCTTTTGTATTATCAATGACTTTTGTTTTAGTTTCGCCGTCACCGCCGTTTGCCAGCAGTGCCCCGATGGCACCGCCGCCTAACGCAGCCCCCGCAATCCAGCCCCACGGCGCGTCGCTTAAAACACTTTCCTGCTCGAGGAAAGGTTGAATGCTGCTAATCGGTGTGGCCTGCGCGGTTAACTCGGTCACCGCAGCGCCTGACGCTTCCCCGGCATCGGCAAAAGAAATATGCGTCAGTTCCTGACGGTCGTTGAACACCAGCTCTGACTGATTATGCGTTTCTGGATCTTCGACAAAATAGTTATTGCAGCGAATAACGCTGCCATCTTTCATATAAATGAGGAGATCTTTACCCTGGCGGACATAACGCGCCACATCCTGAGCAGAGCCCTGGATTTCAATCACGCTCGGCGATGAAATAGAAACCGACAGATTTCCTTCGCCGGTTAATTTCGTTTTCTCCGCCGTTTTGCGAATGATGACATCAACAACTTTCATGTTACTCATATTCTTCTCCTTGCAGGTGTACGGATTCCTGTGGATATGTCCACCAGACGGATGTAGCTATCCCTGGGAAAAAACACCCATTATTTTCAGTCTTACTTTGCGCAACACTGCGCGTCTTTTATTAACTCAAGTCGGGTAATTTTGCGGCAGCGTTTTTCTCTATTCCAATAAGCGGCATTAAATTATCAACCGCGGAAGCATAATTAATTGCCGAACTCCAGCCGTCATACTCGGCGATTATTTTCGCTGAGGTGGCCAGCCAGACATCCTGCTCAACGCTGAGCAGATCGTTAATGCTCCGCTTGCTCAGGGTGTATTCATTTTTATAAACATCGCGGGCCCGCAGCGCATTTTCCAGCTGCTGCTTCCCCGCCTCCATTCGTCCCCGCGCGCCGGTCCAGTCAGCCTGCGCGACGGAGGCTTTTTGCAGGACATCGAAACGCGCCTGATCGACCTGAGAGGAGGCCATGGCCCGTGCGCCTTCCGCCTGTCGAACGCGCGCGGAAACCGCGCCCCCCTGATACAGCGGCGCGTCGATATTGAGCTGTATCTGGTCGTCCCAGTAGGAACGGTTGTCCGATTCATAACGGGTGCGCCCCCCCTTCAGGCTTAACGTCGGCCAGTGCTGGGACTTCGCCGTTTCCACGCCATACTGAGCCGAACGTTCCATGTTCTGCGCGGCCATCACCGCCGGTATCAGGGAATAATCGATGCGGTTGAGCGAGTCCGGCTCCACGGCAAGATTCGCGGGCACCGGCGAATAGGCCTCTGCCTGCATGCCGGTTAATACCGCAAGCCTGGCGCGCGCGCTGTTTAAGGCGGCGCGATACTGCGCGACCGTCGCCTGCATGCCGGCAATGCGCGTGCGGGTCTGAAGCTCATCGGAGGTCGAACTCACGCCCGCGTCTGCGCGAAGCTTTGCCAGCTGCTCGACGTTCTTGAGCGCCTGCACGTTATCTATTGCCGCCTGCAGCAGATCGGAATAGCGTTTGACCTCGACGTAGCTCAGCGCCGTTTTTTCCGCCACGTCAGAAAGCGTGCCCATCAGCTGATAGCGGTAGCTATCGCGCTGGGCGGAGGACTGGCTGATGCTGTTATTGGTCTTGCCAAAATCGTACAGCAACTGCGTCAGGCTCAGCCCCCAGGCGGCTGAATTCTTCAGCGACCCGCTGGAATCGGTGGTCTGGCTGTGCCCCGTACTTCCGTTCAACGATATTTGCGGCATCCAGCCGCTGCGCGCTTCATCTATTTGTGCCTGGCCAATACCTAATTGCGCGGCCTGCTGGCTAATTGACGGATCGCGATCGATCGCAAAAAGAATACTTTCTTTTAAGGTTGTGGTTGCCACCGGGGCAATACCCACCTGATTACTATTGGCGAAAGCCATATTTATGGCTAATGAAATGAATGCCAGTGCTGCTGTAAATCGGCGTAACATAGGCTTTCGTAATATCGTCATGTTATCTCCCTGACTCTGAGTGATACTCAAGCAAATACCCAAAAAGAGGTACAGATAATTAGACAAATATCTTATTAAGCTACCTTTCTGAATTTCAGGTAATACTCCCCATACCCATTTCCATCGGAGATGAGATCTGCCCGCATCTTATTTCAATTAAGAATTTACTTATTTCTTAAACTGGTTAGCAGCATAACAAAATGTGTTATAGCCCACTACAGCCACAATGTTAATGTGGTGTTACAAGCAAGAAAAAATATGGGGTTTCTGGACAAAACTCTAAAAGTATCCTTTCAGATGAAACATATAAACTCTCTGTTATCTAAGGAAAATTCTTAATTCCCTCCGTGCACATTTTTGCGTTAATTTCAGCGCGAGTCAGACACAAAGATTTTCAAAGAAGTGTCAGTTTACGTAGCTAAAGGGATATATTTAAAATTAAAAACTTTTAAAAAACTAATTAAAGCAATTAAACCCTGCATAATTTCTATTAAACAGCATTTAACACCACTCAATGGCGATACGCTGGTTACATAACCCAAATCGTTAAATAAAACATAACAATAACATTGTGATTAACATTCAAAACGGCTTACTTATACCTGCTTAATAAAATTTTAATAATCACCTATCTGAATTATCACGCCGCCGCACATCGTCCTGAGGACATTCCCCTTCTCTCTGCGTCAAAATGCTGTATTATGCAAACTATTGCGACATTTTGCAGGAATGTACCCATGCACAAAACCGCTCGTCAACGCTACGTCCTGGATATCCTCAGCGAGCAAGGCCAGGCCAGCATCACCGACCTGGCTGAAAAGCTGCAGGTTTCGGCGGATACCATTCGTCGGGATCTGACCGACCTGGAAAACCAGGGCCTTGCGCAGAAGAACCACGGCGGCGCCATCGCGCTCAACCTCTCCGCCATGAACCGTCAGGGACGCAATACGCTGCTGCCGGAGACCAAACAGCGCCTGGGTAAACAGGTCGCACAGCAGGTTCCACCGGGCTCCACCCTGTTTCTGGATGCCGGAAGCACGGTGATGGCCGTCGCCACCTTTCTTCAGGGGCCGCTCACCGTTATTACCCCCTCGCTGGATATCGCCCAGCATTTTAGCGACCGGGAAGATATTGAGCTGATCCTGCTCGGCGGGAAATGGGACCACAAGCAGCGACTGTTTGCCGGCAGCGCCACGCTGTCTTTGCTGTCCCGTTATCGGGCAGATATCGCCATTCTTGGGGCGTGCGCCATTCATGCCGAACTCGGTTTGAGCGCCGGTAAAGAAGCGGATGCCGAGGTTAAACGCGCGATGCTGGACGCAAGCCACGCGCACTGGATTGTCGCCGACCACCTGAAAATTAACCGCTGCGAGCCGTATCTGGTTTCCGGGTTATCCAGCATTCAACAACTCTTTTTAGATCGTCCCTGGCCTGAGCTTGGGGACCATAGCGCACTGCAGGTTACGGTGTGCGCGAATTAACGTGGAGAAGGTCATGAATAAAGTTCAAACAATCAACATTGCGCTGATCGGGTATGGATTTGTCGGTAAAACCTTCCATGCCCCGCTGATCCAGTCGGTGGACGGGATTAAGCTGGCCGTGGTCTCTTCTCGTGATGAAGAGAAGGTTAAACGCGATCTGCCGGATGTACAGGTAGTAGCGACACCGGAAGAGGCCATTCAGCATCCTGATATCGATCTGGTGGTGATTGCCTCCCCCAACGCCACGCACGCCCCGCTGGCGACGCTGGCCCTGAACTCGGGTAAACACGTGGTCGTCGATAAGCCTTTTACACTCGACATGCAGGAAGCCCGCGACCTGATTGCGCTGGCGGATGAAAAGCAGCTGCTGCTCTCCGTCTTCCACAACCGCCGCTGGGACAGCGATTTCCTCGGCATTAAGCAGATTATTGAGCAAGGCACGCTCGGCAAGGTTAAACACCTGGAATCGCACATCGACCGCTTCCGCCCGGAAGTGCGCGTGCGCTGGCGCGAGCAGAACGTCCCCGGGAGCGGTTTGTGGTTTGATCTGGGCCCTCACCTGATTGACCAGACGCTACAGCTCTTTGGACTGCCGGAGTCGGTTCAGGGGAATATCGCGACGCTGCGCGACGGCGCAGAAATTAACGACTGGGCGCACGTGGTCTTAAACTACCCGGAGCATAAGGTCATTCTGCACGCCAGCATGCTGGTTGCTGGCGGTACGGCGCGCTTTACCGTCCACGGGGACAAGGGCAGCGTGGTGAAAGCCAGAATCGACCAGCAGGAAGCGCAGCTGCTCGCAGGGGTGATCCCCGGCAGTGAAACCTGGGGCGAAGACGACGACAGCATGGTGTTCTTTGGGGCCGACGGCGCACCGCAGACGATCCCTACCCCGAAAGGCGATCAGCGCCAGTATTACGTCAACGTACGTGATGCGCTGCTCGGGAAAATCACCAATCCTGTCCACCCTGTTGAGGCACTGGCGGTCATGGCCGTGCTGGAAGCGGCGGTGAAGTCGTCGGAGACGGGGTCAACGCAAGCGCTGGCGTTAACTGCCGAAGAGCGTGCGCTGCTGGGTTAAAAAACAAGCCGGGTGGCGCTGCGCCACCCGGCAAGCGTTAAAGACTACGAACGCTTTTTCGGCATCATGCGCAGAAGAGTATTATCTTTCCAGAAATAGTGATGCATCAGCGCCGCCGCCGCGTGCAGGCCAATCACAAAGTAGCCCAGGTTCGCCAGCGTCTCGTGCCACTCTTTCAGCACATCAACCAGGTCGAAATTGGACTCCGCCGCATGCGGCATCGCCAGGCCGAAAGCAAACCAGTCGCTGCCCCGGTTGTACATCATCACAATGCCAATCAGCGGCAGCGCAATAAACAGCAGATACACCACCAGATGCCCAAGGTGGGACATCCCCGTCACCATCGCTTTTGGCTTCGGCTGAATCGGTGGCGCGCGGAATTTCAGGCGAACCAGCAGACGCGTCACCATCAGCACCAGGATACTGATACCGCACGAGACGTGGATCATATTGATCGCTGGACGCGCGGTGCGCGGGAAGAAACCTTTGAACTCCATGGCGCAGTAGGCGACGATGATTAACAGAAACACCAGCCAGTGGATGCCGATTTGCAGGCTTGTATATTTAGTGCGCATGTGATTTCCCGATTAAAAACAGTTACCGCGCCAACATAATCTCCTTTCCTTAAAAATTCATTAACTTTTCTGTATGGTTTTTCAAATACTTCCTCCCGCATGAAGCATCTTCAATTGCCGCCCTGCCCGTGATGGTCTAAGCCTGGATGAGTTCAAACTGTCGCATCGACACGTTTACAGGAGAACACCATGAGTAAAATTGGCATTAACGGCTTTGGACGCATTGGGCGCCTTGTACTGCGTCGCCTTCTTGAAACCCAGGACAGCAATACCGTCGTCGCCATCAACGACCTCACCTCACCGAAAGTGCTGGCCTACCTGCTCAGGCATGATTCCAACTACGGTGGCTTCCCGTGGAGCGTCGATTTCACCGAGGATGCGCTGATTGTCGACGGTAAAACCATTGCGGTGTACGCCGAAAAAGAGGCGAAGCACATTCCGTGGAAAGCCGCAGGCGTGGATATCGTCGTGGAGTGCACCGGCTTTTATACCTCTGAAGAGAAATCACGGGCGCACCTGGACGCCGGGGCGAAGAAAGTGCTGATCTCTGCGCCTGCGGGCGAGATGAAAACCATCGTCTACAGCGTGAATGACGACACCATTGACGCCAGTGACACCATTATTTCCGTCGCATCCTGCACCACCAACTGCCTCGCCCCGCTGGCAAAAGCCCTGAACGATGCGTTTGAAATAAAAGTGGGCACCATGACCACCATCCATGCCTATACCGGTACGCAGGCGCTGGTGGATGGCCCGCGCGGGAAAGACCTTCGCGCCTCGCGGGCGGCGGCAGAGAATATCATTCCCCACACCACCGGCGCCGCAAAGGCCATCGGTCTGGTGATCCCGGCGCTCAGCGGCAAGCTGAAGGGCCACGCGCAGCGCGTGCCGGTAAAGACGGGTTCAGTAACCGAGCTGGTGGCGATTCTGGGCAAGAAAGTGACCGTTGAGGAGATCAACGCCGCGCTGAAAAAGGCGACGCAGGGCAATAAATCGTTCGGGTATACCGACGAAGAGATTGTGTCGTCCGATGTGATTGGCTCGCATTATGGTTCGGTGTTTGACGCCACGCAGACGGAGGTGTCAGAAGCGGGAGAGCTGCAGCTGGTGAAAGCGGTAGCCTGGTATGACAACGAGTACGGTTTCGTGACGCAGCTGGTGCGGACGCTGGATAAGTTTGCGGCGCTGTGATTTTCCCCTCACCCTAACCCTCTCCCCAATGGGGCGAGGGAATGGTTCCGTGCTTAGATTATTTTACGCGCCCCCTTCAGAACCGGGTCCTGCTGTAACTGTTCCCATGCGGCAATCACAGCATCCGGGAATTCAACGTGCGCGATAAAATCCCGCCCGGCCGGACCATAGCCGTTAACGTCATCGTACAAACGCGGCAGTTCCCCCAGGACCAGTGACAGGTAGCGCTCAACGGGCCACAGTCCGCTATTGCCCGCGCTAAACTCCGCGCCCTCTTTGCCATTCTGCAGCGTTGGCGTAAACCCGGGATGGCTTATCCACTGCGGTGACACGGGCTCATCCCGACAAACGCGGGCAAACGTTGCCATCGTACGGCGCTGCATCGTCGGGTCCTGCACCACCAGCACCCGCCCGGTTGCGCGCTGATGCTGTTTCAGCATGTTCCAGCTAAAGAGCGCGTTCTCACCGCAGTTGGTGGAGCGATCTTCAACCCACAGGCGCGTCTCGGGGATCTGCCAGAACTCCCGCGCAATGTCGGCAAGAATGCTCGCTTCCGCCCGCCCTTCGACGGGCAAGGTGTGATAACGCGGATGACTGCCGATAGCTGAATATAAAAACGCGGTTGAATGACCAATACCGCCGCTAATCAGGAGCGGGATGTCTCTCTGCGCGGCAATACGGCAGGCCGCCTCAATGGTCGGGAGCACCGCGTTTCCTGCCAGGATCACCGCATCGACGTCCGGGGGCTGGCGGCTGTCGCTCAGGTCGTCCTGCGCCAGCCATTCACCGACAGTATTGATGGCCGCCAGCGTGGCATCCGGCAGGATGGGAAAATGGGGCTGAACCATGGTGAACTCCTCATTTATGTCTCTTCAGGGTAGCGGCTTCTTACCGATAACGCAGAGGCGGGCTCTGAAACCAGACGTTGTTTTATCGCCCAAATTGTCATTTTTCTGAAATAACCAGAAACATCCAAAAACAATCGGGTTGCACCTGCATATTATGCTTTTGGTTTTCCATCATACAAAACATCCTGTTGCACATGCCCTCTACAAAAGCACCCAACGCTGCTTATTTCACCGTGATCTGACCAGTTTCATCCCCCGTTAGCTTGCCAAATACAACATCCAACCCTAAGTTGCTTAACAATTTCACAACCTTTTTCATCATCACAGGTTGCACCTGAAGCGCGCCAGGTGACACCTCATACATCATCAACGTGGCGGGGTTTCAGGTCATGACAGAACATGAAAGTACGACGGCGGTATTACGAAAAAATAAGAAGGTATTAATCGCCAGCCTAACCGGGAGCGCCATTGAATGGTTTGACTATTTTCTCTACGGCACGGCGGCCGCGCTGGTCTTCAATAAGATCTTTTTCCCGATGGTCGACCCGGTGATCGGGCTCATTCTCTCTTATCTCTCTTTCTCATTAACCTTTTTCATTCGCCCCATTGGCGGGGTACTTTTCGCCCATATCGGTGACCGCATCGGACGTAAAAAAACCCTCGTTCTTACCCTCTCTCTGATGGGAGGTGCAACCGTCATGATCGGTCTGCTACCCACGTATGAAATGATTGGCCTGTGGGCGCCCGCTCTGCTGATCCTGATGCGTATCATTCAGGGGATGGGCATAGGCGGTGAATGGGGCGGCGCGCTGCTGCTGGCCTACGAATACGCGCCCGAAAAACGTAAAGGCTTCTTCGGCAGTATTCCGCAGGCGGGCGTAACCATCGGCATGCTGATGGCGACCTTCATCGTCTCGCTGATGACCCTGTTCAGCGAGGAAGATTTCCTCTCCTGGGGCTGGCGCATCCCGTTCCTGCTGAGTTCGGTTCTGGTGTTGCTCGGCCTGTGGATCCGTAAGGACATCGACGAGACGCCTGATTTCAGGAAGGTAAAACAATCGGGCCAGGTGGCGAAAGCGCCTCTGCGCGATACTCTGAAACACCACTGGCGCGAAGTGCTGATTGCCGCCGGTCTGAAGGTGGTTGAAACCGCGCCGTTCTACATCTTCTCGACGTTTGTCGTGAGCTATGCCACCACGACGCTGACGTATCAAAAGTCTCAGGCGCTGGAAGCCGTGACGCTGGGAGCCCTGGTGGCCACGGTGATGATCCCATTAATGGGGCTACTCTCGGATAAAATTGGCCGTCAACGCATGTATGCCGCGAGCGTCTTCATCCTGGGGTTGTTTATCGTGCCGTGGTTTATGCTGCTCAATACCGGTACAACCTGGGGCATTGTGCTCGCGACGGTCATCGCCTTTGGCGTGCTGTGGGCACCGGTAACAGCGGTACTCGGCACGCTGTGCTCTGAAATTTTTAGTGCAAACGTACGCTACACCGGCATTACGCTCGGTTATCAGCTGGGTGCCGCGCTGGCAGGCGGTACCGCGCCGCTGATTGCCACCGGACTGCTGGCGAAATATGACGGCGACTGGGTTCCAGTGGCCTGGTATCTTGCCGTCACGGTAGCCATTTCCCTAATCGCGATTTTCTGCGCCAGCCGCGTTAAGCGAACATCCCCTCTGCAGGCACAGCCCGAACAGCTCTGATCGTTGTCGGCCCGACTTTCGGGCCGCTCTTTTTCCTTAAACTTCCCTTCTACATTTGATTAACATGCGTAAATCATATTCACTTGAATTATCATTTGCGGCAGACGTAGAATCGCTAGCCCGCTAATTATTCAATTATTTCTAAGGTAAACGACGTTATGCGCCTGCCCGAACGCGACCCTTATGCTCCTCGCGAGTGGCAGCCACATGAGAAACCCGCCCTGCTGGGTTCGCCTTCCACACCCGAGCACAGTACGCCAAAACGCATTGCCTACGGCGTCGTTGGCCTGCTGGTGTGCCTGACGGGAGCGCTGGGAAATGCGGTGGTGACCGCCAACCTGCAAAACCTGCAGGGAACCTTCGGGGCCTGGTCGACCGAAATCGCCTGGCTGCCCGCGGTCTACGTCATGACCAACATCTCCATCAACCTGCTGCTGGTCAAGTTCCGCCAGCAGTACGGTCTGCGCGCCTTCACGGAAGGTTTTCTGGTGCTGTACGTGCTGGTGACCTTTTTCCACCTGTTCGTTAACGATCTCAGCTCGGCGCTGATGGTGCGCGCCGCGCACGGGATGGTGGCCGCCGCGCTCAGCTCGCTGGGGATTTACTATCAGATCCAGGCCTGGCCTGCGAAGCACCGCCTGAAGGCGCTCACCATCGGGATTACCGGGTCGTCGCTCGCTATCCCACTTGCCCGCCTGTTTTCGACCGAACTGCTGCAGCTGGACGAGTGGCGCGGGCTCTATTTCTTCGAGCTCGGGCTGGCGCTGATCTCCCTGGCCTGCGTGATAGCCTTAAAACTGCCGCCGGGCGATCGGCGAAAGGTCTTTGAGAAGAAAGACTTCATCACCTTCTTTTTAATGGCCCCCGGAATGGCCCTGCTCTGCGCCGTGCTCTCGTTGGGCCGCCTAGACTGGTGGTTCGAGGCGCCGTGGATCGGCTGGTCGCTGGCGCTGTCGCTGGTGCTGATTGTGGCCGCCATCGTCTTTGAACATAACCGCGCCAACCCGCTGCTGAACACCCGCTGGCTGTCGAGCGGCAGCATCGTCCGTCTGGGGCTCATCATGCTGCTGATCCGTATCGTGCTGGCAGAGCAAAACACCGGGGTCATCGGCTGGCTGCAGTACGTGGGGTTACAGAACGAGCAGATGACCCACCTGGCGTGGTCCATTTTCGCCGGGATCGTCTGCGGGATTGTCACCAGCTGCCTCACGATTAAGCCGACCAAACTGGCGTGGCCGATTATCACCTCCCTGGCGCTGATGATTGTTGCCTCGCTGCTGGACAGCCAGTCCAACAACCTGACCCGGCCGGATCAGCTGATGCTGAGCCAGTTTCTGCTGGGCTTCGGCAGCGCCTTCTTTCTGGCGCCCGCCATGCTGGCCGCCATTGGCGGGGTGATCGCCGACCCGCGCAACCTGGTCAGCTTCTCGGTGATGTTCGGCATGAGTCAGAACCTCGGCGGCCTGCTGGGCTCCGCGATCCTCGGAACCTTCCAGACCTGGCGCGAGAAGTACCACTCCAGCCTGCTGGCGGACCAGCTCACCACGCTCAATCCGCTGGTCAACGAGCGTATCCAGCTTTACACCCAGATGTACCGGAGCCTGATTGGCGACAGTTCGCTGCTGGGAACGCAGGCGATCACGCAGCTGCAAACGGTGACGACGCTTGAGGCGAATATTCTGGCTTACAACGATACTTATCTGCTGACGGCGGGCATCGCTGCCGCCACGCTGGTCTGGATTTTATGGCGCTTGCTGCGCCTGCGCATCACTGCCCGTATGGCGCTTAAGAACGCCACCGGCAACAAATAATTGAAATATTTCTGGAGAGTTTATGAGTCAGCAGGATGCCGCCAAAGAGCAGGCCAACACCCGCAAAAATGTGCGCATTGTTTCCGTTTTCACCGCCGCTGCCATCGGTATTGTCGGCGTGCTGGTGATCCTTTACGCGTGGCAGCTTCCGCCGTTCACCCGCCACGCGCAGTTTACCGACAACGCCTACGTGCGCGGTCAGACGACGTTCATCAGTCCCCAGGTGAATGGCTATATCACCGAGGTGAAGGTTCAGGACTTTGTACAGGTTAAAAAAGGCGACCTGCTGCTGCAGATTGATGACCGTATCTATCGTCAGCGCGTACATCAGGCCGAGGCACAGCTGGCAATGAAAATTGCCGCGCTTAATAACAACCTGCAGCAGCGTAAAAGCGCCGAAGCGACGATCGCCAAAAACGACGCGGCGCTGAAAAATGCCCGCGCCCAGAGCCTGAAAACCCAGGCGGATTTAAAGCGCGTGAAGGATTTGACGGCGGACGGCTCGCTTTCCATTCGCGAGCGCGACGCGGCGCTGGCCAGCGCGGCCCAGGGCAGCGCCGACATCGAGCAGGCCAAAGCCCTGCTTGAGATGTCGCGTCAGGATCTGCAGACGGTAATTGTGAACCGCGGCGCGCTGGAGGCGGATGTCGAAAATGCGAAAGCGGCGCTGGAGCTGGCGCAGATAGACCTGCAAAACACCCGCATCATCGCCCCGCGCGACGGCCAGCTCGGCCAGATTGCCGTGCGTCTCGGGGCGTACGTGACCGCCGGGACCCACCTCACCACGCTGGTTCCGCCGCAGCACTGGGTGATCGCCAATATTAAAGAGACCCAGCTCGCGGAGCTGCGCGTCGGCCAGCCTGTCAAATTCACCGTCGATGCCCTGAACAACAAAGCCTATCAGGGCCGCGTGGAGAGCATCTCGCCGGCAACCGGAGTTGAATTCAGCGCCATCACGCCGGACAACGCCACCGGCAACTTTGTCAAAATCGCCCAGCGTATTCCGGTGCGCATCGAGGTGCTCGGCAAGCCTGAGGAGTCCGCCCTGCTGCGTCCGGGCATGTCGGTGCAGGTGACGATTGATACGCGGGAGGGCAAACAATGACCCTTCGCCCGATAGCCGGTCTGGTACTGGCGGTGACGCTTGCCGGATGCCAGTCCGTCGACGTAAAACCGGCGCAGCCGACGCTGCAAATCCCCGCCCAGTGGCGTGCTGACGCCGGTCCTGCCAGCCCGGCGGAGCAGCTCTGGTGGCGCAATTTTCATGACAACAACCTCAACCGCTACGTGGATCGGGCGCTAAAGAACAACAGCGACGTGCTGATCGCCCGCGAACGGATTAACGAGTATCAGGCGCGGGTCTTTGCGGCCGACGGCAGCCTGTTTCCGTCGCTTGAAGCGGGCGTAACGGGGACGCGCGCCCGTTCGCAATCCGCCGCGACCGGGCTGCCGGTCTACGGCACGCTGTACAGAGGCAGCCTGACGGCGAGCTACGATGTGGATATCTGGGGCGTCAACCGCAGCACGGCCAGTGCCGCCGAAGCCTCGCTGGCGGCGCAAAAAGCCGCCGCTGCCGCCGCGGATTTGACCGTCGCGTCTTCGGTTGCGTCCGGGTATGTCACCCTGCTCTCGCTTGACGAACAGCTGCGGGTGACCGAATCCACGCTGAAATCGCGCGAAGAGGCATTTAACCTCGCGAAACGTCAGTTTGAGACGGGCTACAGCTCGCGTCTGGAGCTGATGCAGTCGGATTCCGAACTCCGCTCGACGCGAGCGCAGGTTCCCGTGCTGCAGCATCAGATTGCACAGCAGGAGAACGCCCTCAGCCTGCTGCTGGGAAGCAATCCCGGCGCGGTAGCGCGCAGCGAAAGCTTTGAGGCGCTAACGCCGCTGACCCTGCCGTCACAGCTGCCTTCCACCCTCCTGAACCGTCGACCGGATATCGTTCAGGCCGAACGCCAGCTGGTTGCGGCCGACGCCTCGCTTGCCGCGTCGCGCGCGAGCCTGCTGCCGTCGATCAACCTGACCGCGACCGGATCGATACAGGATCGCACCCTGTCCGGCCTGCTGGACAACCCGCTTCAGCTCTGGAGCGTCGGGGGCAGTATTCTCGCCCCGCTGCTGAACCGCCAGGCGCTGAATGCGCAGGTGGATATTTCCCAGTCCCAGCGTAACCAGGCGCTGTACGCCTATGAAAAAACCGTGCGCAACGCGTTTGCCGAAGTGAACAACAGCCTCGATGCTATTACGCGCTATCAGGAACAGCTGACGGAGCTGCTTGCCCAGCAGGAGGTGGCGCAGGAGACGCTGCGCATTGCGCAGAACCGCAATCGCAACGGCTACTCCTCCTATCTGGACGTGCTGGACGCGCAGCGCACGCTGTACTCGGTTCAGACCAGCGTGGTGCAGGTGAAAAATAACCTGCTGCTGGCGCAAATCGATTTGTACAGGGCGCTGGGCGGCGGCTGGAAGAGCGCGTGAACCGCCTTGCGCGCTGATGCCCTCACCCCGACCCTCTCCCACAGGGAGAGGGAGAAAAATCCAGGGAGTCAATCTATGCATCAACAATGGTCTGCAGTAGATAATTACATGATTTCTTCGCTGATCCCTGACGATGACGTGCTTCATCAGGTACTGGAAAACAATAAACGCGCCGGGCTACCCGAACACGATGTTGCGGCCAATCAGGGGCAACTGCTGGCGCTGTTCGTGCGCATGACCCAGGCAAGACGCATCCTTGAGATTGGTACGCTGGGCGCCTATAGCTCAATCTGGATGGCGCGCGCCCTGCCGCCGGACGGAAAGCTGATTACGCTCGAGGCTGACCCGACGCATGCCGATGTGGCCCGCCAGAATATTCACCTCGCGGGGCTGAACGATCGCATTGAACTGATTGAAGGCCCGGCGCTGAGCTCGCTGGAGAATTTCGGTGACGTTCCGCCGTTCGACCTGATCTTTATTGATGCCGATAAGCCAAACAATCCCGGCTATCTGGAGTGGGCGCTGCACTATTCACGTCCCGGCACGATAATCATTGGCGATAACGTGGTGCGCGATGGCGAAGTGATTAACGGGCAAAGCGACGACGCGCGCGTGCTGGGGGTGCGGCGTTTTATCGAAATGATTGGGGATAACCCGCGCCTAACCGCCACCGCGCTGCAAACGGTGGGGGTTAAGGGATGGGATGGGTTTACGCTGGCAATAGTGAACGGGTGAAAATGATACCCTCTCCCACAGGGAGAGGGAGAAAACCGGGCAAGAGTTTTAAGCGGAAATCTGCTCCATCGCCTGCAGAATACGCTTATCCGAAATCGGATACGGCGTACCGAGCTGCTGGGCAAAGAAGCTGACGCGCAGCTCCTCGATCATCCAGCGGATCGCCTGCACGTCTTCATCGTCGCGGCGCGCCGGCGGCAGCTTGTTTAACCACTGCTGCCACGCCTGCTGCACGCTCTCCACTTTCAGCATCTGCGCGCGATCGCGGTGCGGGTCGATAGCCATTTTTTCCAGACGTTTTTCAATCGCCTGCAGATAACGCAGCGTATCGCCCAGACGCTTAAAGCCGTTGCCGGTGACGAAGCCGCGATAGACCAGCCCCGCCATCTGCGCCTTCACGTCCGAGAGCCCCAGCGCCATGGTCATATCCACGCGCCCCTTCAGGCGCTTGTTGATATTGAACACGGCGGTGAGGATCTGCTCGACCTGTTTGGCTATCTCCACCACGGTGTCGTTCAGCTCTGCGCGCACCTTTTCATGAAGCTGAGCAAAGCCCTCTTCCGTCCAGACCGGGCCGCCCGCCTCGTGGATCAGCTTGTCCACGCCGCAGGAGATGCAGTCGTCAATCAGATCCAGCACCTTGCCGTACGGGTTAAAGTACAGCCCGAGCTTGGCTTTGTTCGGCAGCTTCTCGTGCAGATACTTAATCGGCGACGGGATGTTGAGCAGCAGCAGGCGACGCAGCCCGCGCCACATCATCTGCTGCTGTTCCAGCGGGTTATCAAACAGTTTGATCGCCACGCTGTCGCGCTCGTCAACCAGCGCAGGCCAGGCTTTGACCTTATAGTTACCGCGCTTCTGTTCGTAGCTTTCCGGAAGCTGACCGAAGCTCCAGATGTGCAGCCCGCTCTGCTCAATACCGTCGTCCGCCACCGCAGAAAGCGTCTCCTGAACTTTGCCTTTCAGCGCCTCTTTCAGCTCGCTCAGCGAACGTCCTTCCAGCAGCTTTTTGTTTTTATCATCCACCACGCGGAAGCTGATTTTCAGGTGATCGGGCACCTGATCCCAGTTCCAGTCTTCGCGGTCGATGGTGGTGCCGGTCATGCGGCGGAATTCACGCTCCAGCGCGTCCAGCAGCGGCAGCTCCAGCGGCGTGACGCGGCCTAAAAACGCTTCCGCATAGTTTGGCGCAGGCACAAAGTTACGGCGCACCGGTTTCGGCAGGGATTTGATCAGCGCAATCACCAGCTCGCGGCGCAGGCCGGGGATTTGCCACTCAAACCCGCCCTCATCGACCTGGTTTAACAGCGGCAGCGGAATATGAACGGTCACGCCGTCCGCGTCGGCACCCGGTTCAAACTGATACGTCAGACGCAGCTTGAGGTTGCCCTGATGCCAGAAGTTCGGGTAGTCGATCTTGCTGACCGACTCCGCCCCCTCTTTAATCAGCATGCTTTTTTCGAAGTTGAGCAGGTCCGGCGTCTCTTTGCTGGCCTTCTTCCACCAGCTGTCGAAGTGGCGGGCGGAGATAACCTCGTGGCTGATACGCTGGTCGTAAAACTCAAACAGCGCCTCGTCGTCCACCAGAATGTCGCGGCGGCGGGACTTGTGCTCAAGCTCCTCCACTTCGGCGCGCAGCTTCAGGTTTTCGCGGAAGAACGCATGGCGCGTCTGCCAGTCCCCCTCCACCAGCGCGTGGCGGATAAACAGCTCGCGGCTGAGCGCCGGGTCAATCTGGCTGTAGTTGACCTTACGTGCGGCGACCACCGGCAGGCCGTAAACGGTCACCTTCTCGGTCGCCATCACCGCGCCCTGCGCGCGCTCCCAGTGCGGCTCGCTGTACGAGCGTTTCAGCAGGTGCTGCGCCACCGGCTCGACCCATTCCGGATCGATACGCGCGGCAATACGCCCCCACAGGCGGCTGGTTTCCACCAGCTCGGCGACCATGGTCCATTTCGGCGGCTTCTTGAACAGGCCGGAACCGGGGAAGATGGAGAAACGGGCGTTACGCGCGCCGGTATACTCCTGCTTTTCAGCATCCTTCATCCCAATGTGGGACAACAGGCCGGTCAGCAGCGCGATGTGAATCTCGCGGTACTCCGCCGGTTCGCTGTTAACCGGAATGCCCAGCTCTTTCACCACCTGGCGCAGCTGGGTGTAGATATCCTGCCACTCGCGCACGCGCAGGTAGTTGAGGAAATCCACGCGGCACTGGCGGCGGAACTGGTTCGAGGAGAGCGCTTTCTGCTGCTCGCCGAGATAGTTCCACAGGTTCACGAAGGCGAGGAAGTCGGACTCTTTGTCGTGGAAGCGACGGTGCTTTTCGTCAGACGCCTGCTGCTTGTCCATCGGACGCTCGCGCGGATCCTGAATGGAGAGCGCCGAGGTAATGATCATCGCCTCGCGCACGCAGCCGTGCTTTTGCGCTTCCAGCACCATACGGGCCAGGCGCGGATCCACCGGCAGCTGGCTGAGCTGGCGGCCCAGCGGCGTTAGCTTGTAGACCGTCGCCTGCTCGTCGGTGGTAATGGCGCCGAGCTCTTCCAGCAGACGTACGCCGTCCTGAATGTTGCGTTTATCCGGCGCTTCGACGAACGGGAACGCCGCGATGTCGCCCAGCCCCAGCGCGGTCATCTGCAGGATAACGGACGCCAGGTTGGTGCGCAGAATTTCCGGGTCGGTAAACTCCGGGCGCGACAGGAAATCATCTTCGGAATAGAGACGAATACAGATCCCTTCCGAGACGCGGCCGCAGCGGCCTTTACGCTGGTTAGCGGACGCCTGGGAGACCGGCTCAATCGGCAGCCGCTGAACCTTCGTGCGGTAGCTGTAGCGGCTGATGCGCGCCGTGCCCGGGTCGATCACGTATTTGATCCCCGGCACGGTCAGCGAGGTTTCCGCCACGTTGGTCGCCAGCACGATGCGTCGCCCGCCGTGCGGCTGGAATACGCGGTTCTGCTCGCTGTTTGACAGGCGCGCGTAAAGCGGCAGGATCTCCGTGTGGCGCAGGTCGCGCTTGCTGAGCGCATCGGCGGTGTCGCGGATTTCGCGCTCGCCGCTCATGAAGATCAGAATGTCGCCCGCGCTTTCGTTGCCCAGCTCGTCAACGGCGTCGAAGATGGCCTGCAGCTGGTCGCGCTCGGTATCGTCCGCCTCTTCCACAATCGGGCGATAGCGCACTTCCACCGGATACGTGCGTCCTGACACCTCGATAATCGGCGCATTGTTGAAATGCTTCGAGAAGCGCTCCGGGTCGATGGTCGCGGAGGTGATGATGATTTTCAGATCCGGGCGACGCGGCAGCAGCTCTTTCAGGTAGCCGAGCAGGAAGTCGATGTTCAGGCTGCGCTCGTGCGCTTCGTCAATGATGATGGTGTCGTACTGCATCAGCAGGCGATCCTGCTGGATTTCCGCCAGCAGAATACCGTCGGTCATCAGCTTGACCATGGTGTTATCGCTAACGTGGTCGCTGAATCGCACCTTGTAACCGATGCAGCCGCCCGGCTCCGTCTGCAGCTCTTCGGCAATACGGTTCGCCACGGTGCGCGCCGCCAGTCGACGCGGCTGGGTGTGGCCTATCAGCCCTTTTAGCCCGCGTCCCAGCTCCATACAGATTTTCGGCAGCTGGGTGGTTTTCCCCGAGCCGGTTTCCCCCGCAACAATCACCACCTGGTGGTCGCGGACGGCCTCAAGGATGTCCTGTTTTTTCTGGCTGACGGGCAGGTTTTCCGGGTAGGTAATTGCCGGACGTGCGACTTCGCGCAGCACAACTTTCCCTGCCGCCTGTTCAATCTCTTTCGCCATCTCCTGGTAAATGGCCTGTTGTGCATCAGGATTTTTAACCTTCTTCACGCCGTGCAGACGGCGGGCAAAGCGCTGTTTATCGCGCAGCATCAGAGAATCAAGCTGTTGCAGGAGCATCGGGAAGGTTAATTTTTGTTGTTCTGTCATAGCGTTAAAGGGCAGTACACGCCCTGATAAACTCTCTTTTTAATGATTGCTATAGAGTACCACATCGACGCCTTTCGCGCCTTATTCAAAAAATTCGAACATAGGCTTCGATATATTGCGCTATCTCTGTGGCAGGATTGTGAATAGAGTGTCAACAAGCAACGGGGCAACCCCCTTCAATCAAATGCAACA
>Ga0209371_1000527_pt1 | contig 36467 bp, 32 predicted proteins | sample AgamicAtAmrz_FD_187165 | JGI IMG/M metagenome (GOLD analysis project Ga0209371, IMG submission 187165) | Agave microbial communities from Guanajuato, Mexico - At.Am.rz (SPAdes) (version 2) | ecosystem: Host-associated > Plants > Roots > Rhizosphere | place: Guanajato, Mexico | collected 2012-06-07
GTCATGCTGCGACAATGAATAAATGGGTCATGAGCGCGCTACATTCTAGCGGCAGCAGCGGCCGTTGTCTTTAAGATTCAGGAGAGTGCATGGAGTTCAGTGTAAAAAGCGGAAGCCCGGAAAAACAGCGCAGTGCCTGCATTGTTGTTGGTGTTTTCGAACCGCGCCGTCTGTCACCGATTGCCGAGCAGCTGGATAAAATCAGCGACGGCTACATCAGCGCCCTGCTGCGCCGCGGCGAGCTGGAAGGAAAAGTGGGCCAGACACTGCTGCTGCATCATGTGCCAAATATCCTGTCTGAGCGTATTCTGCTGATTGGCTGCGGTAAAGAGCGCGAGCTGGATGAGCGTCAGTACAAGCAGGTGATCCAGAAAACTATTAATACGCTTAACGACACCGGTTCAATGGAAGCGGTCTGCTTCCTGACCGAGCTGCACGTCAAAGGCCGTAATACCTACTGGAAAGTGCGTCAGGCGGTGGAGACCTCAAAAGAGGCGCTCTACAATTTTGATCAGCTTAAGAGCAATAAAGCCGAGCCCCGTCGTCCACTGCGCAAACTGGTCTTTAATGTGCCAACCCGCCGTGAACTCACCAGCGGCGAACGGGCGATTCAGCACGGATTAGCCGTTGCTGCCGGTATGAAAGCTGCGAAAGATCTGGGCAACATGCCGCCCAATATCTGCAACGCCGCCTATCTGGCGTCGCAGGCGCGTCAGCTGGCTGATGCCTTCAGCAAAAATGTTACGACCCGGGTGATTGGCGAACAGCAGATGAAAGAGCTGGGCATGAACGCCTACCTCGCCGTCGGTGCCGGTTCGCAAAACGAATCGCTGATGTCCGTGATCGAATACAAAGGCAATCCGGACGCCGATGCGCGCCCGATTGTGCTGGTGGGTAAAGGGCTGACCTTTGACTCCGGCGGCATCTCTATCAAGCCTGCCGACAGCATGGACGAGATGAAGTATGACATGTGCGGCGCGGCGGCTGTCTATGGTGTAATGCGGATGGTGGCAGAGCTGAATCTGCCGCTGAACGTGGTGGGCGTGCTGGCCGGATGTGAAAACATGCCGGATGGCCGCTCAATGCGTCCGGGCGATGTCCTGACCACCATGTCAGGCCAGACGGTGGAAGTGCTGAATACCGATGCCGAAGGTCGTCTGGTGCTGTGCGACACACTGACTTACGTCGAACGTTTCGATCCGGAATTAGTGATTGACGTAGCGACGCTGACCGGTGCCTGCGTGATCGCGCTGGGCCACCACATCAGCGGCCTGCTGTCGAACCACAATCCGCTGGCGCATGAGCTGATCAGCGCCTCGGAGCAGTCGGGCGACCGCGCCTGGCGTCTGCCGATGGCAGATGAGTTCCAGGAGCAGCTGGAGTCCAACTTTGCCGATATGGGTAACATTGGCGGCCGTCCCGGTGGCGCGATTACCGCAGCCTGCTTCCTGGCCCGCTTTGCCCGCAAATATAACTGGGCACACCTGGATATCGCTGGCACCGCCTGGCGCTCCGGCAAAGCCAAAGGCGCGACCGGCCGCCCGGTTCCGATGCTGTCGCAGTTCCTGTTAAATCGGGCTGGATTAAACGGCGACGATTAAGCGCCCTCTTTTCTGGCAGCAGGGGCGGATCTGATTCCGCCCTTAATCTTCTGATGAGCTAACCGATGAAAAACGCAACCTTCTACGTGCTGGAAACCGATGCCCCCAGTGATGGCCTGAGCGCCGTTGAAGCGCTGGTGTGCGATCTGGCAGAAACACGCTGGCGGGCCGGAAAGCGGGTGTTGATCGCCTGCGAAGATGAGCAGCAGGCCATTCGTCTGGATGAGGCACTGTGGCAACGGCCGGCGAACGCCTTTGTGCCACATAACCTGGCGGGTGAAGGCCCGCGCTATGGTGCGCCCGTCGAGCTGGCCTGGCCTCAGCGTCGCGGCAGTGCCCCGCGCGACCTGCTGATTAGCCTGCTGCCCCACTTCGCAGATTTTGCTACTGCTTTCCATGAAGTGATAGACTTCGTTCCTCACGAGGACGCTCTCAAACAACTGGCGCGCGACCGCTATAAAGCGTATCGCAGCGTTGGATTCCAATTGAATACGGCAGCGCCACCACAGCCGCAAACGACATAGCAGAAATGGAAAAGACATATAACCCGCAAGATATCGAGCAGCCGCTTTACGAGCATTGGGAAAAGCAGGGCTACTTCAAACCGAATGGCGATACCCGCCAGGAAAGCTTTTGCATCATGATCCCGCCGCCGAACGTTACCGGTAGCTTGCACATGGGTCACGCCTTCCAGCAAACCATCATGGACACCATGATCCGTTACCAGCGCATGCAGGGAAAAAATACGCTGTGGCAGGCAGGTACCGACCACGCGGGCATCGCCACGCAGATGGTGGTTGAGCGCAAAATTGCGGCTGAAGAGGGAAAAACGCGCCAGGATTATGGCCGCGACGCCTTCATCGACAAAATCTGGCAGTGGAAAGCCGAATCTGGCGGCACTATCACCCGTCAGATGCGCCGTCTGGGTAACTCCGTCGACTGGGAGCGCGAACGCTTCACGATGGACGAAGGGCTCTCCAACGCCGTTAAAGAGGTGTTTGTTCGCCTTTATAAAGAGAACCTGATCTACCGTGGCAAACGCCTGGTGAACTGGGACCCGAAACTGCGCACCGCGATCTCCGATCTGGAAGTGGAAAACCGCGAGAGCAAAGGCTCGATGTGGCACATCCGCTATCCGCTGGCTGAGGGCGCAAAAACGGCCGACGGTAAAGATTACCTGGTGGTGGCGACCACCCGTCCGGAAACCCTGCTGGGCGATACCGGTGTGGCCGTTAACCCGGAAGATCCGCGCTACAAAGATCTGATCGGCAAATTTGTCATGCTGCCGCTGGTGGGCCGTCTGATCCCGATCGTCGGTGACGAACATGCCGACATGGAAAAAGGCACCGGCTGCGTCAAGATCACCCCGGCGCATGACTTCAACGACTACGAAGTCGGTCGTCGTCATCGCTTACCGATGATCAACATCCTGACCTTTGACGGTGATATCCGCGAACGCGCGCAGGTCTATGACACCAACGGTGAAGCGAGCGACGCCTGCTCTGACGAGATTCCGGCCGCGTTCCAGAAAATGGAACGCTTCGCCGCGCGTAAAGCGATTGTCGCCGCCGTCGATGCGTTGGGCCTGCTGGATGAGATCAAACCTCACGACCTGACCGTACCTTACGGCGACCGTGGCGGCGTGGTGATCGAACCGATGCTGACCGACCAGTGGTATGTGCGCACGGCCCCGCTGGCGAAAGTCGCAGTTGAAGCGGTGGAGAACGGCGACATCCAGTTCGTGCCAAAGCAGTATGAAAACATGTACTTCTCCTGGATGCGTGATATTCAGGACTGGTGTATTTCCCGTCAGCTCTGGTGGGGTCATCGTATCCCGGCGTGGTATGACGAGAACGGTAACGTGTATGTTGGCCGCACCGAAGACGAAGTGCGTGCAGAGAACAACCTGGCCGCTGATGTGGCGCTGCGTCAGGATGATGACGTACTGGATACCTGGTTCTCCTCAGGCCTGTGGACCTTCTCCACCCTGGGCTGGCCGGAAAACACCGAGGCGCTGCGCACCTTCCACCCGACCAGCGTGCTGGTCAGCGGCTTCGACATTATCTTCTTCTGGATTGCCCGCATGATCATGCTGACCATGCACTTCATCAAAGATGAAAACGGCAAACCGCAGGTGCCCTTTAAAACCGTCTACATGACCGGCCTGATCCGTGATGAAGAAGGTCAGAAGATGTCGAAATCCAAGGGCAACGTGATTGACCCGCTGGATATGGTCGATGGCATCTCGCTGGAAGATCTGCTGGAAAAACGCACCGGCAACATGATGCAACCGCAGCTGGCAGAGAAGATCCGCAAGCGTACCGAGAAGCAGTTCCCGGACGGCATCGAGCCATCCGGCACCGATGCGCTGCGTTTCACCCTGGCGGCGCTGGCCTCTACCGGCCGCGACATCAACTGGGATATGAAGCGCCTGGAAGGGTATCGCAACTTCTGTAACAAGCTGTGGAACGCCAGCCGCTTCGTGCTGATGAACACCGAAGATCAGGATTGCGGACAGAACGGCGGCGAAATGACGCTGTCGCTGGCCGACCGCTGGATCCTGACCGAGTTCAACCATACCGTGAAAGCGTACCGCGAAGCGCTGGACAGCTATCGCTTTGATATCGCTGCCAACATCCTGTATGACTTCACCTGGAACCAGTTCTGTGACTGGTATCTGGAGCTGACCAAGCCGGTGATGAACAGCGGCAGCGAAGCGGAACTGCGCGGCACCCGCCATACGCTGGTACATGTGCTGGAAGCGCTGCTGCGTCTGGCGCACCCGATCATTCCGTTTATCACTGAAACCATCTGGCAGCGTGTCAAAGGGCTGAAAAACATCAGCGACGACACCATCATGCTGCAGCCGTTCCCGCAGTACGATGCGGCGAAAGAAGATGCCGAAGCGAAAGCGGACATCGAGTGGATGAAACAGGCGATCGTGGCGGTACGTAATATCCGTGCCGAAATGAACATCGCTCTGAGCAAGCCGCTGGATGTGCTGCTGCGTGACTGCTCTCCTGCCGCGCTGCGTCGCGTCGAGGCGAACCGCAACTTCCTGTCGCGCCTGGCGCGTCTGGAAAGCCTGACCATCCTGCCTGCGGGCGAGAAAGGTCCGGTGTCAGTGACCAAGCTGGTCGAAGGCGCAGAGCTGCTGATCCCGATGGCGGATCTGGTGGATAAAACCGCGGAGCTGGAGCGTCTGGCGAAAGAGCTGGTTAAGCTGGATGTGGAGATCGAGAAGATCGAGACCAAGCTGGCGAACGAAGGCTTCGTTTCGCGCGCGCCGGAAGCGGTGGTGGCGAAAGAGCGCGAGCGCGTCGCTGATCTGCAGCAGTCAAAAGCAAAACTGATTGAACAGCAGGCGGTCATTGCGGCATTGTAAGCGTCTTAGCTGACAGCTTATTCTTAAAGCCGGGCTTGCCCGGCTTTTTTATTGACCTCGTACAAATCCGGAAGAGATGATGACGACCAGCGCCAACCCGCTTTCTGACCTCCAGGTGCGGCCAATTACTGCCGCCGATAATCCGCATATTGCCCAGGTGATCCGTGATGTCTCCGCCGAGTTCGGCCTGACGGCGGACAAAGGTTATACCGTTTCCGATCCTCAGCTCGACCAGCTGTTTGAGCTCTACAGTGCCGAACAGAGCGCCTACTGGATCATTGAGTTTCAGGGTAAGGTCGTCGGCGGAGGCGGTGTCGCCCCCCTCGCCTGCAGCGCACCCGATATCTGCGAACTGCAGAAGATGTATTTTCTGCCAGCCATACGCGGTCAGGGACTGGCGCGCGAGCTGGCGCTGCGGGCGATGGAACATGCACGCCGTCACGGCTTCCGCCGCTGCTATCTGGAAACCACTGCCAGCCTGACGCGGGCGATTAAACTGTATGAGTCGCTGGGCTTTGCACATATCGACGCCGCAATGGGCTGCACCGGCCATGTTGACTGCGAAGTGCGAATGCTGAAAGCGCTGTAACAGCGGAACAGGTTCAGAACGCCGGCACGCCGCTGTGAAAACGGAGTTCGGTGTCCGGCTCACTGATTAACCGCCCTTCCGTGACGCCAATCGCCTGCACCCGTGGCGTGATATCTTTCGCCGCAATCTGCGCCGCCAGGGTCAGATAGTCCTGATAGTGCCGCGCCTCAGAGCGCAGCAGCGACAGATAGAACTTCGCCAGCTCATCATCAAGATAAGGCGCCAGGCTGGCAAAACGCTCGCAGGCTAATGAGTTGCTCTCTTACTGCCAATTCTGCTGACGATTTTCAATCTAAAATGAGAAATATTTTAATGATGAGGTTTAAAATATTAATTAGCCGTTTCAGTGAGACTATTAAAGTCGCATCAGTTCAGTATAATGTGGTCCATCACAATAGATTGCTCGCGAAAAAACCGCTGACACAGGCCAGTTAAACCAGTTTCTGCCCAGCCAGTCAATTACGTAAAAACGATCATACATCTGGCAGTGCAGGAAAAAGGATTTTTCTCCAGAAGCAGAATATTAGCGTAAACGCGAAACGACAGGAAATAAAAATAAAACCGACTGAAACAGGAGAAACTATATAAGAATGTCATCCGTTTCTCCGGACAGAGGGGAAGTGTTACGGTTTAATACTTTTTAGTAAAAAATGAACATAGCTACGCCGTTTTCACCTGTGAGTCGCCTGAAAAAAAGCATGTCAGCTTCTCTTGGCTAAAAACCTCTTTTCAACAAAGAGCTAAACTACGTAAAAAACACCAAATATCCGATGTGAAATTTATACTGGGTCATATATTGCGCATCAAATGAACAATTAATAAACAACTGGAAAATACCCAATCAAAGTATTGTAAAAGACGCTCTGTTCATTTCAATTCAAAATCAGTATTATCCATTAAATATTTTCCGCAAGATTGAGTTTCGACATATTTTCTGTTATCGATTTTCAGCCTTCAGGCTAGCTTTCAGCAAAACTTACACTTGGTTATGGTTAATACAGGAAAATATTACAACCTAATGGCGGAATGTAAACCTAAACATCGGTTGCTTCAGGGCCTCATCAACAGTATATGTTGATCAGCTAAACAAAAAAGCTTTTTTGTATTTTAAAGTATAATGTTAGTGTTTGTTGATTTAAAAATTCAAGGGGATAAGACACTATGCAATTCAATGAACTACATAGACTTTTTGAAAAAAACGATACGGATTTACACACACTTCAAAAGGAAGAAAATTTTAGCAGATATTTGCTGGTACGCTCTTTGGATAGCCATCATTTAATGGAGCTACTGGAAAAAAACGGCATTCAGAAATCAGAAAGTAATAAAACCGTTCTCTTATATGAGAAAATATTCAATTCCGATATTTCGGAAGACGATTTAATAGATTATATTAAGTGTAAATATCCTGAAGTTCGCGATGAAAGGCTTGAGCAAGAGATTCATCTTCCGGAGATAATCAAGGAGTATGGTGAAGTTAAATGTGGTGTCAGAAATGACAATCTTAATGACACAGCTAAACAGCTTGTTCGCGATAAAAGCATTAGAACTAAGCAAGATCTGGAGATTAAAGTCGATAAATTACTTCAGGGAACGATCAAAGGATATATTCTTTGGCAGTACTATAATCAGGTGACAAATGATCTTGTAGAACATATATTTAATAACCATGCTAATGTAATTCCTACACTCCGGAAGATAAAATACGTAGATTTCATGGTCAAAATTGATGATAAAATCATTCCTTTTGATCTGAAAATCACCCATATATCGGATGAATTTTTTGACTTATTCACAAAAGGAATTTCAGAATCATCTGGTGGTGACGACTCATTCTCAATCGGCGAAAATGCTTCGGAAATAGAGATAATAAAAAACCACTATAAAAAATATAAAAAATCTTATAACCTTCCAAATTTTGGAGGACTTAAAAAAGATGAACTTATTAAAATATTGCTAGAAAAATCGCCTGATGTCAGCAATGATTTTGTTAACGATTTTTTTAAAAACAGACGAGATTTGGTTAATAAACTTTCTAAACATCTAAAAAAAGTTGAGTGGTGGAATTATAAATTTCAGGGTGAGCGTCTTTTCAAAAATAACAATAGATTTTTTGTGTTTTTGGCTTATAAGGATTCACTCGAAGATGCAAGGCCACTAAAAGGTAATTTAGAAGAAATTTCTAAACATGTTACGGAGAAACTCAATGACATATCCAGTGGCAATTTAAATGAAATAAAATACTACTATACTAAAGACAAAGGACTTGAAGGCGCCTATATAGTTAATTCGGTATCGGTGCTGGTAACAGATTAACGCGTAAAAATGACAGTGGCTTTACGCCGCTGTCATTTTTGGTGCCCACAATCCATTTTCAGAAATAACAAAATTATCCAAAAGCACCGACATAAAATTAACATTATGGAAAAGAATGTGATTACTGAAGATATGAACGAGAAGATGCATAAAAATCTCATTGGTTGTTGCAGATCGCTTTTCTAAAAGCTCCTGCGTCTTCCATTTTACCAGTTTTATCGTTTCATCGAGGCCTAACTCAGTAAGAGTCGGCCTTTCTTTGGTTTTTTTAAACGTAATTAAAACATCGCCTTTAATGGTCATTTTCCTGTTCAACTGACGTGGCGAAAACGTTTTTTGCGTCAACAGTTTTAGCTCATGTAAAGTGAAGCCAGCTTCAAGACAACCACGGGTTATAGCATACCATTCACCACCTGATATAGAGTGAAATGTAATGCTGAAATATTTTTCAGGGCCAAGAACCCGATATATTTCTTTTACGCACTTATTTATATCATCGGTAAACTCTTCAATTCTCTTATTTCTTATTTTAGCGTCAGTTACAACAACTTCATTACTGTAATCAATTTCCTTTTGCAACCAGGTGTTCCATATTATGCTTTGTTCAAAATAAGGGACAGAGTCTCCGTATGGTGGATCTGTGAATATGTAATCAATTGAGTTATCCTGAAATGGAAGATTTTTTGTATCACTTTGAGTAATCAAATAACCACGAGTGCTATTAGTGAACTTTTTTGTATCAATTACTTTTCCCAGATCTGTTATGCAGCTTACATTATTATCTTTTTGGTAAAAATCAAGCTTGCCAGCGATTGCCTTTGCGACTCTGTTTTTAAAGTAGTGGAATACATTGTTTTCAAGATAAGTATTGCCAATGTAGAACCCTGTCATCCAGGCTCCCGGAGCCATAGGTCCACGTGAATTTATTGGCGGTACAAGTTTAGAGCAATTAGCTAAATTAGAGGTAAAAACAAGCATCGCAAAGTCACGAACTAATTTGTTTTCGATACTCTTTATTCTATCGAATAATGAAATGTGACAAACCAGCGTTCTTTTCGTAAACAATGAATCAGTTGTCATATTGTCCAACGCGCTAATCCGGCCATTCCGTATTAGTTCTGCACATGGATGAGGTGGCATCACAATATTATCTTCTGACTCTTTTAATTTTAAGGCTTCACTCTTTTCAAAGTTGTATTCAACCCCCGCTTTTGAGCAGGAGCAATTGACTTTGTTCATTAGCAGTGAATCGTCTTTTCCTCTAAGCGTAGCTATGACGGCGGCTTTTTTCCCGCATGATGGGCAAATTGTAGTGAACCATCGCTCATTTAAGTAGTTTAAATCTTTAAGTATTTCATTAATTTCATTTTTAAATTCATCAATGTCGATATTTTTTTCGAGCAACTGTTCTTGTATAAATACTGACGCAGGATTTAGATCATTACCTATAGCGTTACGTCCATTGATGTATGCTTCGCACACGAAAACGCCATAACCGGCAAAAGGATCAAGAACTAAATCACCTTTTTTTGAGTATTTTTCAATTAAATGTAGCAAATCGCCTGAAGGTTTTTTCCCCCAATATTTATGCATCTCATAACGTGCAGATTTTTGCTTCATTAAGTACCTCGTAAGGGATTTTATTATCAGGTATACTGCAGATAAACCTGTTAGCTAACATTATCGTATACGTTAAACGAATACAAGACATGACGCAAAATTCTAACCTTAGCTTGTCCCCTGCTGTTGTTTTCGGATCGATTCTTTATACCTTGAGGTTAAAGAAGGGGTTCGATCAGCGAGCAATGGCCAAAAATCTTGAAATAACTCAGGCTACCTGGTCACGAATAGAAAACGGCCATGCCGTACCTAATCTTGATCAAATAATTACAAGCTGTGTATGTCTGGATTTTGAACTCGTCTTTGTTATAAAACTATATTCTGAAGCCAGCCTTCGACTGGCGAAAAATGGCTTTATTATTGATGTAAAAGCTAATGTAGTGGATTGCAATGATACTAAAAATCTGGTCAGAAAGATAATCTCTGACCTTGTAAATTAACGATAACTGAAAGCGTCATCAGCCAGCTTTAGCCCTAGAGCGTTAATTAAAAAATAAATTATTCCAAAATATTATTATCCGCATCAGATATGCCCATCACTGTTTGCAGCTCGCAGACCAGATGGTCGGTTAACAGCAGGGTCAGATTTTCCGGCTTGCGCGCCTCATCAATCCAGGCCTGGGGCGTGCGGCAGTGCAGAAACTGATAGATCGGTTCAAGTAAAGGTGCGTAGTTCATGATGTCAAAAAGGCGTGGCTGAGGTGACAGGCGGAGAGAACTCCGCCCCGGCTACTTAGTGACGAACACCATTATCGTCTTCATCTTCAATGGTGTCGTCTTCGTCATCTTCATCTTCGGCATCGGGATCTTCGAAATAGGTCCCCCAGCCGTCGTAATCAACGTTGTACTTACCGATCAGATTCACCAGCTGCTCAACCTGCGCATCGATTAGTTCCGGTTTCAGCGCGGATTCGCTGATAATGTCGACGCACATCACGGTGGTGCCATCTTCCAGTTCCAGCTCTTCCGGCTCGGTCACTTCATAACCCAGCTTGAACGCATCAACAGCCGCTTTTTCCAGTGAGTCGAAGTTATTGCAGGAGAGATGGTGCTCGATGGTATAGAGCGCATCAGGATCGCTGCCATCTTCCAGCAGCTCTTCGATGATCTGCCGTGTCTCTTCCTGCTGCTCTTCCAGTAATGCTTCATATGCCATAACGATGTCCTCTCTGAGTTCGGCAATAAACAATTATTTTCCCACACTGCCTGTCGCGCCACTACACAAAACGAAAAGTTTATTCGCCCTCACACTTGAAAATGAATATTCATACGGTTAGATTGAATTTTAATTCACTTTAATGCTTACCGGAGTGTTGTATGAGTCAGCTGTATCAGCGTCATTTCCTCAGACTTCTGGATTTTACCCCCGCCGAAATTGAACACCTGCTTTCGCTTTCTGCTGAATTAAAACAGGCGAAAAAAAGCGCCAGCGAAGTGCAGTATCTGAAAGGCAAAAACATCGCGCTCATCTTCGAAAAAGACTCGACCCGTACCCGATGCTCTTTCGAAGTTGCCGCTTATGACCAGGGTGCAAACGTCACTTATCTTGGCCCGAGCGGCAGTCAGATCGGCCATAAAGAGTCGATGCGCGACACTGCCCGCGTACTGGGCCGGATGTACGATGGCATTCAGTATCGTGGCTATGGTCAGGCGCTGGTCGAAACGCTGGCGGAACATGCCGGTGTGCCGGTGTGGAACGGCCTGACCACCGAGTTTCATCCGACCCAGCTGCTGGCCGACCTGCTGACGATGCAGGAGCATCTGCCAGGTAAAAAACTCAGCGAGATGACGCTGGTCTATGTCGGTGATGCGCGTAACAACATGGGGAATACCATGCTGGAGGCTGCCGCCCAGGTTGGTCTGGATCTGCGTCTGGTGGCCCCGAAAAGCTGCTGGCCGGAGGATGAACTGGTGGCGCAGTGCCGTGAAGTGGCGCAGCAGACTGGCGGAAAAATTACCCTCACCGACGATATTGCTGATGGCGTGAAAGGCGCAGATTTCATCTACACCGATGTCTGGGTGTCGATGGGCGAAGCTAAGGAAGTCTGGGCCGAGCGGATTGCCCTGTTGCGTGACTATCAGGTCAACCGGGCGATGCTGGATCTGACCGGCAATCCGCAGGTGAAATTCCTGCACTGCCTGCCGGCTTTCCATGACGATCAGACCACGCTGGGCCAGCAGATGGCAGAACAGTACGATCTGCCCAACGGCATGGAAGTCAGCGATGAGGTCTTTGAGTCACCGCACAGCATCGTCTTCGATCAGGCCGAGAACCGCATGCACACCATCAAAGCGGTAATGGTGGCGACGCTGGGCCAGTACTGACAGGACGTCCCAGGGCGTTGTTCTCACCGGACAGCGCCTGCCCCAGCCGCCATGACCCGCGGCATGACCGCTTCCGCGCATGCGCCCGCGACAGGCCCGCAAACGTTTTCCTCTTGCTGCTCTGTGGCGAACGGGTATAATGCGGCCCAATTTGCCGGAGGAAATATGCGACAGCACAGCGGACAATTTGATGCTCAATCACGCCTGACCGCAGGCGGTGCTGCTGTTTCTTTCGGTCATCGACCCGATCTTAAAAAAGCCCCTTAAGCAGGGGCTTTTTTTTGCCCGCAATCCGGCCGCGCAGAGGAGACAGCTATGGCTAACCCGCTATATCGCAAGCACATTATTTCAATCAACGACCTCAGTCGCGAAGAGCTGGAACTGGCGCTGCAGACCGCGGCGCAGCTGAAAGCCAATCCGCAGCCGGAACTGCTGAAGCACAAGGTGGTCGCCAGCTGCTTCTTTGAGGCATCGACGCGTACCCGCCTGTCGTTTGAAACCGCGATCCATCGCCTCGGCGCGTCGGCGGTTGGCTTTGCCGATGGCAGCAATACCTCACTGGGCAAGAAAGGGGAAACCCTGGCCGACACCATTTCAGTCATCAGCACCTATGTTGATGCGATTGTCATGCGTCATCCGCAGGAAGGCGCGGCCCGCCTGGCGACCGAATTCTCCGGCGGCATCCCCATCCTCAACGCGGGTGACGGAGCGAACCAGCATCCGACACAGACGCTGCTGGATCTCTTCACTATCCAGGAGACTCAGGGCCGTCTGAATCAGCTGAATGTGGCGATGGTCGGCGACCTGAAGTATGGCCGCACCGTCCACTCCCTGACGCAGGCGCTGGCGAAGTTTGAAGGCAACCGCTTCTTCTTTATTGCGCCCGATGCGCTGGCGATGCCTGCCTACATTACCGATATGCTGGATGAGAAGCAGATCCCCTGGTCACGCCACGACAGCTTCGAGGCGGTGATGCCGCAGCTCGACATCCTCTACATGACACGGGTACAGAAAGAGCGACTCGACCCGTCCGAGTATGCCAACGTCAAAGCGCAGTTCATTCTGCGCGCGGCCGATCTCGCGACCGCGCGCGACAACATGAAAGTGCTGCACCCGCTGCCGCGTATCGATGAGATCACTACCGATGTCGATAAGACCCCTTACGCCTGGTATTTCCAGCAGGCGGGTAACGGCATCTATGCCCGCCAGGCTCTGCTGGCACTGGTTTTAAACAGCGAACCCGCCCTGTAAGGAGAAACCCCATGACACAGGACAACAAATTGCAGGTCGAAGCGATTAAACGCGGCACGGTTATCGACCATATTCCGGCGCAGATCGGCTTTAAACTGCTCTCTCTGTTCCGGCTGACCGAAACAGACCAGCGCATTACAATCGGCCTGAACCTGCCATCCGGAGAAATGGGCCGCAAGGATCTGATCAAGATTGAGAACACCTTTCTCACTGACGATCAGGTAAATCAGCTGGCGGTCTATGCGCCTCATGCCACGGTCAACCGCATTGATGACTATGAAGTGGTGGCCAAGATCGCCCCGACGCTGCCGGACCACGTTGAGCGGGTGCTGACCTGCCCTAACAGCAACTGCATCAGCCGCAGCGAGCCGGTCTTCTCCAGCTTTGCCGTCAAGCAGCGCGCCGATGATGTGCACCTGAAGTGCAAATATTGCGAGAAAGAGTTCGCCCGTCACGTGGTGCTGGGTCACTGGTAATCGCCCTGCCCGACCTTATAATGGGCTGGAGCGGCGACATCGCCGCCTGACGACATAATCAAAGGAGCCAGGATGTCTCGTGAAATCAGTACTGAAAAAGCCCCTGCCGCTATCGGTCCCTACGTTCAGGGTGTCGATCTGGGCAGCATGATCATCACTTCGGGCCAGATCCCGGTGGATCCGGCGACCGGCCAGGTAGCCGATGACATCGCCGCCCAGGCGCGGCAGTCGCTGGAAAACGTGAAGGCGATTGTAGAAGCGGCCGGTCTGAAGGTGGGCGATATCGTGAAAACGACGGTTTTCGTCAAAGACTTAAATGACTTCGCTACGGTCAATGCGACCTACGAAGCGTTTTTCACCGAACATCAGGCTCACTTCCCGGCGCGTTCCTGCGTTGAAGTGGCGCGTCTGCCAAAAGATGTGAAGATCGAAATCGAAGCGATTGCCGTCCGTCGCTAAGCGTGTACGCCGCCTGCCGTGAACTCAGGCAGGCGGCGGTGACGTTTCACTGCCTGGCCGGTCGCCACAGCCACAGCAGCGCTATTGCCAGTGCAAACAGCACGCCGAAGCCAATGCCCGTCGCTACCGCAGGTGCACCCGCCCTGATCGCCAGCGTATAGAGTCCCAGCATGATCAGCATGGCGCTGTTCTCGCCCAGATTCTGCACCGCAATGGCATTACCTGAGCCAACACTCTCTTTGCCCCGCGCCTGCAGCAGCGCATTCAGCGGCACCACAAAGAAACCGCCCAGCGCCCCAATCAGCATCAGCACCAGATAAGCATTCAGCAAGGCGTGCTGCAGCGAGAAAACCACGACCATGACGCCAATCAGCACGCCGGCCGGCATACAGCGACGCACGGTTTCCAGCGTCACCAGTTTCGCCGCCGCCGCCGCGCCCATCACAATCCCGACCGCCACCATGGCATTCAGGGTCGTTGGCGTCGTGTTGTCAGTGATGCCCAGCGCCACCGGCACCCAGAGCACCAGCAGGAAACGCAGCGTCACGCCTGCGCCCCAGAACAGGCTGGTCCCCAGCAGCGAGAAGCGCGTCTCTGCATCACGCCACAGCAGCATGACGGCACCGAAGAAGCGGCGCACCATCATGCCTGGCTGCCAGTTCTGACCGGGACGAGCCGCCGCAAGCTTCGGGATAAACAGGTTGGCAATGACAGCGATGCCGTAAGTCAGCGCACAGATCCCCAGCGCCGCCAGAATATGCCAGTCGGCCAGCATCCCGCCCGCCACCGAGCCGAGCAGGATGGCGGCGATGGTTGACGCTTCCATCAGCCCGTTAGCTTTCACCAGCTTGTCGCCGTGTGTGATTTCCCCCAGGATGCCATATTTGGCCGGTGAGTAGGCCGCAGCCCCCGCGCCCACCAGGGTATAGCCGACGAAGGGATTGAAGCCGAAGCAGATCACCAGCGCACCCAGCAGCTTCAGGCTGTTGGCGAGCATCATCACCCGCCCTTTTGCCATGCTGTCCGCCACCTGGCCGACAAACGGCGCCAGCAGAATATAGGCGGCGACAAACAGCATCTGTAACACCGGCTGGCTCCAGTCGGGATAGAACTGGCTTTTCAGCACCGCCAGCGTGGCAAACAGCAGCGCGTTATCGCCAAAGGCCGAAAAAAACTGGGCGATAATCACGGCGACCATGCCGCGCGACATCAGCGGCGCATGACGATCCAGACTCATCCTTTCTCCTCTTCCGCCATTTTCTTCAGCGTGACATAGTCAGGTTTGCCGCTGCCAAGCACTGGCAGCTGTTTCACCGCCCGGATGTCGCGCGGCAACGCCAGCTCCGGTGCGCCCAGTTCACGGGCCGCTTTCTGCAGGCTGTCGCGCGCCAGCTCAGCATCGGTGGTGAACAGCACCAGCGCCTCACCGCGCTGACCATCCGGACGTAGCGAGGCGGCATGCTGCCTGTCCGGCGACGCTTTGAGGGCGATCTGCTCGACGATCTCCAGCGACACCATCTCTCCGGCGATCTTGGCAAAGCGTTTGGCCCGCCCCTGAATCTGGCAGAACCCGCCCTCGTCAAAGCTGACGATATCGCCGGTGTCATACCAGCCCGCTTCCATATTGCCTTCGCCATCGTCGGCGACCGGCGTTTCCAGCACGCCCGGATTCTCAACCCGCAGATAGCCCTTCATCACGTTGGGGCCGCGCAGTTGCAGCCGTCCGCCCTGCTCGATGCCGGGCACCGACATCAGCCGGGAATCCATGCCGGGCAGAATCCGTCCCACGGTGTGCGCCTTTGTGGCCATCGGCACGTTGATCGCCACCACGGGCGCGCATTCGGTCACGCCGTAGCCTTCCAGTATGCGGATGCCATACTTCTCCATGTAAGTCTGGCGGGTCTGCTCCTGCAGTTTTTCCGCTCCCGCAACCACGTAGCGCAGACGGGCAAAGTCATAAGGTGCGGCAAAGCGTGCGTAGTTACCCAGGAAAGTGGAGGTGCCAAACAGCACGGTGCAGTTACGGTCATACACCAGCTCCGGCACGATGCGATAATGCAGCGGGCTGGGATAGAGGAAGACCTGCGCACCGGTCATCAACGGCGTAAAGAGCCCCACGGTAAGGCCAAACGCATGGAACAGCGGCAGCGCTGACATAAAGCGGTCACGCGGGGTGAAGTCTGCTACGGTACGGATCTGCTCGACGTTGGCCAGCAGGCTTTTATGCGAGTGCACCACCCCTTTGGGATTGCCTTCCGAGCCGGAGGTAAAGAGCACCATCGCGGCATCTTCCGGCTGCTGGGGCAGCTGCGCACGGCGCGGCATCAGCAGATGAGCGAGGATCCACAGCTTGTCCTTACCGGTTACGGTCTCTTTCAGATCTTCCAGATAGATCCACTGCACCTCGTTCAGGCCCTGCGGCAGGTGCCACAGATTGCCCTTATCCAGAAACTGGCGCGAGGTGAAGACTGTGTTGATCTGCGCGGCGGTGAGCGCCGCCCGCATACCGTTAACGCCCGCAGTGTAATTGAGCATCGCTGGCACGCGCCCGCGCAGCGTGGCACCGAAAATCGCCGCCGCCGTGACGGTGGTATTGGGCAGCAGCAGTCCCACGACTTCACGCGGCTGGCTGTAGCGTTCCAGAATACGCCCCACGCCCAGCGACTTCTTTAGCAGGCCGTTATAGCTGTCGGGTCTGAAATTCACATCTTCGATGCAGGGCTTAAACGCGCCATAACGCGTTCGTGCCGCCAGAAACGCCTCGAACAGGGTTTCACGCGGCCGCACCGCCATGCGCGCTTCCATCATGACATGGTGCAGGTGCTCACCGGCCAGCACACGCCGATCGCGTGCCCGTTTCGCCTCCGGCATCGGAATGCGGGTGGCGGGCAAAATAGTCAGGGTGATACGCGGGAACAGACGACGTTTGAACACGCCTGCCAGACGACCAAACGGCGTGAACTCCGCGCCTTCAATGCGCATCGGCACCACACTGGCACCGGAACGCGCCGCAACAAAGCCTGCGCCGCTGTAGATCTTCATCAGCGAGCCGGTCACCGTAATCCGGCCTTCCGGGAAAATCACCACCGGACGGCCGCTGTCGATCAACCTGACCAGCTGCTTCAGCGCCATCGGACGGGTCGGATCCAGCGGGACAAAGTCGATAAAAGGTTTCACCAGGCGCATAAACCAGCTTTCGCTGATGGTTGTATAGATAGCGAAGACCGGTTTGATCGGCAAAAAAAGCGCCAGCAATATGCCGTCGAGAAACGACACATGGTTCGGCGTGATCAATACCTTCTGTTTATTCAGTTCGGCGACATTGCCCCGCAGTTCGACCCGCCACAACAGGCGAAATATCAGGCGCAAAAGTGTGAAAACCATGCCGGCTCCTTAGCATCTTGAAAATAGCCCCTCACGATGCAGGATTTAACACGGTTCGACAACAGAATTATCGGCGACCAGAGAGCTTCCTCAAGGGGTTCGCCAGCCAGCGCAATCGCTGGCTCTTCTCCGCAGGAGGCGCTCTGCACTACCGGCCATCGCGACAGGCGAGCATTCAGAACCGGAAGAGACGGGATGACGTAACGCCACTGAAAGTGCGGTGGGAATACAATCCCGGCGCAACAGGAAGAATGCGGCCCGACGGTATTACGTTCAGCCTGCTGACAGGCAAAAAAAACCCACGCTTCTGCGTGGGTTGGTGTAATAACAGGGTTCTCACTGCCGAAGCGGTGTTGTTTTCACACCCATCAATACCTCTGGGACCCCTATCCTCGCACTGATTGACCGCGCGGAGACAGCAGGAAAACGCAACCGAATTCGGGGAAGTGCAACGAGGTGTGTATATCTCTCACACCGCGCTTACACTCTGATTTAACTAAGATTTATCCGAAGAGCTGGCTGCCGGTCTGGTATAGATGGCATCCGGCGCAATGTTCATGTGTTTCAGTACCGGTCCCATGATATTGCCGAACACCGGCGCCGCAACCGAGCCACCAAAGTGATCGCCTGCAGTAGGATGGTTGATCATGACCACCAGCGCCACTTCCGGATGGCTGGCCGGGGCAAGACCTGCCGTATAGTTGACGTAGCCGCCATCATACTTGCCGCTGGCGCCCATCTTTTCCGCCGTACCGGTTTTGGTCGCCAGACGGTAGCCCGGCACGGCGGCTTTAAGCCCGGTTCCGCCCGGCAGGACGTCGCTCTCCAGCATGTGCACCACCTCTTTCACCGTTTCCGGATTAGCCACCTGCTTGCCCAGCACCGGTGGCGTCACGCGGGTGATCGACAACGGACGATAGATACCATAGGAACCGAGCGTGGCATATTCACGGGCGATCTGCAGCGGCGTGACGCGAAGACCATAGCCAAACGAGAAAGTGGCTCGTTCGATATCCGCCCAGCGGGCGCGATGCAGTGGAAAATAGCCGACGCTTTCGCCCGTCAATCCCAGGCCGGTCGGTTTGCCCAGCCCGAAAGCGTGATAGGTATTCACCAGCGCTTCAGCCGGCATCGCCAGCGCCATGTGCGAAACACCGATGTCACTCGATTTCTGCAGAATACCGGTCATGGTCAGGCGCGGCCAGTGGCCGACATCGCGGATCAGGTGGCCATTGACGCTGTAGGGCGTGGTGTCGATCACCGAGTCCGGACGCACCAGATGACGCTCCAGCGCCTCCATCACCACCAGCGGCTTAACGGTCGACCCCGGCTCATAGCTGTCGTTGATGGCGGCATTACGCATCTGCGCCGGGGTAGCCCCTTCATAGTTATTGGGGTTGAACGACGGATAGGAGGCCATCGCCAGAATCTCACCGGTGTCGATCTTCACCAGCACCGCGGCACCGGAGTCCGCCTTGTTAAGCAGCACGCCGTCGCGCAGTTTGCTGTAGAGCGTGTACTGGTCATATTTGTCGATACTGAGCTGAACGGTTGGCGGCTGGGTCGGCGGCTGATAGTTGATCATCGCGATGATGTTGCCTGCCGCATCCTGACGATAAACCTCTTTGCCCGGTTCACCCTGCAGCACCTTATCAAACCCTTTTTCCAGTCCGTTCAGGCCCACGTTATCTGCGCCGACGATGCCGATCAGCGGCGCAGAGGCTTCGCTCATCGGATAGAAACGGCTGTCGTCATAGACTTCGCTGATACCTTTGAGCTTCAGCTCTTTAATATCTTTGGCGATGCCCAGTTCGATTTTGCGTCCCAGATAGAGAAAGCGCCGCTTCGGGTTAGCCGTGATCTGCGCGGCCAGCTCTTCGGGACGGGTATTGAGCGCGGCGGCCAGATAGGCCCATTTGGCATTGGTAAAGTCGGGGTTACTCTCCAGTACGCGTTGCGGATCGGCGATGACATCACGCGATGGCACACTGAGTGCCAGCGCTTCGCCGTTGCGATCCAGCAGGGTGCCGCGGCTGGTGGGCAGCGTTACGGTTCGCAGCGAACGCTGATCCGCCTCGTGCTCCAGCATCGGCTGGTTCAGAAACTGCAGGTCCGCGACGCGCGCCAGCAGTACGACCAGACAGGTCGTGACGCCAAGGCAGATCAGCCGAAAACGAAAAGGGTTAAAGGGCGCTTTTATCTGGTCTTTTCCCAGTAGTTTTTTAATCCGGGGCATGGCATTCCGCTGCGCAAAATAAAGAGAAAGGGCTGGTGCCAGCAGTTATAAAGAAAGCGCTGGCCGTATAACAGGAAAACTGTGTATCAGTTCGTTATCGGCCGCAGATAGCGGGCAAAAAAAAACCTGCGCATCCGCGCAGGTTGGTGTAATCAAGAAAATCTATTGATGTTCACCCATCAATACCTCTGGGACCCTGAATGTAGCAAGGGGGATCGATCGGCTGCTATCACTCAAACGCAACAGTTACCCGCAAAATGTAACCAGCCATGAGATCCTTACGCTAATGTGCAATCCTGATGTTTTTTAATTTCCACCAGGCAGCTCATGGCATTGGGTCCCTGCGTCAGCGACGAGGTGCCGATGTCGAGCGTCAGTACGTTCGGGTTACCCGCACGGTCCCAGGGTTGCCAGGCTTTGCCAAATCCCGGATCGAACCAGGCCCCGGTGGCGATAATCACCACGCCCTGCGTCACGCCGTCGGTGATCCGTACGCCTGCCAGCATCACGCCACGGGCGTTACTCACCTCGATCTCATCGCCCTCCGCCAGCCCGCGCGCCGCCGCATCCTGCGGATGCATATAGAGCGTTTCGTGGCCGGCAGTTTTATTGCCCTGCACCGTATCGGTGGCATCCAGCTGGCTATGCAGCCGGTCGGCAGGCTGAATCGAGATCATGTGCAGCGGATAGTCGCGGCTGACCGGCGAACCCAGCCACTCCTGCGGCTCACGCCACTCCGGATGCCCGGCGAAGTCATCCAGCTGATAGTCCGCGATGGTCTGGCTGAACAGCTCGATTTTGCCGCTGGCGGTCCGGATCGGATGCGTCAGGGGATCGGCCCGGAACGCTTCCATAAACTGATAAGGCTTGCCGCCTTCCGGGATTTCCACAAAGCCGCGCTGCCAGAACGCCTCAAATTCAGGGAAATCGATGCCTTTGCGCTGATGGGCGGTGGCGCACTGCTGATAGAGATGTTCAATCCACTGCATCTCATTGCGCCCTTCGGTGAACGTGTCGCGATAGCCGAGGCGTTCGGCCAGATCGGCAAAAATATCGAAGTCGTTGCGCGCCTGATGCTGCGGCTTAATCGCCTGATGCATCGCCAGCACAAAGCGATCCCGGGAGGAGCCACCGATATCGTTGCGCTCCAGCGTGGTCGTGGCCGGCAGCACAATGTCGGCCATCTGCGCCGCAGGTGTCCAGACGATATCCTGCACCACCACCGTGTCCGGCCGCTGCCAGCCTTCCACCAGCCGGTTCAGCTGCTGGTGATGGTGGAACGGATTACCACCTGCCCAGTGGACCAGATGAATGTCAGGATAGTGCTGCGTTTCGCCCTGGAAGCGGTAAGGCTGGCCGGGATTGAGCAGCATATCGCTAATCCTCGCAACCGGAATCGACAGCCCACAGGGATTCGGGCCGGTGCTCATCATCGGCGCAGGCCCCTCCTGACGCGGGTTGCCGACGCTGTTCATTGAACCGTGTCCAAAGGAGAATCCCGCGCCTGGCAGGCCAGGCTGACCGAGCATTGACGACAGCGCGATCATCATCCAGTAAGGCTGTTCGCCGCGATGGGCGCGCTGAACCGAATAGGAGCAGGTGATAAAGCTGCGCTTGCCGGTCAGCTGCTGCGCCAGCCGGACAATGCGGTCAGCCGGAATGCCGGTGATGCGGCTGGCCCAGCCCGCGGTTTTTACCACGCCATCGGTTTCGCCCAGCAGATAGGCGCGCAGCTGCGGCCAGCCGGTGCAGTGGCTGGCAAGAAACGCCTCGTCCACTGCGCCGCGCTGGGTGATCTCATGCCCCAGCGCCAGCATCAGCGCCACATCAGTGTTCGGGCGAATCGGGATCCACTCAGCGTTAACAAATTCCGGGCAGTCATCGCGCATCGGGCTGATGTTGATCACTGGCGTGCCTTTAGCGGCCAGCTGCATCAGCGCCGGTTTCAGGCTGTGCTGCCCGGCGCCACCCGATGCGACCTGGGCGTTTTTCAGCGCCAGTCCGCCGAAGGCGACAAAAATCTCGGCATGCTCCACCACCTGCGGCCATTCCGTGACGCGTCCGGTCAGCGGCATATAGGTGCCGATCACATAGGGCAGGAAAAACTGCGCGGCGCCCCAGCTGTAGTTGCCCTGCTGGTCAACGCCGCCGCCGCCCTGGAAGTAGAAGCGACGCACCAGGGTGCGGGCGTGATTAACGCGCCCCGCCGATGACCAGCCGTAAGAGCCGTTGAAGATGCCCGACGCGCCATAGCGCTCACGGACGCGGCGATTCTCGTCCGCCACCAGATCCAGCGCGGTTTCCCAGTCTACGGCGACAAAATCCTCCCGGCCGCGCAGCGTGCGATCACTTTTCTCGCGCGACTTCAGCCACGAGCGTCGCACCATCGGCTGGCGGATACGGCGGTCGGAATAGACCAGCTCAGGAATGGTGTGGATCATCGGTGACGGATCGGCATCGGCGAAGAAGGGTTCGCAGCCCGTCAGGCGATCGTTTTCAGTGACGGCGGTAAACGCCCCCCAGTGCGCCAGGTGTGGCACTTTGGTTTTCATTATGGTTTTTCACGGTTGCCAGGTGAGAGATTGAGCATAACATGGCGCGGCGCCTCAACAGAAGATGCGCAGGGACAGCCATTTTTCCCCCTTTTTGCGACGACGCTGACATTCTGTCGGGTTGATGTGTCCGCCCTTTTCCGTAACACTGATGCGATGTGTAAACGTTTTCCCCCAGGCAGGTCAACGCATGGCTACCATAAAGGATGTTGCGCGACTGGCTGGCGTTTCTGTCGCCACAGTCTCCCGTGTAATCAATAATTCTCCCAAAGCCAGCGACAGCTCCCGACAGGCCGTAGGTGAGGCAATGGAGCAGCTTCAGTACCACCCGAATGCCAACGCACGCGCGCTGGCGCAGCAATCGACCGAGACGCTCGGCCTGATTGTCGGTGACGTTTCCGATCCCTTTTTTGGCGCGATGGTGAAAGCGGTCGATGAGGTTGCCGGCGACACCGGTAATTTCTTACTGATTGGTAACGGTTACCATAATGAGCAAAAAGAGCGGCAGGCGATTGAACAGCTGATGCGGCATCGCTGCGCGGCGCTGGTGGTTCACGCCAAGAAAATTCCCGATGCGGAACTGGAAGTGCTGATGAAGCAGGTGCCGGGTATGGTGCTGCTGAACCGGCTGATTAAAGGCTTCGAAAAGCGCTGCATTGCCCTCGACGACCGCTATGGCGCCTGGCTGGCGACCCGCCATCTGATCCAGCTCGGCCATCAGAATATCGCTTTTATCTGCTCGACCCACACTATCTCCGACGCCGAAGATCGCCTGCAGGGCTATTATGACGCGCTGAAAGAGCACGGTCTGCCGTGCAGCGACCGGCTGGTTACCTGGGGTGAACCGGATGAAGTGGGCGGTGAGCAGGCGATGACCGAGCTGCTGGGGCGTGGCAGGAATTTTACCGCCGTGGCCTGTTACAACGACTCAATGGCGGCGGGTGCGCTGGCGGTACTGAGCGACAACGGCGTCCGTGTACCGGAAGAGATGTCGCTGATCGGCTTCGATGATGTGCTGGTCTCCCGCTATGTGCGACCACGCCTGACTACCGTCCGCTACCCGATTGTCACGATGGCGCAGCAGGCAGCGCAGCTGGCACTGGCGCTGGCCAACGATCTGCCGCTGCCGGAAGTGACCCACATGTTCAGCCCGACGCTGGTGCGCCGCCACTCCGTCAGCGGACCCGCCTGACACCATCGTGGCCGGTTCTGCCGGCCGCCGTGTAAGCCTCTCCTCCCCTTTCTTTGCGGCAGCCTCACCTGCCGCTGGCATCCCTCCCCCGCCCGTCACCTGAAACGGACGCCGGTTCTGCCCTCGTCCACCCTTTTTCTGCCGGGTTGCGGCTTCCTTGTTTCAGGTCAAATCAGCGCGTATTAATGTGCAGAAATCACTACATATAGATAATAGAATCCATCCGACACCTACATATAGTTTACGGAGCGAAAATGGCAACGGTGGTAATCAAGCGGGATGGATGCCGGACGACCTTTGATGCGCAGCGTATTGAGCAGGCCGTGGCGGCCGCGGCGCGGGCAGCAGATGTCAGAGACAGCGCCTGGTGCGCGCAGGTCGCGGAGCAGGTAGCCGGGCAGCTGGCCGACCGTCCGGAAGTGGCCATTCATGAGATTCAGTGCGCGGTCGAAGAGACACTGATGGCAGGGCCGTATCCGCAGCTGGCCCGTGTATGGATTGAATACCGCCACGATCGCGATGTCGCCCGCGATCGTCAGAGCCGGTTGCATCACGCTATTCGCGGCCTGGTCGATCAGACTAACGCGGCGCTGCTGAATGAGAATGCCAATAAAGACAGCAAAGTGATCCCGACCCAGCGCGATCTGCTGGCCGGGATCGTCGCGAAGCACTACGCGCAGCAGCAGATGCTACCCCGCGATGTGGTGCTGGCGCACGAGCGCGGCGAGATCCACTATCACGATCTCGACTACGCCCCATTTTTCCCGATGTTCAACTGCATGCTGATCGATCTGAAAGAGATGCTGACCCGCGGATTTAAAATGGGCAATGCCGGGATCGAGCCACCGAAATCGATCGCCACCGCCACTGCCGTGACCGCGCAGATCATCGCCCAGGTCGCCAGCCACATTTATGGCGGCACCACCATCAACCGCATCGATGAAGTGCTGGCGCCGTTTGTTGAGCTGAGCTATGCCCGCCATCTGGCGATTGCCGGAGAGTGGCAGATCCCGCAGGCTGAACAGTATGCGCGCCAGCGGACGGACAAAGAGTGCTACGACGCATTTCAGTCGCTGGAGTATGAGGTGAATACGCTGCACACCGCCAACGGGCAGACGCCGTTTGTCACCTTTGGCTTCGGCCTGGGCACCTGCTGGGCTGCCCGGCTGATACAGCAGTCCATTCTGCGTAACCGGCTGGCCGGCCTGGGCAAAAATCATAAAACCGCCGTGTTCCCCAAACTGGTGTTCACGATTCGTGAAGGCGTGAACCGCCGGGCCGGTGACGTGAATTACGACATCAAGCAGCTGGCGCTGGAGTGCGCCAGCAGGCGGATGTATCCCGATATTCTCAATTACGATCAGGTTGTGAAAGTCACCGGCTCCTTTAAAACGCCGATGGGCTGCCGCAGCTTCCTGGGCGTATATGAAGAAAATGGGGAACAGATTCACGAGGGCCGCAACAACATTGGCGTGATCAGCGTAAACCTGCCGCGCATCGCTCTGGAAGCGGGGGGCGATGAGGCGCGCTTCTGGACACTGCTCGATGCGCGACTGCTGCTGGCTAAGCGGGCGCTGATGACGCGGGTGGCGCGGCTGGAGAAAACCAAAGCGCGCGTCGCACCAATCCTCTATATGGAGGGCGCCTGTGGCGTCCGGCTCAATGCAGATGATGAGGTGGGTCCGATTTTCCGCAACGGCCGCGCGTCGCTGTCGCTGGGCTTTATCGGCCTGCATGAAACCCTGAATGCGCTCAGCGGCGGTGAGCGGCATCCCTACGATGACGCGGCTTTGCGTGCCAAAGGGGTGGAGATCATTGCCCGTATGCGCGAGGCGGCCGACCGCTGGAAAGCGGAAACCGGCTACGGCTTCAGCCTCTACAGTACGCCGAGCGAGAACCTGTGCGACCGTTTCTGTCGCCTTGATGCCGCGCAGTTCGGCGTGGTGCCGGGCGTCACCGACAAGGGCTACTATACCAACAGCTTCCATCTCGACGTTGAAAAGAAGGTCAATCCGTACGACAAAATTGACTTTGAAGCGCCCTATCCGCCGCTGGCGAACGGCGGGTTCATCTGTTACGGCGAATACCCGAACGTACAGCATAACCTCCGGGCGCTGGAGGATGTCTGGGATTACAGTTACGACCGGGTGCCCTACTACGGCACGAATACGCCCATTGATGAGTGCTACGACTGCGGCTTCAACGGCGAATTCGCCTGCACCAGTCGCGGCTTTACCTGTCCCCACTGCGGCAACCACGACCCGGCGCGCGTCTCGGTGACCCGGCGGGTCTGCGGCTATCTGGGCAGCCCGGATGCGCGGCCCTTCAATGCCGGAAAGCAGCAGGAGGTTCAGCGTCGGGTGAAACATCTTGGAGCGGGGCCACTGGGATGATGCATATTCATCGCTACTATGATGTGGATATCGTCAATGGCCCGGGCACCCGCTGCACGCTGTTTGTCGCGGGCTGTGAACATCAGTGCCGCGGCTGTTACAACCAGAGCACCTGGCGCATCGATTCCGGTGTTCCCTTTACGCTGGCGATGGAGGCGCAGCTGCTGGCCGATCTGCAGGACACACGCATTCCGCGCCAGGGGCTGTCGCTGAGCGGCGGCGATCCGCTGCATCCGCATAACGTGCCGCACATTCGTCGTCTGGTTAAACGGGTGCGGCAGGCCTGTCCGGATAAAGATATCTGGCTCTGGACCGGTTACCGGATGCAGGAGCTGGACGCGGCGCAGCGTGCGGTGCTGGACTATCTGGACGTACTGATCGATGGCCGTTTTGTCGAGGCGGAGAAGGATGCCACGCTGCAATGGCGCGGCAGCCGTAATCAGATTCTCTGGCAGCTACGCTGAATGGCGTGGAATCGCACCCGACTCCACGATCGTGACGCGCTCGCCGCCTGGCGTAAATGCTTGCTGGTGAAGACAGCGTGCTACGTCACGCGCCTCCACCGCCCGCCAGTTGCCCGGCAGCAGTGAAAAGAAGGGGGCCATCAGGCTCTCTCCTTCGCGCTTCTGCGCGCGCTCGCCCAGCAGCAGAGAGGGCCGTACCAGCGTCAGGCGCGGCCAGCCCTGATGACGCAGCGCATTCTCCATCTCGCCTTTAACGCGATTATACAAAAATGGTGAGTGACGGTTAGCGCCGTGTGCGCTGACCACCAGCATCTGCTTCGCCCCCAGACGTATTCCACTTAAACCGGTGTCCACCACCAGCGTGTAATCGACGTGAATAAAGGCCTGTTTGCTGCCCGCCGCTTTGCGGGTAGTGCCGAGGCAGCAGAATACCGTATCCAGCGCCCCCTGCAGCGGCCCCAGGACATCGGTCAGATCGGCCTCAACCAGATTTACCACTTTGCGCATCGCGGGCAGTGGCCGGCGCGTGGGCGCGATGATCTCATCGACACGCGGGTCCTCAATCAGTAAGCGCAGCAGATGCGACCCGATCAGACCGGTCGCTCCGGTCAGTAATACGCGATTCATCTCAGATTCATCCTTATTTCGCTGCTGACAGGTTAAAAGATAGCTGATCTTAACGGGCTGGCTTGCGTTCTCACGCTGAGCGACCAGGCTTAGAGCGTTAACGGAAAGCGCGCCCTGCGCTCTGCATGTCTTAGGAGGAAAAAAATGAGCAAGAAAGTTGCGGTTTTGATTACCGATGAATTTGAAGACTCAGAGTTTACCTCACCCGCTGAGGTCTACAAACGCGCGGGTTTCGACGTGGTCACCATCGAGAAACAAGCCGGTAATGTGGTTAAGGGCAAAAAAGGCGAAGCGGAAGTGACCATCGATCGCAGTATTGATGATGTCAGCCCGGCTGAATTTGACGCCCTGTTACTGCCAGGCGGTCACTCACCCGATACCCTGCGCGGTGACGATCGTTTTGTCGCCTTTACCAAAGAGTTTGTCGCCAGCGGCAAGCCTATCTTTGCTATCTGCCACGGCCCTCAGCTGCTGATCAGCGCCAACGGTGTGCGCGGTCGCAAGATGACGACAGTTAAAGCCGTTGCTATTGATCTGATCAACGCGGGCGCTGACTTCCACGACAAAGAAGTGGTCGTCGACGGCGATAAGCTGGTCACCAGCCGTACCCCGGCCGATCTGCCAGCCTTTAACCGCGAATCCCTGCGGATCCTCGAAGCGCTGTAAGCCTGTAACGCCCTTTTCCACTGAAAAGGGCGTGTCATTCTTCTCTCTGCCAGCTGATCTTCCTGCCAAAACCCAGCGCATTATCGGTCATCTTCACCTCATCCAGCGAAATCTCCCACAGCGGTGCCGACACTTTTCGTGAAACCGGAAAACGTTTCTGGTATGCGGCTCGGGCGACGTGCTCTGTCTCCTCTTCCAGCCGTCTGATATGACCACGATACTGCACACCTTTGATAAGCAGCACGCTTCGGGGCTGGCCGTTGACAGTGCCTGCAACCTGCGGATTCTGCGCTATTAACGCACCGTGGCGGGTATCAGGTTCGGTCATGATCCAGAAGGCCATGCGTGTTTCATCAAAGACGTAGTAGCAGTTCGCGCACCATAGCTGATTGTCAGCGGTGCAGCAGAGTGACAGCACATGCTGCTTTTTGAGGTAGCGAACCAGATGGGCGTGATCGGACAAGATAAACTCCTGGCTGGGCACGGCAGCGTGAAGCGCGTTACACTGGCGGCCTCTTTTCTGGGAACGTAATTGCGATGAATCAGCAGTGGCAACTCTACATCGTCCGGACGGCGAAAGGGAGTCTCTATACCGGCATCACCACCGATGTGGCGCGTCGGGTTGCTCAGCATCAGAGCGGGCGCGGCGCCCGTGCGCTGCGCGGTAAAGGTCCGCTGGAGCTGATGTTTCACTGCGAAGCGGGCGATCGCGCCAGCGCCTCCAGACTGGAATATCAGGTTAAGCAGCTGACCCGGCAGCAGAAGTTACTGCTGGTCGCGGGTCAGCCTGCCCATCTGGCGCGCTGGCTGGGGATTACCTCAGACGATTAAACGGTTCGGCGTAGTCGATCTGTCCTTCAGCCCCGTCAAAGGCGTTATCCGCCAGACGGTAAACCTGGAATGTTGTCTCCGAGCCTGGCCAGCGGCTTTGCAGACCGTGATGGCCCGCCGGTTCAAAGCCAAAACGGCCGAACAGTGCCGGATCGCCCAGCACCACAACGGCGCTGTAGCCAAACTCATTAAGCGTATCCAGCCCCTCATAAATCAGCTTGCTGGCGATACCCTGGCCGCGCAGTGTCTCATCGACGGCCAGCGGGGCCAGCCCGACCCAGCCGCGATCTTCGCCCTGCACGCTGACCGGGCTGAACGCGGCGTAGCCCAGCACCTGCCCCTCATCGTCTGTGGCCACCACGCCCAGCGTCAGCAGGCCATCTTCACGCAGCGCCTGCGTCAGTTCCGCCTCAGCGGAGGTGGGGAAGCAGCGCTTCAGCAGCGCGTCGATACCTGCCGCATCAACACCAATTTCGCTACGGATCAACATGCGGCACCTGCGCGCGCCTGTGTGGCCTTCGCGTCCTGTTTCATCCCGGCTTCAACAAACGCGGCCATCTGCTGGATGGCCGTGCGTAATGCGGTGGGCATAGCCTCGGGTTCAATAGCATCCATTACGTTTTTCACCTCAAGTCCCAGTTCAGTGTCCCCTTCAATCACCAGCCGGCGTTGAAAGAACAGCATATCAGGATCTGCTTTACGTGCTGCCACAAGCAACAGATCATTGGCATTGCCCCGAAACCAGACATCCGCTTCGGTCTGATGCAATACCGCCAGTCGGCCATCCTCCAGCGTGGTTACCCATTGCAGATTAAGATCGGCAATCCGGATACCCAGCAGGCGACCGTTAAGAAAGTCTAACTCACCTTCAGCCAAAGCATGATGAAATTGCCAGTTCAGGATTTGTTGCAGAAACCGCTTCCTGAGCGGGAATGGGGTGATCGCTGCGGGTAACCCTAAGATTTCAGGAGCTTTTTTCACAAGATGGGCATGTAACCGCTTTAACACTTTCATCACTCCCTTCAGAAAATTTTACGTATATTGCCATATCCTTTTTGACGCGCCTCATCCGGGATCAATAAAAACCGCCGTCGCAGGCGGAAAAAAAAGCGCCACCCGTGCGGGTGAACCGGCATTTCACTGCCTTAAATCAACATGCTAATCGGGCCAGATGCCTAAACTCGACGCCCGTCTGCATGTTGAGAGGAACACCTATGGAACTGCTCTGTCCGGCAGGAAACTTACCCGCAGTGCGCACCGCCGTAGAGAATGGCGCGGATGCGGTCTATGTTGGGCTGAAAGATGACACCAACGCCCGCCATTTCGCAGGCCTGAATTTCACCGATAAAAAGCTGGCGGAAGCGGCGCGCTATCTGCATCAGCATCGCCGCAAACTGCACGTTGCGATTAACACCTTTGCCCATCCGGATGGGATGGAACGCTGGCAGCGGGCGATAGATGTGGCGGCGCAGAACGGGGCCGACGCGCTGATCCTGGCGGATATCGCCACGCTGGAATATGCCGCGACACGCTATCCAAAGGTTGAACGCCATCTGTCAGTGCAGGCGTCCGCCACCAATCCGGAGGCAATCCGCTTCTACCATCGCCACTTTAATCTGCAGCGCGTGGTGCTGCCGCGCGTGCTGTCGATTCATCAGGTGAAACAGCTGGCGCGCACTACGCCGGTACCGCTGGAGGTGTTCGCCTTTGGCAGCCTGTGCATCATGGCGGAAGGCCGCTGCTATCTCTCCTCCTGGCTCACCGGCGAATCCCCTAATAGCGCTGGCGCCTGTTCACCGGCGAAGTTTGTACGCTGGCAGCAGACCCCGCACGGTATGGAGTCGCGGCTGAATGAGGTCTTAATTGACCGTTACGCCCCGGATGAAAGCGCCGGGTATCCGACGCTGTGCAAAGGACGGTATGAGGTTAACGACCAGCGCTTTCACGTGCTGGAGGAGCCCACCAGCCTGAACACCCTGGCGCTGCTGCCGGAACTGCTGCGGGCGGGCATCGCCTCGGTGAAGATCGAAGGCCGCCAGCGCAGTCCCGCCTACGTCGCCGATGTGGCGCGCGTCTGGCGTCAGGCGATCGATCGCTGCAAGGCACAGCCGGAACAGTTTGCGATCGCGCCGCACTGGATGCAGACGCTGGGCGATCTCTCTGAAGGCACACAAACCACGCTGGGTGCTTATCACCGTGAATGGCAATAAGGAATAATGATGCAATATGCCCTTGGGCCGGTGCTCTGGTACTGGCCAACCGATAAACTGGACGATTTTTATCAGCAAGCCGTCCGCAGCAGCGCAGATATTATCTATCTCGGCGAAGCGGTATGCAGTAAACGCCGCGCCACGCCCTATGCACGCTGGATGGAACTGGCCCGCGCGGTCGCGGCCAGCGGCAAGCAGGTGGTGCTGAGTACGCTGGCGCTGCTGCAGTCGCCTTCCGAGCTGAAAGAGCTGCAACGTTACGTCGACAACGGTGAGTTTCTGATCGAGGCCAATGATATCGGCACGGTGAACATGGCCGCTGAGCGCCATCTGCCGTTTGTCGCGGGGCCAACGCTGAATGTTTATAACGCCGATGCGCTGCAACAGCTGCTCAAAGAGGGGATGACGCGCTGGTGCATGCCGGTTGAGATGTCGCGTGACTGGCTGCTGCAACTGCTGGCGCAGTGCGAGGCGCGGGGGATTCGCCAGCAGTTCGACGTTGAGGTGCTGGGCTACGGTCATCTGCCCCTGGCGCTCTCCGCGCGTTGCTTTACCGCCCGCTCGGAAAACCGCGCTAAAGATGATTGCGAAACCTGCTGCATCCGCTATCCCACCGGCCGTCGCGTCAACTCTCAGGAGGGACAGCAGGTGTTTGTCCTCAACGGTATCCAGACCATGAGTGGCTACTGCTATAACCTGGGCAACGACCTGACCGGTATGCGGAACCATGTCGATTGCGTACGGCTTTCTCCGCAGGATTCGTCGACGCTGGCCGAAATTGATCGTTTCCGCGCCAATGAAGATGGTGAGGCGCCGATAATGGTCGCGAAAGGCAGCGATTGTAACGGTTACTGGCGTAAACTGGCAGGCATGACGCTGGTATCCTGAATAAAAGCACATACCGGCTATATTCCTGCTGAGGTTAGCAGTTTTAATATAAGACATGATGCGTAATACTAAATGGTGCAGGTTTTTTATGCCTGTGCCATACAACGGGAGTAGCCATGTCTGATAAAAAACCTCTTCGCCTGTCTGTGCTGGATCTTGCGCCGATCCCTCAGGGCGCGACCGCACGCGATGCGTTCCACAACTCGCTGGCGCTGGCACGTCAGGCCGAAAAACTGGGCTACCAACGCTACTGGCTGGCTGAACATCACAACATGACGGGGATCGCCAGCGCCGCTACGGCGGTGCTGATTGGCTATCTTGCGGCCAACACCGAGACGCTGAAGCTAGGGTCGGGCGGCATCATGCTGCCTAACCACGCGCCGCTGGTGATCGCCGAGCAGTTTGGCACGCTGGCCTCTCTCTATCCCGGCCGTATCGATCTCGGTCTGGGCAGAGCGCCGGGTTCTGACCAGCGCACGATGATGGCGCTGCGTCGTCACCAGGCTAATCTGCACGCCGATACCTTTCCCGACGATGTAGCCGAACTGATCAGCTGGTTTGATGCCGAAGCAGGTGCGCAGCTCCCTGTTCAGCCAGTGCCCGGTCTGGGCCTGAAGATCCCGGTCTGGCTGCTCGGCTCCAGCCTCTACAGCGCGCAGCTGTCGGCAAAAATGGGCCTGCCGTTTGCGTTTGCCTCCCACTTTGCGCCCGACCAGCTGTTCCAGGCGCTGCACGTTTACCGCGAGAATTTCCAGCCTTCGGCGCGCCTCGACAAGCCTTATGCCACCGTCTGCATTAACGTGATCGCGGCTGACAGTGAACGTGATGCGCGCTTCCTGTTTACCTCGCAGCAGCAGCAGTTTATTAACCTGCGTCGCGGCAAACCGGGTCCGCTACCGGCGCCTGTGGAAAACATGGATAACCTCTGGTCGCCGTCAGAACAGTATGGCGTTCAGCAGGCGCTGAGCATGTCGCTGGTCGGCGATAGTGACAAGGTACGTCACGGCCTGGCCTCTCTGATGCGTGAAACTCAGGCGGATGAAATTATGGTCAATGGTCAGATTTTTGACTCTGAGGCCCGCCTGCGCTCCTTTGCGATTGCCATGGAAGCGGCGAACAGCCTGTAACTAATTTTGTGGTGGGTGCAGGTTATCCTGACTCACCACCAACTGACGGCTGTCCCGGGCCGGGGATTGTCCATACAGGCGGCGATACTCCCGGCTGAACTGTGACGCGCTCTGATACCCCACCCGATAGCCTGCCGTACCGGCATCCAGCTTTTCCACCAGCATCAGACGCCGCGCCTCGTTCAGCCGTAGCTGTTTCTGATATTGCATCGGCGTCATCGCCGTGACGGCTTTGAAGTGATGATGCAGCGAAGAGATACTCATGCCGACGCTGCTGGCGAGCCGGTCGATCTTCAGCGGCTGATGGAAATTTTCCCGCAGCCAGCGCGCCGCCTGCGCCACCCGGTTGCCGGGCCGTTCGGCCAGCGCCATATTCAATATCCGCGATCCTTCCGGTCCGGTCAGCAGCCGGTAAAAGATCTCCTGCTCGATAAGCGGGGCCAGCGCCCTGATATCGCTGGGGTGATCCAGCAGGCGGACCAGCCGGATCACCGCATCCACCAATAACGGTGACACTTTATGCACGGTGATACCCCGCTCGTTGTCTGTGGTCGCCAGCGGCAGCGTCGGCGGAAACTGTTCGAGGTAGCGCCTCAGTCGCGACTCATTGATCGCGATGCCAATCCCCAGATTCGGCTTTTCCGGCGTGGCGTGAGTGACGCAGGCGCGCACCGGCATATCCAGCGTCACCAGCAGCAGATCGCCCGGGCCGTAATGCAGCACCTCATCCCCGATATGCAGCGCCTTGCCGCCCTGTGCCACCAGTGCAAAACTGGCCCATTGGGCAAAGTGCATCGGCGCAGTCGGTGCAGAAACCCGGCCAAAGAACAGGCAGTCTATCGCACTGCCGTGCCGGCCATCTTCGGGTGCATGACGGGCGATCAGCTCTGCCAGCACCTGCCACTTGTTACTCTCGCTCATTCTGCTCTCCCCTGTCGTACCCTTCGCTGATAGTACCTGACGTAAAGCGAAATGCCTGTTCCGCCACCTCAGATTTGCAGGATCGTGCAAAAAGCTTGCAGGATTGCGCTACCTGCTTTTCTGCCCCAGCGCGCATAGTCTGTCGACGCAATCATTACGGCGGAGAACAACATAATGAAGGCACTGCAGAATAAAGTCGCACTGGTGACCGGTGCATCGAAAGGCATTGGTGCAGCGATCGCCATCGCCTTTGCCACGGCGGGGGCCCGGGTCGTGGTGAACTATCGTCAGGATGAGGTGGGTGCTGCGGATGTGGTCAGCGATATCACAGAACTGGGCAGTGAAGCTGTGGCGATACAGGCGGATATCGCTTCGTATCGGGAGGTGGAACGGCTCTTCGACACGACAATCGCCTGTTTCGGTGCACCCGACATCGTGGTGAACAATGCGGGTAGCTTTCACCATGGCGAGTTTGAGACGCTGACGCCGGAGGAGATGCAGCAACAGATTAACGTTAACCTGTCAGGCACGCTGCTGGTCTGCCAGCAGGCGATCCGTCACTTTCCTGCCCACGGCGGCAGCATTATTAACCTCAGTGCCCTGAACAGCCAGAACAGTACGCCCGGCTCCGTCCTCTGGGCGGCGACCAAAGGTGCGATAGATAGTCTGACTCAGGGTCTGGCGCGCGAACTGGGCCCAAAACATATCCGGGTTAATGCGCTGGCACCGGGCATGATTCTGACAGAGGGGCTACTGGCTGCGAAGAAAATGAGTCCGCAGCTCAGGGCACAGCTGCTGGCGGCAACGCCGCTGGGACGCTTTGGACTGCCGGAGGATGTGGCGCAGGTTGCACTATTTCTGGCGTCGGAAGAGTCCGCCTGGATCAGCGGCGAGCGCGTCATCATCAGCGGTGGGGCCTGAAAGGCATAAAAAAAGGGAAGCCCGTGGCTTCCCTTTTTATTACGACATGATGTCGTTATGCATCGCGACGACGTGGAGCCGCTGCGCCATCTTCACGACGTGGACCGCGACCACCTTCACGGTTGAAGCTGCGTCCGCCTTCACGACCACCTTCACGGCGATCGGAGAAGCGACGACCGCCTTCACGGTTGCCCGCGCCAGGACCATTGCGACGATCACCGCCCGCAGGACGACGATCACCACGGCCTTCGTGAGGCTGTGCATCACCCAGCAGCTGCATATTCATCGGCTTGTTCAGAATACGTGTACGGGTGAAGTGCTGCAGCACATCGCCTGGCATGCCTTTTGGCAGCTCGATAGTCGAGTGGTTGCCGAACAGCTTGATGTTACCGATGTAACGGCTGCTGATGTCGCCTTCGTTAGCGATAGCGCCAACGATATGACGCACTTCAACACCATCATCGCGACCCACTTCGATACGGTAGAGCTGCATCTCACCCACGTCACGACGTTCACGACGTGGACGATCGCCATCACGGCTTTCACGCGGGCCACGAGCGTCACGGCTGTCACGACGATCATCACGATCGCGGTATTCGCGACGTGGCGGACGTGGTGCTTCTGGTGGCAGAATCAGAGGACGTTCGCCCTGGGCCATTTTCAGCAGCGCAGCGGCCAGCGTTTCAAGATCCAGCTCGTCTTCCGGCTGCATCTTAGTCAGCAGAGCGCGGTACTGATCCAGATCGCTGCTCTCCAGCTGCTGCTGGACTTTAGCGGCGAACTTGGCCAGACGACGCTGACCCAGCAGTTCTGCGTTAGGCAGTTCTACTTCAGGGATCGTCAGTTTCATCGTACGTTCGATGTTACGCAGCAGACGACGCTCGCGGTTCTCAACGAACAGCAGCGCGCGACCGGCACGACCGGCACGGCCGGTACGGCCGATACGGTGAACGTAAGATTCCGCATCCATTGGGATGTCGTAGTTCACAACCAGGCTGATGCGCTCAACGTCCAGGCCACGGGCCGCAACGTCAGTGGCAATCAGGATGTCCAGACGACCATCTTTGAGGCGCTCCAGCGTCTGCTCACGCAGTGCCTGGTTCATATCACCGTTCAGTGCCGCGCTGTTGTAACCGCTACGCTCCAGGGCTTCAGCCACTTCCAGCGTGGCGTTTTTAGTACGCACGAAGATGATGGCAGCATCGAAGTCTTCCGCTTCCAGGAAACGAACCAGTGCATCAGTTTTACGACCGTAAGCAGTCCAGTAGCTCTGGCTGATATCAGGACGCGTGGTCAGGCTTGACTGAATACGCACTTCCTGTGGATCTTTCATGAAGCGTTTGGTGATGCGACGAATCGCTTCCGGCATGGTTGCAGAGAACAGTGCGGTCTGATGACCTTCCGGAATCTGCGCCATAATGGTTTCAACGTCTTCGATGAAGCCCATACGCAGCATTTCATCCGCTTCATCCAGCACCAGGCCGCGCAGGTTAGAGAGATCTAACGTGCCGCGTTTCAGGTGGTCAAGCAGACGGCCAGGGGTACCCACAACAACCTGTGGTCCCTGACGCAGTGCGCGCAGCTGCACGTCATAACGCTGGCCGCCATACAGGGCCACCACGTTCAGGCCACGCATGTGTTTTGAGAATTCAGTTACTGCTTCAGCAACCTGTACCGCCAGTTCGCGGGTCGGTGCCAGCACCAGGATCTGAGGTGCTTTAACAGCAGGATCGATGTTGTTTAACAGCGGCAGAGAGAACGCCGCAGTTTTACCACTCCCGGTCTGCGCCATACCTAACACGTCACGGCCCGCCAGCAGGTGAGGAATACACTCAGCCTGGATCGGAGAAGGCTTTACATAGCCCATACCATTCAGTGATTCAAGGATGTCGGCGTTCAGGCCAAGGTCAGCAAAAGTGGTTTGAATATCAGTCATGTAGTACACGTGCCTCTTAGATTGCGGCGGCCAGTCTACATAACTCGTCGTGAAAACTTTCAGTCATTTTCATCAAAAAGTGTGAACCGGCTCAAAT
>Ga0209371_1000528_pt1 | contig 36453 bp, 37 predicted proteins | sample AgamicAtAmrz_FD_187165 | JGI IMG/M metagenome (GOLD analysis project Ga0209371, IMG submission 187165) | Agave microbial communities from Guanajuato, Mexico - At.Am.rz (SPAdes) (version 2) | ecosystem: Host-associated > Plants > Roots > Rhizosphere | place: Guanajato, Mexico | collected 2012-06-07
CCTGTTACAGATTACGATACCAACATTCGGGCGGTAGCCATCATCATCGATCACTGGACTACCTCAAAGCTAAATTTGAATAGCCTGATTGTTTCACACTCCTTACAGGCGGTAAACCACTGGATTGACGGGGAGAACGACAGAGAAACCCTGGATAACTCACAGGATCATCCAAAGTTATAAACAATAACACCGGTAAAGCGCCGATCTTATTCACGTTTTCTGTGGATAGCTTTGTGCAGAACACGGGAATTAGCTGAATAAACTTTTGTAGCCTGATAAAAGCCACAGCACAAAAGCACGCTTTTTATCACGTTAAAACAGGCAATTAAGCCACTCTTATTCAGAATACTTTGCCCTGTTTTTCTCTTAACAGTCGCAGAGAACGATCGGCTGGTCAAATATCAATCTACGTCGTTTTTATCCACAGACAATGCAGTAAACTTAGTCACGAGCGGCTAAAAAAGCGGCTTCTGCCCTAAAGTCAAGGCTGTAAATGGAACCAGTAGCCCATCTGTATCAGGGTTATCCCACCGTTCTGTGGATAACTTAGCCTGAGATCCTGTACATTGTTGCCCTCAGTCCGGGATAACCCTGTTTTTCAGTGCAAAGCCAGTCCAGCCAGCAAATAAAAAAGCATGTTGAATCATGCTATTATTGGCCTCTTTTCTTTCGGCCCCGCTGTGGAAAAATACCCGAGAGAATTTATTGTACAAAATTTAACCACATGAGCACTCACTATGATCCCGCTACCCGCCCCGCCTGAAAATGAAGCGATACTTCTGTCGCGCGCCCATGCGCTGGCGGGACAAACGCTGGAAACGCTGGCCAGCCAGGCCGGATTACCTGTGCCGGCCGATCTCAAGCGCGATAAGGGCTGGGTCGGGATGCTGCTGGAACGCTATCTGGGTGCCAGCGCGGGCAGCAAGGCGGAGCAGGATTTCGCCCATCTGGGTATTGAGCTGAAAACTATCCCCGTTGACGCGCAGGGTAAACCGCTGGAAACCACCTTTGTTTGCGTTGCCCCGCTGACGGGCAACAGCGGCGTCACCTGGGAGACCAGCCATGTGCGTCATAAGCTGGCGCGCGTATTGTGGATTCCGGTGGAAGGTGATCGCGCTATTCCTCTGGCGGCGCGGCGCGTCGGCGCACCGCTGCTCTGGAGCCCGAGTGAAGAGGAAGATCGAATGCTGCGCCAGGACTGGGAAGAGCTAATGGATATGATCGTGCTGGGCCAGGTCGAGCGCATAACTGCTCGCGACGGTGCCTGGCTACAGATCCGGCCAAAAGCGGCTAACAGTCGAGCCCTGACCGAAGGCATCGGCGAACATGGCGAGCCAGTCATGACGCTGCCGCGCGGCTTTTATCTGAAGAAAAGCTTCACTGCCCCGCTGCTGGCGCGCCACTTTTTACTTTAAGTGCGTATAATCGCCGTTTACTTTTCGTTTAACATTGAGTGTGAGCATGTTTGAGTGGATAACCGATCCCAATGCCTGGCTGGCGCTGGGTACGCTGACCATCCTTGAAGTGGTTCTGGGTATTGATAACATTATTTTTCTGTCGCTGGTTGTAGCAAAACTTCCTAAACACCAGCAGGCGAGCGCTCGTCGACTTGGCCTGATGGGCGCGATGCTGATGCGTCTTGGCCTGCTGGCCTCGATTGCCTGGGTCGCACGTCTGACCAACCCGGTCTTTACCTTATTTGATCACGCCTTTTCATGGCGCGATCTCATCCTGCTTGGCGGTGGCCTGTTTCTGCTGTGGAAGTCGAGCATGGAAATCCATGAAACCATCGAAGGCGGCGAAGAGGAGCATAAAACCAACGTTCACTCCTTTTTCGGTGCGATTGTGCAGATCATGCTGCTGGACATTATCTTCAGCCTGGATTCAGTGATCACCGCAGTGGGCCTGTCCGATCACCTGTTCATTATGATGGCGGCAGTGGTGATTGCGGTGCTGATGATGATGTTCGCCGCGCGCGCCATCGGTGAGTTTGTTGATCGCCATCCGTCGATCAAAATGCTGGCCCTGTCCTTCCTGATTCTGGTCGGTTTTACCCTGATCCTTGAGAGCTTCGCGGTGCATGTACCAAAAGGTTACATCTATTTCGCGATGTTCTTCTCTATGGCCGTCGAGTGCTTGAATCTGATGCGCAGCAAGAAAAAAGCGGCGTAAAAAAGTCAAGGGCGGCCACTGGCCGCCCATTTATTTTCGGAATCATGCGATAACGCAAAGCGCTAAAACGATTTATTACTACACTTTTTGCAGTTGATGCTGTGCATGAGCGCGAAATGCACAGCTTTACTGGCTGACGGGAGTGAGAGGAATAAGCGTGATGAAAGAGTTGGCAAGCGTAGCAGTGTTGATGTTAGCCGCCGTGACTCTGAGCGGATGCAGTTCAGATTATGTTATGGCGACAAAAGATGGACAGATGATCATGACAGAAGGCAAGCCGACCATAGATAAAGAAACGGGTCTGGTGAAATACACCGATCAGTCAGGTCATGAAGTACAGATCAATGGCGACGACGTGTCGACCATCATTGAGCGTTAAGTGCCTTTTTAAGTCACCTGCCCTGTAATTTACCCGGACAGGTGATTTCCCCGATTTTCCCCACTTCCTTACCCGCTGATTCACGCGTTATAGTCCCACAGGACACACCATTACATTCCATAAAAATAAGGAAGACGGCTATGCACTATCACCGCATCCCACATAGCACGCTGGAAGTGAGTCAGCTGGGGTTGGGAACCATGACGTTTGGTGAACAGAACAGCGAAGCCGATGCCCACGAGCAGCTCGATTTCGCCATCGCCAGCGGCATTAATTTTATTGATACCGCTGAAATGTATCCGGTGCCGCCGCGCCCGGAAACCCAGGGTTTGACCGAACAGTACATTGGCAGCTGGCTGAAGAAACGCGGCAGCCGCGACAAAGTGATTCTTGCCAGCAAAGTATCCGGTCCGATTCGCGGGACTGACGCCTCTATTCGTCCGAATCAGGCGCTGGATCGTAAGAACATCCGCGAAGCGCTGGACGCCAGCCTGAAGCGTCTGAACACCGACTATCTCGATCTCTATCAGCTGCACTGGCCGCAGCGTCAGACCAACTACTTTGGCAAGCTGGGCTACCAGTACAGTGAGAACACCATTCCGGTTACGCTGCTGGAGACGCTGGAAGCGCTGGCCGAGCAGGTGCGCGCCGGTAAGATTCGCTACATTGGCGTGTCGAATGAAACGGCCTGGGGCGTGATGCGCTATTTACAGCTGGCGGAAAAACATGAGCTGCCGCGTATCGTCACCATCCAGAACCCGTACAGCCTGCTGAACCGCAGCTTCGAGGTGGGGCTGGCCGAGATCAGCCAGCATGAGGGCGTTGAGCTGCTGGCCTACTCCAGCCTGGCTTTCGGCACGCTGAGCGGTAAATACCTGAACGGCGCGCAACCGGCTGGCGCGCGTAATACCCTGTTCAGCCGCTTTACGCGCTACAGCGGCGAGCAGTCGCAGCAGGCGATCGCGGAATATGTGGCGCTGGCGCAGAAGCACCAGCTGGATCCGTCGCAGATGGCGCTGGCCTATGTGCGCCAGCAGCCGTTTGTTGCCAGCACCCTGCTGGGCGCAACCACGATTGAGCAGCTAAAGATCAATATCGACAGCTTCAACCTGACGCTGGACGCTGAAGTTCTGGAAGGGATAGAGGCGATTCACCGCCGTTATACCTATCCGGCACCTTAAGGGGTTGAGCGGCTGTTGCGAGTGGGTTGAGTGAGGGGCGTGGGCTGTTTGTCAGGTATCTGCGCCGCCAGCCTGGCCCGATCGCAAAGTCGCTCAAGGCCTCCCTGCCGCGGAACGCTTTGCTCTTCGGGCCAGGCTGGCGGCACCTTGATTTTAGCGTTGCCGGTTAGCTGGCGATCAGGTGTCCTTTGCAGCTATAGCCCCAGCAGAAGCTGCCGCTCAAGCTGTGGATCCAGCAGCGTGACGTGCAGTCCCACCAGCCGAACGCCGCGCCCGGCGCGGCGCTCATCCCAGGTTTTACGCGCCACGGCAATCAGATCCTCTTTGTTCAGCTCCGGCCAGATATGCTCCTGCGTGGTGAGCTGGAAATCATTGAACTTGAGTTTGACGCCCTGCCGCGCAATCTGCCTGTCGGGCCGCACCTGCGTCAGCCGGCGCTCCAGCTCGGCATAGAGAAAGTCGATAATCTCCAGGCACGCTTCCCAGCTGTGAATATCCTCCGCCAGCGTGCGCTCGACGCCGACCGATTTACGCTCGCGCTCCACCACCACGCCGCGCTCGTCAATGCCGTGGCTGCGCTCCCACAGCACGCGGCCAAACTTGCCAAACCGCTTGAGCAGCTGCGCAACGTCCGCTTTCTGCACGTCAGCGCAGGTATAGAGTCCCATCTCCTCCAGCTTTTTAGTGGCAACCTTACCGACGCCTGGAATTTTCGACAGCGGCAAGGAGAGTAAAAAGCCGGGCATCTCCGGCGGCGTAATGACGTACTGCCCGTTCGGCTTGTTGAGATCGGAGGCGATTTTGGCAAGAAACTTAATCGGCGCGATGCCTGCCGAGGCGGTCAGCCCGGTTTCCTGAAAAATAGTTTCGCGGATGTCGCGCGCGATCAGCGTGGCGGAGCCGTGGCAGTGTGGGCTGTCGGTCACGTCAAGGTAAGCCTCGTCCAGCGACAGCGGCTCAATAAGCGGGGTATAGCGCAGGAAAATATCGCGGATCTGCTGTGACGCTTCTTTATAGGCGTCGAAACGTCCCGGCAGCAGCTTGAGATGCGGACAGAGCTTAAGCGCCGTCGCAGTAGGCATGGCGCTGCGCACGCCATATTTGCGCGCCGGATAGTTCGCCGTGCTGATCACGCCACGTCGCTCACGGCTGCCGCCAATGGCGATGGGAATATCGCGCAACGCTGGGTTGTCGCGCATCTCCACCGCTGCATAGAAGCAGTCCATATCGACATGTATGATTTTCACGCTTGCTCACCGTCCGGTTTTCGTCACGCCTTATGATACTGTATAGATGTACAGATGCAAAAGTGGGGACATAGCAACAGGTTAAAACGGTATTGCGCGGCGCGACTAAAGTTTACAAATTTCTGGCCGTCAATCCTTCAGGAAAGCGCGAATTTACCCAGCGGCGTCTTGATAAAAAAACAGACGATGCTAATGTTGCGCTGCGGTAGCGGAGTTTTCCGATAATGCAAGTCTGAGACGCGTTTCGCGTCACCGTTCTTCCTCACTCAAGGTACACACAGCATGGGCAAAATCGCACTTCTGTTTGCGATGATTTTGATGCCAGCCCTCAGCATGGCAATGACTCCCGAGCCGACGCAGCAGCAGTCGACGCCGGTGAGTAAAGAATTAAAGAAACAGTTACTGGGTACGCCGGTTTACATTCAGATTTTCAAGGAAGAACGCACGCTGGAGCTGTATGGCAAAATCGGCAACGAATTTCGCCTTCTGGATACCTATCGCATCTGTAACTTTTCCGGTGGACTTGGCCCAAAGCGTCGCGAAGGGGATTTCAAGAGTCCGGAAGGCTTTTACAGCGTGAAGCTGAACCAGCTTAAGCCGGACAGCCGCTTCTATCGCGCCATCAACGTTGGTTTTCCTAACCAGTATGACCGCGACCACGCCTATACCGGCAACTACCTGATGATCCACGGCGACTGTAAATCGATCGGCTGCTACGCCATGACCGATGCCTATATGGATGAGATCTTTACCTATGTGAATGCGGCCCTGCGTAACGGCCAGGCAGAGGTGAATATCAGCATCTTCCCGTTCCGCATGACCGACAGCAATATGCAGCGCCATCGCTACTCGACCTACGCCAGCTTCTGGCGCGAGTTACAGCCCGGCTATGCGTACTTTGCGAAGTATCGCCAGCCGCCGACGGTCAACGTCACCAGCGGCAGCTATGTGATGAACAGCAGCAGCCCGGTAATGGTCAATCCCGAAGCGGCGTCTAAATCATTCCTGGCGCTCTCCAAGGCAGAATAACGCCCATTCGCCTGGCACGATCCGGTGCCAGGTTTCATTTCCCGTCAGCGGCTGCGTCGCTATCACCGTCACCACGTCGTTGGCGGTGGTGTGCTGCTGGAAATCAATCTCTACATCCTGATCGAGCAGCTGCGCTTTGCCAAACGGCGCGCGGCGCGTGATCCAGTAGAGATTGGTGGAGCAGAACGCCATCAGGTAACGCCCGTCCGACAGCAGCATATTGAATACGCCTTTCTGCCGCAGTTCAGTTGCCAGCTCCGCCACATAGCGAAACACCGCAGGCCAGTTGGCGGGCGTGCGCGGATAGCGCGTTGCCAGCTTGTGCAGGATCCAGCAGAACGCCTTTTCGCTGTCGGTTTCACCGACGGGACGGAAATGGCCGGTTTCCAGCTGGCGATAACCTTTCAGCTGGCCGTTGTGCGCGTAGGTCCAGTTGCGTCCCCAGAGTTCGCGGGTAAAAGGATGGGTATTTTCCAGCGACACCGGCCCGCGATTCGCCTGGCGGATATGCGCCACCACCGAATGGGATTTGATCGGGTACTCCTGCACCAGACGCGCAATGGGCGAGTTATAGCTCGGCAGCGGATCTTTGAAGGTGCGGCATCCTTTATCTTCATAAAAGGTGATGCCCCAGCCATCTTTATGCGGCCCCGTCCCGCCGCCGCGCTGCACCAGGCCGGTAAAACTGAAACAGATATCGGTTGGAACGTTAGCGCTCATCCCGAGCAATTCGCACATAGCTACCGCCTTAGTCAGATATGCCGCCGGGCTTTAACCCGGCGGCCAGCACCTTTACTTCACCATCTCTTTTTCAATCAGCAGCATCAGGATATGGATCACTTTAATGTGGATCTCCTGAATGCGATCGGCATAGCCAAAATGCGGCACACGAATCTCAATATCCGCTGAGCCCGCCATTTTGCCGCCGTCTTTGCCGGTCAGGGTGATGACCTTCATACCCTGCGCGCGTGCCGCCTCAATCGCCTTAATAATATTGGCCGAGTTGCCGGAGGTAGAGAGCCCCAGCAGCACGTCGCCGGGACGGCCCACCGCCTCGATATAGCGCGAGAAAACGTAGTCATAGCCGAAATCGTTGCTGACGCAGGAGAGATGGCTGACGTCAGAGATGGCAATTGCCGGATAGCCCGGACGGTTTTCGCGATAGCGACCGGTCAGCTCTTCAGCGAAGTGCATCGCGTCGCAGTGCGAGCCGCCGTTGCCGCAGGAAAGCACTTTGCCGCCTGCTTTGAAGCTGTCGGCCAGCAGCACCGCCGCGCGCTGGATCGCATGAATGTTCGCCTCGTCGCTGAGGAATTTATTAAGCGTATCCGCTGCTTCATTCAGCTCGGAGCGAATGATGTCCTGGTACATAGGGATGTCCTTGTTAGTAAAAGAGTGACTCTGCAAGTTTAACGGAATGGCGGGTTGCCGCAAAGCGTACGCCGCGCGAAAGCCAGCCTGCCTGCGATGCGGAATACGGCGATTTTGTGAGTGAGGTTGTAATTGTGATGTAAACGAATTGCTAATTTTTGCCCGGTATCATACACCTCTACACATAACAGGTCAGACCTCTTACTACTTACGGAGCTGTGATTATGATAGTTGTGTCGATCCTCGCGACGCTGGTGTTGATCAGCGCCCTGTTTTATCACCGCGTATCCCTGGCGGCGAGCAGCGCGATTCTGCTGCTGTGGACCCTAGCCTGGTCAGTGGCGCACGTCTGGACGCCCTGGCTGCTGCTGCCGCTGGCCATTATCCTGCTGCCGTTTAACCTATCCTCCATGCGCCGCTCAATGTTTTCAAAGCCGATGCTGCAACGTTTTCAGCAGGTGATGCCGCCTATGTCGCGCACCGAAAAAGAGGCTATCGATGCGGGAACCACCTGGTGGGAAGGCGATCTGTTTCAGGGCAAGCCGGACTGGCAGAAGCTGCACAACTACCCACAGCCGCGCCTGACGCCGGAAGAGCAGGCGTTTCTTGACGGCCCGGTTGAAGAAGCCTGCCGTATGGCGAACGATTTTGAGATCACCCATGAGATGGCCGATCTGCCGCCAGCGCTCTGGGCCTACCTGAAAGAGCAGCGTTTCTTCGCCATGATCATTAAGAAAGAGTATGGCGGCCTGGAGTTCTCCGCCTATGCGCAGGCGCGCGTGCTGCAAAAGCTGGCGGGCGTCTCCGGCATTCTGGCGATTACCGTTGGCGTGCCTAACTCGCTTGGTCCTGGCGAGCTGCTGCAACATTACGGCACCGATGAACAGAAAGATCACTATCTGCCTCGCCTGGCACGCGGTGATGACATCCCCTGCTTTGCCCTGACCAGCCCGGAAGCGGGCTCCGACGCTGGCGCCATTCCCGATACGGGCGTGGTTTGCATGGGCGAATGGCAAGGCGAGCAGGTGCTGGGTATGCGCCTCACCTGGAATAAACGCTATATTACGCTGGCTCCGGTGGCGACCGTGCTGGGCCTGACCTTTAAGCTCTCCGATCCCGACCACTTGCTGGGCGACACCGAGTCGCTGGGCATTACCTGCGCGCTGATCCCGACCAGCACGCCAGGCGTTGAAATTGGCAAGCGCCACTTCCCGCTTAACGTGCCGTTCCAGAACGGCCCGACGCGCGGCAAAGACATTTTTGTGCCGATCGATTTTATCATCGGTGGCCCACAGATGGCCGGCCAGGGCTGGCGCATGCTGGTGGAGTGCCTGTCCGTTGGGCGCGGCATTACTCTGCCCTCTAACTCGACTGGCAGCCTGAAAAGCGTGGCGCTGGCGACCGGCGCTTATGCGCATATTCGCCGCCAGTTCCGTATTTCTATCGGCAAAATGGAAGGCATCGAGGAGCCGCTGGCGCGCATTGCGGGTAATGCTTACGTGATGGATGCCGCCGCGACGTTGATCACCACCGGTATTATGCAGGGCGAGAAACCGGCGGTGCTGTCGGCGATTGTGAAGTATCACTGCACCCATCGCGGCCAGCGCGCCATTATGGACGCCATGGATATTGCGGGCGGCAAAGGCATTATGCTCGGCAACAATAACTTCCTTGCCCGTGCCTACCAGGGCGCGCCCATCGCTATCACGGTCGAAGGTGCCAATATCCTGACGCGCAGCATGATTATCTTTGGCCAGGGCGCAATCCGCTGCCATCCGTTTGTGCTGAAAGAGATGGCGGCAGCGGCCAGCCACGACCTTAACGCATTCGACAGCGTACTGTTTAGCCATATTGGTTTTGTCGGCAGCAACGCCGTGCGCAGCCTGTGGCTCGGCCTGACGGCGGGACGTACCAGCGCATCGCCGACGCGCGACGTGACGCGCCGCTATTACCAGCATCTCAACCGGCTGAGCGCTAACCTGGCGCTGCTGGCGGACGTGTCGATGGCGGTATTAGGCGGCAGCCTGAAACGCCGCGAGCGCATTTCAGCCCGTCTGGGCGATGTGCTGAGCCAGCTCTATCTCGCCTCCGCCACGCTGAAGCGCTATGACGACGAGGGCCGTCACGAGGCGGATCTACCGCTGGTGCACTGGGGCGTGCAGGACGCGCTGCATCAGGCTGAGCAGGCGATTGACGATCTGCTGCGCAACTTCCCGAACCCGCTGGTGGCTGGCGCGCTGCGGATGATGATTTTTGCCGGTGGCAAGCACTGCGCGGCGCCGAGCGACCGTCTGGACCACAAGCTGGCGAAGCTGCTGCAATTGCCTTCGGCCACGCGCACGCGCCTGGGACGCGGCCAGTATCTGACGCCGAGTGAGCATAATCCGGCAGGCCAGCTTGAGCAGGCCTTGCAGGAGGTGATGGCGGCGGAAGTGATCCACGATCGTCTCTGCAAGCAGCAGAAACAGCACTTCTCTTTTACCCGGCTGGACGCACTGGCGCAGCAGGCGTTAAAGGCGGGCTGGATCGACGCGGCGGAGGCTGAAGTGCTGACCCGCGCCGAAGCGAGCCGTCTGCGCGCCATTAACGTGGATGAGTTTGACGCGGATGCGCTGGCGGTGCCGGTGAAGCAGCCAGCGGTGAAGGCAGCGCGCGCGAGCGAGGCGGCATAAACTGTTAATGCCGATGTTATCACTCTACAAAACGCACAAAAGTTTGTAAGCGGATGACATGGACCGAAGAGCAAGGCGTCCCGCGACAGGGCTGTCGCGGGCCGAGCGCGCAGGGATGCCTTGAGCGACTTTGCGATCGGGCCATGTCATCCGCGCTCGCGCAGATTTAACAGCCGCGAGCCGTTTTACCCCGCCTGCCGAATACGCGCGATCAGCGCGTCCACATCCTCCACATGATCCGCCGCCAGAATCAGCGTGCGCCCCAGCGTAATGCAGCTGCGAATACACTCGGTGCGCATTGCCTCATCCTTAATCAGCTTCATATCGGCAACGTGCGACATGCCGACGGTGCGGCGGATCAGCTCGGTGCCGCAGTAGCCGATGGTATCGGCCCACACTTTGCGCAGAAACGCCTGCGCATAGCCCGGCCAGGCCAGCGCCACGTCAGTGGTCTTCTCTTCCGCCAGCGCCAGGAAGCGCGCGGCAAAGGTATTCCACACCTCGCGCACGTCGTTGAGCCGCAGCTCGCGCCCTTCTGCCGCCTCGCGCGGGGCCAGCAGCCCCGGCAGACCACAGTAGTTAATCAGGAGGTTGCCCAGCGCCGTTCCGACGTCAAAACCAATCGGGCCAAAATAGCCGAACTCCGCGTCGATAGCTTTCAGGCTGCCGTCAGCCACAAAGATCGAGCCGCTGTGAATGTCGCCGTGCAGCAGCGCTTCCGCATGGGCAAAAAAGCGGTGCTTCAGGCCAGCAACGGCGATCTTCAGCGCGTCGTCGCTACGCAGGCTGGCGGCCAGAGGCTCCAGCGCCTGCGGATAACTGTTGCGCTCATGATCGGTATAGGGATCGTTAAAGAACAGGTCTTCAGTGATCTCACACATCTCCGGGTTGATAAAGCGCGCCACTTCGGCTTTTTTCTTGTGCGGATGCAGGATGAAGTCTGAGGTGTGGAACAGCGTCTGCGCCAGATATTCGCCCAGCTGCGCCGCTGCCTGCGGATAGTAAGCGCCCTTCACCAGCTCACCGCGCCAGATACGATGGCTGGAGAGATCCTCCATCACCATAACTGCCAGCGTTTCGTCGTAATGCGTGACCTTAACAGTATGCTGCGGGCAATATTTATAGTGCTCGACCAGCGTTTCCGCCTCCAGCCGCGCGCGATCCAGCGTCAGCGGCCAGGACTCGCCGACGCAACGCACGTAAGGCAATGCCTGCTTGACGATAACCCGGCTATTCCCCTGGCGATCGAAGATTTTGAACACCAGGTTGAGATTACCATCGCCAATTTCTTCCGCCTCGACCAGCGAAGCGGGATCGTCCACGCCACCAAACTCTCTGGCATACTCAACTGCGTCAGCTGCGGTGAACGTACGGTATTGCGACATTGCCATTCCTCTCAAACGAAAACCCGCCAGGGCACTGTAATAAGCCGTTCAGACGTCTATACATCCGCTCCGCATGTTGGCACAATACGCGACAACAACGCAACAGAGATTTCACAGACAATGCAAACGCTCCAAACCACCAGCTTACAGGTTCGTGACAATCAGCTCTGGATCCTCGATCAGCAGGCGCTGCCGCAGCAAAAAAACTGGCTGCCCGCGCACGATGTGGCGCAGCTGGTCGGCCATATTCACGCCCTGCGCGTGCGCGGTGCACCGCTTATCGGCCTTTCCGCCTCGCTGCTGCTGGCGCTGCTGGCGGAACAGGGCGCAACCCGCGATGCGCTGGCGCAGGCGCTTGAGGTGCTGCGCGCAGCACGTCCTACCGCGGTTAACCTGATGAATAACCTGGATCGGATGAAGCTGGCGCTGGCGCAGGAAAATGTCGTTAGCGCCCTGACGCAGGAAGCGCTGCGCCTGGTGGCAGAAGATCGCCAGCTGTGCGACAACATCGCCGAGGCAGGCAGCGCGCTGGTACAACCCGGCAGCCAGCTGTTAACCCACTGCAACACCGGCGGGCTGGCGACAGCGGGCGTCGGCACCGCGCTGGGCGTTATCGCCCGTGCGCACCAGCAGGGCAAGGTGGCCAGTGTCTGGGTCGATGAGACGCGCCCGCTGTTGCAGGGTGGCCGTTTAACCGCGTGGGAACTGGGTGAGCTGGCGATCCCCTATCGGCTGATTACCGATTCGATGGCGGCCAGCCTGATGGCCAGCGGCCAGGTTGACGCCATCTGGGTCGGCGCGGATCGCATTGCGGCCAACGGCGACGTGGCGAACAAGATCGGTACCTACAGCCTGGCGGTGCTGGCGCATTACCATCAGATCCCGTTCTACGTTGCCGCGCCGCATACCACGCTGGACCGCCAGTGTGCCAGCGGCAGGGATATTCCTATTGAGCAGCGCGCCGCCAGCGAAGTAACCGGCGTGGCAGGTAGCTTTGGCAACGTGCAGTGGGCACCGGAAGCGGCAGCGGTCTATAACCCGGCGTTCGATGTGACGCCTGCGGCGCTGATTAGCGGCTGGGTGCTGGATACCGGCGTGGTGACGCCTGAAGAAGTCACGGCGGGAATTTTTCAGCCTTAATCAGGCGCGCACTCAGCGCGCCTTTTTAGGGTTACGGCAGGCGCGGATAGGCATCGGCAATGGTGTCGCCGGTAAAGTGCGCCACCCAGCCTTCCTGGTTATCGAAAATGCGGATCGCGGTAAAGTTTGGCGACGATCCCATATCAAACCAGTGCGGCGTGCCGGCAGGCACGGAAATCAGATCGTTTTTCTCGCACAGGATCTGATAGACCTGACCATCAAGATGCAGGCAGAACAGGCCTGCGCCTTCAACAAAAAAACGCACCTCATCTTCGCCGTGCGTATGCTCGGAAAGAAACTTCTCGCGCAGCGTCTCTTTCTGTGGGTTGTCAGCGCGCATACTGATCACGTCCCAGCTCTGGTAGCCCTTCTCGGCCACCAGCTGATCGATGGCATGCTGGTAGGCCTCGATCACCCTGGCAGGCTCAGGATTATCACCTAAATCGCGATCCGCCGCCCAGCGCTCAAAGCGCACATTTTTTGCATTCAGCCGCTCGCGGATCATCTCCGCATCGGTACTGTGCCACACCGGCAGCGTGGCTTCTGTATCGGTAAAAATGGTCAATGCACTCATGCTAAAACGACTCCGGAAAAGGTGTTCACCTGATGATGGCGGCTTTCGCTGTCAGCGGGGCCGCGAATTAACTGTACGGTATTCCATCCGGCTTCCGCTGCCGCATCCAGCTCCTGACGGATGTCGGAGAGGAACAGCAGCTGCTCAGCGGGCAGGCCGGTTTTTTCAGCGATAGTACGATACGAAGTGACCTCGCGCTTGGCACCGACGTGAGTATCAAAATAGCCGCTAAACAGGCCAGTAATATCACCTTCATCACTGTAGCCAAATAACAGTTTTTGCGCCGCTACCGAACCGGAAGAATAAACGTAAAGCTGGATGCCCTGCGCGTGCCAGTTGCGCAGCGCGGGCAGCACATCAGGATAGAGATGGCCGGTGAAACTGCCGTTCACATAGCCGTCGCGCCAGATCATGCCCTGTAGCGCCTTTAGCCCGGTTGATTTGCGATCCTCATCCATAAAGCCCAGCAGGATCTGGGTCACGGCGGCAAGATCGGCCTCCGGCTGGCCCGCTTCGGCGCGTACCGCGTCAAGCGCCGCGCTAACGTCAGGGTGCGCTTGCTGCGCGCGGATAAAGGCGGCGAGATGTTCACGCGCGTAAGGGAACAGCACATCGTGCACGAAGCGAATGTCGCTGGTAGTGCCTTCAATATCGGTAACAATGGCGCGGATCATTGGGCCTCCAGCAGGCGACGTTGGCGTTCACACTCAAACAGAAATTCCAGACCTTCCAGGTGGCGACGTGCTTCATTGACGTCTTTGCCCCAGCAGGTTAACCCGTGGCCGCGCAGCAGGAAACCGTAGCGGAACGGCGTCTCTCTCACATATGCTTCAATACGCTGCGCCAGCGCGTCGATATCCTGGTCGTTATCAAACACCGGGATCGCCACGCCGTCGAGGTGGCTGCGCTGGCCCGCCAGCGACTTCTGCATCTCATAGCCCTCCAGCCGCAGCGCGCTGCTTTTTTCGACGCGCGACAGCACCGTTGCGTTCACCGTATGGGTATGCAGCACCGCGCCCGCCTCGGGAAACAGCCGGTAGATCAGGGTATGCAGCCCGGTTTCCGCCGAGGGTTTACGCCCGGACGGCACGCTATTGGTGGCAATCTCCACCTGAATAAAGTCTTCGCGCGTCAGGCTGCCCTTATCCTTACCCGATTCGCTGAGCAGGCAAAAACGCCCATCTTCACGAACCGACATATTGCCGCCGGTGGCGGGAGCCCAGCCTTTGGCTCCAATCCAGTGGCAGGCGGCCACCAGATGGTCAAGCGGAGAAAGTTGCGACATAGCGTTTTCAGCATCCTGTAAGGTGGGTTTTAGACGTCTAAGCGTCTCGATTGCCAAATATTAACATCCTGTTTATAGTGGCTTCAACACAGGGTTACTCCGCAACGACATTCGCGCTTAAGGCAATTAACAATGACGCAGCACAACCTGACGCCAGAGAGCAAACTGCCTGCTCTCGGCACCACGATTTTTACCCAGATGAGCGCGCTGGCGCAGCAACACAACGCCATCAACCTTTCACAGGGCTTTCCCGATTTTAGCGGCCCACGCTATTTGCAAGAACGCCTGGCGTATCACGTCAGCCAGGGCGCAAACCAGTATGCGCCGATGACCGGCGCGCTGCCGCTGCGTGAGGCCATTGCCGAGAAAACGGCCGAGCTCTACGGCCACCGTCCAGATGTTAACAGTGATATCACTGTTACCGCAGGCGCGACCGAAGCGCTCTATGCCGCGATCACCGCGCTGGTGCGCCAGGGCGACGAGGTCATCTGCTTCGACCCCAGCTATGACAGCTATGCGCCTGCCGTCGAGCTGTCGGGCGGGATTTTGAAGCGTATCGCGCTACAGCCGCCGGGTTTCCGCGTTGACTGGACGGAATTTGCCAGCCTGCTCTCCAGCAAGACGCGCCTGGTAATCCTGAATACGCCGCACAACCCTTCTGCAACCGTCTGGCGCAAAGCGGATTTTGACGCGCTGTGGCAGGCGATCGCCGGGCAGGAAATCTACGTGCTGAGCGACGAAGTCTATGAGCATATCTGCTTTGATGAAGCGGGCCACGCCAGCGTGCTGGCACATCCGCAGCTGCGCGAGCGCGCTATCGCCGTCTCCTCCTTTGGCAAAACCTTTCATATGACCGGCTGGAAAGTGGGCTACAGCGTTGCGCCTGCCGCCATCAGCGCCGAGCTCCGCAAGGTGCATCAGTATCTGACCTTCGCGGTCAATACGCCTGCGCAGCTGGCGATTGCCGATATGCTGCGCAACGAGCCGCAGCACTACCGCGAACTGCCCGAATTCTACCGCGCGCGCCGTGACCGCCTGGCGCAGGCGCTGGAGAAGAGCCGCTTTAAGGTCTTGCCGTGTGAAGGCACCTACTTTCTGCTGGCGGATTACAGCGCCCTCTCCGATCTCGATGACGTTAGCTTCTGCCAGTGGCTGACCAAAGAGGTCGGCGTCGCGGCGATTCCCTTATCGGTATTCTGCGCCGGGCCGTTCCCGCACAAGCTGATCCGCCTTTGCTTTGCCAAACAGGAAGCGACGCTCGACGCCGCTGCGGAGCGCTTATGTCAGATTTAAACATTACGGTTTTGCAGGAAACCCTGCACTGGATGGACGGCGAGGCTAACCTGCGCCATTTCGACGCGGTGCTTGAGGGCATCACGGGCCGCGATCTGATTGTGCTGCCGGAGATGTTTACAACCGGATTCGCGATGGAAGCAGCGCGAAGTTCGCTGCCCCAGGTGCAGGTGGTCGAGTGGCTGCACAAGCACGCCGAGGCAAGCAATGCGCTGGTCGGCGGCAGCGCGGCGATCCAGACGGAGAAAGGCGCGGTGAACCGTTTTCTGCTGGTGGAGCCAGACGGCACGCTGCACCAGTACGACAAGCGCCATCTGTTCCGTATGGCGGACGAGCATCATCACTATCTGCCGGGCGAAACGCGCGAGGTATTTGAGTGGCGCGGCTGGCGTATTCTGCCGCAGATTTGCTACGACCTGCGCTTCCCGGTATTTGCCCGCAACAACAACGATTACGATCTGGCGCTGTATGTCGCCAACTGGCCTGCGCCGCGTGCGCTGCACTGGCAGGCATTGCTGCTGGCACGTGCGATTGAAAACCAGGCCTACGTCGCGGGCTGCAACCGTGTCGGCAGCGACGGCAACCAGCATCACTACAGCGGCGACAGCCGGATTGTCTCGCCGCTGGGTGAGATTCTCAGCGAAGCCGAGCCGTTTGCCCAGGCGCGGCTCGACGCCACGCTGTCGCTGGAAAGGCTGACCGAGTATCGTAAGCGCTTCCCTGCCTGGCGCGATGCCGATAGCTTTACGTTGAATCAATAGAGCGTTAGAAGGGATGTTTACATAACGACCGCAAGCCATTACTTTAAGCAAGGTTAATTACTTGCCGTTCACTGGCTGGTCGTTCGCGATCAGCATGAGCGGCCAGGTCATTCCCGCTAACGCTTAAGGACTGAGCACGATGACTATTCAGGGGAAATTTCTTATCGGGGATGCAGACTTCGCTCCCCTGTGTATGTATGGCGTCGGTACATTTATGGCCTATTCAGGCAAAGATCAGTACCGTAACCGCGCTGGCTGCGTTGGTGTACCCAGTTTGGGTCCAATCCCTGATGGCCGCTATCATATTGTTAAGCGACCGACTGGTGGATGGAAAGGCGTGCTGAGAACGGATCTACATGATTTTTATTCCTGGCCTACTCCAACACCTGTAATCAAATATGAGTGGTTCGCCCTGTACCGCGATGACGGCAAAATCGACGATCACACCTGGATCAATGGCGTTCAGAGAGGAAATTTCAGACTGCATCCGCCCGGCCCCGCTGGCGTCTCACTCGGTTGCATCACCCTACAACACCAATCCGACTTTTTATCAATCCGCCAGGCGCTGCTGGCAACACAACAAAAAGAACTGGCCAATGGTCTGATGTCATATGGAGTGATAGAGGTAATATTGAATGGAAGCACGACGTGTACCACCGGGCGTTAAACTCATCTCGTGGGTTAGCTTGTATATTTTAATATTTACTTTTTCCATTCCATCAGTTCCAATGTCGAAAAGCACATATAACTTCTGGAATAATGCAGCGGCTTTTTTTGGTGAGTATGATGTAGAAGGGTTTATAGGAATAGCACTCCTGGTTAGCAGCGCGCTTATAACCGTAATAGCTCACCCAATAATAATAATGGTGGTAGAAAGGAAACTTCTTAACAAACACAATTAAAAGCCGGGTATTGCCCGGCGTTGTCTTATGCCCTTTCTTCCCAGCTATCAGTAAAAAGGATATTCCCATCGCAATATTTCCAGGTAATCCTTTCGTACAGTAAAGAGACAGATTCCATATGATTAATATGTGACAGGCCAGCCATTTTTGCATTAGGCATACCAGGACTAACAGACACCACTTTTACCCCTTCAAGAAGCATATTGAAATATTCTTCTTCCTGGCCTGCATCATTTATCCGATACCATTTAAATTCTGCACTTTTAAGCGTCTGCCCTTTTGACACAGCTTTATAAAGATAGGGGCTTGATGAATCGAATTCCTTTTCGAAAGAGATGGGGGCATGTGTACGCTTTCCGGTTATCTTACCCGTGGCTGCGTCAACAGGTAAATTAACGCTGTGGGAGAAAGCGATAACTTCTACGCTTCCCTCTCTGTTAGTTACGTCAACATTCCCACGAATATCAGCGCCGCCATCATCTTTAAGCCATAAGTAAGCCGGGATTGGCATAATAAAATTCCTTTTTCATTTAGGGGAAAATATAGTATATCCACAATAATGAAAAGGCCACTTTGCGCGCACATTATCAGAATCTTCTATTAAAAAAATTCATTCAGTAAGAGACTGGCGTTGAGTGTATAAAATATAATGTTAAACATTCTATTAATATAAAAAATTTACTACGCACAGGGATAAAAAAACCGCAGCTTATCGCTGCGGTTTTTATTTTGACTCGTCAAGCCCTTACAGGTCGAAACGGTCCAGGTTCATCACCTTCGTCCATGCAGCCACAAAGTCGGTCACGAACTTCTGTTGCGCATCGCTGCTGGCGTAGACTTCCGCCAGCGCGCGCAGAATGGCGTTCGAACCAAACACCAGATCGGCGCGGGTGGCACTGAACTTCACTTCGCCGCTCAGGCGGTCGCGACCTTCAAACAGCTCTTCGCTCTCGTCGGTAGCGCGCCATGCGGTACGCATATCCAGCAGGTTGACGAAGAAGTCGGTGCTCAGCACGCCAGGGCGCTCGGTAAAGACGCCGCGATCGCTGCCGTCGAAGTTAGTGCCCAGCACGCGCAGCCCGCCCAGCAGCACCGTCAGCTCTGGCGCGCTCAGGGTCAGCTGCTGCGCTTTGTCCAGCAGCAGGGTTTCGGTCGAGGAACCGCCCTGCACGCGGCGGTAGTTACGGAAACCATCCGCCAGCGGCTGGAGCAACGCAAAGGATTCAACATCGGTCTGATCCTGACGCGCATCGACGCGACCCGGCGTGAAGGGCACCTGCACAGCGGCACCCGCCGCAGCGGCCGCCATTTCAATACCCACGTTGCCCGCCAGCACAATCACATCTGCCAGCGAGGCTTTGCCCGAGGCTTTCTGAATCTCCTGCAATACCGGCAGCACGTCGCGGATCACGCTGGCGTTCACCGCCCACTCTTTCTGTGGGGCTAGCGCCAGACGCGCGCCGTTTGCGCCGCCGCGTTTGTCCCCGCCGCGGAAGGTGGAGGCTGAAGCCCAGGCCACCGACACCAGCTGGCTGACGCTCAGGCCGGACGCCGCGATTTTCGCCTTCAGCTCGCTAATATCGCTGGCGTCTGGCTGGTGGATCGCTGCCGGTAACGGATCCTGCCACAGCAGGTCTTCTTTCGGCACTTCCGGGCCCAGGTAGCGCGCTTTCGGCCCCATATCGCGGTGGGTCAGCTTGAACCACGCACGGGCAAAGGCTTCGTTAAACGCCTGCGGATCCTGAAGGAAGCGGCGTGAAATCTTTTCGAATTCGGGATCGAAGCGCAGCGTCAGATCGGTAACCAGCATGGTTGGCTTACGCTTTTTCTCAGGATCAAAGGGATCCGGGATAATGGCGTCAGCATTGCTGGCTTCAAACTGGATGGCACCCGCCGGGCTCTTCGTCTGCACCCACTCATATTTGAACAGGTTCTCAAAGAAGTAGTTGCTCCACTGGGTAGGCGTTTGCGTCCAGACCACTTCAAGGCCAGAGGTAATGGCGTCTGCGCCCGCGCCGCTGCCGTAGCTGCTGCGCCAGCCGAAGCCCTGGGCTTCAATCGGCGAGGCTTCCGGATCGACATCGAGGTGGCTGGCAGCGCCGGCACCGTGGGTTTTGCCCAGCGTATGACCGCCTGCGATCAGCGCGACGATCTCTTCATCGTTCATGCCCATATTGCCGAAGGTGGCGCGAATGGCAGGCGCAGCCGAGGCTGGATTACCGCTTGCTTCCGGGCCTTCTGGGTTCACGTAGATCAGACCCATTTCGGTTGCGCCGAGCGGTGCGTTAGCCAGGCTTTCCGGATGGCGGTGCGCCAGCCATTCGGTTTCGTTACCCCAGTCCACATCCATATCCGGTTCCCACACGTCTTCACGTCCGGCACCAAAGCCAAAGGTACGGAAGCCCGCATTTTCCAGCGAGACGTTGCCCGCCAGGATATAGAGATCGGCCCAGGAAATTTTCTGACCATATTTCTGTTTCACCGGCCACAGCAGGCGACGCGCTTTATCCAGGCTGACGTTGTCCGGCCAGGAGTTAAGCGGCGCAAAACGCTGCTGACCACGGCCCGAGCCGCCGCGACCGTCAACGGTGCGGTAAGTACCGGCGCTGTGCCATGCCATACGGATAAACAGGCCAATGTAGCTGCCCCAGTCGGCTGGCCACCAGGACTGGGAGTCGGTGAGTAGCGCACGGATATCTGCTTTCAGCGCGGAATAGTCGAGTTTGCTGAATTCTTCGCGGTAGTTGAAATCGTCACTGAGCGGGTTGGAACGGCTGGAGTGCTGGTTTAACAGGTCGACACGCAGCATGTTTGGCCACCAGTCGCGGTTAGAGGTACCGCTACCCGCGCCGCGCGCCAGGACGCTTTTCTCTTCAGAGGCGCCGTGGTTAAAAGGGCATTTGCCTGCTTCGGCACCACTATTATCTACGCTTTTTTCTTGCGATGCTCCATGGGGAAAAGGGCATTTACCTGCGGCGGCTGCATTATCATTATTTTCTGGCGTGCTCATTATCGGCTCCGTTGGCTTTTGTTTACCGGATTACGATAGCGGTACGCTTGACCAAACTCTATCTGGAAAGACCGTTAGTTTTGATAGTCGTTAGCTTTCAAAATTAGCTTCCACGATAGGTAGACCATGACCACGGCGAGATCAGAAAAGGCAGGTGAAAATGGCTGCCCGCCTCGGCAATGACAAAGTCGATCTGCGCAGAGACATAGAGCGCATCGCGTCCGTCAGCGGCAAAATAGTCGCCGATTTCCGCCGTCAGGCGATAGTGGCCTGGCGTTAAGGGTTCCGGCGTCAGGTCGCTGACCCGCCCGTCACTATCGGTCGCTCCTTCCGACACGGGTAGCCAGCCTTCAGGACTGTTCTGCTCAAGGGAAATCGCCACACCGACCGCGGGTTTGCCCAGCGCGGTGTCGAGAATATGGGTGGTAATGGTGCTCATGTCAGGCTCTCCTTCAGACGCAACAAGGTAATTTCACGTAGCTGTTCCAGCGTTTCACGCTGTTCGGTTTGCGGGTCATGATTCAAACGGCGCTGAAGGGCCGCCAGCATCTCTTCCCCGCTGCGCCCTTTGGCGCGGATCAGGAACACGCGACCAAAACGCGCTTCATAGGCCTGGTTGCCTGCGACCATTGCCTGCTTCAGCGCCGCGTCTGCGTCGCCCATCGCGGCCTGCTCCTGGCGCGACAGTGCCGCTTCTTTTTCCGCACCGCCGGCACGTTCGCCGATGCGCGGATGCGCTGCCAGCGCCTGTTGCAGGTCGGCCGCGTCCCAGCTCCGGGTCAGCCGATCTGCTTCTGCCAGCAGGGCTGCCGCAGAAACAAAAGGCCGTGCTGAGACCAGAGCCTGCTGCCAGCGTGAGATAGCGACGCAGTGGGCGATCGCCGCCTGCGCCGCCTCCGGAGACAGCGTGTTAAAAGAGGCGAGATTCATACCGCACCCCGCTGCGCCAGCTGGCACACCGCATGAAGGTAAGCGCGCACCGCCAGCGCCACATCGCCGCTCATCACCGCTTCCGCCGGATGGTGGCTGATGCCGCGTTCGTTGCGCACAAACAGCATGCCGACCGGCCAGCGTTCGGCGATGGCGATGGCGTCATGGCCTGCGCCGCTCGGCAACGCCAGCGTGCGGCCCTGCACCGTCTCCACCGCGCTGCTCAACGCCTGTTGCAACGCGCTGTCGCAGGCGGTGGCGCTGATGCGGTAAAACTCGTCGGCGTCAAAGCGCAGGCCGCGCCGCAGCGCAATCGCCTCGCCCTGCGTCAGCAGGCTCGACAGCAGCCGTTCCAGCGGCAGATCTTGCGGGCCGCGCACGTCCAGCGACAGCGTAACCTCGCCGGGAATGACGTTGACCGCGCCAGGCGCGCAGTTCAGCGTGCCCACCGTCGCCACCAGCTGCGGGTCCTGCTCGCGCGTTGTGGCCTCAATAAACACCATCCACTCTGCGGCGGCGGCCAGCGCGTCTTTGCGGTGCGTCATTGGCACCGTGCCCGCGTGGCCTGCTTCGCCGGTAAAGCGGCAGCGCAGGCGGCGCGCGCCGTTGATAGCGGTGACCACGCCCAGCGCCAGGCCCTCCTGCTCCAGGCAAGGCCCCTGTTCAATATGCAGTTCAAGATAGGCAACAATGTCGTTCAGGTCGCGCGCCGCGCGCGGGATCGCCTCTGCGTCCAGCCCTACATCCGCCATCGCCTGTGCGACGGTGATCCCGTTACCGTCCGGATGCGTGGTCCAGCTCTCCGGCCAGCTTCCGGTGATGCCCCGGCTGCCCAGCAGCGTGATGCCAAAGCGCGTGCCCTCTTCGTCACCAAAGCCGACAATCTCGATCGCCAGCGGCAAACGCTGCTGCTGCTCATGCAGCCACTGCACGGTTTCAATCGCGGTGAGCACGCCCAGCATACCGTCGTAGCGCCCGGCGTTGCGCACCGTATCAAGGTGCGAGCCGAGCAGCAGCGCGGGCGCGCCGACGTTCGCCCCTTCGTAGCGGCCACAAATATTGCCCACCTCATCCTGCCAGACGCGCATCCCCGCCTGCGCCATCCATTCGCCGACCTGCGCATTGGCGCGCAGATGCTCCGGTGAAAGATAGACGCGCGTCAGGTTATCCGGCGACTCGCTGATCGCCGCCAGCGCATCGCAGCGCGCCATCACGCGTTCGGCGGCGAGCTGCGCCTCAACGGCGTTCATTATCATGCCTGGCTCCCGTAGTGATCCCAGGCCGCCTGCATCGCTGCGCCCTGCGTCGCGCGGAAGCCGACGTGCGCCAGCACCGCTTCCAGCGCCGCCAGCGTGGTCATCACGCAGTCTTTGCGTGCGTTGTAGCCCATGGTGCCGATGCGCCATACCTTGCCGTGCAGCGGGCCGAACGAGGTGCCAATCTCAATGCCGAAATCGTTCAGCATCAGCTGACGCACCTGGTCGCCGTTGATGCCCTGCGGGATCACCACACCGAGCACATTGTTCATTTTATTCTTCAGGTCGCCAAAGGTTTCCAGCCCCATGCCCTGAATGCCCTTCAGCAGCGCCTCGCCGTGCAGCCTGTGGCGCGCAATGCCCGCGTCCAGCCCTTCCTGCACAATCAGCCGTGCACATTCGCGTGCGCCGAACAGCGCCGTCGTGGCTTCAGTATGGTGGTTAAGGCGCTCCGGGCCCCAGTAATCCATGATCATGCCGAGATCGAAGTAGTTAGAGTAGATCATCTCTTCGTCGCCATCCTGATGTGCGGCGGTGCGGATCCCCTCTTCGACGCATTTACGCCTGCGGATCGCCTCTTCCATCTGTGGGCTCAGGGTAATGGGCGAGGTGCCGGACGGGCCGCCGAGGCACTTCTGCATCCCTGCCGACACCGCGTCGAGTCCCCAGGCGTCGGTCTCCAGCGCATTGCCGCCAAGCGACGCGGTGGCGTCGGTGTAGAACAGCACACCATACTTTTTGCAGATCGCGCCCAGCTCCGCCAGCGGTTGCAGCATGGTGGTTGAGGTGTCGCCCTGTACCGTCAGCAGCAGGCGCGGTTTAACGCGTTTAATGGCATCTTCTACCTGATCCGGCGTGAACACCTCGCCCCAGGGCACCTCAATGGTGTGCACCTCGGCGCGGCAGCGGCGCGCGATCTCGCACAGCAGATGGCCGAAGCGGCCGAATACCGGCACCAGCACCCGATCGCCGGGGCGGATCGCCGACAGCAGGATTGCCTCAATCCCGGCGCGCGACGTGCCGTCGATCAGCAGCGTCCAGCGGTTTTCAGTGCGGAAGACACCGCGATAGAGTTCCATCACCTCATTCATATAGTGGGTCATCGCCGGATCGTACTGGCCAATCAGCTGGGTCGACATGGCGCGCAGCACGCGCGGATCGGCGTTGATCGGGCCCGGGCCCATCAGCAGACGCTGCGGCGGGTTGATTTGCGGATAGCGGTTTTCCATGTTGATTTCCTTATGATTTTAGAGTCTCACCGAGGAGATAAACTGTTTCAGCTCCGGCGTCTGCGGCGCGGCAAACAGGGTTTTGCTGCTGCCCTGCTCCCAGACGCGCCCCTGATGCATAAAGACTACGCGGTCGCCGACGTCGCGGGCGAAGTTCATTTCATGGGTGACGAGGATTAATGTCATGCCTTCAGCGGCGAGTTGCTCCAGCACCTTTAGCACTTCGCCCACCAGCTCGGGATCGAGCGCCGAGGTGATCTCGTCGCACAGTAATACTTTCGGGTTCATCGCCAGCGCACGGGCAATCGCGACGCGCTGCTGCTGGCCGCCAGAGAGGTTCGCCGGATAGTAGTCGAGGCGCTCGCCGAGGCCGACCTTCTCCAGCATCTGCGCCGCCAGCGCGCGGCATTCCGCCTCGCTTTTTTTCAGCACGCGGCGCGGCGCCAGCATGACGTTTTCCAGCGCGGTCATATGCGGGAACAGATTGAAGTTCTGGAACACCATGCCGACCGAGCGGCTGATTTCACGCGCCTGGGTGTCACGGTCGGTAATGGTCATGCCGCCCAGCTTGATGCTGCCTTCCTGATAGCCTTCCAGCCCGTTCATGCAGCGCAGCAGCGTGCTTTTCCCTGAACCGCTGCGGCCGATAATGGAGATGACCTCCCCCATTTCGATGTCGAGATCGACGCCCTTCAGCACATGGTTGTCGCCGTAGTACTTCTGTACCTGATTAATGGTGATGAGCGGCATGGAATTTTTTCTCCAGGTACTGGCTGTAGCGGGACAGCGGATAACACATCAGGAAGTAGCCCAGCGCGACCAGGCCAAACACCTTAAACGGCTGGTAAGTCACGTTGTTCAAAATGGTTCCGGCTTTGGTGAGTTCGATAAAGCCGATAATCGAGGCGAGCGCGGTGCCCTTGATGACCTGCACCGCGAAACCCACCGTTGGCGCAATGGCGATGCGGATCGCCTGCGGCGCGATAACCCGGCACAGCGTCTGGCCGAAACTCAGGCCGAGGCAGCGCGACGCCTCCCACTGCCCTTTCGGCAGCGCGCGGATGCTGCCGTACCAGATATCGAGCAGGAAGGCGCTGGTATAGAGCGTCAGCGCCAGCGACGCCGCCGTCCAGGGCGCGACGTCGATGCCAAACAACCCGACGCCAAAAAAGGCGAGAAACAGCTGCATCAGCAGCGGCGTGCCCTGAAACAGTTCGGTATAGGCGCGGATCAGCCGCGTCAGCCATTTGCGCTGTAGCAGCCGAAAAAACAGCAGCGGCAGCGTCACCAGCGTGCCGCCGAAAAAAGCGGTCAGCGACAACAGAATCGTCCAGCGCGCCGCCAGCAGCAGGTTGCGCACGATGTCCCAGTCGGTAAAAGTCGTCATCATGCCTGGGCTCCAAACCATTTACGTCCCAGCGCCAGCAGGATCTGGCGCATGGCGATGGATAACAGCAGATAGATCAGCGTGGTCACCAGATAGACCTCAAAGCTCAAAAAGGTGCGCGACTGGATCAGGTTAGCGGCGAAGGTCAGCTCTTCATACGAGACCTGCGACACCACCGACGAGCCGAGCATCACGATGATGCACTGGCTCACCAGCGCCGGGTAGATGCGCTGTAGCGACGGCGGCAGGACCACGCGCAGAAAGGTCTGTGTGCGCGACAGGCCCAGCACGCGCCCCGCCTCCCACTGCCCTTTCGGCGTCACCTGAATGCCGGCGCGGATAATCTCGGTGCTGTAGGCACCCAGATTGATCAGCATCGCCAGCAGCGCCGCCTCGCCCGCCGTCAGTTTTAGCCCCAGATTGGGCAGGCCAAAAACGATAAAGAACAGCTGCACCACGAAAGGCGTGTTGCGGATAATTTCGACGTAGACGCCCCAGAGGCGGCTGGCCCAGCTCGGCTTGCCGCTGCGCAGTGCCGCGCCAAGTATCCCCAGCCCGACGCCGCCGACGGTCGCCAGCACCGTTAGCTGAATGGTTATCCATAGCCCGGCGAGCAGCTCCGGCCAGTAGGGCCAGAGCGCGGGAAAGTTAAGTTGCCCGAGCATAGCGCGCCCTTATGCGCCGAGGCTGGCGGGCAGCGGCGCTTTCAGCCACTCTTCCGACAGTTTGTTGAAGGTGCCGTCTTTGATGCCCTGCTCAATCAGCGCATCCACTTTCGCCTTCAGCGCCGGTTCCTCTTTTTTCAGGCCGATAAAGCAGGGCGAATCTTTCAGCATAAATTGCGCCACCGGCGCTTTCTGCGGGTTCTGGCGGGCAATCGCGGCCACCACCAGATTACCGGTTGCCACATACTCCACCTGTCCGGAGAGATAAGCGGACAGCGTGGTGTTGTTGTCTTCATAGCGTTTTACCTGCGCCTCTTTGGGCGCAAGGCTGCTCAGCACCATGTCCTCTACCGCACCGCGCGTGACGCCGATGCTTTTGCCGCTCAGCTGCGCCGCATCTTTTAACGTCTCGCCTTTCGCGCCAAACACGCCGAGGAAGAACGGCGCATAGGCGCGGCTAAAGTCGATGACCTTCTCGCGCTCCGGGTTTTTGCCCATGCTGGAGATCACCAGGTCAACCTTATCGGTTTGCAGATAGGGCACGCGGTTGGCGCTGGTCACCGGCACCAGCTGCAATTTAAGTTTCATCTGCTTTGCGAGATATTTTGCCGTGTCAATGTCGTAGCCCTGCGGTTGCAGGTCCGTACCGACCGAGCCGAACGGCGGGAAATCCTGCGGCACTGCCACGCGCAGTACGCCGCGCTTCTCAATATCCTGGAGCTGATCCGCCAGCGCGCTGCCAGCCTGGACCATCAGTAAAGTTGCCGCTGCGACCGCCATTAACGCTTTTTTCATTATGCACCCCGGTAAGTTGACCTGAAACAAAAGATTCTTGCTTATGTGATTTGCAACTAATGTGCCAATCCAGGGCTGGTTAAGCCGAGGCGCTAAAAAACGTATAACCTGCGAGAAAGGCGGCATTTCGCCGCCAGAGGAAAGAGGATCAAAATGAGGCAAAGCACCAAAACGGTGCTCGTTAACGGTGCTCCAGCTCGTCCAGCTGCTGGTAAAGGTCGGCGATCTGGTGAATACGCTGACGGCCCTGCGTCAGCATTTCGTGCAGCAGCGCGTTGGCCAGCAAATTGATCAGGCTCATCGCCGAGGCGTAGCTGTCAAAGGCGGAGACGCTGTCGAGCGGCGTGCACAGCTGCCAGCGCGCCAGACCGTTGATGGACTGCGCCTGCGGTTCGCACAGCGCCAGCAGCGGAACCTGCCGCTGCTGTAGCTGTTGCATCAGCGGGCGGATCAGGCGCGTGCGGCGGCGAAATGCCATGACCACCACCATATCGTCCGGGGTGATATCGACCACCTCTTCCGCCAGCGTCTGGCCCGGCTGCGGCAAAATATGCACGTCGGCGCGCGCCTGTAACAGCTGCTGGCGCAGGTGCAGCGCCAGCGGCCAGGAGTTACGCATACCAATAATAAAGATGCGCCTGGCCTGCGTCAGCTGCTGTACCGCCTCGCCGAACTGTTGTGCGTCGAGGCTGTTGACCCACTGCGTCAGGTTCGCCATCTCCTGTTTGTAGTGGCGCGCCAGCAATGTGTTGCCCTGCACCGCATCACGGTTATCGGTGAGCGGCATCCCACTCTGTCGCAGGGTGCGCAGCTCGTCGCGCATATCCTTATATTTGTCATAGCCCAGCCGCCGGAACAGGCGGCTAACGGTGGCCTTCGACACGCCGCTGAGCCTGGCCAGCTCAGCGCTGTTGTAGCTGATCAGATCGTCGAAATGGTCAAAGACAAAATCCGCAATGCGCTGCTCCTGCGGCGAGAGCTGCGGGTAGTGATTCCTGAGCCGTTCATCAAGCTGTTTCATGCGTCATCCTGTAACTTTCGTTTCAGCAGAAGCTAGCACAATTCGATCCAGGTTACCGCTGCGGCACGCCGCTGAGAAAACTGGAACGGCTCTTGCTTGGATCCCCGCTCTGTTACCCGATAAGAAGCGTAAATATGATTCAGAGCAATATGGCTCCGCTGGGCATGGCGGTCGCGCCGCACCACCTGGCGAGCGAGAGCGCGCTGGCCGTGCTGCGCGACGGCGGCAACGCCATTGAGGCGATGGTCGCTGCGGCAGCCACCATCGCCGTGGTCTATCCCCATATGAACGGCCTCGGCGGCGACGGCTTCTGGCTGGTGCTGCCGCCAGGCGGCGATCCCATCGCCATTGACGCCAGCGGTGCAGCCGGTTCGCTGGCGCATCCCGACTTTTATCACGGCGCTGACGCCATTCCCCACCGCGGCCCGGCCGCCGCGTTAACGGTGGCCGGTACGGTCAGCGGCTGGCAGGAGGCGCTGGCGCTTTCCGGCGAGCTGGGCGGTACACCGCTGCCGCTGCCGCGCCTGCTGCGCGACGCTATCCGCTACGCCGCTGACGGCATGCCAGTTACCGCGTCGCAGGCCGCTGCGACCGCCGCCAAACGCCAGGAGCTGGCGCATCAGCCCGGCTTTGCCGCCACCTTTCTGCCCGACGGTGAGCCGCCGCGCGCGGGCAGCCGCTTTACCCAGCCCGCGCTGGCGCAGACGCTCAGCCTGTTAAGTGAACAGGGGCTCGACAGCTTTTACCGTGGCGAACTGGCGCACCATCTGGCGCGTGAGATGTCGGCGCTCGGGATGCCGGTGACGCTGGCCGATTTGCAGCAGCAGCGCGCGCGTCGCTGCACTCCATTGCATGTGGCGCACAGCGAGGGCGATCTGTGGAATATGACGCCGCCCACGCAGGGCATGGTTTCGCTGGCGATCCTCGGCATTACCGATCGGCTGGAGATGGCGCAGGCTGACGAGGCGCAGACCGTGCACCGTATTGTGGAAGCAACCAAGAAAGCCTTTGCGCTTCGCGACCGCCACATTACCGATCCACGCCATATGGCGTGCGAGGCGCAGTCGCTGCTGAACAACGATCATTTTGCCACCATGGCGAGCCAGATTAGCGACGCGAAGGCTGCGCCCTGGGGAACCGGGCGCGGTCCTGGCGATACGGTGTGGATGGGCGTAATGGACAGCAGCGGCCTCGCTGTCTCTTTTATCCAGAGCATTTACCACGAGTTCGGCAGCGGCGTGGTGATCCCCGGCACCGGCATCACCTGGCAGAATCGCGGCGCGGCCTTCAGCCTCGATCCCACCCATCTGCTGGCGCTGTCGCCGGGCAAGCAGCCGTTCCACACGCTCAACCCCGCCGCGGCACGCCTGAAAGATGGCCGCACGCTGATCTACGGCTCAATGGGTGGCGACGGCCAGCCACAAACCCAGGCGGCGATTTTCACCCGCCATGTGATTCAGGGCATGCCACTTCAGCAGGCGATCAGCGCGCCGCGCTGGCTGCTGGGACGCACCTGGGGCCAGACCTCCGACTCGCTTAAGCTGGAGGGCCGCTTTACGCCGGAAACCGTCGATCGGCTGCGCCAGCTGGGACATGAAGTGGAGATGCTGGACGATTTCAGCGAGGCGGTGGGCCATGCCGGCGCGATTGTGCGCCACAACAACGGCATGGTGGAAGGCGCATGCGACCCGCGCAGCAACGGCAGCGCGAGTGGATTCTGACAGGAGCAAACCATGAATCAGACAACAGAGTGGGCACTCTACCTTGCCCAGATGGAGCAGATTCTGGCGCTGGAGCTGGACGACGCGCGCCGCGCTGAGCTGTTAATCCAGCTGGAACGCATCGCCGCGCTGGCCGCGCCACTGATGGCGTTTCCGCTCGACGAGCGGCTCGAAGTCGCGGGAGTGTTCCATCCATGACGCTCAGTGACTTTTCCATTCAGGGATTGCAGCAGGCCATCCAGCGCGGCGATATCAGCGCGCGCGAGGTGGCGCAGAGGACATTGCAGGGCATTGAGCAGCAAGGTGCGCTGAACGCCTGGACCGAGATCACCGCCGAACGTATGCTGCGCGAAGCCGACGCGGTGGACAGCCGCCAGCAGCGCGGGGAAAGCCTGCCGCCGCTGGCGGGCATCCCCTACGCGGTGAAGAACCTGTTTGACGTGGCAGGCCATACCACGCTGGCCGGCGCGGCGCTGTTTCAGGCTCGTCCCGCGGCAGAGCAGGATGCCTGGGCAGTGAGCCGCCTGCATCGCGCGGGCGCGCTGCTTTCCGGCATGCTGAATATGGACGCCTACGCCTACGGCTTTACCACGGAGAACACCCACTTCGGCGCGACGCGCAACCCTCACGATCCGTCTCGCGTGGCCGGCGGCTCCTCAGGCGGTTCTGCGGCGGCGGTTGCGGCCGGGCTGGCGCACTTCTCGCTCGGCACCGATACCAACGGATCGATTCGCGTGCCCGCCTCGCTGTGCGGCATCTTTGGCCTGAAGCCGACTTTTGGCCGCCTGTCACGCAGCGGCAGCCACCCGTTTGTTGCCAGCCTCGATCATATTGGCCCTTTTGCGCGTCGCGTTGACGACCTGGCGCTGGTGTATGACGTGCTGCAAGGGCAGGACAACAGTGACGCCTTTCAGGCCAACCGGCCCGCCGATCCGACGCTGGTCGGGCTGGCAGAAACGGGCCAGCGCTGCGCGCTGCTGGGCGGCTTTTTCTCGACCTGGTGCGACGATGACGCGCGCGACGCGCTGGCACGGGTTGCGCGGGCGCTGGATATCCAGGATGAGGTGACGCTGCCGGAAGCGGAGCTGGCGCGCTCGGCGGCCTTTATTCTCACCGCCAGCGAAGGTGGCAACCACTATCTGCCCGCGCTGCGCGCCTCACCAGATCGCTTTGAACCCGCCTCACGCGAGCGGCTGCTGGCGGGCGCAATGTTGCCCGCGGCCTGGTATGTACAGGCGCAGCGCTTTCGCCGCTACTTTCAGCAGCAGGTGCTGCCGCTGTTCGAACGCTTCGACGTGCTGATCGCGCCGTCCACGCCCTGCACTGCGCCGCTTATCGGCCAGGAGACCATTCATATTAACGGTACGGATCTGCCGTCGCGCGCCAGTATGGGTATGCTGACGCAGCCGATTTCGTTCCTTGGCCTGCCGGTGTGCAGCGTGCCGCTGACAACCTCTGGCGGCCTGCCGATTGGATTGCAGCTGATCGCCGCCCCCTTTAACGAAGCCGCCGTGCTGCGCGTCGCCTTTGCGCTTGAGCTGCAGGGCATTACCTGCGTGGATAAACAGAATGGAAAACAGTGAAATCAACCTGCCGCACATTGTGGCAGAGGTGACCGCCGCCTTTTATCGCTACGAGCAGGCGCTGGTGAGCAATGACATCGACACGCTGGATGCGCTGTTCTGGCATGATGCGCGCACCGTCAGGCTCGGCGCTGGCGAGAATCTTTATGGCATTGAGCAGATCCGCGCCTTCCGCGCCCAGCGCCCCGCTGCCGGGCTGGCGCGCACGCTGCGCAACAGCGTCATTACCACCTTTGGCGAAGATTATGCGGTGTGCAGCACGGAGTTTACCCGCGAAGGCACAGATAAGATCGGACGTCAGCAGCAGAGCTGGGTCAGGCTGCCGGACGGCTGGCGTATCGTCGCCGCGCAGGTGAGCCTGATGAGCTAGCTGGCCCGCTTCAGAGGCGTTTGGCGCGCAACGGCAATCTCCTCAGCGCGCTGTAGCAGCTGCTGCAAATCGTCTTCATCAATATCCAGCAGCTGCCCCTCTTCCAGCGCCTGATGCAGATCGCCACGCGTGATCGGCACGTCGAGCGCGACTGGCTGGGGCTTCGCTTCGGCTGCCGCCAGCGGATGTGGATAGCGTCGGCCCGCCAGGTTGTTGAAGATAATGGCCAGCAGCGCCAGGCAGACGGAGTTCAGCAGCACCGGCGTCAGAACATAGTGGTAGCCCAGCTGATGAACATTGCCACCGCCAAGGATGGCGGTCAGCGCCACCGCACCGCTGGGCGGATGCAGGCAGCGCAGCTGGAACATCACGGCAATCGCCAGGCTCGCCGCAACGCCGCAGGCCAGCGGAGCATAAGGAATCATTATGGCCATGGTCACGCCAATCAGCCCCGCAACCATATTGCCACCCACGATGGACCAGGGCTGCGCCAGCGGGCTGTTGGGAAGACCAAACAGCAACACAGCCGATGCACCCATCGGCGCGACAAACCATAAATTGACCTGCCCCAGCAGCCAGTGGCTAATCAGGCTGGTGATCATCAGGCCCAGCCCGGCTCCCAGGCTGGCGATAACAATCTGTTTTTTGGCGACCGGCAGCGGATGCGGCCAGAGACGGGCAAGAAGCGTGCGTAGCGTTTGGGTCCACTTCGCCTGACGTGGTTCAGTCATGTTTACAGCGCTCATGCATCAGAAAAAATGATGGAAGCGGCAATTCTCGCTGATTGGGAAAGCGGTAACAACCACAGCTTTAGCAGGCCTTTTACTGGCAGAAGAGACTAATTTAGGGCTGATCATGCGTCAGCCCTGAAGCTTTTAAAACACTTTCGGAATTATGCCTGCGGCGCGGGATGGGTAGCGGCCCAGTGATCGGCTATTTGCTGGCGTGTGCAGATCCAGACGTCGCTGTACTGCTGGATATGGTCCAGGAAGTTCTGTAACGCCTTGAACTTCCCTGGCCGCCCCAGCAGGCGACAGTGCATACCCACTGACATCATTTTCGGCTGGGTCTCGCCCTCTTCATACAGCACATCAAAGGTATCGCGCAGATAGGTAAAGAACTGCTCGGCGGTGTTGAAGCCCTGCGGCGTGGCGAAGCGCATATCATTGCACTCCAGCGTGTAGGGAATGATCAGGTGCGGTTTTACGGTGCCGTCCTGGCAAGTGACCTGCGTCCAGAACGGCAGATCGTCGCCGTAATAGTCGCTGTCATAGGTCAGGCCGCCCTGCTCCACTACCAGCCGCCGCGTGTTAGGGCTGTCGCGTCCGGTATACCAGCCGGTCGGCGCTTTGCCGAACAGATCGGTCAGCACGTCGATCGCCTGATGCATATGCTGGCGCTCAGTTTTGGCGTCCATCGCCTGATAGTGGATCCAGCGCCAGCCGTGGCTGACCACGTCATAGTCGGCCTGCTTGATCGCCGCGACGATCTCTGGATGGCGCGCCAGCGCCATCGCCACGCCAAAAACCGTCAGCGGCAGCCCGCGTTTCTGAAATTCGCGGTGGATGCGCCAGAATCCGGCGCGGGAACCATATTCATAAAGTGAATCCATCGACATATGGCGATCGGGATAGCTGGCCGCACCAATGATATCGGAGAGGAACTGCTCGGATCCGGCGTCGCCGTGCAGCACATTATTCTCTGCGCCCTCCTCGTAGTTGAGGACAAACTGTACCGCTACGCGCGCCTTGTTCGGCCAGGCGGCATGCGGCGGTGTTTCGCCGTAGCCGATCAGATCGCGCGGATAGTTTTTGTTGAAGCTGTACTCTTTCTTCTCTGCACTATCCATTGAGTGATTCCTGTGTGATTGCGACAAGGTTCCGTTAGTTTAGATGCTGAAACGCGCCTGAGAGAGGTTTGGCGATCGGTAAGGCAAGATCGCCATGCTTGCTGGTACCAAAGCCAAGCGCCACCAGCGACTCCACCATTTTCACTGCCGCGCTGACGCCGTCGATCACCGGCATACCCAACTCCTGCGTCAGTTCACGCGCCAGCGTTGCCATCCCGCCGCAGCCCAGCACAATGGCACCACAGCCATCTTCCCGTTTCGCCTGTAGACAGCGCTGACGCACTTTTTCCTGTGCGACGCCGCTGCCATCTTCGAGCGCCAGCACCGGCAGATCGATAGCGTGCAGCGCGGCGCAGTGATGGGTAAAACCGTACTGCTGCAGCAGGTGCCGTGCGATCGTTAACGTGCGCGGCAGCGTCGTGACGACAGAAAAGCGCGTTGCCACCAGCGTGGCGGTGTGCATCGCCGCTTCGGCGATGCCAATCACCGGCCCGCTGGCCAGCTCGCGTGCCGCCAGCAGGCCAGGATCGCCAAAGCAGGCGATAACATGGCCGCTGACGCCCTGCTCCCTGCCGCGTTTGACCTGTTCCAGCACGCCAATCGCCGCAATAGCCTCGTCAAAATGGCCTTCAATAGAGGGCACGCCGTGCGATGGCGAGACCGCGATAATTTCTGTGCCCGGCGCGGCCACTGCGCGCGCGGCTGCGCCGATGGTTTCCGTCATCGCCAGGCTGGTGTTGGGGTTGATGACCTGGATCAGGCTCATAGTGTCACCTCTTTATGACGGGCAAATAACCGTGAGAAGTCAGGCAGCGTCTCGCCGCTGCGCTCAAAGTGCAGGCTGGAGAGAATATGGTCGAAGTGGTGCTGAAGCGCCTGAGTGAGTGCGGCGAGATCGCCGCTGCGCAGATGGGCGACCAGGCGATCGTGATCGTCGCAGCGACAGCCGTGCTGCCACGGCGCGCCATACGCCGCAATCACCAGCGATGAGCGCTGGGTCAGACGCGTGACCAGCTCGGTCAGTACCTGATTACCCGCAATCGCCTGTAATTCGATATGAAAGGCGGCAGAGAGACGGATTGCCGCCGCGCCGTCGCGCTCCTCATGCGCCTGCTGCTCCTGCGCGATGCGCTGCGTCAGCGCTGCCAGATGTGGCGGCTGAACATGTGCCAGCACTGCGGGCAGATTGGCGCACTCAATCAGCGCGCGTGTGCGGAAGATATCACGCGCCTCATCCACGCCTGGCGTGGTGACCTGTGCACCACGTCTGGGCAGTAGCGTCACCATCTGCACTGCGGCGAGGCGATGTAACACTTTACGGATACCGGTGCGGCTGACGCCAAATACCTCGGCCAGCGCCTCTTCCGGCAGTTTGCTGCCGGGCGGCAGCTGGTGTTCGACAATGGCGTTCATCAACGCCTGATAGATAGGCTCATCTTTATCCGTGAGATCGGCGGCCGTGCTCTGGCCCTGTTGAGTTCTCATGTCCGGCTCCCTTGGGTCGCTGTGTCTCCACATCGTATACGTGAAAATAAATTTTTGTATACAATATTTCAATTCTGGCCTGGATCCTGCAACACCTTGTCATGTTGCGAAGACCCTTAAACGTCGTTATGAGGAGCAGGTTTCATGCCAAACCATCAAAACCGTTCTGTCGCGCCGGCCGCTGATGCCCGCGCGCACTATAGCCCACGCCTGACCAATGAGGATCTGGCCCCCACGCGCCAGCAAAACTGGACCTGGTACAATATCTTCTCGTTCTGGATGTCAGATGTGCACAGCATGGGCGGCTATGTGGTCGCAGCCAGCTTCTTTACGCTGGGCCTGGCGAGCTGGCAGGTGCTGATTTGCCTGCTGGCAGGCATCTGTATTGTGCAGCTGTGCGCCAACCTGGTCGCGAAGCCAAGCCAGATGGCGGGCGTGCCCTATGCGGTGATCTGCCGCCAGGCGTTCGGCGTCTTCGGTGCAAATATTCCGGCGGTGATCCGTGGCCTGATCGCGTTTGCCTGGTATGGCATCCAAACTTACCTGGCGGCCAACGCCCTGATGCTGGTGCTGCTGAAGTTCTTTCCCGCGCTGGCGTCGATGACCCATGCCAGCTGGCTCGGTCTGTCACTGCTCGGCTGGTGCTGCTTCGGGGTGATGTGGCTGTTACAGGCGATGGTCTTCTGGCACGGCATGAGCGCGATTAAGCGCTTTATCGATGTGGCGGGACCGGCCGTCTATGTGGTGATGGTCGCGCTGGCGGGCTGGATTGTATACAAGACCGGTTTCGACGGTATCTCTTTTACTCTGGCAAGCAAGTCGCTGACCGCAGGCGAACAGAGCTGGCAGATGATTACCGCCACCGCGCTGGTCGTCTCCTATTTCTCTGGCCCACTGCTTAACTTCGGCGACTTTTCACGCTACGGCAAAAGCATGGGTGAAATTCGTCGCGGCAACCGCTGGGGGCTGCCCTTTAACTTTCTGCTGTTTTCGGTGGTGACGGTGGTGATTGTCTCCGGTACACAGTCGCTGTTTGGCAAAATGATTACCGATCCGATTGAGACCGTCAGCATGGTCGGCAACGATCTGGCGGTGGCGATTGGGCTGCTGACCATGATTACCGCCACTATCGGCATTAATATTGTGGCGAACTTCGTCTCGCCCGCCTTCGATTTTTCCAACTGCTCACCGCAGAAAATCAGCTTCCGCACCGGCGGTATGATCGCCGCAGTGGGTTCGGTGCTGCTGACGCCGTGGAACCTGTTCCAGTCACCCGAACTGATCCACTATACGCTGGACGTGCTGGGCGCGTTTATTGGGCCGCTGTTCGGCATTCTGCTGGCAGATTTCTATCTGATTAAACGCAGCCGTGTCTATGTTGATGATCTGTTCGATGCGACGCCGAAAGGACGCTACTGGTATCGCGGCGGGTTCAATCCAAAAGCGATTGCCGCCCTGCTGCCGTCGGTGGCGATCGGATTAATTATCAGCTTTATACCGTCACTACACGATGTCGCCAGCTTCAGCTGGTTTATCGGCGCCGCGCTGGGTGGTGGATGCTATCGCTATCTGGCGCGCCATGAGCGTGAGCCAGGCGCTGCGAAGCCGTTTGCGGGCGGTGTGGCGATGCAGGAGAAATAAAAGCAGAAAAGCAAAAGGCCGATTCATTGCTGAATCGGCCTTTCTGAAGAGTTGGCGGTGCGGACGGGACTCGAACCCGCGACCCCCGGCGTGACAGGCCGGTATTCTAACCGACTG
>Ga0209371_1000529_pt1 | contig 36435 bp, 28 predicted proteins | sample AgamicAtAmrz_FD_187165 | JGI IMG/M metagenome (GOLD analysis project Ga0209371, IMG submission 187165) | Agave microbial communities from Guanajuato, Mexico - At.Am.rz (SPAdes) (version 2) | ecosystem: Host-associated > Plants > Roots > Rhizosphere | place: Guanajato, Mexico | collected 2012-06-07
ATAATATCTTTCAGGTCGGTTCAGACTGCTGACAATTCCCTGGTACGCTTTCAGGAAGCAATGATAAAGCTTAGGTAGCAGGGAATACGGTCAGAGGAGGAAAGCGTCCCGCCGCCCGGAAAAAAACGCCGGGGCGTTTTTGAACAACGCAACGCGTTGGCCCGGCCAGGGGCGCACCTCCGGGATGAGGTGCGTACTAAAAACGCCGGGAGCGTTTTTGAACAGCGCAAAGCGTTGGCCCGGCAACGGGCGCACCTCAGGGATGAGGTGCGTAATCGCGCGGGTCGAGCGTGTCATGGACTGGCCTTAGCGTCTTTCCGATCTGACCGTATTTCCTGCTCAAGCACGATCTCACAGCGAAGCAGGTTCGATTTTGCTGTTGCCCTTAACGGCCCCCGCTTCGGGGCCGGACTTTTCTTCACTGCCTCCTCAACACAGCTATTCCAGCCGGTAACTCGCCGCTTTCTCGCCATTTACCCACAGCTCACGACGTTCACCCGCAGGCAGTAACAGCGCGATCTCCCGCCAGGCGGGCTGATAATCTCCTCGTTTTTCTATCGTCAGGTCGATTCGGCTGGCGCTGCTGCACAACGTCCAGATCAGCCACAGCGCGTTGCCCTGCTGCCAGCCATGGCTCTCACCATCATCGTCAAACATTTCGCCTTGAGTGGTTATCCCTTCTGGTGCCGGCCACAGCTGCCACTGCCGCACTGTGTCGCGCCGCGCATCGGTGGTGGTTTCGCACTCGCCCAGCGGAATGATCGCACCCGCCCGCACCAGCAGTGGCAGCCGATCCAGCGGCGCATCCAGCGTGATGGTCTCGCCGCCCGCAAACGCCCTGCCGCTGTGCCAGTCATACCAGCCGCCGCTATTACGTGGCAGATAGACTTCACGGCTGCGCGCGCCCTGCTCCACGACGCTGGCGACCAGCAGATCGCGGCCCAGCATGAAATCATCACACTCCTGATACGTCTGCGGATCCTGCTCATGATCGAGGAAGGTCGGACGCAACATCGGCTCATCTTCCGCGCTGGCCTGCCACGCGAGGTTATAGAGGTAAGGCATCAGACGATAACGCAGCCGGATCGCCTTGCGGATCATCGGCGTCACGTCCGGGTACATCCACGGCTCGTTCACCGTGTGATCGTCATTCCACGAGTGGATGGTAAAGCGCGGATGCATCACGCCATTCTGAACCCAGCGCACAAACAGCTCAGCATCCGGCTTGTCGCCAGAGAAACCGCCGACATCGTGTCCGACGTTAAACAGCCCGGAGAGACTCATTCCCAGCCCCATGCGGATGTTATAGCGCAGGGTCTGCCAGCTGGTACGGTTATCGCCGCTCCAGGTCTGCACATAGCGCTGCATCCCGGCACAGCCGGAACGGGAGATCAGATAGGGGCGTTTGCCTGGCGCAAACTGCTGCTGCGCTTCCATCGAGGCGCGCATCATCAGCAGCGGCATCACCGGCCGGATATGCTTGATGGCGATCGGCTGACCAAAACCGTGACAGCGCGCTTCGCCATCCCATACTTCATATTCGTTGTTGTCGTTCCATGTGGAATCGATGCCTTTCTCCAGCAGCTGCTGCGTGACATTCTCCTGCCACCAGCGCACCGCCTGCGGATGGGTGAAATCAAGGTGTGATCCCTCATCATCCCAGAACACCGAACGCTCGGGACGATCGAACTCAGAGTCACGAATAAACAGCCCCTGCGCCGCCACTTCCTGGTAGCGCGGATGATCCTGCAGCAGACAGGGCTTGATGTTGGCCGCCAGCTTCATTCCGGCACGATGAAACGCGTCGCTCAGCGCGTTGGGGTTCGGGACTTTGTCGTAGTTCCAGTTGAAGACATAGCGCTTGTTATTGATCGAGGTATAACCGGAAGAGAGCTGGAACGAGTCGCAGGGGATCTCATGCTCGCGACACAGGCGGATAAAGGATTGCAGCTGCTGCTGTGCGTCGGGCGCGTCGGTGTAATGCATGGTCGAACCGCTGTAGCCCAGGCTCCACTTCGGCTGAAACAGCGTGCGTCCGGTCAGGCGCACAAAAGCTTTGGTGACGTCGAGCAGCGTCGGGCCGAGCATCATGTAGTAATCGAGATCGCCCGCCTCGGCGCGGTAACGGCGATAAGGCAGATGGTAGTTATCCAGCTCGTTACCCAGATCGAGCCAGCTGCTGCTGAGGTTGTCATAGAACAGGCCGAAGCTGACGCTATCGCGCTGCGTCAGGGTAAACGGAATATGTTTGTAGAGCGGATCGGTGCTGGCGGCGTTGTAGCCCATCGCGTCGAGATTACGCATCTCAAAACGGCGGTTAACGCGGTTCAGGTCGCCGCTCTTCTCGCCCAGACCATACACCCGATCCTGCGGCTGGCGACGCTGATAGTGCTCGACGCCGTCGCCGTGCGCATTGAGCAGATAGGCTCCGGTGTGACGATCGGCGGTCAGCGGCTGCCAGCTGGCACCATCAAACTGCTCCCAGCTCAGGCAGAGCGGCTGATGCACCGTCACCCGCAGCTGTCGGGTGCTGATGCGCAGTTGCTGCGCATCATGCTCCACCTGAAACGCGGGCAGCGTAAAACCATCCAGCGCCTCACGGTCACGTCCCTGCCACGGCACATCATGCTCTGGCGCAATGCTCCAGGTGCGGTTCAGCGCCAGCTCACCGTCGCGCTTCAGCAGCACGCGCATCAGCTTCTCTTCCAGCACGTAAAGCCGCAGGAAATGTCGAGCGTCGACCTTGAGTTCAACAAAGTGATCGGCCTGCTGATGCAGCGTCCAGTTCTTCAGGGTTTTCATCGCGATATCCTTATGGGTTAGCAGGGCGCTGGCGGCGTTCGGCGATCAGCATCACCAGGAAAACAGCACCAATCAGGTCAAAGAAGCCCATCGCCACAAACAGCGGATTAAAGCCGATGGTATCGGCGGTAACGCCGATAATCAGCGAGAAGATAAAGCTGGCGATCCAGGCGCAGGAGCCACGCATACCGTTAACGGTGGCCATCTGGCGGCGATCAAAACGCTCCACCACCAGCGCACTCAGCATGCAGGAGATCACCTGATGACCAAAGCCGCCGACAGAGATCAGGGCAATCGCCAGCCAGGGATCTTTCACCAGCGTCATCAGCGCCAGCGACACCATCAGCAGCGCACCGGTGACGGAACTGGCAACGATGGAGTTCACGCGGGTCATGCCAAACCAGCGCACATAGATTCTGGTGAGATAGCCGCTGGCGACACTGCCGAGGTCGGCGGCCAGAAACGGCAGCCAGGCGAACATGACGATCTGCTTAAGATCCATGCCGCGCTCATTGGCAAGATAGAGCGGCACCCAGAAGCTCAGCACCGCCCAGGCGGGTTCAGCCAGAAAGGCCGGAATGGCGATGCCGTAGAATTTCTTCTCTTTACCAATCACTTTCAGCGCGGTGAAAAACGGCAGCTTTTCACCCATCGCCTCGTTGTCCTGGTTAATAAAGGCGCGTTCATCATCGGAAAGACGGGGATGACTCTCCGGCGAGTGATAGCCCCACCACCAGAGTCCCACCCACAGCAGGCCCAGGCCGCCGGTCAGCAGAAATGCGCCCTGCCAGCCAAAGGTAATGTGGGCAACATAGATAATCGGTGGTGCCAGCATCGCACCAACCGAAAAGCCGACGCCCGCCCAGCCCGCCGCGACCGGACGCTCCTTTTTCGGAAACCAGTCACCGATCGCTTTGGCGTTAGCGGGCGTAGCCGCCGCTTCCGACGCGCCCATGACAAAACGCAGCAGCGCCAGATGCAGCCAGCTTCCTGCGCCGGCGTGCAGCAGGCAGGTCACCGACCAGATGAGCGCGCAGATCAGGAAGCCCATCTTCAGTCCGATCACATCGATCAGCCAGCCGCAAATCGGCTGAAACAGAGTATAGGCGAGCTGAAATGCGGCTACGACCCACGAATACTGTTCGGTGGTCATGTTCAGACTGGTTTTCAGTTCCGGTGCCAGAATGCCGAGGGAGTTACGGGTGATGTAGTTGACGGTTACACCCAGCAAAAACATTCCCAGCATCCACCAGCGTAAATTTTTAATCACGCGCATCGTGCGTGATGCACTGATGGGTTTGGTTGTTGATTCGAGGCTCATTGTGCCACTCCTGATTGCCATTGATGACGCACACCGCCTGCTGGCGTACCGCGTGTCCTGTTAGCGACGTTAAAAAAGTGTGAAACGTGGGTACAGCCACTTTTTTGCAACGCTTTTCATGGCAGGCTGAATCCCGACAGAAAATGGCACTGAAACGCTTATCTGACGCGATTCAGCAGGCTATGAAAAATTTTTCATCAGCAGATTTGAAGGCGATCACAGAATGAAACAAAGGCTGAAAATCGGTGAGATTGCGGCGCTGAGCGGCGTCTCGATCAGTACGGTATCGCGGGTGCTGGCGGGGAAAGCAAACACCCGGCCCGCGACGCGGGACAAAGTGCTGGCCGTGGCGCAGCAGCAGGGCGTGCTGGATAACCTGCACAGCGGTCGTCTGCTGCTGAATAACCTGATGGTCTTTGCCCCGCCGCGCGCCTTTGACGTACGCAGCGACATTTTTTACTACAAGGTGATTCAGGGGATCAGCCAGGCGGTAGAGCCACATGAAGTGCGGCTGCGCTACTGTCCGCTGGAGGAGGTAGAGAGTAATGCCGCGCTGTTTATCGATAAGATGCAGCAGACCGAAGCCGCCCTGCTGATCGGCATTGATGATGAGCATATTCATCAGCTGGCGGCGGAGATGAACAAACCCTGCGTGCTGATCAACGCCCGCGATCGCCGGATGCGCCTGCCGTCGGTTTCGCCGCATCATCAGCTGATTGGTGAATTCTCCGCGCGCTATCTGTTTGAGCAGGGACACCGGCAGATCCTGTCGCTGCACTGCCTGCGCCGCTACACCATGGAGCAGCGACTTCAGGGGGTGCGTGACGCCTGGCACGCCATGAATCTGCGCTTTGACAGCCGCCAGCATCTGCTGACCCTGAACAGTTTCAGCAGCAATGAAGCGGCAGAACGACTGGGGGAATATCTGCGCCACTGCCCTGACGCGCTGCGCCCGACCGCGATTCTCGCCAGTGGGGATTACATCGCCGCAGGTGCCGTCACCGCGCTGGAGCAGGCCGGATTGCGGGTGCCGCAGGATATCTCGGTAATGAGCATGGACGGGTTTAACCTGGCCGCTATCCACGACATTCCGCTGACCTCGGTGCAGGTGCCACGTGATGAGCTGGGCGCCGCAGCAGTCAGAATGCTGCAGGAGATGCGGCTGAATCCCGGCACACCCACCGGCAGCCTGCTGCTGAATGGCAGGCTGGTGGTGCGCGAATCGGTACGCCGCATCCGCGATAATCTCAGCCATGCGCCGGTTCAGCAGCATGGCCTTTATGATTAACCCAGCGCTGATTAACCCAGCGTTTTCAGCCGCAGTTCCGACGGCTGAGGCCGTCCGAACAGGAAGCCCTGGAACAGCGTACAGCCCTCATCGCGCAGCTTCGCGAACTGCTCATCGCTCTCCACGCCTTCAGCGGTAATCTGGATATCCAGACTGCGGCTCATGCCGGTAATCGCGCGGATAATCGCCAGCGCCTCGCGGCTGTCGCCCATATCGTTGATAAACGATTTGTCGATTTTGATTTTGTCGAACGGGAAGGATCGCAGATAGCTCAGCGACGAATAGCCGGTGCCGAAATCATCCAGCGCAATCTGTACGCCCAGCGCCTTGAGATTCTGCAGGGTACGGATATTCCCCAGTGAGTCATCCAGCAGTACCGATTCGGTGATCTCGACTTCCAGTCGCGCCGGATCGAGACCCGACTCTTTCAGCGCGCCTTCGACCACCGGCACCAGCGAGCTGTTTTTAAACTGCAGCGGTGAGAGATTGACCGAGACCGACTGCTCCCCTTCCCAGCTCGCCGCTTCACGACAGGCTTCATAGAGCGCAAAGGCTCCCAGCATATGAATCAGGCCGGTCTCTTCCGCAATCGGGATGAAGTCGTTGGGCATGATCAGCCCGCGGATCGGATGATGCCAGCGCATCAGCGCCTCATAGCCAATAATCGTGCGATGATCGCCATTGGTGATGGGCTGATAGTAGAGCCGCAGGTGCCCGCCGCTGATTGCATCACGCAGATCGTTTTCAATCAGGCGGCGGCTGCGCGCCACATCATCCATCTCCAGCGTAAAGTGCTCATAGCGGTTGCGGCCATTACGCTTGGCTTCATACAGCGCCATATCCGCACAGCGCAGCAGCTGCTCCGGCGTATTGGTGATGGTGGTGCTGAGCGCAATGCCTACGCTGAGCCCGACCGACAGATTATGACCTTCAACGTTGACCGGCGGACGAATCGCCTCGATCAGACGCTGCGCCACAATGCTCGCCTCCTCACTATTCGCGACCGAAGGCAGCACGATAGCGAACTCATCGCCACCGATGCGCGCCAGCGTATCCTGATCGCGCAGCGTGTTACGCAGACGTTTAGCCACGCTGCGCAGCAGCTCATCGCCAATCTGATGGCCCAGCGCATCGTTCACATTTTTGAAGTTATCCAGATCAAGGCACAGCGCGGCGGTCTGGCGCTGCGTCTGGCTCGCGGTGCGCAACGCCTCACTCAGACGCTGGCGGAACAGAATGCGGTTCGGCAGGCTGGTCAGGTTGTCGTGGTGCGCCATATGGTGAATACGGGCATCGGCGGCGCGCTGGTCGGTGACATCTTCCACCAGCAGCATCAGGTAGTTGCGGCGTGCATCCTGGCCATTAATTGCGGTGGCACGGGTATGCAGAATGCGTTCACCGCTGGCGGTCATCAGCAACTGCTCACGCTCATGCATGCCCTCACTGCGCAGTGCAACGTCCGCCAGATTGTTAAAATAGTCACTGAGCTCAGGCGACATGCATTCGTGCGGACGCTTGTTGACGATCAGTGCTTTCGACAGGCCAAACAGCTGCTGGGTGCGGTCATTCACCAGCAGGATCTCGCGGGTGATCGCATCTTCAACAATCACGCAGGAGGGAATGTTGGCAATGATGTTGTCCAGGAATTTAGACAAGGCGGTTTTCTGCGTGCTCTGGGCTTCGGCCAGATCCCGGGCGCGCAGGATCTGCTGCTCCTGCTCACGACCTTCCGTGCGGTCGCGGGTGATCTTGGCGAAACCGATCAGCTTACCGTCATCATCATGGATCGCGTCGATGACCACATGCGCCCAGAACGCGCTGCCATCTTTACGGTAGCGCCAGCCTTCATCTTCAAAGCGGCCGGTTTTCAGCGCGATACCAAGGTTGGCTTCCGGCGTGCGGTTCAGTCGCTCCTGAGCGCTGTAAAACAGCGAGAAGTGCTGACCCACCACTTCCTCCGCTTTATACCCTTTGGCGCGCTGGGCACCGGCGTTCCAGTTCACCACCACGCCGTCGACATCGAGCATGTAGATGGCATAATCGGTGACGCCCTCTACCAGCAGGCGAAAACGCTGCTCCTGTTCCCGTTGCTCGCTGCGGACGCGCTGCTGTTCGGTGCAGTCACGGGTGATTTTGGCGTAGCCCAGCAATTTACCCTGATCGTCTCGGATCGTGTCGATCACCACATGGGCCCAGAACGCGCTGCCATCTTTGCGGTAGCGCCAGCCCTCATCTTCAAAACGGCCGGTGCGATACGCAGTTTGCAGGTTCTGGCTGGGGATATGATTGAGTCGATCCTGCGCGCTGTAGAAACGGGAAAAATGCTGGCCGACAATCTCTTCCGCCACATAGCCTTTGGCCCGCTGTGCGCCGGCGTTCCAGTTCACTACGTTTCCGTCCTGATCGAGCATGTAGATGGCGTAATCGGTGACGCCCTCCACCAGCAGGCGGAAGCGCATCTCCTGCTCCCGCTCTTTGCGCTGCTGCTCCTGCTGCCGGGTGCAGTCACGGCAGACAGCAGCAAAACCAGTCAGCTGAGCGGTCTCGTCGCGGATCGGATAGATAACCACGTGTGCCCAGAAGCTGCTGCCATCTTTGCGACAGCGCCAGCCTTCGTTTTCGTAACGTCCGGTGGTGACGGCGATATCGAGTTCGCGCTGCGGCTGACCGCGACGGCGATCCTCTTCGTTGTAAAACAGGGCGGCGTGCTGTCCAATAATTTCGTCTGGCCTGTAACCAAGGACGTGCAGACCCCCGCCGTTCCAGCTGGCGACAGTTCCGTCCGGTTTAAGCATGGTGATCGCGTAGTCGATCACGCTTTGTACCAGCATGCGATACATGACATCAGAGTTATTATCCATTGTTATTTGCCTGCTGCTCGGTAGCCCGGTAAAGGCTTAGGAATGTTCTTAATCGCGAGCCGAGACTAAAGCGGAAAAGGTCTGCGAAGACAAGCGCATTAAGAAGAATAACTAATCTTAACAGGGGAGTTATCGGCAGCGGCGAGCAAATGTTCAATGATGTGATGATCGGGATAAGCGCCTGAGGTCAGGCGTTAAGGCAGGTTTTACAGCCAGCCAGCTCAGAGCGCGAGGCTGGCTCGCGCTTAATCATTTCGCGGCAGAAACGGCGTTTACAGGTCCATCTGTTGCTGTAAATGCATCGCGGCAATCGGCTGCCAGATCTCGGTTAACGCGCCCTCTTTACCGGTGAACGGATCCTGTGTCGGCAACGGTACTTTCTTCACCTGCTCCTGCGCCATTTTCAGCTTCGCGGGTTCGTCGCGCAGCGTCTCAGGCGACATGCCGTGCGGGTAGGCGCCAATCACCATAAAATCTTCGCTGGCGCTGACCTGGCGATGACCGACACCTGCCGGGATCAGCACCGCATCGCCTGCGCGCAGGGTGACCATCCGGCCACTGTCGCCGCCAAACAGCACTTCCGCCCAGCCTTCCGCAACCCCGAGCAGTTCATGGGTGTTGGGATGGAAGTGGGTATAGGGGAAAATCGGATAGCGCCAGGCGGGTGGCCAGCCGTTTTCGTCGAAAGTTTTCTCAAACCACGCTGCGATCTCCTCCTCTTCCGGCACCACGCGCGGCCAGATAATCAGAGGTAACGGGTTATTAGGTACGCCGCCAGACGGGATGGCGAGCATCAGATGCTGAGGATTATCAGAGGCCCCGGCCGAAAAAGTACCCGCGGCAAAGGACATCATTAATAACAGACTGGAGGATGAGGCACGCATACAGGTTCTCCGGTTTTTTTCTAAGTGTGGCAAACCCGCAGCACAATGCAATGTGCGCCGGACGACACAATTGAGATAATTAACTGATATTGCTGACTAAAGCCAAATGTGTCGTTAACAATAGGGCCAGATAGTGCCTGTACGCCTGCGGATAGCGGTTCTTACTGCGGCAAAGTGTTGCAAAATGTCAGGCGGCCCGGCACGCAGATACGGCAGCCCGATGTCCGGACACTCTTTTGATAAACTGTTATACAAAAATCGCACAGATCTGTTTCTGATATGCTTGACTGTTATCTGTTGTAATAGCTAACAGATGACAGTGAGGTAACAAATGGACGCTATTAAACAAATCCTGATTGACGAGATCGCCACGCTTAACCGCGAAGAACGTCGCGACAATTTGCCGCGCTTTAGCCTCTCGTTCCTGAAGAACCATCCCGGCCTCTGGGCTGTTATGTATCTCTGCTACGGCCTGTGCGTGGCGCTGATCTTCACCACCGAGATGCTCGGCTGGCCCGCCTTCTGGTTTGCCACTGCTTTTGTGCTGGTGATGAGCGTGCTGATGCTGCTTGATATCAACCCGAAATATCGCTTTGAAGATATCGATGCGCTCGATCTGCGTGTCTGCTACAACGGTGAGTGGTATTACGTTCAGCCGGTGCGCGAACAGGCTATCTCACGCATTCTGTCGCTGCCTGAAACGCCGGAGCGGGTGAAAAGTGGTATCCAGCGTCTGCTGACGCAAAAAGGGGAAGTGGACTTTTATGATGTCTACTACCTGACCTGGGGCCACCAGGAAGCGGCGCGCGTTTAATCCGCCTGCGGTTGCGCCATTAACTGACCCAGCGTCGCTATTGCCGCCTCGGCCCGACTATCCCACGGCCAGGCGGTATTCAGTCTGAAGCAGTGACTGAACTGCTCTCCTGCCGAAAACAACTGTCCCGGTGCAATACTGATCCCCTGCGCCAGCGCCTGCTGGTAGAGCCGGGTAGTATTGATGCTGTCCGGCAACGTCACCCAGAGAAAATAGCCGCCGCGCGCTTCGCTGACCGTCGCCTGCGGCGGCAGCACCTTCAGCAGCGCCTGACGCACCATCTGCTGTCGCTTCGCCAGTATCTGTCGCAGCCGCTTCAGATGGGTGTCGTAACGCCGCGTGGCAAGAAAGTCGGCCAGCGCCAGTTGCATCGGTGCGCTGGTCGAGAGCGTGCTCATCAGTTGCAGGCGCTGAATGCGCTGCGCATGCTGTCCCGCTGCCACCCAGCCGACGCGGAAACCCGCCACCAGCGACTTGGAAAACGAGCCACAGTGCAGCACGTTTCCCTGCCGATCCCAGGCCTTCGCAGGCAGCGGCGCAGCCTCACCCGCCCAGAGTTCGGCATAGACATCATCTTCAATCATCGGCACCTGATAACGCGCCAGCAGCGCCACCAGTTGCTGTTTGCGCTCCGGCGTTAACGTCACGCTGAGCGGATTCTGCAGCGTCGTCATCAGCCAGCAGGCTTTTACCGGCCAGCGTTGCAGCGCCTCCTCCAGCTGGACGAGATCGATGCCCTGCTTTGCATCGACCGGAATCGCCAGCGCCTTGAGCTTGAGCCGCTCAATCGCCTGCAGCGCGCCATAAAAACTCGGTTGCTCAATCACCACATAGTCGCCCGGCTCGGTCAGGGATTGCAGGCTGAGGTTCAGCGCCTCCAGCGCCCCGCTGGTGATGACAATTTCATCCGGCGACAGGGTGATGCCCTGACGTGCATAGCGCTGCGCCAGCAGCTGTCGCAGCGTAGCGTTGCCGGGTGGCAGATTGTGCAGCGCATCGGTTGGGGTCAGATGATGTGAGACGTTCGCCAGCGAGCGCATCAGCTGACGCTGCGGAAAGAGTGCCGGATCGGGGAACGCAGAGCCAAACGGCACGATGGCGGGATCGCGCGTGGCCTGCAGTACATCAAACACAAAGTCGTTGATATCGACCTGCTCGCTGATCGCCACACTCAGCGGTGCGGGCGCTAAGGCGCGCGGTGCCACGTAGTAACCTGACTGTGGACGCGAGACGATCCAGCCCTGACTCTCCAGCAGTTCATAAGCATGCAGCACCGTCATCAGGCTGACACCCTGCTGCGCGACCTGCTGACGCAGCGACGGTAAACGGGTGCCCGGCAGCCAGATGCCGGCCTCTATCTGCTGCTGAATCTCATCCATCAAGCGCTGGTATTTCGCCACGGGTCGCCTCTCCTTGTTTACCGCGAGTCGTCTGACCGCGAGACTTTACCACGCACGGCGGCCAATGACAGGCGGCGCGCATCGCTTATCGTCTCCGGCTACGCTGATTCGGCGCTGCTCAGGCGCGTCAGATCACCGCCACATGCGGCATCAGGGGCTGATCGGCCTCAGTAATCGGGCTCAGGTTTGCCATTGCCGCTTCCGTTTCAGGCACCACAAAATTAGCCAGATCCGGCACCCGCTCAGGGGGAACCGGCTTGCCCAGCAGATAGCCCTGCAGCGTATTGCAGCCCAGGCTGGTCAGAAAGGCCTGCTGCTCAGCGGTTTCAACGCCTTCAGCCACCACTTTCAGCTGCAGCGACTGCGCCAGCGCCACAATCGCCGACACGATGGTGGCATCTTCTTTCTGATGCTGCAGCTCATTCACAAAGGCCCGGTCGATCTTAAGCTCGCTGGCTGGCAGACGTTTCAGATAGAGCAGGCTGGAGTAGCCGGTGCCAAAGTCATCAATTGAAGCTTTCACGCCGAGCTGGGTCAGCTCGGTGAGAATACGCACGCTCTCATCCGGATCGCGCATCGCGGTGGTCTCGGTCACTTCCAGCGTCAGCAGTTCGGCCGGAATCTGATGTTTTGCCAGCGCATCCACCACCGTCTCTACCAGATTCGATTGTTCAAACTGCAGCGCCGACAGGTTCACCGCCACCGACCAGTCAGGATGGCCCTGCAGATGCCACTGGCGCAGCTGACGACAGGCTTCATGGATCACCCAGTTGCCGATGTTGACAATCATGCCGGTCTTTTCCGCCATCGGCAGGAATTTATCGGGCGACAGCAGGCCGCGCTTCGGATGTTCCCAGCGCAGTAACGCCTCAAAACCGAGGATCGGGCCGCGCGGCGCACAATATTTTGGCTGATAGAACAGGCGCAGTTCGTCGTTCTCCAGCGCATGCCAGAGATCGTTATTCAGCTGAAGCTGGCTCTGCGCCTGAATGTTCATTGAGGGCTGGAAGAAGGTGTAGCCGTTGCGGCCATTATTTTTGGTGTGGTACATCGCCGCATCGGCGTTGAACATCAGTTCCCGCTCATCCACGCCATCTCCGGGATAGACGGCGATACCCAGACTCAGTGAGACCACCAGTTCGTAGCGTGAGATATTAAACGGACGCCCTGTTGCTTTAACCAGCTTATCGGCGATGGCCGCGGCATCGTTGGGATCGTCGATCTCAACCAGCAGCACAAACTCATCCCCGCCGAGCCGTGCCAGCGTGTAGTAGCCGGTCATCTGCTGACTCATCCGCTCGGTCACACCGACCAGCAGACTGTCGCCAATATGATGTCCGAAGGCGTCGTTAACCGCCTTAAACCCATCGAGATCCATAAACATCAGGGCAAACTGCGTCTGCTCTCGGTTCGCTTTGTTGATCGCCTGCTCCAGTCGATCTTCCAGCAGGATACGGTTCGGCAGCCGGGTCAGGTTATCGTGCAGCGCCAGCTGAGCCAGCTCGCGATTCGCTTCAGCCAGTGAACTGGCTAGGATCGAGGTACGCGCCTGCATCCGCGCATCCAGCATCGAGACCAGCAGGGTAATGCCCAGAATCGAAATGGTGACCACCGTGACCAGAATCGCCAGCCAGTTGCTGTTAACGCCCTGCCCAACCGGATGACTGTGGGTGGGAAACTCTGCCGCCATCATGCCGGTATAGTGCATACCTGCAATCGCACAGCCCATCACCACCGAAGCGCCAATGCGCAGCAGTGTGACCCGGCCGGTCTGACCCTCACGCAGGTTAAACGCCAGCCAAAGCGCCGCGCCCGAAGCGACCAGAGCAATCGCCACCGACAGCGCTACCCAGCCCCATTGCCAGACGATACCGGGCGAGAACATCAGCGCCGCCATGCCGGTGTAGTGCATCGCCGCGACACCACTGCCGAGGATCAGCGCGCCGCCCGCCAGGCGCGGCAAAGGCAGATCGCCACTGCTGCAGACCAGCCACAGCGCAAATATCGACGCACAGACGGCGATGGCGGCGGAGAATGCGGTAAGTCCGGCGTTGTAGCTCATGACCATCTCCATGCTCATCGACAACATGCCGATAAAGTGCATCGCCCAGATGCCGATGCCCATGGAGAAACCGCCGCCGAACAGCCAGACCAGCGCCACTTTGCCGGTAGAATGTACCACCCGCCCCGCCATATCTAAGGCGGTAAACGAAGCCAGCATCGCGACAAGAACTGAGACGATGACGATAAAAGAGTCGTATGAGGTCGCTAACATAGTGCATTCCCGCGAAAGCCGTGCTGGTGGTTGGGCAGAGGTTTTTTTAAATTTGTATTCGTTATCGGCATAGACCGGCGGTTAATGAGCCGCACACCCTGCATTCTTTCCACTCATTCTGAGTGATGAAATCTATCGTCAGCCTCAGCCAGACACCGACACCACTGGCTGTCGCAGTGCAGGAAAACTGAACGCGTCAACCCGATCCGCAGGCGTTGGCTTGCCCAGCAGATACCCCTGCAATGCATCAAAGCCTAAGCTGGTGAGCAGATGCTGCTGCTCTTCCGTCTCAACGCCTTCCGCCACCATGCGCAGGTTGAGACTCTGTGCCAGCGTCAGCATGGCGCTGACGACAGTCGCATCTTCACTGCCTGGTCGCAGACAGTTGATAAAGCTGCGATCGATTTTGAGTTCACTGGCATCCAGATGTTTAAGATGCAACAGGTTGGCATAGCCGATGCCGAAGTTATCAATGGCGACGCTGACGCCCGCCTGCTGCAACTCACGGATCCGCTGCTGGCTGAAAGCGGGGTCACGCATGGCAATCGTTTCGGTGATCTCCAGCATCAGCGCGCTCCCTGACAGCTGGTAACGCGCCAGCGTCCCGGTCAGCGTGCTGAGGAGATCACGCTGGTGAAACTGCAATGCCGAGAGATTAACCGAGACCGTCCAGTCGCTGTGTCCCTGGCTGTGCCAAATCCTTAACTGACGGCACGCCTCTTCAATCACCCAGTTGCCCAGCGCCACAATCTGACCGGTTTTTTCGGCGCGCGGCAAAAACAGCTCAGGCGTCAGCAGACCGCGCTGCGGATGCTGCCAGCGCAGCAGCGCTTCAAATCCCATTAATCGTGTGCCGCCGGAACGGAATTTGGGCTGATAGAACAGCCGCATCTGCTGGCGATCGATCGCTTCCCACAGATCGTTGGCCAGCTCCAGCTGATGCTGCGTTGCCGCGCTCATGGCGGGCTCAAACAGGCACCAGCCGTTTCGTCCACTGTGTTTGGTGTGGTACATCGCCGCGTCGGCATTAAACAGCAGCTCCTGCCGGTTGCGGCCATGCAGTGGAAAGATCGCAATACCGGCACTGAGTGAAACGTGCAGTACATAGCGGTCAAGTTCAAATGGCGTACTGATCACTTTGACCAGTTTTTGCGCCAGCTGCCGGGCCGGATTGATATCACACTCTGCCATCAGCACAAACTCATCCCCGCCCAGCCGCACCAGCAGCATCGTGTTACTGAGCTGACTGCGCAGCCGTTCCGCCACCGCCACCAGTAACCGGTCGCCGACGTGATGTCCCCAGGTGTCATTGACCGCCTTGAAGCCGTCCAGATCCATATAGATCACGGCAAAGCGATCTTCGTTCAGCGTCGCCTGTTTGATGGCGAGATCAAGCTGCTGCTCCAGCATCACCCGGTTGGGCAGCGCCGTCAGGTTGTCATGCATCGCTAGCTGACGCAGTTCCTGGTTAGCGCGATTGAGCCGGGTTGCCAGCCGCGCGGCGCGCACCTGAGCGTCCAGCATCGAACTCAGCAGGGTGATCCCCAGAATACTCAGCGTAATCAGCGAGACCCATACCGCCAGTCCCGGATTACTGACGCCGTGCGGCTGCATGGTGCTGTCGTGGCTGAACACCGCCGCCGCCATACCCACATAGTGCATGCCTGCAATCGCGATCCCCATCACTATTGAGGACAGTCCACGCATCAGCAGCAGATGATGGTCACCCTGCCGCAGATGAAACGCCAGCCACAGCGCCACGCCTGAGGCCACAAACGCAATCAGCACCGAGAGCGCCACCAGCAGCATATTCCACTCAGGTTGCGGATCAATCAGCAGGGCCGACATACCGAGATAGTGCATCACCACCACGCCCGCGCCCAGGATCAGCGTGCCGCGCAGCAGCCGCTGACGGGTGAGATGTACGCCGCCCACCGTCTGGCCGAAGGCGAATATTGACGCCAGGATCGCCACCAGCAGCGAGAGGATCGTCAGCCGCGTGTCATAGCGCATCGTCATCGGCATCATCATCGCCAGCATCCCGATAAAATGCATGGCCCAGATGCCAATCCCCATTGCCGTACCGCCCACCAGCAGCCAGAACCGCGCGCTCCAGCCATGGGAGACCGCCACCCGTCCGGCAGTGTCCAGCGCTGTAAAAGAGGCAATAAACGCCACGAGCAGCGAAACGCAGATCAGAACGCTATCCCAGGTGACAAACAACATGTGCAACTCCTCACCACCCGCAGAAAAGCAGGTGCTGTATAAAGTCAGAAAAGTAATCTTAAAAACACCCAATGGGTGAAAGTTAATAAACTTCAGTATTTACTGGACCTGAAAACCGGGCAAAACAGGCCCATAAACGCAGGGCCATTTGTGACCTGCATCTTATTAACCGCCTGCTGTCTCTGGCGGTAAATCGTTATTATGTCTGATTGGTACAGGAACATATCACCGAAGCAGAAAGCATACCAGAGGCCGAAAAAACAAGGGATTTTCTTTTGCCGTCTCGCTTTTATGCCTTGCTGTAACTGGGTTATCGGCCAGAGAGACTATTTGATTAACGAAAAATAAACAGCCGCACTTCGCGTAACGCTTTAACTGATCTATAGTAAGTAAAACTGATATAAATCATCATTCTTAAGTCTGAGATTTTTCTTAAGACTACGGCGCTGCCGGACTTGATATTTTTATTTCCTTACTTTGGGTTGAATCGTTAATAAACACCGGGTGAAAAAGCACTGACTCTCGATAATCCGTAAGGAAATATTATGAAACTCAAGCTTTTTCTGTTTGCCGCTGCAGGATTAACTGTTGCTGTTCCATCATTAACCCAGGCGGCTACGACCTCGGGAACCATCAATGCCACGTTAACGCTGACCACCGGTTGTCTGGTAAACGGACAGTCAGCCACGGCGGGCGTTAACTTCGGTACCCTGAACTTTGGTAGCAGCGCCGCCACCTTTGATACCCTGAACGCCACCCTGGTCGGTGCAGCCGGTAACGGTATTTTTGTGCGCTGCACCACCGGTCAGGATTACAACGTGGTGGTGACCAGCAGCAACGCTGCGCCTGCCACTATCTATGGCACCGCCTCTACGTCGCCGCGTTATCTGATTCTGGGATCGAATAATGCGCAGGGTATCGCCTATACCCTCTACAGTGACGCCTCCTTCACCACGGCGATCGCCAACAATACGCCGATTGCCTCCAGCGGTACGACCGATCCGACGCGGGGAACCAACTACGCCATTTATGGCCGGGTGGTCGGCGGCGGCTTTAACCCCCTGATCCCTGCCGGAACCTACACCGATACGATCAACGTTGCCGTGAACTATTAACTGCTCTCGCAGGTAAAGAAAGGTGGTTCTCTGGCGAGCCTGCCTGACGATCGCACGCGGTCTGCCTCTGCTGATAGGGAGCGTTAACGCCTGGAGTCTGCCTACCAGCACTTTCCAGGTTACGGCGTCGATTGTGGCAGGCTGCGTGATATCCGGTACCAGTACCGGCGTTTTCGGCACGCTTGATTTCGGCACGCAGTCTGGTGTGGCGACCAGCACCGTCAACGCCAGCTTCGTGCAGAGCACCTCCATTAACCTTGCCTGTACGCCAGGCACCACGCTGAGCATGAGCATTAATCAGGGCAGTAACTTCACGACGACCCGTAATCTGAAGCTGCCCAATTTCACTAATACCGTTCCCTATACGCTTTTTAGCAACGCCAGCCGCACCACGGTCATCCCGGTAAACCAGGCGGTGTCGCTGAGCTATAGCAATGCCAATAACATTACGCTGCCGATCTATGGCCAGCTACAACTGCCCGGCACTGCGCGAGCCGGCGTTTATACCGACACGCTGACCGTCACCCTGAGCTGGTGAGGCGATAGAAAACAAGGATATGATCATGAAGCCACTGCGCGCCCTGCTGCTGCTGAGTCCCACCCTGCTCTCTCCGGCCTTCGCCGCTAACTCGGTGATGATCTGGCCTATCGACCCCGCCATTAACCCTGAAGAGAAAGCCAGCGAACTCTGGCTGGAGAATCGCGGTAACAGCACGACCATGATGCAGATCCGGGTTTTCAGCTGGCAGCAGATTAACAGTCAGGAGCAGTATCAGACCCAGCAGCAGGTGGTCGCCAGCCCGCCGATGGTGCGAATGGAGCCGGGCCAGAAACAGCTGGTCAGACTGATTAAACAGACGCCCCCTGCGGCCGGTAAAGAGCTGGCTTATCGGGTGGTGCTGGATGAGATTCCGACGCCGACCAGCCCTGGCGAAAATCAGGCCGGGCTGACCTTTCAGATGCGCTATTCGGTACCGCTGTTTGTGTATGGTACCGGGCTCTCCACCGACAGCGCCCGCCCTGCTCTGCGCTGGCAACAGATCAGCGAGGGCGGCAAGCGCTGGCTTCAGCTGACCAACAGCGGTAACGGCCACGCCCGGCTCAGCAATGTGGCGATTGGCGGTCGCAAACTGGGCGAAGGCTTATACGGTTATGTGCTGGCGGACAGCACGCATCGCTGGCCGCTCACCTCGCCGGTGGGGGGCGAACTTACCGCTGACGTGAACAAAAGCCAGTGGCGCAGCGCTGCTCAGAAGTAAGCGCTGAATGAGACCCTTTTCCCTGCATCCCTGCGCGCTGGCGGTGGCCAGCGTGATTTACGCGCTTACGCCGGATCCTGTGCTGGCGGAGACTTACTCATCCCTGCCCCCGCCGCCCAGCCTGCAGAGCAGCGGTAGCGGTCAGCAATATATGCTGGAGCTGGTGATTAACCAGCAGGCGAACGGTAATATTGTGGCGGTGGAGCAGCGCGACGGTCATTTCTGGCTGCGCAGCGGCGATCTGCAGCGTGCCGGTCTGCCACCGGATAAGCTGGGCCAGCAGCCAGAGGTTGATGTCAGCAGCCTGCCATCCATCAGCGTGGAGTATGACGCTGCGCGGCAGCGCCTGCTGCTGACCGTGCCGCCTGAATGGCTGCCCGGTCAGGTTATTGGTGAGGCGAAGAACGGACCGCGTTATCCAGGCCGCACCAGCAGCGGTGCGCTGATTAACTACGATCTTTATGCCAGCCGCACCGATAACAGCGGCACCCGCCTTGCCGCCGGACATGAACTGCGGATGTTTGGTGATACCGGACACGTCTCCACTAACGGTGTCTGGCAGCAACAGCTGGAAGGCAGTAAGACTTATCAGAACGATGGCTACATCCGCTACGACAGCTGGTGGAGTAATGAAGATGAAAATACAGCGGTAAGCTGGCGGGTTGGCGATCTGGTCACCGACTCGCTGGCGTGGAGCAGCAGCGTGCGGCTTGGCGGCATCCGCGTCGGCCGCGACTTCAGCGTTCGTCCCGATCTGGTGACCTATCCGCTGCCCGCTTTTTCCGGCCAGGCAGCCGTTCCCTCCACCGTCGATCTCTTTATCAACGGCTATCGTTCCAGCCAGGAAAATGTGCAGCCTGGCCCCTGGTCGATGACCAATGTGCCATTTGTTAACGGCGCGGGTGACGCGGTGATCACCACTACCGATGCGGTGGGCCGACGCGTCACTACCACCATGCCGTTTTACGTCTCCAGTAATCTGCTGAAATCGGGCCTGTCGGATTATGCCTTCTCCGCTGGCGCGATCCGCGAGAACTACGGCATAAAAAACTTCGATTATGGGCAGGCCGCCGCCAGCGGTTCTTACAGATACGGCATGACCGACTGGCTGACGCTGGAGAGTCACGCTGAAGGCAGCGAAAGCCTGGCGATGGGCGGCCTGGGCGGTCAGTTACGCGTCGGCAGCTGGGGCGTGGTCAACGGCGCGGTAGCGCAGAGTCAGCTTGAGGGCGAGAGCGGCAGGCAATACAGCTGGGGCTATCAGTACAACAACAGCTGGTTCAACATCGGCACGCAGCAGACCCAGCGCAGCAGCGACTTCGGCAATCTGGCGCTGGTCGGCAGCCGTGCCGGGAGCCAGGCAGATAGCCGTTACGCACTGTCGCGCCGCAGTGCGCAGTACAGCGCCAGCGTCTCGCTGAACCAGTTTGGCAGCGTCGGTGCCGCTTTCATCGATATCACCGACGGCCAGGGCGACCGCACCCGGCTGTGGAACCTCTCATGGAGTAAAAACCTGTGGGGTAACAGCAGCCTCTATGTTTCTGCCAGCCGCGATCAGCAGGAGAAGAGCTGGACCGGTGCCATCTCGCTGGTGATCCCGTTTGGTGAACAGGGCAGCGCGGCCATCAGCACCGAACGCGATCAGCGCGGTCGCGACAGCCAGCGTATCTACGCCTCCAGCGCCATGCCCAGCGACGGCGGGTTCGCCTGGGATGCCTCCTGGGCGAATCAGAGCGGTGACAGCGGCGATTATCGTCAGGGCAGTCTGCGCTATCGCAATAACCAGATTGATACCTCCGGCGGTTTTTATGGCGATGATGACAACCTCACGCAATGGGCCGATCTCTCCGGTGCGCTGGTGTTAATGGATAACAGCGTCTTTGCCGCTAACGCCATCAACGACGCCTTTGTGCTGGTGAAAACAAGCTATCCCGACGTGAACGTGCGTTACGAAAATCAGTCGATGGGTCGCACCAATCAACAGGGTTATCTGCTGGTGCCCGCTATCAGCAGCTACTACCCGGCCAAATATGATATCGACACTCTCGACCTGCCCGCCGATATGACCACGCCGCGGGTTGAGCAGCGCTTCGCGGTGAAACGCCAGAGCGGCTACCTGCTCAACTTCCCGGTGGAGAAACTGCGCGCCGCCAGCGTGATCCTGGTTGATGCGCAGGGCCAGCCGCTGCCGGTCTCAAGCCTGGTGCAGCGGCCTGGCCATCCCACCGGATATGTCGGCTGGGATGGCATCGTCTGGATGGAAGATCTTACCGCCAGCAATCCGATCGAGGTAGTGACGCCCGATGGTCGCCGCTGCGAAACCGAACTGCATATCGCCAGCGGTCAGCCGCAGGCGCTGAAAACCTATGGCCCTCTGACCTGCGCGCTGCCGGCTCCTGTTGCAGGCAGCGCCGCCGCGCCTGCTGAACCTTTTACGTCCGGAAATCCACTATGATGAGATCGCTGTTACTGGCTGGCCTGCTGCTGCTACTGCCTTCACTGAGCTACGCCGCCTGTACCCTGCCCGCCTCCACGGCAAGCTTTGGCTCGGTCACCACCTTTGTGGCGAATACTACCGTCAGCTCGGTCACCACCAACGCCAACGTCAACTGTGGCTCCGGCTCGTCGCTGTCGCTGCTGGGCAATAACCAGATAACCTTTCAGCTGACCGGCGCAACCACTGTCAGCGGCACGCGCGGCATCCTCAAGCGTAGCGGTGACACCGGCAGCGATAATGTGCCGGTGCAACTTTGCACCGACAGTGCCTGCGCCAACGAACTGACCATCGGTGGCACGCCATTTGTCTATGGATCGCAGACTCTGATTAACCTGGCGGGTTTGCTGGGGAGCCTCAACTTTGCCATTCCGGTCTATCTGCGCACCGTTCCCGGTCAGGTGGTCGCCGCCGGAACCTATCAGGTGACCCTGAACATGGCGGTGACCTATCGCATCTGCACCAGCGTCGGCGTGGGCAATCTCTGCTTAAGTGAGCAGACCGGCAGCGGCGTAATCCCGATTAACATCACCGCTATCCTGACCAATGACTGCACGACGATTACCTCACCCAATATCAGCTTTGGTAGCGCGCCGCTGGTGGGCAGCTTTTCCACCGTCTCGCAGACCATCAACGTATTGTGCAGTAAAGGCAGCACCTATACCGTCGGACTGAGCAATGGCAGCTATGCGGTGAGCAGCGTCAGGAATATGGCGAGCGGGACGAATCGGCTGAGCTATGAGATTTATAAGAGTACCACCAGCAATCGCTGGGGTCCGGCAGGTACGGAACGCTGGAGCAGTACCACCTCGACGGCGGTATCCACGGATGGACTGACGCGCGGCTTTAACTACACCGCGCGCATCCTGACCACGCAAAATACGCCGCCTGCCGGTAACTACAGCGACAGCGTGGTGGTCGATTTGTCTTTTTAGAGAGAAGCGCTGGCCGGGGTAGCGCTGTGGCGCAACTGATACTGTTTCACCATCCGGCCAATCAACAGCGTACCGATCAGCCCGCAGACGGCAGCAAAGGTCAGCCAGACGCCCGGCATCGCCTTATCACCGGTGGCGTGGATCAGATAGCTGGAGATGGCAGGCGTGAAGCCGCCAAACAGCGCCGTCGCCAGACTGTAGGCCATAGAGAAACCGGCGGCGCGCACCTCAGCCGGCATAATCTCGGCCAGATACACCACCATCGCCCCGTTGTAGCTGGCATAGAGGAACGACAGCCACAGTTCCGCTTCCAGCAGATGAGCGAAGCTGGCCGATCCCACCAGCCAGTGCAGCACCGGCCAGGTCGTCATAATCATCAGCAGGGTAAAGATGATCAGCAGCGGACGGCGACCAACGCGGTCCGACAGCGCGCCCATCAGCGGCAGCCAGAAGAGGTTTGAGACACCCACGCAGAGGGTGACCAGAAACGCCTGCTTATCGCTCATCATCAGCACGGTTTTACCAAAGGTCGGGGTAAAGGCAGTGATCATGTAGAACATCACCGTAGTGGTGACCACCATCAGCATGCCCGCCAGCACCAGCGCCCAGTTGCTGGCAACTGACCGCATAATTTCCGTCATGCTCGGATGATGTTTACGTTTGCTGAACGCTTCGGTCTCTTCCAGCATCCGGCGAATGTAGAACAGGAACGGCACAATCAGGCAGCCGACCACAAACGGGATACGCCAGCCCCACTCCGTCACCGCCTCTTTCGCCAGCAGATGATTGAGCATCAGGCCCAGCAGGGCGGCAAAAATCACCGCAATCTGCTGACTGCCTGATTGCCAGCTGACGAAAAATCCTTTGCGACCTTTCGGCGCGACTTCCGCCAGATAGACCGATACGCCACCCAGCTCAACCCCTGCCGAGAAGCCCTGCAACAGGCGTCCCAGCAGAATCAGAATCGGTGCCGCCGCGCCCAGCGTGGCGTAGCCTGGCACCAGCGCAATGGTCAGGGTACCTATCGCCATTAAGCCCAGCGTCAGTAATAAGCCTTTACGACGACCATGATGGTCGATGTAGGCACCCAGAATGATCGCCCCTAGCGGGCGCATCAGGAAGCCGGCACCAAAGGTCATCAGGGTGAGCATCAGGGAAGCAAACGGGTCATCACCGGGAAAGAAGGTTTTGGCGATGGCGGTGGCGTAATAGCCAAACACCATAAAATCGTACATCTCCAGAAAGTTACCACTGGTGACGTTGAAGATGGTTCGGGCAGCACTTTTCGGCGGCTTTTGTAAAGACGGGGTGTGACTCATAACGGCTTCCTGTTGTTTTTTAGCCGTTTTAGCCTGCCTGAGGCGAGATTAATGTGATCTGGCTCACCATTGCACTTTACAATTCTGTGTACATAAGTAACAACCAATTAACAATTTAGATCAGCCAGCATAAGTGATCCGCCAGGTGGCTGATCTGCCTGATTTTATCTGGCTGAAGAGTCGCCATAAAAAAAGGCGACCTTAACAGTCGCCTTTTCATGTTGCCGGATAACCCGCTATTTCTTCACGGTTTCCATGCCCATCAGACCGATTTTCAGGTAGCCCGCCGTACGCAGCTTATCCATCACGCTCATCAGCGTTTCATAATCTACCGACTTGTCTGCCTGGAAGAAAATGGTGGTCTCTTTGTTGCCCTGCGTCTGGCTGGTCAGCACATTCACCAGCGAGTCCGGGGTGACCTGATCGTTACCCACGTAAAGCTGCTTATCCGCTTTAATCGACAGATAGACCGGCTTTTCCGGACGCGGTTGCGGCGCGCTGGTGGAAGCAGGCAGATTAACGCGCACATCGACCGTGGCCAGTGGCGCGGCCACCATAAAGATGATCAGCAGCACCAGCATGACGTCGATAAACGGCGTCACGTTGATCTCATGCATTTCACCATCGGTTTCCAGATCGTCGTTTAATCGCATGGCCATAACAACTTACCCTAAGCGCAATTTCTGGGCGGTCGCAGGACGCGGAACCTCTGTGGCGACGGTGCCCAGATCGATATCACGACTCTGCAGCAGCATCACCTGCGCGGCGACATCACCCAGCGAGGCTTTGTAGTTGGCAATCATGCGGGCAAAAACGTTATAGATGACGACGGCCGGGATCGCAGCAACCAGACCAATCGCGGTCGCCAGCAGCGCTTCGGCAATACCCGGTGCCACCACCGCAAGGTTGGTGGTCTGGGTTTTCGCGATGCCGATAAAGCTGTTCATGATGCCCCAGACGGTGCCGAACAGGCCGATAAACGGAGCGACAGATCCGATGGTCGCCAGGAAACCGTTGCCACGACCCGCATGGCGGCTGAAGGCCGCTACGCGGCGCTCAAGGCGGAAACTGGTGCGATCTTTAATGCCGTTGGTATCTTCTACACCAGCCGACAATTCAAGTTCATTCTGCGCATCGTTCAACAGCACCACAGAGTGGCTGTGCCCGGTAAAGGCTTTGGCAATGCGGGCGGCGTCATTCAGATTGCGGGCTTCGCCCAGTGCCAGTTGCTCACGCTTCAGGCGACGCTTAGCCGCGCTGAGTTCGGCATATTTGCCGAAGAAGATCGCCCAGGTCACCACTGAGGCCAATAACAGGCCAATCATGACCACCTTTACCACGATATCGGCATGTTGATACATGCCCCAAACGGAGAGGTCCGTTTGCATCAAATCACTGGCTACCACGCTGCTTCTCCAACTTCTGATTCAGGGATGCGAAACAAGCGCAAATAATAGCAAAATGGCGGCGAATTGATAGTCGTTCTCATTAGTATTTACAAAGCAGGTCCGCGCTATTGACCTGTTGTTGAGCAGGTTAAGGCACGGTTTGTGAGGATGTTTCGAAAATGTGAAGCTGTATGAAAATTTATTAAAACAACGTTTCAAAATGTGACGGAATTCATTCAATCAGCATTGCTGCATTTTACTCAGACACGTTTTCACTATGCTGGCTCCTCACGGCCCTCTGCGGTTAGCCCTGACCGCAGGCCGTCTTACCTCTGCGGGAGACAATATAATGAGAATGATGAAAACATGCGTGGCCAGTGCCCTGGCGGCGATGATAGCGAGCGCCACCGCCACGGCACAGGTGATTAAAGTGGCTGAAGTGCAGCCTGCCGGTTATCCCACCGTGGTCGCTCTGCAACACATGGGCGACAAACTGAAACAGGCCACCGAGGGACGGCTGGAGATGAAGCTCTACGCCGGTGGCGTACTGGGTGATGAAGATCAGACGCTGCAACAGGTGCAGCTGGGGGCAATCGATATGATCCGCGTCTCGCTGGCCCCGGTCACCTCGATTGCCCCGGAAACCAGCGTGCTGACCCTGCCCTACATTTTCCGCGACGTTGACCACATGCACAACGTGCTGGATGGCGATATAGGCCGCGAGATTGCCGACAAATTCGATAACGATCCCAACGCCCGCATGGTGTTCCTGGGCTGGACCGATGCCGGTGAGCGCAACATGATCACCAAAAAGCCGCTGGCGAAGCCGGACGATCTCAGGGGCATGAAAATCCGGGTACAGAACAGCGCCATCTCGCTGGCGACGCTGAAAGCGATGGGCGCCAATCCGGTGGCGATGGGCGTCAGTGAAGTGTTCAGTGCGATGCAGACCGGCGTGGTTGATGGCACCGAAAACAACCCACCAACCTTTGTCGCCCATAACTATATGCCGGTCGCGAAGTATTACACCCTCAGCGGCCACTTTATCCAGCCAGAGATGATCCTGTTTTCAAAACGCGCCTGGGATCGCCTGAAACCCGAGGATCAGGCCCTGCTGAGAAAGCTTGGCAAAGAGGCACAGGATGAGGAACGCCAGCTCTGGGCGACCTATACCGAAGAGTCGATCGCCAAAATGAAGGCGGGCGGCGTCACCTTCCAGCAGACCGACCGCGACTATTTCGTCAAAGCGACTCAGCCAGTACGCGAGCAGTTTGGCGGCAAATATCAGGATCTGATGACCCGGATCGCTGAGGTGAAATAACCCTTCCCGCGCCACGCTGCCGTGTGGCGTATTTAATCAGGTATCAATTATGTCTGCTTATACGCGTCTGATGGATGGGCTCTATCTGCTCTGCATGCTGGTGGCCGCCGTGGCGCTGTTGATCATGGTGACGGTAATCCCGATTGGGATCTTCGCCCGTTACGTGATGAACGGCGCGCTCTCCTGGCCGGAGCCGGTTGCCATTATCTGCATGATTATTTTCACCTTTATTGGCGCACCGGTGGGTCTGCGCGCCGGAACCCATATCTGCGTGTCGATGGTCACTGACCGCCTGTCGCCTGCCCGGCAGCGCCTGATGCTGCGCGTCAGCGATCTGCTGATGATCGTCACCTGTCTGGTGATCTTCCAGGCCAGTTACAGACTGTGCGAAGCGATGTGGGTGCAGACCCTCGCCTCACTCCCGGCAGTGACCTACGGCGAGATGTATCTGCCGATTCCGATTGGCGCAATTTTCACCCTGCTGTTTGTTATTGAGCGCCTGCTGAGCGGCGATCAGAGCCAGCGGCCGATTGTCACGCTGGGCGGCACCCACTAACGCGGAGCAGAAAAATGGATGCATTGATTTTGATAGGCAGTTTGCTGGTGTTGCTGATGGTAGGTTTTCCGGTCGCCTTTGCGGTGGGACTGAGCGCCTTTATCGGAGCCTGGTGGATCGATCTGCCGCTGGAAGCGGTGGTGATTCAGGTGACCAACGGGATTAACAAATTTTCGCTGCTGACCATTCCGTTCTTTATCCTCGCTGGCGCGATTATGGCGGAGGGCGGTATTGCCCGTCGCCTGGTCAACTTCGCCTATATCTTTGTCGGCTTTATTCGCGGCGGGCTGTCGCTGGTTAATATCGTCGCTTCAACCTTTTTTGGCGCTATCTCCGGTTCGTCGGTAGCCGATACCGCCTCGATTGGTTCGGTGATGATTCCGCAGATGGAGGAGAAAGGCTATCCGCGTGACTTTGCGGCTGCCGTAACCGCCAGCGGCTCCGTTCAGGCGGTGCTGACGCCCCCCAGCCACAACTCGGTGATTTACTCGCTGGCGACCGGCGGCATGGTGACCATCTCCTCGCTGTTTGTCGCCGGGATCTTTCCTGGCCTGCTGCTGGGGGCCTGCCTGATGGTGATGTGTCTGGGTTTTGCCCGTAAACGCGGCTATCCCAAAGGCGAGCGTATTCCGTTTCGTCAGGCGCTGAAGATTTTCTTCGACGCGTTCTGGGGTCTGTTTACGGTGGTGATCATCATGGGGGGGATCCTCTCCGGCATCTTTACCGCCTCGGAGTCCGCTGCGATCGCCTGTATCTGGGCGTTCTTCGTCACCATGTTTATCTATCGCGACTTTAAATGGAGTCAGCTGCATATCCTGCTGTTCCGCACCATTAAAACCGTCACCATCGTGATGGTGCTGATCGCTTTCGCGGCCGGGTTTGGCGCGGTAATGACCTTTATGCAGCTGCCAACCATTATTACCGACGCGTTCACCAGCCTCTCCGATAACAAATATGTGATCCTGATGTGTATCAACATCCTGCTGCTGGTGGTGGGCACGCTGATGGATATGGCGCCGCTGATTCTGATCCTGACGCCGGTACTGCTGCCGGTAGCCACCGCGCTGGGGGTCGATCCGGTTCACTTTGGCATGATCATGCTGACGAACCTGGGCATCGGGTTGATTACGCCGCCGGTCGGCACCGTGCTGTTTGTGGCCAGCGCGGTGAGTAAACAGAAGATTGAGCAGGTCGTCGGGGCGATGCTGCCGTTCTACAGCATGCTGTTCATTGTCCTGATGCTGATTACCTATATTCCCGCTATTTCACTCTGGTTACCGCGCCTGATGGGCGTGATGTAGCTCCATGAAAACCGGCCTGTTCGCGGGCCGTTTTTTTTCCTGCGATGCACTCTGATAATCACCATTGAGTCTCAACCCTGCTGGCCGTTTCGTGATAACGTGAGGGCTTAGTCTGAAGCGGTAAAGGCGACTCATGACCACCAGAAAAATTGATACCACGCTCGTCAGTGCAGGACGCAGCAAGCGTTATACCCAGGGCTCGGTGAACAGCGTCATTCAGCGCGCCTCTTCGCTGGTTTTTGATACGGTTGCAGAGAAGAAACGCGCCACCGCCGGTCGGGCGAAAGGCGAACTTTTTTATGGCCGTCGTGGCACCCTGACGCACTTTGCGTTGCAGGATGCGATGACCGAGCTGGAAGGCGGTGCGGGCTGTGTGCTCTATCCCTGCGGCGCGGCTGCCGTGGCGAACGCGATTCTGGCGTTTGTCGAGGCGGGCGACCACGTATTGATGAGCGGCGCGGTCTATGAACCGACGCAGGACTTCTGTACTAAAATTCTCGCTAAGCTGCAGGTTTCCACCGGCTGGTTCGATCACTGCATCGGCAGTGAAATCGGTGAGCTGGTGCAACCCAACACCCGTGTTGTCTTCCTGGAGTCACCCGCTTCAATCACGATGGAAGTTCAGGATATTCCGGCGATTGTGGCAGCGGTACGCGCTAAAGCGCCCGAGGCGATCATCATGATCGACAACACCTGGGCGGCCGGTATTCTGTTTAACGCGCTGGCGCACGGCATCGACATCTCGATTCAGGCTGGCACCAAATATCTGATTGGTCACAGCGATGCAATGATCGGCACGGCGGTCGCCAATGCGCGTTGTATCGACCAGTTGCGTGAAAACTCTTATCTGATGGGCCAGATGGTGGATGCCGATACCGCCTACATGGCGAGCCGCGGTCTGCGCACGCTGGGCACCCGTCTGCGTCAGCATGAAGAGAGCGCGATTCAGGTGGCTGAGTGGCTGGCGGCGCGCCCGGAAGTGGCACGGGTGAATCATCCGGCACTGGCGCAAAGCAAAGGTCATGCATTCTGGCAGCGCGATTTTAACGGCAGCAGCGGCCTGTTCTCGTTCATCCTGCAGAAAAAATTAGACGCGCCCCAACTGGCGGAATACCTCGATCACTTCCATCATTTCAGCATGGCTTACTCCTGGGGCGGCTATGAATCGCTGATCCTGGCGAATCAGCCGGAAGAGCTGGCTGAGATTCGTCCGGCGGGCGGTGTGGATTTCACCGGTACGCTGGTACGGCTGCACATTGGTCTGGAGCACGTTGATGATCTGCTGACTGACCTGGAGGCCGGTTTTGCGCGCCTGACGCGCTGAGTCAGATAAACAGAAAGTAAACAGAAGATAAACCACGTAGCGGCGGCCCGGAGAGTTTGCCGGGCACCGGCTCATTTGTTGTTAAAATTTATCCCGCATCGTTCAGCTTACCGGTGAGATTGCCGTGCTGCCTGAACGCAGACGGATTGTTCCTTGTGACGTGATGGAATCGCTAATGGGTGTTTTACACGAGATTGTCCAGGCGCTCTGGCATCAGGATTTTGCCGCGCTGGCAAATCCGGATGTGGTGTGGGTGGTGTACGGCGTGATGTTTCTGACGCTGTTTCTGGAAAATGGTCTGCTTCCCGCCTCTTTCCTGCCGGGCGACAGTCTGCTGCTGCTGGCAGGCGCGATGGTGGCTAAAGGGGTGATGGATTTTGTGCCGACGATGGTGATCCTCACGACCGCCGCCAGCCTCGGCTGCTGGCTGAGCTATCTGCAGGGCCGCTGGCTGGGGAATACCCGACTGGTGAAGAGCTGGCTGATGCATCTGCCGGCACAGTATCACCAGCGCGCCTGGAATATGTTTAACCGTCACGGGCTGATGGCGCTGCTGGTCGGCCGTTTTCTCGCCTTTATCCGCACTATCCTGCCGACCATGGCGGGCATTGCAGGCCTGCAGAATGGCCGCTTTCAGCTGTTTAACTGGCTCAGCGGCGTGCTGTGGGTCGGCATTGTGGTTGCCTTTGGCTATGGCATCAGCCAGGTACCGTTTATCAAGCGTCATGAAGATCAGGTGATGGCGATTCTGATGATACTGCCGATGGTGCTACTGGTGCTTGGCCTGTCCGGCAGCATTGTGGTGATCTGGAAAAAGCGTCGCCAGAAACGCGCCTGACGCGCGTCTGGCTTTCGGATCCGCCGCCACTCAGGCGGACGGATCCGCTACCGTCTGCCTGACACGACTCACCTCTTCCCCCGGCGTCACGCCGAAATAGCGTTTAAACTCCCGCGAAAATTGTGAAGGGCTTTCATAGCCCACCCGCACCGCCGCCGCACTCGCCTTGAGTCCATCGTGCAGCATCAGCAGCCGCGCCTGATGCAGGCGATAGCGCTTGAGATACTGTAACGGCGAGGTCTGCGTCACCGCTTTGAAGTTATGGTGAAAGGCTGAGACGCTCATATTCACTTCCGCGGCCAGTGCATCAACGCTGAGGTTTTCCGCATAGTGATTCTCAATCCGTCGCAGGGCGCGCGCGATGAGGCTGAACTGCGTCTGTCGGCTCACCAGCGAAAGCAGCGCGCCGCCAATCGGGCCGGTCAGCACATAGTAGATAATTTCCCGCACGATATGCGGCCCCAGCACGCGCGCATCGCGCGGCTGGGTCATCACATCCAGCAGTCGCTCCGCGGCGCACAGCATCGGTTCCGTCAGCCAAGCCGAGTGAATACCCGAAGTCTGCGGCTGCGGCTGAAACTGTTCGTCGTCGCCAATTTCAATCAGCAGATCCTGCAGGCTGGCGGTATCAACCCTGAGACACAGCCCGGCAATCGGGATCTCCGGCGAGGCCCAGGTTTCGCACTCCACCGGCAGCGGCACGGTCAGCATCAGGTATTTGCTGGCGTCATACTGAAACACGGTGCTGCCGAGATAGCCGGTTTTGCTGCCCTGAAACAGGATGACAATGCCGGGCTGATACATCATCGGCGTACGGGGACGATATTGATTGGCATAAATCAGCGACACATTTTCGACCGGGCAAAGACGGTCGCGACCATGGGTCATTAAGGTGACTACCTGCTGTGCCAGCCGGTGACACAGTGCATCGTGCGCCATAGCGACTCCTTTTCGGGCAAAAAGCCAGTGTGCCGTGCTAATGCCCGAACCGCCAGCAGCCTGGAGAATCAGGCAAGAAATTTACCGAATCGGGCAGAAGAGCAGACCCGCTGTTGTTACTGGCGCTGAGCAGGCTGAAAATTGTTGGCTAGACTTAAGCACAGTGAATTCTCACGGGTTAACCGCAACGGAAAGGAGCAACTATGGCAGACCAACCCATTATCAAACTGCGCGATGGCAATATGATGCCGCAACTCGGCCTCGGTGTGTGGCAGGCCAGCATCGAAGATGCGCGTCATGCGGTGCTGAAAGCGCTTGAGGTCGGCTATCGCTCAATCGATACCGCCGCCGCCTATAAGAATGAAGAGGCGATTGGCCAGGCTCTGCAGGAAACCGACGTACCGCGCGAAGAGATTTTCGTGACCACCAAACTGTGGAACGACGATCAGCAGAATGTTCAGCAGGCGATGGAAACCAGCCTGGAGAAACTCAAACTGGATCAGGTCGATCTCTATCTGATGCACTGGCCGTGCCCGGAAAAAGACCACTACGTTGATGCCTGGAAGAAGATGATCGAACTGCAGCAGCAGGGGCTGACCAAAAGCATCGGCGTCTGTAACTTCCATGAAGCGCACCTGAAGCGTCTGCTGGATGAAACCGGTGTGACGCCAGTCGTGAACCAGATTGAGCTGCACCCGATGCTACAGCAGCGCACGCTGCATGCGTGGAACGCGCTGCACCAGATCCAGACCGAATCCTGGAGTCCGCTGGCGCAGGGCGGTAAAGGGGTCTTCGATCAGGAGATCATCAAGTCGCTGGCGAAGAAATATGGCAAAACCCCGGCACAGATCGTGATCCGCTGGCATCTGGATAGCGGTCTGGTGGTGATTCCGAAGTCGGTGACGCCAGCACGCATCGAAGAGAACTTTAAGGTGTTCGACTTCCGTCTGGATAAGCATGAAGTGAGTGATATTGCGAAACTGGACAGCGGCAATCGTCTGGGGCCGGATCCGGAAACCTTTAACTGACGTTAAGGTGACTTTAACCACTCTGCCCTGCCATTGACGGGCAGAGTGGGCTTAACGTGGTCAGCCGGGCTCTTCCCGCCTGACCACGCTGTTATGCGGTAGGCTGCACCACCAGCTGACCGGCGGTGCCGCGATCGGCCAGTTCCAGCGTCTGACTGTGGTAGACGAACGGGAAGTGATCTGACGAACTTTGCGGAAAGCTGACCATCAGTTCCACGCTGCCATCGACCCACACCGTATCTTTCCAGCCACGATCTTCGCCCATCGGCTGTGCGCCATTCACACTTTTAATCAGGAACATCACGCCCTGAATATGCAGAGACTGCGGCCGATCGGCGTGCAGGATCCAGCGCTCAAAGGTGCCCTGCTGCGCAGTGGTGTCAATGCGGTTCATATCCCAGAGCGCGCCGTTGATGCCCGGCATGCTGTCACCGATGCGGAATTCGCGGGTGCGCACCGCCACGCCATCCAGAATCTGGTCGGCCAGCAGCCGCATCGGCAGATTATCCGTCACCAGCGGCAGTAAGCCGGTTGGGCGCAGCGTCAGGATTAGGGTGGAGGTCAGAATAGAAGATGGCTCAAAGAACCCGCGCAGCCGATCCATAATGCCTGCCGCCGTTCCCGCCGTAATCGACACTTCGTCACCCTGCGACATATCCACCAGCACTTCGCGACGTTCGCCCGGCGCCAGTGACAGACGCTGAACCGCAACCGGCGCAGGCAGATAGCCCTGATCGCTGGCAATCACCATAAACGGACGATTGTCGCTGAGCACCATCTCATAGCGTCGCGCATTCGAGGCGTTCAGCAGGCGCAGGCGCACCCAGCCGCGTGACACCTCAACATAAGGATTGCGTACCCCATTCACCAGCAGCGTATCACCCAGGAAACCACCATCCTGCGGCGGGTCATAGACCGGCGTGGCAAAGTTATCGAGCCGCTTGTCCTGAATGATGATGGGGAAGTCATCGACGCCGTAATGTTTCGGCAGCGGCAGCTGTTTGCCGATGTCATCTTCCACCAGCCACATGCCCGCCAGACCGTTATAGATATGCGGAGCCATGCGGTTTGGGGTATTGGCGTGATACCAGCAGGTTGAGGCCGCCTGACGAATCGGCAGCACCGGCGACCAGTCGACACCGGCCGACATCATACGTGGCGCGCCACCCATTAACGCACCCGGCAGCTGCAAACCGCTGACGGTCATGGAGACGGACTCATTCAGCCGGTTGCTGTAGATCAGCTTAACGTCGTCACCACTGTAAACCCGGACGGTCGGGCCGAGGTAGAGGCCATTAATGCCCCACACCGGCACTTTGTTATTGTCGCCATTAAATGACCAGTGGCTACGCTGCATCGTCAGAAACAGCGGCTGGCCGCGACGGGATTCCAGCAACGGCGGAACCGGAAGTGGCGTATCGCCATTAGCTGAAGAAGCGGCATGTGCCGCATGAGGGAGTAAACTGGCGCTAAGCGCCGCTCCGGCAGAAAGCTGGATGAACTGACGTCTGCTGAAAGACATAAAACTTCTGACCCTTTACGCGTGGCGCTAAGCGCCTGCCCTGTTTTTATTGATCTGTTTTTGCTGTGCTGCGTTCACGACGAGCCGGAAAAGGCTCGCCGCGCGGCATCCATGCAGGATAGTTCGGCGAATGGCTCGCCGGTCAGATTTTTCCGTTTTTTTCGCGTTCTGCGACTTCGGCGTTGAGCTCTTCCAGCTTCGCTGCCATCAGTTCGCGACAGTGAGTCGCCAGCTTACGCACCGACGAAGACTCGAATGCTTTTACATCAACCGGCGGCAGCATCTCAACAATGACCAGACCGTTGTTCCAGCGATTGAGATCGATCTTGCCATGGGTATTGGAGACCACAATCGGAATGATCGGCACGCCCGCCGCCACGGCAGCGTGGAAGGCACCGGTTTTAAACGGCAGCAGGCCACGGCCACGGCTGCGCGTCCCTTCCGGGAACATCCAGATAGAGATGCGCTTGCGGTTAAACTGATCCACCAGCTCACCGATGGTGCCGCGCGCTTTGGCCCGGTCATCGCGGTCAATCAGCAGGTTGCCGGTCAGCCAGTAGAGCAGGCCAAAAAACGGCACCCACAGCAGGCTCTTCTTGCCCACGGTGACCGTATAGGGCTGCACCATTTTGGCCGCGGTGACCATGTCGTAGTTGTTCTGATGGTTGGCGATATAGATCGCATTGCCATAATTCTCCGCGCCTTCCGGTCTGCGCAGATCGACTTTAAGACCAAATACCGTCGACAATTTGCCGAACAGATGGCCAAAAGTAGCGACGTGGCGCGGATCGCGTGGTGAAAAAAGACACCAGATACAGCCAAAGATACAGATCAGGATCGAATAAATGACGACGATAATGGCACGCAGAATCAGTAACATAGTTCCCTCATTGAGCCACGGCTGACGCAGGACCAGCCGGGTAGTTTACGCTTCGCTATCCGGGCTCGCCGGACGCGCAGGCGCATCCAGTTCAACACGATCAATTTTTTGCAGGCCGCGCGGTAACAGCGTGCCGCGACGTCCGCGATCGGCGCGGAATTTCTGCAGCTCTTCACTGCGCAGCAGCATTTTACGCTTGCCCACGTGCAGTGTGATCGCGCTGCCCGGCGGCAGGATCATCAGCCAGGCCAGTTTGTCCTGACCCGCAGCGGCTTCTGCTGACGGAATGGAGATGATTTTGTTGCCCTTGCCTTTCGACATCTGCGGCAGTTCGCCAACCGGGAACATCAGCATGCGTCCCGCCTGGGTAATCGCCAGCAGCATGTCATCTTCATGATGCACCGCCATTGGCGTCATCACGCGGGCATTGTCCGGCAGCGTCAGCAGCGCTTTACCGGCGCGGTTGCGCGATATCAGGTCGCTGAAGGTACAGATAAAGCCGTAGCCCGCATCAGATGCCATCAGCAGACGCTGGTCATCCGGCTCCATCAGCACCTGTTCTACCACCGCACCCGGCGGTGGCGTCAGTTTGCCGGTCAGCGGCTCGCCCTGTCCACGTGCGGAAGGCAGCGATGTCGGATCCAGCGTATAGCTGCGGCCGGTGGAGTCAATAAAGGCCACCGGCTGATTGCTCTTGCCGCGTGCGGCAGCCAGATAGCTGTCGCCCGCTTTATAGCTCAGTCCGGCGGGATCGATATCGTGGCCTTTGGCGCTGCGCACCCAGCCCATCTGCGACAGCACAATGGTGACCGGTTCAGACGGCACCAGCTCGGTTTCGCTCAGGGCTTTGGCTTCTTCACGCTCACACAGCGGCGAACGACGATCGTCGCCGTAGCTGGCGCTGTCAGCCTGTAACTCTTTTTTCAGCAGGGTATTCATCTTGCGTTCAGACGCCAGCGTCGCCTGCAGCTGATCGCGCTCTTTTTCCAGATCCGCCTGCTCGCCACGGATCTTCATCTCTTCCAGTTTTGCCAGGTGGCGCAACTTCAGTTCGAGGATCGATTCGGCCTGTGTTTCACTGATGCCGAAACGCGACATCAGGACCGGCTTCGGCTCATCCTCAGTACGGATGATCTCGATCACTTCATCGATGTTCAGGAATGCGACCAGCAAACCTTCCAGAATATGCAGGCGGCGCAGCACGCGATCCAGTCGGTAGTTCAGACGACGTTTAACCGTGTCGCGGCGGAACACCAGCCATTCGGTCAGGATCTCGTGCAGGTTTTTCACCGCCGGGCGGTTATCAAGGCCGATCATATTGAGGTTAACGCGGTAACTCTTCTCCAGATCGGTGGTGGCGAACAGATGGTTCATCACCTGATCGAGATCGACGCGGTTAGAGCGCGGCACGATCACCAGGCGGGTCGGGTTCTCGTGATCTGATTCATCACGCAGATCCTCCACCATCGGCAGCTTTTTATTGCGCATCTGGTTAGCAATCTGCTCCAGCACACGCGCGCCTGACACCTGATGCGGCAGCGCGGTGATAACCACCTCGCCCTCTTCTTTCTTCCATACCGCACGCTGGCGGATGGAGCCGCGCCCGGTCTGATAAATTTTGCGGATTTCGTCACGCGGCGTAATGATCTCCGCCTCGGTCGGATAATCAGGTCCCTGGACAATATCCAGCAGCTGGTCCAGCGTGGTTTTCGGCGCGTCGATCAGTGCGATCGCCGCCTGAGCTACTTCGCGCAGGTTGTGTGGCGGAATATCGGTCGCCATGCCCACGGCGATACCGGTGGTGCCGTTCAGCAGAATATTGGGCAGGCGCGCCGGTAACATCTTCGGCTCCTGCAGCGTGCCGTCAAAGTTCGGCTGATAGTCGACCGTGCCCTGACCCAGCTCACCCAGCAGCAGCTCAGCATATTTTGACAGACGGGATTCGGTGTAACGCATCGCCGCGAACGACTTGGGATCATCCGGCGCGCCCCAGTTACCCTGGCCGTCGACCAGCGGATAACGGTAGGAGAACGGCTGGGCCATCAGCACCATCGCTTCATAGCAGGCGCTGTCGCCGTGCGGATGGTATTTACCCAGCACGTCACCCACGGTACGTGCCGATTTTTTGAATTTTGCGCTGGCGCTCAGGCCCAGCTCGGACATGGCGTAAACGATACGTCGCTGAACCGGCTTTAATCCGTCGCCAATGTAAGGCAGTGCGCGGTCCATGATGACGTACATCGAATAGTTTAAGTACGCATTCTCGGTGAATGTGTGCAGGGCAAGACGCTCTGCACCATCCTGAGTCAGTTCACTCATTAATTTCTCATCCTCACATCGTGGCC
>Ga0209371_1000534_pt1 | contig 36079 bp, 33 predicted proteins | sample AgamicAtAmrz_FD_187165 | JGI IMG/M metagenome (GOLD analysis project Ga0209371, IMG submission 187165) | Agave microbial communities from Guanajuato, Mexico - At.Am.rz (SPAdes) (version 2) | ecosystem: Host-associated > Plants > Roots > Rhizosphere | place: Guanajato, Mexico | collected 2012-06-07
GGCTCGCCATGCTTGGCAACCACGTCACGCTCGGTTTCATGAACCTCAACGAGGTTTTTGCCGACAATCGTTCCGGCGCACTTCGTGTACTGGCCACATCAGGTACCGAGCGCTCGCCGCTTTCACCTGACGTTCCGACTTTCAAGGAAGCCGGCTACGATCTTCAGTTCAGCCTGCTTGCCGGTTTCGGTGCGCCGAAAGGTCTGCCGGCGGATGTGGAGGCAAAGTTGGTGGATGCCTTCCAGAAGGCGCTGAAGGACCCGGATTATCTTGCCGACGCCAAGAAGCGCGAACTGACCACGCTGTCGCTGACCCAGGCCGAATTTGCCGACGCGCTCAAGAAGGGCAACGCAAATCTGGCCGAGCTCTGGAAAAGCAAGCCCTGGACAAAATAAGCGGCCGGTACCGACCGCTTCTCTCACCCCTAATCAAAATGACGCTTGGGCCGCGTTTGGTCCGGGCATGACCCACTGTTGAAAGGAACCCGGCCAATGGCCCATGTCATCCGCAATTTCCAGCGCCCTTCCAAGGCCGATATCGAGGCGATCAGCAAATTCAGCCCCGCTACCATTCATGAGGCGCAGGGCAAGCTCGGCGCTCTCGATTATCGTATCAAGCCGATCAAGCCAGGCCTGAAAATCTGCGGCCCGGCGATCACCGCGAAATGCCATATCGGCGACAATCTGATGATTTTCGAAGCCATCAATCTGGCAAAGCCCGGTGATGTGCTGGTCATCGATGGCGGTGACAACCCCAATCAGGGGGGCTTTGGCGATGTGCTGGCTGCCGCCTGCATCGGCAAGGGCATTGTCGGCTTCGTGGTCAGCGCCGCCGTGCGTGATGGCAAGGGTCTGCGCGAGATCGGCTTCCCGGTTTTCTCGCTCGGCCTTTGCATGAAGGGCACCTCCAAGGACACGCTCGGCACCATCAACCATCCGGTGGTGGTGGGCGGCGAATTGATCAGCCCCGGCGATATCGTCTGCGGCGATGATGACGGCGTTGTCGTCGTTCGTGAGAGGGATATCCCGAAACTCGTCAAGGCCTGCCGGGAGCGTGACGACCACGAGAACCACATGATGGAACTGCACCGTCAGGGCAAGATGGATATCGAGGATCGCTACGAAATGATGCGCTCGAAGGGATGTGTCTGGGCCGACTGAGCCAGCAATTCGACATCTGAATACGCCGTGTCGGGACGTGCGGCGTATTCTCAGTGTGGAGGGGAGATAATCATGGCCGAACACGGCTCGAAACTGACGGCGAATATTCTGTCCGGGGCTTTCTTTCTGGTGGCTGCCGCCGGGCTTTATTACGGCGCGCGGCCGCTGAGCATGGGCACTAATTTCCAGCCCGGACCCGGCTATATGCCGACGGTCATCGCGGCTTTGATGTTCGCACTCGGCATCGCGCTGCTTTTGCAGGATTTGCAGGGGAAGATACCGTCCGAAGCCTGGGTGGCGCCGAAAATGCGTCCGTTTCTGGCGGTCGCCGGCATTGTCGGTTTTGCGCTGCTGATCGAGCCATTGGGCTTCATTGCCGCCGCTTTCGTGCTGATCGTTCTCGCCTGCATCGCCTATGGCAGGATCCGGCCGGTTGAAGTTCTGCTGCTTTCGGCGGTGCTCATCCTTGCCTGCATCCTCATTTTCGTTGTCGGCCTCGGACAGAGGATACCGTTGCTGCCATGACCGATCTTCTTTCCAATATCGTTCTCGGTTTCGGTGTGGCCGTCACGCCGGTAAACCTTTTTTACTGCCTGCTTGGTGTCACGCTCGGCACGATGATCGGCATCCTGCCGGGCATCGGCCCTTCCGCCACCGTCGCGCTGCTTCTGCCCATCACCTATACGATGCCGGATACGGCGGCGCTGATCATGCTCGCGGGCATTTTTTATGGCGCGCAATATGGCGGCTCGACAACGGCGATCCTCGTCAATCTGCCGGGCGAATCCTCGTCCGTCGTCACCTGCATCGATGGTTATGCCATGGCCCGGCAAGGCAGGGCGGGTGTGGCGCTGGCCACGGCGGCGCTCGGGTCGTTTTTTGCCGGCACGGTGGCGACGGTCCTGATCGTCGTTGTCGCAAAGCCACTTTCTGCCGTTGCGCTCGCCTTCGGGCCGGCCGATTATTTCAGTCTGGTGATCTTCGGGTTGCTGTTTGCCGTGTTCCTGTCGAGCGGATCACCGGTCAAGGCGGTCGGCATGGTCGCGTTCGGTATCGCGCTCAGCCTCGTTGGCATCGATCCGACATCCGGGGAGCAAAGATTTACCTTCGGCATGGCGGAACTGTTCGACGGTATCGACTTCGTCGTGCTGGCCATCGGGTTGCTCGGCGTCAGCGAAATTCTCTTCAACCTGCAGCAGGGCGTGGAGCGGGATGCAGGGGCAGCAAAGACCGGATCGCTGATGCCGACCCGGCAGGATTTCAAACAGGCCTTTCCCGCCGTGTTGCGCGGTACCGCGCTCGGCTCCTTCCTCGGCGTGCTGCCCGGTGGTGGTGCGATCATGAGTTCGTTTGCGAGTTATGCGCTGGAACGCAAGATCGCCAAGGATCCATCCCGGTTTGGCAAGGGCGCAATCGAAGGGCTGGCGGGGCCGGAAAGCGCCAATAATGCCGGCGCGCAGACCTCCTTCATTCCGCTTCTGACGCTCGGCATTCCCGCCAACGGGCTGATGGCGCTGATGGTAGGCGCGATGATGATCCAGGGCATTACACCGGGACCTGAAGTCATGCAGTCGCGGCCAGACCTTTTCTGGGGGCTGATCGCCAGCATGTGGGTGGGCAATCTGCTGCTTCTGGTGCTGAACCTGCCGCTGATCGGCATCTGGGTTCGCCTTCTCGGCATTCCCTACCGCTTCTTGTGCCCCGCCATTTTGATGTTCTGCGCCATCGGGGCTTACGGGCTTTCCTACAGCGTCGTCGACGTTCTGTTCTGCGCGGTCTTCGGCATCGTCGGCTTCTTCCTGCGCAGGATTGGCTGCGAGCCGGCGCCGCTGGTGCTGGGTTTCGTCCTCGGTCCGCTTCTGGAGCAGAACATGCGCCTCGGGCTGCTGATTTCGCAGGGAAGTTTTTCGACATTCGTCACCCATCCGATCAGCGCCACCCTGCTCGCCTTGTCCGGCATGGTCGTCATCATGATGGCGATGCCGGCGATCATGCGCCGTCGCGAGGTGGTGTTTCAGGGTGACGACGACTGACGATCAATCGAGCCGGCGCGGCCGGCCAAACAAAGGTGAAACAATGCATATTCTGATAATCGGCGCGGCCGGAATGATCGGCCGCAAATTGACGCAACGTCTCGCTTCTGACGGAGAGCTTGGCGGTGCAAAGATCACCGAAATGACGCTGACGGATGTTTTCGAGCCGGCCGCGCCGAAGGGCTTTGGCGGCAAGCTGACCATCGAGCGCAGCGATCTGTCGAATGCCGGCGTCGCCGAAAAGCTGATTGCCAAGCGACCGGATGTGATCTTCAATCTCGCCGCCGTGGTTTCGGGCGAGGCGGAGGCCGATTTCGAGAAAGGCTATCGCATCAATCTCGATGGCGGGCGTTCGCTGTTCGAGGCCATTCGTCTGGAGCATCAGAAGGATGGATACCGCCCGCGTGTGGTCTTCTGCTCGTCGCTCGCGGTTTTCGGGTCGCCTTTCCCCAAGGTAATTGGCGACGAGTTCCTGCCGGCGCCGTTGACCAGCTATGGCACGCAGAAGGCGATCGTGGAGCTGTTGCTTGCGGATTATAGCCGTCGCGGTTTCTTCGATGGCGTCAGCATCCGCCTGCCCACCATCTGCATCCGCCCCGGCAAGCCGAATGCGGCCGCCTCCGGCTTCTTCTCCAATATTCTGCGCGAACCGCTGGTGGGCCAGCAAGCGGTGCTGCCCGTTGCCGATACCGTGCGCCACTGGTTCGCCAGCCCGCGTTCGGCCGTCGCCTTCCTGCTGCGCGCCGCGACCGTCGATCTTTCCGGGCTTGGCGTTCGCCGCAATCTCATCATGCCGGGGCTTTCGGCCACGGTGGCCGATGAGATCGAGGCCCTGCGCGCCTTCGCCGGCGAAAAAGCGGTGGCGCTTATCAAGCGTGTTCCCGACGAGCGGATCATCCGGATCGTCGACGGCTGGGCCGAGGATTACGATCCGCAGCTCGCTCTGTCGCTCGGCTTCCGGGCGGAAACATCCTTCGCCGAAATCATTCAGGCGCATGTGGAAGATGAGCTGGAAGGGAAAGCAGCATGAGCAATGGAAAGATCGCGCTCGTTACGGGCGGAGGAACAGGAGTCGGCAAGGCGATTGCCGAGGCGCTTCTGGAAGATGGTTACAGCGTTGCGATCACAGGGCGGCGGCGTGAGGTTCTGGACGCCGCTTTCGGCGAATGGCGCGAACATCGAGACCGCGTTCTGGCCGTCGTGGCCGATATTTCCGTTCCGGCCGATGTTGAACGGCTGTTTGCGGAGGTCACCGGTCGTTTCGGCCGTCTCGATCTTCTGGTCAACAACGCCGGCATGTCGGCACCGGCGGTCCATATCGAAGACGTGCCGTTCGAAACCTGGAACGCGGTGGTCGGGGCCAACCTCACTGGCGCTTTCCTCTGCATGCAGGCGGCGTTTCGCCAGATGAAAGCGCAGTCACCACAAGGCGGACGGATCATCAATAATGGCTCGATTTCGGCCACCACGCCGCGCCCGCGTTCGGCGCCCTATACCGCGACCAAACACGCGATCACCGGCCTTACCAAGTCGGCCGCGCTGGATGGCAGGGCATTCAACATTGCCTGCGGGCAGATCGATATCGGTAATGCCAGCACCGAAATGACGCGCGCCATGGCGACCGGCGTGCTGCAGGCGGATGGCAGCACCGCCATCGAACCGACCATCGATGCCGGCATCGTCGCCAAAGCCGTGGTGCACATGGCCTCGCTGCCACTTGAGGCGAATGTGCTGACCATGACCGTGATGGCGAGCGGCATGCCTTTTGTCGGTCGTGGGTAAGGAGTGCGCATGAAGCCCGATCTTCTGCAAACCTACCCGCTTCAGCCACAGATAGAAGCCGAACTGCAAAAGCGCTTCCGGGTCCATCGCTGGCACGAAATATCTGACAAACAGGCGTTTCTGCAGGCGGAGGCGGCTTCGATAAAGGCCGTCGTCACCGGTGGCCATATCGGCCTCGCCCCCGATCTCGCCGACTGCCTGCCCGCTCTCGAAATCGTCGCCATCAACGGCGTCGGTTTCGACAGGGTCGATCTCGATCAGGCCCGCGCGCGCGGCTTCAGGGTGACGAACACACCGGATGTGCTGACCGAAGATGTGGCCGATCTCGCCATCGGCCTTTCCATCATGCTGCTGCGCCAGCTTGTCAGCGCGGATCACCATGTTCGCTCGGGAGAGTGGAAAAAAGCCGAGATGCCACTTGGCAACAAGGCCTCGCGGCGGCGTTACGGGATTTACGGGCTTGGCCGCATAGGCCGCGCCATCGCGGCGCGGCTGGAAGCCTTCGATGCGGAGATTTCCTATTTCAGCCGGCGGAAACAGGACGTGGCTTATGGTTATCATTCAACGGCAGTGTCGCTCGCAAGCGCCTGCGATGTCCTGATCGTCGCGGCGGCGGCGACGCCGGAGACCAGACACGCGATCAATCGCGAGGTCTTGGCGGCGCTGGGGCCGGATGGCGTGCTCGTCAATGTCGCCAGAGGATCGCTTGTCGATGAAAAGGCGCTGGTCGATATTCTCATGGCGGGTGGGCTGAAAGGTGCGGCGCTCGATGTCTTCGAGAACGAACCGCATGTTCCCGAGGCGCTGATCGGCATGCGCAATGCCGTTCTCGCCCCGCATATAGGCGCTGCGACCCATGAAACGCGGCTGGAAATGGGCGCTCTGGTTCTCGCCAATCTGGATGCGCATTTCGCAGGACAGGACCTGCCGACGCCGGTGGTCTAGAATGAGCCGGTGGCCGGCAAGGGGAACGTATGCCCCGCCGGCCGGATTGCCGCATCGCTGAAAGTGGTGCAATCGCCATCCATACAAGTTGCTTATTACTCCAAAAAAAATCGGTCTTAGGCAAGCGATGAAAGCTTCACTAATGTTTGCTCAACGATAGGGGACAAACATGCCATTCTCAGACTACAAGACCGCACTCGTAACCGGCGCATCTTCCGGAATTGGCGCCGCCGTCGTTGAGCGCCTTTGCCGCGAAGGGCTTGAAGTACATGCGGTTGCCAGAAGCGCGGACGCTCTCAACAAGCTGGCGAAGCGCACGGGCTGCTTCGCCCATGCCATCGATGTGACGGACCGGCCGGCGCTTGCAAAGCTCACCAGCGAAGTTGCGTTCGATGTCCTCGTGAACAATGCCGGCGTTGACCGCCCGAAGAAGTTCCTGGAAGCGGATGAGAGCGATATCGATCTCCTGATCGACGTCAATCTGCGCGCCGTGCTGCATTTGTGCCGCATGGTGGTGCCGGGCATGGTGGCGCGAGATCGCGGCCATGTCGTCAACATCTCCTCCATTGCCGGCAATTACAATTTCGGCGGCAATTCCACCTATCACGCCAGCAAGGCCGGCGTGGCGATGCTGTCCAACCAGCTGCGCATCGATGCGTTCGGCAAACGCGTGCGGGTAACGGAAATCTGCCCCGGACGTGTCGCAACCGATATCTTCAACCATGTGCATGGAAATGATCCGAGCATTCGCGAACGTTTCATCGATGGTTTCGAGCTGCCGCAGGCATCCGATATCGCCGATGCGATTGCCTTTGCCATCGCTGCACCCGTGGCCATGAATATCGGCCACATGGAAATTACCCCGACGCTTCAGGTCATGGGCGGGCTGCAGACTGCCAAGCCACAGACGGTTGAAAGTCGGCCGATTGAAAATCGACCGGCTGAAAATAAGGCCGCGGCGGGCGGAGCCGGAGGAAAAGTCGCGTGAGCGGTTTTGACCTCTGGGCTATCCTGAGCAATGCGGACTACGTCTCGATGCTTTTGCATGGCATCCAGATGACGTTCATCATCTATGCCGGCTCGTGGCTGCTCGCCATGTCGCTGGCCATTGTGCTGCTTGCCATTCGCCTGTCACCTTTCCGCTTCGGTGATCCGCTGGTGGCGGCCTATGTTTCCTATCACCGCAATGTGCCGACACTCGTGCAGCTGATGCTGTGGTATTTCGGCGTCTTCACGCTGCTGCCGAGCGGGCTGGCCAGCTGGCTTTCCAGCCACAATGCGGAAGCGATCTTCGCCATTATCGGTCTTGGCCTCTGTCAGGCAGCCTATTTCAGCGAAGATCTGCGCTCCGGCGTGCGTTCCATCAATCCCGGCCAGATGGAAGCGGCGCGTGCGCTCGGGCATAGCTATGTCTCGGCGATGCGTTTCGTCATCATGCCGCAGGGCGTTCGCAACGCACTGCCGCCGCTGATCAACCACAGCACCTCGCTGTTCAAGAACAGCAGTCTTGGTGTTCTGATCGGCGCACCTGAACTCACACATGCGGTCAAGGAAGTCGAGAATCTGAGCTTTCGGACGTTTGAGGTCTATCTGGTCGCCACCGTGCTTTATCTGTTCTTCTCGCTGCTGATCATGGGTCTCGGAGCGTATATCTCCATGCGTGCCGATCCGCTCAGGAGGGCACGGGCATGATCCATGACATGATCGCAATCGTGCAGGATTACTGGCTGCTACTCCTGATCGGCCAATATCCCAACGGCCCGCTCGGAGGCCTTGCCAACACGCTCATCCTGTCGGCGCTCAGCATCGCGCTCGCCTTTCCCGTCAGCATCCTGATGGCGCTGGCGCGGCTGTCGAAATGGCGGATCCTGCGCTGGCCGGTGACCGCGGTGGTGTATTTCACCCGCGGCGTGCCGCTTCTGATGCTCATTCTCTGGAGCTATTTCCTCGTTCCGCTCTGGACCGGCGCCGATGTGCCGAGCTTCGTGACGATGCTGACCACGCTCGTCATCTATCAGGGCGCTTTCATGAGCGAAGTCGTCCGCGCCGGCATCGTATCGCTGGGCACGGGGCAGATGGATGCGGCACGAGCCCTCGGCCACGGTTATTTCGGCGCGATGCGTTATGTCATCCTGCCGCAGGCGCTCTACAACATGATCCCGAGCCTCATTTCGACTTTCGTATCCACCATCAAGGATACGACGCTCGGCTATGTCATCAATGTGCCGGACCTGACCTTTGCGGCAAACCAGGTGAACAACCAGCTTCTGACCCAGCCCTTCCAGGTCTTCCTCATTCTGGCGCTGGTTTATTACATCATCTGCTGGTCGCTCACCCATGTCGCCAATCTTCTCGAGCGGCGTATCGCCCGCCGCCGGGCCGGCCCGCGCGGCAAGCTTGCCGCAGACACGGCACCGGCCCCCGCCAATATCGTTACGGAGCAGCTATGACCGCGCCAGTTTCCGCCTCTCAGGACGCCTACACCATCACGCTTTCGCAGGTCTGCAAAAGCTATGGCGATTATCAGGTGCTCAAGGATGTCAACGAAAACGTCACCCGTGGCGAAGTCGTTGTCATCTGCGGCCCGTCGGGCTCCGGCAAGTCCACCCTCATCCGCACGATCAATCGTCTGGAGGAGATCAGCAGCGGCTCGATCATGCTGGATGGCAGGAACATCCATGCCCAGATGCGCGCAAAGGAGCTGAACGCACTGCGCAGCCGGGTGGGTTTCGTCTTCCAGAGCTTCAACCTCTTCCCGCATCTTTCGGTGGTGGAGAATGTCTCCATGTCGCCGATCCGGGTGAAGGGCGTTTCTCCGGCTGTTGCCCATGACAAGGCGCTGAAGCTTCTTGATCGCGTTGGCCTGGCCGACAAGGCCAGCTCCTACCCGGCCCAGCTCTCCGGCGGCCAGCAGCAGCGCGTCGCCATCGCGCGGGCGCTTGCCATGGAACCGCCGGTCATGTTGTTCGACGAACCGACGTCTGCGCTCGACCCGGAAATGGTCGGCGAAGTGCTCGCTGTCATGAAGAGCCTCGCTGCCGAAGGCATGACGATGCTCTGCGTCACCCATGAAATGGGCTTTGCCCGTGAAGTGGCCGACCGCATCTGGTTCATCGACGCCGGGCGCATTCTCGAAACCGCCAAACCAGACGAGTTTTTCAAAAATCCGCAACACCCGCGTGCCCAGCGTTTTCTCGCTGATCTCAGGCACTAGGGCGGAGCTGGCGACAAATATGAGCGGTTTCGCAAAAAACGCTCCGGACTGAATTACCAACCCAACCTCTATAATAACAGGGAGAACTGAAATGAACTGGAAGACAATTACGCTTACCGCTGCGCTTGCCACGTCTGCAGCAGTCATTCCGGCCAAGGCCGACCAGCTCGACACGATCATGGCGAACAAGACGTTGCGTTGTGCCACTTTCGCCGACGTGCCGCCTTTCGCCTCGCCGGATCCGAAGACGCGCGAAATGGCGGGCTTCGACGTTGATCTTTGCGGCGCCATCGCCAAGGAACTCGGCGTCAAGGCCGAGGTCAAGCCGGTGTCGGTTGAAGCGCGCGTCCCCGAAGTCAAGCTCGGCCGCGTCGACCTCTCGGTCGCCAACCTTGCCTATACCCAGAGCCGTGCAGAACAGATCCAGTTCAGTGACCCTTATTACCTGGCTAAGGAAATGCTGATCGTTCCGGTCGATGACCCCGGCACCAAGAAGTCCGATTTTGTCGGCCAGCGCATCGCGTCCAGCAAGGGCTCGACATCGGAACTCTCCGTCAAGCTCAACAAGTCCGAGCCGCTGACGTTCCAGGATACGGCGTCCGCCTATCTTGCCGTTCAGCAGGGCAAGGCGCGCGGCATCGTCGGCAACACCATGACGATGACCAAGTTCGTCAATGAATCCAAGACCAAGGGCAAGCAGATGCGGATGATCGAAGAGCCGATGCTCTTCCAGCCTATCGGCATTGGCATGGCCAAGGACAATCCGGCGCTGACCGCCAAGATCAACGAAATTCTCCGCAAGCTCGATGCGGATGGCGAGATCAATCGCATCTGGGACAAGTGGCTTGGCCCGAACACCGAATACAAGATGACGCGCACCGACAAGGTCGTGCCTCTGTCCGAACTGAAGTTCGACCCGATCCCCTGAGCTTCGGCTCAGCCTCGGCAATTTCCAACTCTTCAACACTATCGGTCGGCGAGAACGCTCTCGCCGACAGCTTCAACGTGGGAGGTTTTCATGATCCACATTAAAGATATCGCGCAGCGTCCGGCCAAGGCGGATGTCGACGCCCTTGCCAAATTCTCTCCCGCCACGATCCATGAGGCGCAGGGACGTCGCGGTGCATTGTCCTCGCGGCTGAAGCCGGTCGATTATCGCATGAAGCTCTGCGGCCCGGCCTTCACGGTCAAATGCGCGCCGCGCGACAACATCATGCTGCAGCTTGCCATCAACTATGCCAAGCCGGGTGACATCATCGTCGTTTCCGCCGGCGAATATGAAGAAGCGGGTTCCTTCGGCGACGTGCTCGCCAATGCCTGCCTCGCAAAAGGCATCGGCGGTTTGGTGACCGATACCGGCGTGCGCGACACGTTGCAGCTGCGGGACCTCGGCTTTCCCGTCTTTTCGCTCAGCGTCTGCATCAAGGGCACGGTCAAGGAGACCATTGCCGCGGTCAACGATCAGGTGATCGTCGGCGGCGAAATCATCAATCCGGGCGATATCATCGTCGGCGACGCCGATGGTCTCGTCGTCGTCAGGCGCGAGGAAGCGCAGGAAGCGGCCAAGCTTTCGCAGGCCCGCGAAGATGCCGAGGCTGGTTACATCGAAGCTTACAAGCAGGGCAAGTCGGTGATCGAGGTCAGCAAGCTCGAGGCTGTGCTGAAAGCCAAGGGCCTCGTGGTCGATATCTGAGACAGGTCCGGACAATGGGCAGCGGCGGCGACTGCCGCCGTGTGAGCCTTATGGGAGGAGAGACTATGAAAGCGGTTGTCATCCACGCGGCGAAAGATCTGCGGATCGAAGAACGGGAGACCGAGCAGCCCAGTCCGGGGCAGGTCGAGGTCGCTATCGAAGCGGGTGGCATCTGCGGTTCCGACCTGCATTATTACAATCACGGCGGTTTCGGCACCGTGCGCGTGCGGGAGCCGATGATCCTCGGCCATGAGGTGGCCGGCACCATCAAGGCTTTGGGAGAGGGTGTTTCCGGTCTCGCCGTCGGCGACCGCGTTGCCGTATCGCCGAGCCGGCCCTGCAACCATTGCGAATTCTGCCTGAAAGGCCAGCAGAACCAATGCCTGAACATGCGCTTTTATGGCTCCGCCATGCCCATGCCGCATATTCAGGGCGCATTCCGTCAGCGTCTCGTCGCCGAGGCATATCAGTGCCACAAGGTGCGGGATGGCATCTCCATTCATGAAGCGGCCATGGCCGAACCTTTTGCGGTAACGCTGCATGGCGTCAACCGCGCCGGCGCATTGACCGACAAACGCGTTCTGGTCACCGGCTGTGGGCCGATCGGCGCACTCGCCATCATCGCCGCCCGCGCCCATGGCGCCCGGGAAATCGTTGCAACCGATGTCATGGATGCGGTTCTGCAAAAGGCGCTCGCCGTTGGCGCCGACTGTGTCATCAATGTCGCCAGTGATCCGGATGCGCTCTCCGCCTATTCGGCAAACAAGGGTTATTTCGACGTTCAGTTCGAGGCATCCGGAAATGAGAGAGCCGTCCGTTCGGGTCTCGAAGCGCTGAAACCGCGTTCCACCGTGGTTCAGCTCGGTCTTGGCGGCGATGTGTCCATTCCGCAGAATATGGTGGTCGCCAAGGAAATCGAGATGAAGGGCACGTTCCGGTTCCATGAGGAATTCGGACTTGCCGTCGATTTCATCAACCAGCGCCGCGTCGACCTGAAGCCCCTGCTGACTGGAACCTTTCCGCTGGAAGAGGCAGTTGCGGCATTCGAAGCCGCCGGCGATAGAAGCAGGTCGATGAAGGTTCAACTCGCCTTTTAACGGGTGCCGGTACCTGATTTCGAAACGGCCGCAGGAAGATTCCGATTGCGGCCGTTTATGCGCGGTTGAAAGGTCATTCGGGTCGTGACCGGACAAAGCGCTGTTCCAGAACCTCGCTTCCCCACTGGCTGCCCGGATGTTCCTCGACGCATGCGAAGCCATCGGCTTCGTAAAGGTGTCGTGCGGCCAAGAGGCCGTTGAATGTCCAGAGATGGGTTTCGGCAAAACCTTTTTCATCGACGAATGCCAGCGCGGTCGCCAGCAGTCTGCGCCCGACACCGCCACCGCGCACCCCGTCATCAACGATGAACCAGCGCAGATGCGCGATATCACCTCCGAGATCTTCGCCATCGATAGCAACGGAGCCGATGATCTCCTGTCCGCGCATCGCGACCCAGATCGCATTCTTCGGGCTCTCGAGCCGATTGCAAAAAGCGGCGAGGCCTTCGGCCACGACGGATTCGAAACGCTGGCCGAAGCCGGATGTCCGGGCGTAGTACAGCGCATGCATCTGCGTGATCCGGGCAATGATGCCGGGCCTGTATCCCTCCAGGACCTCTATGGCGGGAGCAACGGTATCGGTCCTGTCTCCCAGCGCATCGGCGTAAAGACGAAGCCCCTGGAGGATCGTGTGAGCATCCGCCGACGTAAGCTGCGTCAGGGCGCAGGAGACCTGCCGGTTCGCGAAGCCATGAATGGCGCCCACCTGTTCTTGTCCCTGACCCGTCAGACGCAGCCGCTTGATGCGACTGTCCCCTTCATCCGTTTCTTCGCGAACATCGCCCGACAAGACGAGCTTGCGCAGCATGCGGCTGACACTCGATTTTTCAAGTCGCAGAAGTTTTCCCAGATCCCGCGCCGTGATGTCGGGGCATGCTTCGATCTCGATCAGGGCATGCACGGCGGAGGGCGGCAGATCGGTGCCGGCAAAGTCTCCCCCCATGAAGCCGAGTTCGCGGACGAGCCGGCGGGAGGTGGAACGGATGTCGTTTATGGGGAAGGGCTGTTGGGGCACGTTCAATCCATTATGGTTGCATCATGCAACCATAACCACATTCCGCCTGACTTGCCAAGATTGCTCCCGACGTAAAAGGCTGGCTTTCTCTGCAAAAGCGGGCAATCTGCTCTTCCGGTCGCCAACAATGGCGGCTAAACCGATATCATCGGCAGGATGGATATTCGCTGAGACCGTGCGGCGGGACTTTACCTGCGCCGTTGCGGCTGTTGATTATCCGGCTATGGAGCAGGCATGCCCGACACGCCCCGATTTTTCCGCTACGCGGTTTTAGCCGCCATGTTTCCCGTGGCCGTCCTCGGTCTGGTAGCAATTCCGAATGAGTATCGCGCCATCGGCGTCGAGGCCGTCGATTGCGATGGCCCCATATCCGTTCTGATTGCGGCGGTGCCGGCGCTTGCGGTCTATGCAATTATCGGCTGGATGTTTCTCTCCGGAGCCAAGCGCCATCGCTCGCTGATTTCAGCCTGTTTTTGCGGACTTGTTTGTCTGGCGCTCGTCTGGAACATCGGCATGGCGCTTCAGGAACAGCGGCGAAACGCGGCTGAAACGGCATGCGGTTTCAGTAGTCGGTTGTGACCGCGCTCCGTCCAAGTTCTTCCGCAATCGTCGCGCTTGTTCAACGGAACCGAAGGTTTCGGCGTGTGAGCTGATCGACGGAGGTGCAGCCCATCAGCTTCATGCCGCGCTCGATTTCGATGCGCATCAGCTCGAGCGCCCGTTCGACGCCCGGTTGCCCGGCAGCAGCCAAGGGGCAAAGGTAATAGCGGCCGAGCCCCACGGCTTTTGCACCGAGGGACAGTGCTTTCAGAACATGGGTGCCGCGCTGCACGCCGCCATCCATCATCACATCGATCCGGTCGCCGACCGCATCGACGATCTCGGCCAGTTGATCGAAGGCGCTGCGGGAGCCATCCAGCTGGCGCCCGCCGTGATTGGAAAGCACGATGCCGCTGCAGCCGATCTCCACGGCGCGTCTGGCGTCATCCACCGACATGATGCCTTTTAGGCAGAACGGCCCGCCCCATTCGCGCACCATCTGCGCCACGTCGTCCCAGTTCATCGAAGGGTCGAGCATGTCGGTGAAATAGCGGCTGATGGAAAGAGCGCCGCCATCCATTTTAATGTGATCGTCGAGCTGCGGCAGGCTGAAGCGCTCATGCGTCAGGTAATTGATGCCCCAGGCCGGCTTGATGGCGAATTGCGCGATGCCGGAAAGATTGAGCTTGAACGGAATGGCAAAGCCGGTGCGCTTGTCGCGCTCGCGGTTGCCGCCGGTAATACTGTCCACCGTCAGCATCATCGTCTCGACACCGGCGCTCTTGGCGCGCGCCATCATATCGCGGTTGAGGCCGCGGTCCTTGTGGAAATAAAACTGATAGACCTGCGGGCCGCCGCTGATCCGGCGCGCTTCTTCAAGGCTCGTGGTGCCGAGCGAGGAGACGCCAAACATCGTGCCGTATTTCCCCGCCGCTGCCGCAACCGCCCGTTCCCCCTGATGGTGGAAGAGGCGTTGCAGCGCCGTCGGCGAACAATAGACCGGCATGGACAGCTTCTGCCCCATCACGGTAACCGACATATCCACATCGGCCACGCCCCGCAGCACATCGGGAACGAGATCGCATTTTTCGAAGGCGGCCGTGTTTCGCCGATACGTCACCTCGTCATCGGCTGCGCCGTCTATGTAGTTGAAGATCGGTCCGGGCAGACGCTGTTTGGCCATGCGGCGAAAATCGTGGAAATTATAGCAGTCTTTGAGTTGCATCTTTTACTCGACCGGTCCGGTTTGAAAGCTTTCAAAAGAGTGTCGGAAACCTATACCGGAGATTTAGAGCGGGCAATCAGGCCACGGACGATTTCCGCAGGCTCGAAGCGATGGATGCCTCGAGGTCGGAACGGCAGGAGATGTTCCGCATCGAGAAGCTTCGCTGCAAGCCAGAGAACGGACATCCACATTTCCGTGCCCTGCAGCCCGGCCGGATGTCCCTCCGCGAAGGCGAATCCCCTGTTCCTTTGCCAGCGTCCCTCATTTCGGTGCAGAATTTCGCGGGCGATTTCCTTCGCCTCGTCCTGCCGGTGGTCCGTCTGTTTCAGGCATAGAAGAAGCGGATGGATCGTATCGAGCAGGTTGCAGGCATTAAAATCCGCGCCATGGAAACCGCCATAGGCACGATAATTGGCGATAACGGAGTTAATTGTTGCTTCCGGATAGGGGACGGGCAGGCCGAACTGTGCGTAAGAGCCGCGGCTAAGCCGGTAAAAACCGTTAACCGGTTGCAGCAGGCCCTGTGCGGCAGTCGGCTCACCCCAAAGCCCGGTGGTTTTATCCACATTCATCGCCAGCCAGCCGAAGAGAACGGTGAGGTTGTCGCCGGATGTGAAATAGCGCCTGTTGAAATAAAGCGCGGTGGCAATGGCGTCTATGGTGGCGCCGCAATGCCATGCCCGGCTTTGCCATGGCAATTCTTCCAGCAGGAGGATGAGTTCTTCGGCGCGCAGACGCTCCACGAAAGCGATCGGCTGTTTCGGCGCAGCACCGAAACATTCAAGCGCATATCCAACAGCCAGAATATTATAGAGGACGGCAGGGTCCGTCTCGGGAGGCGTCGAGGGGCGGTGGTGACGGTTAAGAAACAGCCCCGTTTCCTGATCCTGCAGGGCCTGAAGACTGGCGACGGTTTTTCCGGCATCGAAAGCGATCTTTTCCTGTCCGAAGGCTGCCGCAATCTCGACGGCATCGCACAGATGCCTGATGCTTTCGACCTCATGTCCGGATGCATCGGCGGAACGATGGATGCCATCCTCGCCATAGGAGCGGATGGCGGCAAGCCAGTCGTCGGCAATCTCCTTGCCGAGTTCTTGCAGCAGGCCATCGGGCTTTGTCACCTTCGGCGCGGCCGTTTTTTCTCCGCGATATCGCAGAACCCGGGCGGGAACGCCGCCTGCAATGGCCATGGCGTGAATGTCCTTCGCCACCACCGCGCCTGCGGCAATAATTGCGCCGCGCCCTATCTTCACGCCATCCAGCACAACCGCATTGGCGCCGATCCAGACGTCGTCGCCGATCTCTATCCCGAGCGAGGTCAGCGGTTGGCGATAGATCGGAGTTTCAATGTCGTCGAAGCCATGGTTGAAGCCAACGATGCTGACATGTGAGGCGATGCGTACGCCATTGCCGATTGTCACCTTACCGGAAAGGCAGGCATAGGGGTTGATCGAGACATTCTCGCCGAGTTCGATATCGCCGCGCACGATAGCGTAACCGGCGATCCACGACTGCGCACCCATCAATAGCCTGTCCGTATGCACCTCCGCCTTGTCGGCAATGTACACGCCCTGCCCGAAAACGGCGTTGGCAGAGCGCTCGAGGCCACGCAGCCGTGTCTGATGGTTGAGGCTGGCGATATCCTCCTGCTTCCGCTCCCAGGTCAGGATGTTCAGTCGATCAGGTCTCTGGGAAACACCCGGTGTGTCGTCGGTCATCTCCGTCAGCCTGCGCGGTTTTCATCGAGAGCATAGGCGGGAACGCGTCGCCCCTCCCGCCTGAACATTTCTTCCAGCCTCGGGAGATCGGGACTTTCGGGGAAGACACCCAATGCGGCCCCTGCTTCTTTACCTGCCGGCAGTGCCATGGCCGCCGTCACCAGCAGCGTTTCGCCGGAGGCGATGGCGCCGCGCAATTGCGGAACGAGGGTCCTGGCGTGAATGAGGTTGGTATTGGCGATTGCCTGATGGCACACGCCTTCGCGCTGAATGTCAGCCGAAAGATCGGCGATGAGGCTGGTGTCAGTCCGTCCGTAACAGACGGCGCGACCTTCACTCGCCTCGGTGCGGTCGCGGTTGAAATCGGCGCGTTCTATGGCAAATCCGCCTTCTGCTGTCTGCAGCGGGCGCGGAGTGCGGATGCGGTGCAGCCTTATGTGCCAGGGGTTTTGCGGCACGAGCCAGGTCTCGATCTCGACATCCGCCCATGGCCGCCAGCGGGAATAGAGGCAGTCTTTGGCGATCAACGCCTCTTCCATTGTCTCGCGGGTGCGGAAGTGCACGCCATCGTCGGAAAGGCCGAGCATGCCGTCGAAACTCGCGGCGGCGAAATGCCGGTCATCCGCCTCGACATTGAAGGCGTAACGGGTGGAATAGACGAATTTCGAATATTTTTCCTGCGCGCCGCGCATCCTGTCGTGTTGCTGCCCGGAGGACAGGACAACGATATTGCCCGGCGTATGAAAGGCCACCATGCCCGGCTCAGCGAGGGGAACCGGTTCGGCAAATTCCTGCGGTTCGGCCTCTTCCGCAGTCCAGAACGGGTGATCGGCGGGCAGCGCCAGCGGCAGGAAAAATTTGAGCGCCCAATAGGGCGAGCAGGGAGAATTGTAGCTCTCGCTCATCAGAAGGTTTGGATAAGCGTATCCGACCGACAGGACGCCGTCGCGGTCCGCGATCGGTCGCTTCGACCACCAGCGGATATGGCGCATGTAATAGCCCTTGATCACCGGCCACGGCAGCGCCTCCAGACCGGAAAAGGCAATAGCGCCCCAGAAACCGCCCACCGCAAAACGGTAGGTCTGGCTGCGCCCGAAGGCGAGCGACGCCCCGTCGGGCCCGAACCAGTGGCGTATGTCACGGGTGAAAATGCGCGAGCGTTCGAGCAAGCGTGTTTTTCGCGTGTCGTCGCCTTTTGCCAGCACCGTATAGATCAGGCCGTAAAAATGCATGGCGAAGGGAATATAATGGTCGACCCGGCGCACCGGCCCGTCGCGATACCAGCCGTTGCCGATATCGAAAGCCTCGAGTTCATCGAGATAGGTTTGGGTTTTGGTCCGGTCGAATTCCACGCCGACCCGCTCCAGCCCGAGATCGATCAGAACACGGAAGAATTTCCAGTTATTGTCAACGAATTCCCGCTCGCGGGCGGCGAGAAGATAGGCGGCGACAGCCTGCCTGTCCGTTTCGGCAAGCGGCTCCCAGATAAGTTCGGGAACCATGGCGAGCGCAAATCCTATCGCCGCCAGTTCGACCAGCCGCTGGTGCCGATCAGCCGTATCGCCCCAATATTCGGGATGGGCGGGGTTGGCGCCGTTGGCCAGTCCACGCCTGTAGAGATCCCAATGGGGAAAATCATAACCGCCGGCGGCGAGCGGAACGATGCCCCATAATGGCCGGGCAAAACCCTCCAGCTCCGCCGCAGGAAAATCGAAAATCGCCCCCGTTGCTCCAAGCCGGACGCGCGAGCCGCCCGGTGAAAAACAGGCAAGCAGCGGGTTGAAGAGATCGATCACCGCCTTTGCGAGATCGTCCCTGCCGAGAAGCGGATTGTGAAAGAGCGGATTGGCTGTGGCGGTCTCGTGAGGCACGGTGACGGATGTCCGGAATTCATGATCAAAGGAAAGGGCCGCAGGCTCATCGCCCGCGGCCCTGTGGCAATTATTTGATGGCCTTGACGCCGTCATTCATGTCCTTGATGCCGTCATCAATGGAGATATTGTCGGTCATCAGCGCGTCATGCACGCGGTTAAGAACGACTTCGATCTTCGCCGCATTCGGGTTGACCGCCATTTCCAGATAGGCCTTGCCGGCCTGCAGCGCGTCCTTGCTGTTCTGGTCCTGCGGGAAGCCCGGCAGCGCTGCGATCTTCTCGGCAACATCATCGGTTCTGAGCGCAGGGAAAGTGCCGGTGGAGGCGATGATCGCCGCCCCCTCAGGTCCGGTAACGAAGTGGATGAAGTCCAGCGCCGCTTCCTTGTGGCCGGAATTGGCATTGACCGACAATCCGGCAATCTGCGCGGCCGTCGCGCCCGCCGCCACACCATCCGGATGGGGGAATTTCACGATGCCCCAATTGACGCTTTTCGACTCGCCGGATTTCACCTTGGCGATCTGGGTGCCGACAAACCATGTGCCCATGGGCAACATGCCGATCGTTCCGTTGAAGAACAGCGCGGAATAATGGGTGTTCGAGGTTTTCAGCGAGGCATAGGACGGTATCGCGCCGCTTTTCTGCAGGGCAAGCGCACGCTCATACCAGGGTTTGAGGAATTCATAGTTGCCGTCCACAAGCGTGTGCTTGCCATCCTGAATACCGGGCAGCTGCACGGTCGAACGCCAGGTGTGCAGCAGCGCGCCATAGGTGCGGTTTGCGCCCATGCCGCCCTTCAGCTTGCCGGCGATCTCATCAAATTGCGCCCAGCTCATGTCGTTGGTGGGGTAAGGCACGCCGGCCTTGTCGAAAATATCCTTGTTGTAATAAACCACCCAGAAATCCGAGCGGAACGGCAGGGCGTAAATCTTGCCGTCGATGGTCAGCTCCTCGATCAGGCCGCCATAGGGGGCCGTCTCGATCTTCTGGTCCTTGATGAAGCCGCTGAGATCGGTGATGTTGCCGGCGCGCACCAGATTGGCGTAGCCGGGCACATCCTTGATGGTGACGACATCGATATCCTTCGAGCCACCCGTGAGCTGCGTGGATATCATCTGCGTATAATCCTGCGAGCCGAGGTCGACCACCTCGAACGTCACATTCGGATGCTTCTGCTTGTAGGCCTCCATCAAGGGCTTGAAATATGCGCCCTTGTCCAGATCCCACAGCGCCCATTTCAGCGTAACGGGCGCATCGCCCGCAGCGGACGCCGTTCCTCCCATGCCCATGGCAATGCCGAGACCGGCGGTTGCGAGAGCGAATGCACGTCTGGTTGTCTTAAACTCCATAGCCCGTTTCTCCTTCCCTGACTGATGTCGTTTTGATTCTGGTCTGCTTTAAGTGCCGCTCCCCGCCGGTTCGGGCATCCGCGCGCGTGTTTTTGCGGCGGCGTTTCTCGCTGCGAAACAGAGGGCGAACATGCCGAGCGAAAAATTGATGGTGGCCGGCATGAAAACCGACACCGGATAAAAGAGGATATGCGCGAGCCAGAGCGCTGCGACGAAGCCGAGCGCCGCAAGCATTGGCAATGGCCTGGTGAGCGCCAGAAACGCCGCCTGCCGCAGGGTTTCCGAAAGCGGCAGGTCCCGCTTGGCCAGAACAACACTGGCATAGGCGCTGAGGAGGATGAGAAACAGCGTGACCGCCAGGCTTATCGCAAAAGGCAGGCTATAGATGAGCTGAAGCCGGGCGGCACCGGCATAGCTGACAGTCGCATAAGCACCGGCGCTCACCAGCAGCGCGCTTAAAACCACAAGCGCGGTGCCGCGCAGGGCGAATTTCCGCAAGGCCTCAAGAAAGTCGCGTAGCAGGTAGGTATTCTCGTCATTTGCAAAGGAAACAGAGACACGGGCCATGGCCAGCATCGCCGCCGGCATCGTCACCACCGGCAGGCTGGCGATGATGAAGAGGAGGTTGAGCTTCACCATCTCCCACCATTCGCGCTTGATGATATCGAGGAACAGGGCAAGGCCGGTCAGCGGCGGGGCGTTCTTGTCGATCCCGGCCCCTTCCTTTGTCCATAACCCTTCCAGCCATTGCATCGCGTTTCTCCCCGTCGCCTCAATAAAGGATCGATCGCTCGGTGGCGGGATCGAAAAGCTGTGCATTCGTCAGATCGGCCACCAGTTCGACGGGATCGCCGATCTTCGCCCTGAAACGCGGTGAGACGCGCGCAACAAGGTTTCTGCCGCCGGAGACGAGGTTGAGATGCACTTCCGATCCCATCGGCTCCGCCAGTTCCACCGTCGCCCGGAAGGGTGCGACATTGGCGGCATCGATATCCGCCGGGGCGAATTCGTGGAAGTTTTCCGGCCGGATGCCGAGAACGATGTCCTTTCCTTCATGGGGGAGCAGGCGTGCGGTATCGATGCCCGCCGGCAGAGGCAGCGGATTGCCGTCGAACAGGGCGGTGAAGCGGTCGCCGTCGCGGCGCAGCGTGACTGGCAGCATGTTCATCTGCGGCGCGCCGATGAAACCCGCAACGAACATGTTGATCGGCCGGTCGTAAAGGTTTTGCGGCGTATCCACCTGCTGGATATGGCCGTCCTTCATCACCACGATGCGGTCCGCCATGGTCATGGCTTCCACCTGATCGTGGGTGACGTAAATGAAGGTGGCGTCCAGCCGCTTGTGGAGCTTGGAGATTTCCGAACGCATGGTGCCGCGCAGCTTGGCGTCGAGATTGGAAAGTGGCTCATCGAGCAGGAAGACTTCCGGATTGCGCACCATGGCCCGGCCGAGCGCGACACGCTGGCGCTGGCCGCCGGAGAGCGCTTTCGGCTTGCGGTTCAAGAGATGGGTGATGTCGAGAATTTTCGCCGCATCCTTGACCTTGGTGTCGATGAGATCGCGCGGCGCCTTTCTGAGTTCCAGACCGAAGGCCATGTTCTTGTAGACCGTCATATGCGGGTAAAGCGCATAATTCTGGAACACCATGGCGATGTCGCGATCCTTCGAGGGGACATCGTTCATCACGTCCTCGCCAATGCGCAACTCGCCGCCGGAAATTTCCTCCAGCCCGGCGATCATCCTGAGCGTCGTGGATTTTCCGCATCCGGAGGGGCCGACCAGAATGATGAATTCCTTGTCGGCGATATCCAGATCGATATCGTGAACCACCTTGAGCGCGCCGAAGGTCTTGTTGAGTTTTTTCAGGGAAATGCTAGCCATCTGTTCCTCGCGCTCACCAATAGGAAGACCAGTTGCGCGAAAGCCGGATCAGCGCTTCCAGATAATAATAATCGCCCCAGGAGACGCACTCATCGACGCCTTCGCCCCGGCAGGTATTATGGGGCGTCTTCTTGGAATAGGTGCCGTGCAGAAGCTGCCCGTTGGAGATCGCGGGATCGCGAACCGAATAGATATCGGCGAGGCTTTTCACCATGCGCCTTGCCAGATCGCGATATTCCGCCGCCTTTTCCGGCGTCTCCAGCTCCGCCATTTCCAGGAGGCCACAGGCGACGATGGCCGCCGCCGAGCTGTCGCGCGGTTCGCCATCGCCATCCACAAAAATCAGGTCCCAATAGGGTACGAGATCGTCGGGCAGGCGTTTGAGATAGAAGGCGAGAAGCCGTTCAAAGGTGTCGCGATAGGCGGGCAGGCGCTCGTATCGATAGGAAATGGCCATGCCGGCAATGCCCCAGGCCTGTCCGCGGGCCCAGTAGCTCTCATCGCTGTAACCCTGCTTCGTGACGCCGCGCACCGGCGCACCGGTCTGCGGGTCCATGTAAAATGTATGATAGGTGGAATCGTCCGGCCGGACGGAATGGGCAAGCGTGGTGCGGGCATGGGCAAGCGCCACGGTGCGGTAGTCTTCCCTGCCCGTTTCGCGGCTCGCCCAATAAAGCAGCGGCAGGTTCAAAAGGCAGTCGATGATATAGCGATATTCATTGGGATTATCCCTGCGGCCCCAGGCCTGGATGAATTGCCCGACCGGCTGGAACCGCTCCATCAACTGGTCCGCCGCCATCAGCGCCGCGCGTCTTCCATCCTCATCGCCCACCAGTTTCCATGCGGCGATGCAGGAGGGCGAGTAGAGAAAGCCCATATCGTGGTGATCGGTCTCGATGCGGTTTTCGATACGGTGCAGGAAACTCTGCACCTGAATTTGCGCCGCATGCTGAAAGGTCCTGTCGCCGGTAAGCTCGAAGGCGAGCCATATCTGGCCCGGCCAGAAACCGGCGGTCCATTGGTCGTTGGCGACTGCCGGGTAAAAATTCTTCACGCTCGAATGGTTCTGCGCCGCATAGGTAAATTGCGGCAGGTTGCGCCTGACCTGCGCGACGGCCACGGCCAGCGCCGCATCGATTTCGGCGTCTGTGATCGGGGTTGGGAGGGACGTGGTCAAATCGAGCATGAAATCAACCCTTGAGGCCGGTGGAAGCGACGCCTTCCACAAAGAAGCGCTGCAATGCGAGGAAAACGACGAGAACCGGGACAAGCGCCACGACCGAGGCGGCCATGATCAATCCGTATTCCGCCGAATATTGCGAAATGAACATGCGCAGGCCGATCTGGATGGTCTTCAGCTCGGTCTTGGTGAGATAGATCATCGGACCCATGAAGTCGTTCCAGGTCGTGACGAAGGTGAAGATCGTCAAGGTGGAAAGCGCCGGTTTAGAAAGCGGTAGCATGATCTTCGCCCAGATCTGGTATTCGTTCATGCCGTCGATGCGCGCCGCCTCGCAAAGCTCGTTCGGGATCGACATGTAGAACTGCCGCATCAGGAAAACGCCGAAGGCGGTGAAGGCCTGCAGGAAAATCAGGGCGAGATGGGTGTTGTTGAGCCCGAATTCGCGCATCAGCAGGAATTGCGGCACCATATAGACCTGCCAGGGCATGGCGATGGTGGCGATATAGCCGAGAAACAGCGTGTTCTTGTAGGGAAAATGCAGCTTGGCGAAGGCGTAGGCTGCAAAGCTTGAGGTCAGCAATTGCAGCAAGGTGACGATGATCGTCAGCTTCGACGTGTTGTAGATGAATAGGGCCAGTGGAATTTTCGTCCAGATTTCCACGTAGTTCTCCCAGCGGGGCTGAGAGGGGATCCATTCGATCGGAAACGCGAAGACATCGCGGCTGAGTTTCAGCGACGCCGACAGCATCCATGCGAAGGGCAGAAGCATGACGATGGTGACAACGATCACCGTCAGATAGATGCTGATTTTGGCGGCGGGGATTTTGCGGCCCATGATGCGCATGGATCAATCCTCCCGCTGCCGTTTGAACTGGACGATGGTGACGATCAGGACGAGGAAGAACAGGACGAGGGCGATCATGCTGGAATAGCCGAGATCCCAGGAGATGAAGGCCTCATTGTAGATGTGATAGACGAGAACCAGCGTCGAAGTGCCGGGGCCGCCCTGCGTGATCATATAGACCTGATCGAAAACCTTGAAGGACTGGATCGTCAGCATGACGGTCACGAAAAAGGTCGTCGGCGCAAGCTGCGGCAGGGTGACGTGGATGAATTTCTGCCAGGCATTGGCGCCATCCAGCCCTGCTGCTTCATAAAGCTCCGAATTGATGCCCTGCAGTCCGGCGAGATAGATGACCATGTAGTAACCCATGCTCTTCCACACGCCGAAGAGAATGACCGTGACCATGGCCCAGTGTCGGTCCGCCGCCCATCCCGGCATGTCGGCGGGATCGAGGCCGAGCGTATAGAGCAGCATGTTGACCGGACCCATCTCCGGATTGAAAATCATGTTCCAGACGACGGCCACGGCAACCAGCGATGCGACATAGGGAAAGAACATGGCCGTGCGAAAGAAATTGCGGCCGAGGATTTTCTGGTTGAGCAGGATCGCAAGGCCGAGCGCGCAGGCGAGCGTGGCCGGCACCGACGCGACGGTGTAGATGACCGTGTTCCAGAAGGCCGCGATGAAGGCCCTGTCCTCGAAAAGTCGCCAGAAATTATCGAGACCGGCAAAACGCATGGCATTGGAGCCATCCCAATGCATGAAGGCCAGCGCAAAGGCGAAGAGGATCGGTCCGAGCGTGAAAATCGCAAAGCCGAGAAAATTGGGCGCAATGAAGGAATAGGCGACGAGCGCATTTTCTATTCTGCGCCGCCGTTTGGAGACGATGCGGAGTTTTTTTCTGCGATACGGAGTCGCCTGCTTGTCGGACATGGTCGCGGTTGCGATTGCCACAGCATATCTCCCATTGCCGCCGCTTCACTGTTTCGTCGGTGTCGGCTGCCTGCATTTTCCATTGCGGTCCGGGTCTTCGCCCTGCCGCCTCCCGCGCTCTGGATAACACAATATCGATATTGGTCAAACAACTTTGCATAAAGTCAGACAAATTTTCTGGTTTTTCAAAAATACGTATGATAGGAGGCCCATATCGGATTGCGGAACGCGCGGGAGGTTTGAGGGCGTGTTTGTCGAAATGATGCGGCTCCTGCCGGAACGGTTCGCCGATTTCGGCGCGGAACTGACGGCACAGAAAATTCGGTCTTCAGCACCGGGCGCGGTTTCCCGTAGTCTTATCGAGGCGGCGGAACAGACGCTTGACGAGCCTTGGTCCACAATTCTGGCGGGCGACTACCGGGAATATAGCCGCACCGACAATCGCGATCGTTTCGAGGCGCTTTATTTTTCCCGACGACTGAAGCTGAACGCGCTGGTTCTTGGAGAATGCGCCGAGGGGCAGGGCCGCTTTCTCGATGCCATCATCGATGGTCTTTGGCTGATATGCGAGGAGAGCGGCTGGCAATTGCCCGCCCATAATTCCCATATTCGCGGCGGCCCGCGAGATCCTCTGCCCGATCCGCAAAACCCGGTGATCGACCTGTTCGCTGCCGAAACGGGCGCCAATCTCGCTTTGTGCCTGCATTTGCTGGCGCCGGAACTGGAAAGGGCAAATACAAACCTCGTTTCCCGCGTCCGCGCCGAGATCGACCGGCGCATTACGAGGCCCTATCTCGCGCGGCATTTCTGGTGGATGGGGAATGGCGACGAGCGGATGAACAACTGGACGGCCTGGATCACTCAGAACGTCCTTCTCTCGACCCTGCTATTGCCCACAGACCAGTCGACGAGGCGTTCGGTCGTGGAAAAGGCGCTCAAGAGTCTCGATGCGTTTCAGAAGGATTATGCGGAAGACGGCGCCTGCGAAGAAGGCGTTCTTTATTATGGCCACGCGGCACTTTGCCTGTTCGGAGCGATGAGCATTCTCGAAGCCTCCGCGCCCGGCTCCATGGCGCCGCTCTTTCATGCGCCGAAGCTGCGCAGCATGGCCGAATTCATTCTCAACATGCACGTAGCGGAAGACCGGTTCTTCAACTTCGCCGATGCGCCGGCGAAGGTTGAGACATCCGGCGTGCGGGAATATCTTTTCGGCAAGGCCGTTTCTTCGCCGCCACTCCAGGCTTTCGCTGCCGCCTGCTGGAACCGCTCCTCGGACCGGCTGATGTGCAAGGAGTGGAACCTCTGGTATCGGGTCCAGGCGGTGCTTGCCGTCCCGGAATTGTCCGGGCCTGTTCCGGCGCAACCGGCAAAGACCGATATCGCCTATCCAGGTATCGGTCTGGCGATTGCCCGCGACGGGGTCTTCGATCTTGCCGTGAAGGCGGGCAATAATGGCGAGAGCCATAACCACAACGATGTCGGCAGTTTCACGCTTTATAAGAACGGCCGGCCGTTCATCATCGATATCGGGGTGGAAACCTACACCGCAAAAACCTTCTCGCCGCAGCGCTATGACATCTGGACGATGCAATCGGCCTTTCACAATCTGCCGACTTTCGGCGGCGTCATGCAGGCCGCCGGGGCAGAGTTTGCGGCGAGAGATTTTGTGACAGAATTTTCTGAAGAGCAGGCGGAAGTCTGTTTCGATATAGCCAGGGCCTATCCCGCCATGGCGCGTGTTGAGCATTATCTCCGCCGCGTCCGACTGCTGCGTGGCAGCCATGTGGAAGTCCTTGACGACTATCAGGGCGGGGAGGAGGCGGTTCTGTCGCTGATGGTCGCCGAAAAGCCCGCTGTCACGCCGGGTCGGCTGATCTTTGCGGGGCTGGGAGAGATAGCCTGCGAAGGCGCAGGAGAACCCGCCATCGAAGCCATAACAATCAACGATGCCCGCCTTCGCCAGTCCTGGCCACCGGTGATCTATCGCATTCTCATCCCCATCGCAGCCCAGCGTCTGTACCTGACGATCAGTTAAGGAAGTGCCGATGAAACTTACACTCAAGGTCGTCAATGCGGTGGGTGATGTTCTGGCGAAAGCCGGAGCGGAGGACGAAGCTTTGCTCGTCTATCGCGCAGAATATTGCGAGGGTGACAGGCTTGTCGTCGAGGTTTCGCAGCCCGGTCATATCTGGCTTGCGCTCGACGCCGGCATGCCGCCGACGCTGGTTTTTCTGCACGGAAACGAATTCATCCTGCCCGTTCCTTCGGCGGCGAAACGCAAATCCTATCCGCCGCAGGCTTTCAGCGGTAACCTTCATCGGATCGCTGCGCGCCGCACACTCGCCGGTGAAATCGGGGTTCGCAGGAATCTGGCCCTCAACCCGTTTGACGATCATGAGAACACCTCGCTGTTTCCGCACGTTTATGCGAGCACGGAAACGCGTGGGGAGGCGGCCTTCGCGGCCCGCAATGTCATCGATGGCGAAAAGGCGAGCGCGGGCCACGGCTTCTGGCCCTATACAAGCTGGGGCATCAACCGCGATCCCGAAGCTTCGCTGACCCTCGTATTCGGCCGCGCAGTCCTCATCGACCAGCTGACTTTTTACCTGCGGGCGGACTTTCCCCATGATGCCTGGTGGGAAAAAGCGAGCGTTACTTTTTCCGACGGCGAAAGCGCGAGTTTTTCCCTGCAAAAAACCGGGGCTGCCCAGAGTTTCCCGGTCGCACCGCGCCAGGTGGAATGGATTCGTCTGCATGATCTTAAAAAAGCCGACGATCCTTCGCCCTTTCCCGCGCTGACGCAAATCGAGGTATGGGGGGCGGATCTGCGGGAAGCGCCGTAGCGCCTGATCGCCCCTTTCGGGCAAACAGCTACGACCCGGTTTTACTGGAAATCCTTTAGCTGTGCGCGATGCCGCGCAGGTCGCGCATCATGTCGCGGTAGCGGTGCTGGCTGCCGCGCAGATGCGCCTGCATCGCCAGCTTCGCGGCCTGTTCGTTCCGGTCCGATATGGCGATGACGATGGCTTCATGTTCCTTGTGGATCAATCGCCGGTAAGCTGTCTGGTCGTTCTCGCCGGTTTCGGAAACCACGCGCGATTGTGGAATCACGGCCTGACCGTGCAGCTCGAGGAACTGCGTGAAAAGCGGATTGTTGGTGGCGGCCGCAATGGCAAGATGCAGCGCCAGATCCGCCTCGCGAATGGAGCGGTTCTCCTCGATACATTGCAAAAGCCGGGCGTGACAGTCGAAAATCGCTTCCTCCTGCGAAGGCGAACGGCGGAGGGCTGCGAGCCCCGCCGCTTCGATTTCGAGCGGCGTCCTGATTTCCAGCACCTCCAGATCGGAAGAGAGTCGGGCGCGGTCGATACCGGGTGTGGGTGACGCGTCTTTTTCACGCTTCAGCACGAAAATGCCCGCCCCCTGACGCACCTCCACCAGCCCGTCGCAGCGTAGCGCCGTCACCGCCTCGCGCACCACGGTGCGGCTGACGCCATGGGTTTCCGTCATCTCGATTTCGCTGGGCAGGCGGTCGCCGGGTCCATATTGCCCGGAGGCAATCGCGTTTCTCAGGCTGAGGCTAACTCTGCTGACCAGAGAACCGGAGGATTTGCTGCGCTGTTTTTGCTGTTCAGGCACGTCGGTCACCATGCATTGAAATCGAGGCAGGCGTAAAGCCTGTCAAATATGTATGATGAATTTCAGTAAAACTCAATGATCATACCAATTTTGCCCACCTTCATGCAAATGTTTCATATCTTGCAAGATTGGCGTTGAGCACCTCCATGATGGCGTCTCGTGCCGGATCGCGCGCATTCTTCAACCAGGCGACCGAAAGCGGCAATTTGCTGATCATGGTTCCGGGTTCGACCGTCAGGGGAATGAAGCAGACGCCGCTCACTGCCAGCCGCGAGGTCCATTGTGGAACGATCGCGATGCCTATTTCCGCCGCCACCAGATTGACGATGGTCTGTTTCTCATCCGCCAGCTGGGCGATACGCGCCTGAAGCCCCGCTTCGGTGAAAAGCTTGATCGTCAGATCATGGCTGTGCGGCCTCGACCGGCGTTCCGGGACAATCAGCGGTTCGTCCGCAAGTTCCCTGATGCGCAGGCTTTCCCGTTTCGCCAGCCGATGATTGACGGAAACGGCGACAACTGCCGTTTCGTGAAATAGCCTCTGCGTTTTGATATGGCTGTCGATGATATCGGGCGGGCGGATGAAGGCAAGGTCTATCCTGCCGGAAAGCAGGCGCGGAATGAGGCGTATCGTCTTGTCCTCAATCAGCTGGGTGGCGATTGAGGGATGGAGAACGCGAAGATCGTGCAGCAGCATGGGCAGAAGCCCGGCGGCGGCACTGTCGATAGCTCCGATCCGGACGACTTTTTCACCATCACCGCCGGAGGCCCGAAAGCGCGCCACCAGTGCATCGGCCTTTTCCACGAGTTGCCGCGCCTCCGGCAAAAGCATCGCGCCATCCGTGGTCAAGCCAACATTGCGCGTGGTGCGCAGGACGAGCTTGGCGCCGAGGAACTCCTCAAGCAGCCTGATGTGCCGGCCGAGAGAGGCCGGCAACATATCCAGCTTTTGTGCGGCCCGTCCGAAATGCAATTCTTCCGCAACGCATACGAAGCATCGCAACTGGCCGAGTTCCATGGCTTTCTCCCGATTATATCAAAAAATTATATAATTCTCTGTCGATTGAGGTCAACGGCGTCCAGGAGGAAAAGAGTTGATCAGCGCAGGAGGTGCGCTCATCGATTTCAAACTGGGAGGAAAATGCCGTGGCCAGCGAGCTGGAAACGCGCGTCTTGCGCAAAATTACATTCCGCATCGTACCCTTTATCATGCTGCTCTATTTCATCGCGTTCCTCGACCGCGTGAACATAGGTTTTGCGGCCTTGACGATGAATCAGGATCTTGGTTTCTCATCCACGGTGTTCGGCATCGGCGCCGGCATCTTTTTCCTTGGCTATTTTCTGTTCGAGGTTCCCTCCAACCTGATTCTGAACAAGGTCGGCGCCCGCATCTGGATTGCGCGGGTAATGATCACCTGGGGGTTCATTTCGGGCGGCATGGCCTTCGTCCAGGGCATTCCGAGTTTTTATGCGCTGCGGTTCCTGCTCGGAATTGCTGAAGCCGGCTTTTTCCCCGGCATCATTCTGTATCTGAGTTTCTGGTTTCCTGCCCGCCGCCGCGCCGCCGTGACCGCAATCTTCATGGCGGCTGCGCCGCTATCGACGGTGCTCGGTTCGCCGATTTCCGGTGCGCTGATGGAAATGCACGGGTTGATGGGTCTCGCCGGCTGGCAATGGATGTTCCTGATCGAAGCCGCACCCGCCGTTATTCTCGGTGTTGTCGTCCTGTTTTATCTGACGGACCGCCCGGAAAAAGCCAATTGGCTGACGACGGAGGAGCGGGACTGGCTCGTCAAGACCATGAACGAGGAACAGGCATCGAAGGCCGCGAAGTCGAGCCATAGCATCTGGGCCGGTCTTGCGGACATGCGCGTCCTTGCGCTTTCGCTCGTTTATTTCGGCACGTCCGCCGGGCTTTATACTCTCGGCATCTGGGCGCCGCAGATCATCAAGCAATTCGGGCTTTCGTCGCTTCAGGTCGGCTTCATCAATGCCGTTCCCGCTATTTTCGCCGTCGTGGCCATGGTTCTCTGGGCGCGCCATTCTGACAGGACAGGCGAACGCACATGGCATGTCGTCAGTGCATGCCTGTTGGCGGCGGTGGGTCTCGCTTTTGCAACCGGCGCCGCCTCGGTCTTTGCCGTCCTCATCGCGCTGACGCTGGTCAATATCGGCATCAGCTGCTCGAAGCCGCCTCTCTGGAGCATGCCCACGCTGTTCCTGTCCGGGCCGGCTGCGGCCGCCGGCATCGCCACCATCAATTCCATCGGTAATCTCGGCGGTTTCGTCGGCCCCTCCGTCATCGGCTGGGTCAAGGACCAGACCGGAGGTTTCAGCGGCGGCCTCTATTTCGTTGCCGGCCTCCTGCTTCTCTCGGCCGCTCTTACCCTCGTCCTGTCTAAGACAAGCCAAAAAAGCGCCGAAGCCGCCAGTGCGGCAAGCCAGCGCCCTTAACCAGCAATATCGTAACGGAGACCAGACATGCGCGAATATTCCATAGCTACCATTCCGGCCGACGGCATCGGCCCTGAAGTCATCGCCGCCGGCACCCGGGTGCTTGCGGCCATCGAAAAGCGGGACGGCGGCATCAAGTTCAATTTAGAGAATTTCGATTGGGGTTCCGATTATTATAAGAAGAACGGTGTGATGATGCCGTCCGACGGCCTGTCGAAGCTGAAGAAGTTCGATGCGATCTATTTCGGCGCCGTCGGCGCGCCGGATGTGCCGGATCACATCACGCTGTGGGGCCTTCGCCTGCCCATCTGCCAGGGCTTCGACCAATATGCCAATGTCCGGCCCACGAAGATCCTGCCGGGCATCACGCCGCCGCTGCGCAATTGCGGTCCCGGCGACCTTGACTGGGTCATCGTCCGTGAAAATTCGGAAGGTGAATATTCCGGACATGGCGGCCGCGCGCATCGCGGTCTGCCCGAAGAGGTCGGCACCGAGGTTGCGATCTTTACCCGTGTCGGCGTCACCCGCATCATGCGTTACGCGTTCAAACTGGCGCAGTCGCGCCCGCGCAAGCTGCTGACGGTCGTGACCAAATCCAATGCGCAGCGTCACGGCATGGTCATGTGGGATGAGATCGCGGCGGAAGTCGCCGAAGAGTTTCCCGATGTGACCTGGGACAAGATGCTGGTGGACGCCATGACGGTTCGCATGACGCTCAATCCGAAGAGCCTCGACACCATCGTCGCCACCAATCTTCATGCCGATATCCTGTCCGACCTTGCGGGCGCGCTGGCCGGCAGCCTTGGCGTGGCGCCAACCGGCAATATCGATCCCGAGCGGCGGTTCCCGTCCATGTTCGAACCGATCCACGGTTCCGCCTTTGATATTACCGGCAAGGGCATCGCCAATCCGGTCGCCACGTTCTGGACGGCGGCGCAGATGCTGGATCATCTCGGCGAAGCCAACGCATCCGCCCGGCTGATGCGGGCGGTGGAACGGGTGACGGGCTCGGGCATCCTGACCCCGGATGTCGGCGGCACGGCAACGACAAACGACGTGACCGACGCCGTTGTCGACGCCATTTATTCCTCCAACGTGTGACCGGATCGACCATGCGCTGGACGGATGAGACCGCAAGAGAGCTGCTGCGCCGGATGTTCGACGCAGCAGTGGCAAGCGCCAATCCGCAGGAAGCGGTGATGCGGCACCTGCCGCCGAAGCCCCAAGGGCGGTGTATCGTGGTCGGCGCCGGAAAAGCCTCGGCGGCGATGGCGGCGGCACTCGAGGCGGCATGGCCCGACGTCGACGTTTCCGGCGTTGTCGTCACGCGATACGGTCACGCCGTCCCGGCTGGCCGCATCCGCATCATCGAGGCGTCTCATCCGGTTCCCGACGAGAGCAGCCTGGAGGCCGGGCGCGCCGTGCTGGATGCGGTTTCCGGACTGTCGAAACGCGATCTGGTCATAGCGATGATCTCCGGCGGCGGTTCCGCCCTTCTCGTTGCGCCCGCTGGCGATATGTCGCTTGCGGACAAGCAGGCGGTAAACAGGGCGCTGCTGGCAAGCGGGGCGACCATCCGGGAGATGAACGCCATCCGCAAGCATCTGTCCGTGATCAAGGGCGGGCAGCTTGCAAAGGCTGCGGAACCTGCCCGCCTCGTGACCATGGTGATTTCCGATGTGCCGGGCGATGATCCTTCCGACATTGCGTCGGGCCCGACCGTCGCCGATGACAGCACCATCGCGGAGGTCCGGGAGATCGTTCGCCGGCGCGGCATCGCCTTGCCGCCATCGGCACTGGCCGTCCTCGAAAGCGGCCATGAGACGCCCAAATCTCACGACATGGCAAGCGATGTGCGGATGATCGCGACGCCCTCGCTTGCTCTTGAGGCGGCGGCGGAGGTGGCGGCGGCGGCCGGGCTGCGAACGCTGATACTGGGCGATGCGCTGGAGGGTGAGGCGCGGGAACTCGGCACCGTATTGGGCGGCGTCGCACTTTCCGCCGCTACCAGGGGTCATCCGCTGAAAGGCCCCGCGGTTATCCTCTCCGGCGGTGAGGCGACTGTCACCATCGGTTCGGGCGGTGCCGGTCGCGGCGGGCGCAACACGGAGTTTCTTCTCGCCCTTGCGGCCACCTTGAACGGTCGCCCGGGACTATGGGCCATCGCCTGCGATACGGACGGTATCGATGGGACGGAAGATGCGGCGGGTGCGATCGTTACGCCGGACACGCTTGTAAGAGCGGCGGCCCTGAACCTCGACGCGAAGGCCTATCTCGCCTCTCATGACAGCTATCGTTTTTTTGAGCACCTCGGTGACCTGGTGAAAACAGGCCCCACCCTGACCAATGTGAATGATTTCCGCGCAATTCTCGTATTTTGAAGGGCGGCGAAAGCCGATTGATTGATCATGCATCGTAAACGCCAAGCAAAAATTGTCGCGACGGTCGGGCCTGCCAGCGCGTCGCCTGAAATGCTGAAAGCCCTGTTCCTGACGGGCGTCGATACGTTTCGCCTGAATTTCAGCCATGGCTCGCATGAGGATCATGCCCGGGTTTTCCACGCGATCCGGACGATCGAGCGGGAAATCGCGATGCCGATCGGCATATTGCAGGATTTGCAGGGTCCCAAGATAAGGCTCGGGCGCATCGCGGGCGGGTTGGCCAGTGTGTCGGCGGGGGATGTCGTTCGTTTCGTTCTCCGTTCAGAAAGTGGGGAAACGTCGGCGATCCCCCTGCCTCACCCCGAAATATTCGCCGCCGTAAAGCCCGGCGACGATCTTCTGATCGATGACGGTCGCATACGTGTCCGTCTTTTGCGCGTCGGGGCGGATGAGCTGGAGACCGAGGTGATCTTCGGCGGCACGATTTCCGACCGCAAGGGCGTCAATATTCCGGGAACAGTATTGGATATCTCGCCGCTCACGACGAAGGACCGCAACGATCTCGCCTTCGGTCTCGATCTCGGTGTCGACTGGGTCGCGCTTTCTTTCGTGCAGAAACCCGGCGATCTCATCGAGGCGCGCGGCCTGATCGGCGAACGTGCGGGGCTGGTGGCAAAAATCGAGAAACCGTCCGCTCTCGAAAAGATCGACGATATCATCAGCCTGTCCGATGTCCTGATGGTGGCGCGCGGCGATCTCGGTGTCGAAATTCCTGCCGAGGAGGTTCCTGGGCGTCAGAAAGAGCTTGTGCGCGCCTGCCGTCAGGCGGTGAAGCCCGTCATTGTCGCCACCCAGATGCTGGACTCGATGGTTTCGTCCGCATCACCCACACGCGCCGAAGCGTCGGATGTTGCCATGGCGATCTATGACGGCGCGGATGCGGTAATGCTCTCCGCTGAAACGGCGACCGGCAGATATCCCGTCGAAACCGTTGAGATGATGGACCGTATCATTCGCAGTACAGAAGGTCACAAGCTCTATAATTCGATCCTGCGGGCGACGGAACCGGCGCTGCAGCCTACACCCGCCCATGCGGTGGCCGGTGCGGCGGCCGATGTCGCCACCGCGGTCGGTGCGCCGGCCATTGTAGCCTTCACATCGAGCGGCGTGACGGCGGCTCGCATAGCACGGGAGCGCCCGTCTTTGCCAATCGTGGCGATCACGGCGGATATGGCGGTGGCACGCAGGCTTTGCCTTTTATGGGGTGCAATCAGTCTTTGTGATGAAGATCTTGGCGTTGACGACAGGTTCGAACAGGCGGCATGGCTTGCGAAACATGTCGGTCTGGCCCGCGCCGGTGATAATCTCGTCATCGTCAGCGGTATTCCGTTCGGCCAGTCCGGTACGACGAACAATCTGCGCGTGGCCCGATTGTGACATATCGGACCTTATTGTTCGCGACTTTTAGGGGCTTGCTAGCTGCTCCGTGGAAACCGCATGTAGCGCCCTGCCGGTCCTGAAAAAGCTTTCGATATTGCCGATCGTGGTGTCCGCGATGTTCCTGAGGGCCTCCTGCGTGAAGAAGCCCTGATGGCCGGTGACCAGAACATTGGGGAAGGTCAGCAGCCGCGCAAAAACATCGTCGCGCAGCACGTCGTTGGAAAGATCCTCGAAAAAGAGATCGGCCTCTTCTTCATAGACATCGATGCCGAGACTGCCGATCGTGCCGTCTTTCAGGCCCGCAATCGCGGCCTGCGTATCGATGATGGCGCCGCGGCTGGTATTGACGAGCATCACGCCCTTTTTCAGCAGCGGCAGCGTCTCCCGGCGAATGAGGTGACGGGTCTCCGGTGTGAGCGGGCACATCAGCGCCAGAATGTCCGATGTTCGAAACAGTTCCTCGCGCGTGACGTAGACCATGCCCAGTGCTTCACAATCTGGATTTGGCCGTACGTCATGGCCGACGAGACGGCAGCCGAAGCCGGCCGCAATGCGCGCGAAAATCGCCCCGATCTTGCCCGTGCCGACAATGCCGACCGTCTTGCCGTGAAGATCGAAGCCGAGAAGGCCATCTAGGGCGAAGTTTCCTTCGCGGACACGGTTATAGGCGCGATGAATCTTGCGGTTGAGCGACAGGATGAGCGCCATGGTGTGTTCGGCGACCGCATAGGGCGAATAGGCCGGCACGCGCGCAACGGTCAGGCCGAGCTTTTCGGCGGCGGCGAGATCGACCTGATTGAAACCGGCGCAGCGCAGGGCGATGAGCCGAACACCCATTTCAGCAAGCTTTTCAAGCACCGGCCGCGACAGGTCGTCGTTAACGAAGGCGCAGATCGCCGCCGCTCCCTCCGCCAGCGCCACTGTCTCGAGAGACAGGCGTGCTTCGCAATATTGCATCCGCATACCAGCATGGGCGGCAGCGTCAAGGAACTGCCTGTCATAGGGCTTGGCGCTGTAGACCACGAACCGCATCTGTTTCTCCAGTCTCCAAACGAAAGCTGCCGTTATTACAGTGCGACGCGTCCGGCAGGTGGCTTAGCTGCGAAGGCCCGGTGCTTCCTGTCCCGTGCTTTCGACATATTCGGTATAGCCGCCGCCATATTGGTGGATGCCATCGGGCGTCAGTTCCAGCACCCGGTTCGAAAGCGCGGCCAGGAAATGGCGGTCGTGCGAAACGAACAGCATCGTGCCTTCATAATCCGACAGGGCCTTGATAAGCATTTCCTTGGTGCCGAGATCGAGATGGTTGGTCGGCTCGTCCAGTACGAGGAAGTTCGGCGGATCGAACAGCATGGCGGCCATGACGAGACGGGCCTTTTCACCGCCGGACAGAACACGGCAACGTTTTTCCACGTCGTCGCCGGAAAAGCCGAAACAGCCGGCAAGAGCGCGCAACGGCGCCTGCCCCGCTTTCGGAAAACGCTCCTCCAGCCATTCGAGAATGGTGCTGTCGCCATCCAGAACATCCATGGCGTGCTGGGCGAAATAGCCGAGCTTGACGCTGGCGCCGAGCGTGACATTGCCGGAATCCGGTTCCGTCGTGCCGGTCACCAGCTTCAGCAGCGTCGATTTTCCAGCACCGTTGACGCCCATGATGCACCAGCGTTCCTTGCGCCGCACCA
>Ga0209371_1000536_pt1 | contig 36059 bp, 33 predicted proteins | sample AgamicAtAmrz_FD_187165 | JGI IMG/M metagenome (GOLD analysis project Ga0209371, IMG submission 187165) | Agave microbial communities from Guanajuato, Mexico - At.Am.rz (SPAdes) (version 2) | ecosystem: Host-associated > Plants > Roots > Rhizosphere | place: Guanajato, Mexico | collected 2012-06-07
TGGATGCGAGTTCACGCCTGCGGCGGACTCTGGATACCGTGCGGACACCAATGGGCCAGCATGTGCGGTGCGGGAGCCAATCTACAATGCAAGCTCGTAGCTTCAGGAGCGACTGGGCTTCCCGCACTGCTCCGATGATCGGAAGACATAACGCCATCAGCGCGCCATGTCCAGATACAAGGAGCGGCTTCAGCCGCGACAGGTTCCATCCGCAGCGTCTGTCGCGGCTGAAGCCGCCCCTGCAAGAGCGCGGCCACGCCGCTCAACCGGCGAAACCACCTTCATCCAGAAACCGCTGTTCGTCCTGCGTGCTCTCCCGCCCCAACGCCGCATTGCGATGCGGGAAGCGGCCGAAGCGCTCGATGATGTCCTCGTGCTGCATGGCCCACTGCAGGCTGTCGGCATCGCCCAGCGCGCTGAACAACTCCACCGCCTCGCGCTGCAGGGCCGGGTCTTCGGCATGCTCGTACGGCAGGTAGAAGAACATGCGCAACTCCGGCTCCACTTGCTGGTCGTAGCCGGCCGCCAGCGCCAGCTGCGCGTAGCGCCGGGCCAGGCCATCGGTGGCGTAGGCATGCGCGCTGCCGCGGAAGGCGTTGCGCGGCACCTGGTCGAGCAACAACAGCAGCGCCAGCGCGCCCTCGGCGCTGTCCATCCAGCCCGCGTATTCGTCGCGCGCCGCGGCGTGATGCGCGTCCAGGAAATGCTGGCGCACGTTCGCATCGAACGAGTCGTTGGCGGCGAACCAGCGCTCGCGGCCGGCGCTGCGCCAGAACTCCACGACATCGCGGGGCAGGATCTCGGTCATCGCATGTCCATCGGTCGGCAATCGGCCTCTATACCCGATCCTGCGTCGGAATGCGGTGTGCGCCGCAGCGCCGGCGGCAGGTCGCGCGCGCCGCCCGCACTTGGCAAGCGCGCCGGCTCGGGCTAGCGTGCGCAGGCGGCGCCAACGCTGCAGCCAACATCCGGGGAAAAATCTGATGCGTCATCTGTTGCTCGCCTGCCTGGGCGTGGCGCTGTGCGGCCCTGCCGCGGCCGCCTCGCGCTTCGTCGAAGACCCCTACCCCAGCACCTACCGGCCGCTGGCGTCCACCCCGGTGCTGATCGAGCACGCCACCGTGCTCACCGGCACCGGCGAACGCCTGGACGATGCCGACGTGCTGCTGCAGGACGGCCGCGTGCAGGCCGTGGGCCGCGCGCTCGCCGCCCCGGCCAACGCCACCCGCATCGACGGCCACGGCAAGTGGGTCACGCCCGGCATCATCGACGTGCACTCGCACCTGGGCGTGTACGCCAGCCCCGGCGTCAGCGCGCACAGCGACGGCAACGAGATGACCGCGCCGGTGACGCCCAACGTCTGGGCCGAACATTCGATCTGGCCGCAGGATCCGGGCTTCGGCACCGCCCTGGCCGGCGGCGTCACCTCGCTGCAGGTGCTGCCGGGCTCGGCCAACCTGGTCGGCGGCCGCGGCGTGACCCTGAAGAACGTGCCGGCCACCACCTACCAGGCGATGAAGTTTCCCGGCGCGCCGTGGGGCCTGAAGATGGCCTGCGGCGAAAACCCCAAGCGCGTGTACGGCGAGAAGGGCGGCCCGGCCACGCGCATGGGCAATGTCGCCGGCTACCGCGCCGCGTTCATCGACGCCAGCGAATACCTGCGCAAGAACGCGCCGAAGAAGAAGGCGCCGGAAAAGCGCCATTGGTGGAGCCGCGGCGCCGGCGACAACGACAGCGCCGGCGACAGCGGCGGCAAGCGCGACCTGAAGCTGGACACCCTGGCCGGCGCGATCAACGGCGACATCCGCGTGCACATCCACTGCTACCGCGCCGACGAGATGACCACCATGCTCGACCTGGCCAAGGAATTCGGCTTCAAGATCGCCGCCTTCCACCACGGCGTGGAGGCCTACAAGATCGCCGACCGGCTGGCCCAGGAGAACGTCTGCGGCGCGCTGTGGGCGGACTGGTGGGGCTTCAAGATGGAGGCCTTCGACGGCATCCAGGAGAACATCGCGCTGGTCGATCGCCCGGCCAACGGCTGCGCCATCGTGCATTCGGATTCGGAGGAAGGCATCCAGCGGCTCAACCAGGAAGCGGCCAAGGCGATGGCCGCCGGGCGCCGCGCCGGCATGGACATCGCGCCCGAGCGCGCGATCCGCTGGTTGACCAGCAACCCGGCCAAGGCGCTGGGCATCGAGAAGCAGACCGGCACGCTGGAGGCCGGCAAGATGGCCGACGTGGTGGTGTGGAACGGCAGCCCGTTCAGTTCCTATGCGCTGGCCGAGAAGGTCTACATCGACGGCGCGCAGGTCTACGACCGCGCCGACCGCCGCCTGCAACCCACATCCGACTTCATGCTCGGCCAGGAGGCTGCCCCATGAGCCGCTCCGCTTCGCATTCGCGCCGCCCCCTGGCGCGCGGCCTGGCGCTGGCCGCGTGCCTGCTCCTGGGCAGCGCGCCCGCCTTCGCCCAGGACGTGCTGATCCGCGGTGCCACCGTGCACACCGCCAGCGCGCGCGGCACGCTGCAGAATGCCGACGTGCTGGTCCAGGGCGGCACCATCCGCGCGGTCGGCCCCGGCTTGTCGGCACCGGCCGGCGTGACCGTGGTCGAGGCCAAGGGCCGCCCGCTGACCCCGGCGCTGTTCGGCGGCATCACCGAGATCGGCATCGAGGAAGTGTCCGGCGAGTCCTCCACCGTGGACAGCGCGCTGAGCCTGCCGCACGACCAGCCGATGCGCCCGGAGTTCGACGTGACCCTGGCCTACAACCCCGACTCGGTGCTGATCCCGGTCGCGCGCGTGGAGGGCATCGGCTTCACCGCGCTCGGCGCCAACAGCGGTGGCGCCTTCATCGGTGGCCAGGGCGGCGTCATGCGCCTGGACGGCGGCCCCGACCCGATCGGCCCGCGCGCGCTGTACGTGCGCCTGGGCAGCGACGCGCTGGAGTTGAGCGGCAAGTCGCGCGCGGCGCAGTGGATGCTGCTCGACCAACTGGTAGCCGAGGCGCGCGGACGCATGCCGGCCGATTCGCCGCACGCACTGCTGACCCCGGCCGGCCGCGCCGTGCTGGCCAGGTACCTGGCCGGCCAGGGCCGCATCGTGGTGGCGGTGAACCGCGCCGCCGACATCCGCCAATTGCTGCGCTGGGCCGAACGCGAGAAGGTGCGCATCGCCATCGCCGGCGGCGACGAGGCGTGGAAGCTGGCGCCGCTGCTGGCGGCGGTCAAGGTGCCGGTGTTCGTCAACGCGCTGGACGACCTGCCCAGCAGCTTCGACCAGATCGGCGCGACCCTGGAGAACGCCGCGCGCCTGAGCGCGGCCGGCGTCGCGGTCAGCTTCACCCAGGGCGGCGACGGCTCGCACAACGCGCGCAAGCAGCGCCAGCTGGCCGGCAACGCGGTCGCGCACGGCCTGCCCTGGGAAGACGGCCTGGCCGGCCTGACCCGGGTCCCGGCCGAGGCGCTGGGCGTGGGCGACAAGCTGGGCAGCATCGCCCCCGGCAAGCTCGCCGACCTGGTGCTGTGGGAAGGCGACCCGCTGGACGTGGCCCACTACGCCGAGCAGGTCTGGCTGGGCGGCCGCGCGATCCCGATGCGCTCGCGCCAGACCGAGCTGCGCGACCGCTACATGAAGCAGGCCGGCGCGCTGCCGCGGGCGTATACGCAGTAGCGCGACAGCGACACCGCTGTGCGCCGCCGGACCTCCGAGCGGCGCATGGCACACCTGCGTGCAGACGGCCGAGCAGGTCGAGCCGACGCTGGCCACCTGCCGTTGCAGCGCCTGGTTCCACTCTTCGGCAACAGGCGCCGCTTCTGCCCCGAGTGGCATCCCACCTGCTTCGGCTAGCGGCTCAAAGCGGCCGGGATCCATCAGCCGGGACGCAGCCTCGCCGCGTCCCGGCCACACATGCGCAGTGTCCACGGCGCGCCGCGAACACCGCCCGCTCAATGCGCGTCGATGGTCGCGCTGACCTTGGCCCAGCCGTTGCCGCGCACCACCTCGAAACCGGCCTCGACCACGTGCAGATACAGCGCGTTGCTGTAGCGGCCGTCCTTGCTGCGGTTGGCCTGCAGCCAGTTGAGGAACGGCTTGACGTCGACGTTGAGGTTGCCGCTGGTGGGCAGGTTGGCTTGTCCGGCGGTGCCATGCGGGATGAAGGTGTAGACGTAGTAGCCGGCGGCGCTGTTGTTGCCTTCCCACAGGTCGAAGGTGTAGCCGCCGGCGCTGATCACGTTGCTGGCGCTGAGCGTGCCGATCGGCCAGGAGTTGTGCCCGCCCCAGATCATCACTTCCAGCTGCGGCACGCCCTTGCTGGTGTCGTGGCGGAAGAACAGGTCGTAGGCGAAATCTCCGCCCAGGTTGCTGCCGCCGGCGCTGTAGGTGAACTTGACCGGGATCGTGCTCAGCGAGGACACCTGCCGCGGGAACAGGGTGTCGCTGGTCGGGTTCCAGTCGTAGTGCCAGCCGCGCACGATCGCCGGATACCCGTACAGGCTGGAATTGGGGAAGTTGAAAGTCACCGTCAGCTCCGGCGTGCTGCCGTTGCCGAAGGTGCCCTGGATGACGTTGTTGGGATCGTTGAAATTGTTGACCCACGCATAGTGGTTGCCGAAGATCTTGTAAGGCCCGGCCAAGGCCAGCGGCGCGGCCGCCAGGCACGACACGGCGAACAGCGCCTGCAGCAGGCGCAGGCGCGCGCGGGGCGCGGCGCGCAGATGCGGCGCGGCGATCGGAGCGGTCTGGACATCATGCATGTTCGGTTTCTCCAGGAAGTCGGCAAGCGCGGCAGCGGAGGTGCTGCCGCGGCGGACGCTAGCAAGACCCTCGCGGCACGAGCTATGCGAAGAACGCCTGGCGGCATGCGCTGCGGCAATAGCGCCACGCGATCGAAGCCTGCAGCGTGCGCGCGTCCTCAGTTCCCACACGCCATCGAGATCGGCCGCGAGCCATTGTCTACCGCAGCGTCCAGCGCCCAGGTCGCGGCACGCACGCGAGCACCGCATGCGCCGCAGTGCAACACGCTGCACCGCGCGCCGGCAGGCGAGTAAGCTGGCGCTTCCGACCGGAGCCCGCCCATGCGCTTGCGCTGGTATTTCGATTTCGTCTCGCCGTTTTCCTATCTGCATTGGCACAAGCTCAAGGCGCTGCCGGAGTTCGCGCGGATCGAACCGGTGCCGATCGTGTTCGGCGCGGTGCTGCAGCACCTGCATACGCGCGGACCGGCGGAGATCCCGCACAAGCGCAGCTTCACCTACCAGTTCGTGCAGTGGCAGGCGCAGCAGGAAGGCGTGCCGCTGCGGTTTCCGCCGGCGCATCCGTTCAACCCGCTGGCCGCGCTGCGGCTGTGCATCGCCGCCGGCGGCACGCCGCAGGCGATCGACGCGCTGTTCGACTGGCTGTGGCGCGACGGCCACGCCGGCGACGATGCCGCCGCGCTGGCGCCAGTGGCGCAGGCGCTGGGCATCGCCGATGCGGCCGCCGCCGTCGGCGATCCGCAGGTCAAGGCGCAGCTGCGCGGCAATACCGAACAGGCCATCGCCGCCGGCGTTTTCGGCGTGCCGACGCTGCAGGTCGGCGAGACCTTGTTGTGGGGCAACGACGCGCATCCGCTGATGCAGGCGCTGCTGGCCGATCCGCAATTGCTGCAGCGCGGCGAAATGGCGCGGCTGGCGGCGCTGCCGGTCGCCGTGCAACGCGGCGCCTGACCGGGCCGCGACGTCGCCAGGCGTCTGCGCTAACCTAGCCGGCACTGACGAAGCGCAACGCCGGAAGGGGGGCCAGATGCGTATCGGGATCGTGGTGGATTCTGCCTGCGACTTGCCGCAGGACTACATCGCAGACAACAACATCGTATTGCTGCCGATCAGCGTGCGCATCGGCGAGGCCGTGCTGGCCGACCATCGCGACGAGGAGGCCACGCTGAGCTTCCTGCATGCGCACGTGGCCGAGCACGGCGCCGAAGCGGAGACCATTCCGTTCAGCGTGGCGCAGATCCGCGAGCTGTTCCTGAGCCGGCTGGTGATCGACTTCGACCATGTGTTCTGCATGACCATCACCAAGACCCGCAGCCCGATCCACGAGCATGCGCTGCAGGCCAGCTTCGCCATCCTCAACGACTACAAGCCGATCCGCCAGGCCGCCGGACACAGCTCGCCGTTCGCGCTGCGGGTGATCGACACGCAGAACCTGTTCGCCGCGCAGGCGGTGACCGCGGTGGAGGCGGTGCGGCTGCGCGCGGCCGGGGCCAGCGTGCAGGCGATCCGCGAACGGCTGGAGGAACTGGCCGGCAACGTGCACGGCTACATGGTCACCCGCGACCTGTACTACATGCGCGCCCGCGCGCGCAGCAAGGGCGACCGCAGCGTCGGCCTGATCAGCGCCGCGCTCGGCACCGCGCTGGACATCAAGCCGGTGCTGCACGGCTATCGCGGCGAAACCGCGCCGGTGGCCAAGATCAAGGGCTTCGACGCCGCGGTGCAGAGGCTGTTCGAGTTCGTCGGCAAGCGCGTCGTCGCCGGGCTGATGACGCCGACGCTGTGCCTGAGCTACGGCGGCGAACTGAGCGAACTGCGCGCCCTGCCCGGCTATGCGACGCTGCGCGAGGTCTGCGCGGCGCACGCGGTGGAGGTGCTGGAAAGCGTGATGAGCCTGACCGGCATGGTCAACGTCGGCAAGGGCGCGCTCACCCTGGGCTTCGCCGATGCGCCGCACACGTTTGCCTGAGCGTCGCGCGATCCTGCCGTTGTAGGAGCGGCTTCAGCCGCGACAGATGCTCTCACTAACCTGTCGCGGCTGAAGCCGCTCCTACAACGTCAGCGGCGTAGACGAACCAATCACGACGCCGCCTGCTAGGCTGCGCCGCACCGCTCCAGAGGAACCGCCATGGCCGTGACCTATTCGATCAGCTTGCCCGACCCTGCCCGCGCACGCGGCAGCGAGCCCTCGCTCAGCTTCAGCGCCAACGGCGCCGACGCCTTCGCCGAACAATTGCAGCAGGCCTTGAGCGACCCGGCCTGGTTCGAACGCTGGCGCGCGCTGCAGCCGGAACCGGACGACGTGGATCCGTCGCTGGGCGTGGTCGACCCTGCCGCCACGGTCAGCGGCAAGCAGGACGACCTGCGCATCGACCTGATCGCCACCACAAGCATTCCCGGCGACATCCTCAAACAACGCATGCGCCTGCTCGCCGGCAGCGGCTGGGAACTGCGCAACGTCCGCTGAGCGAATCGTCGTCGCGTGACAGCGGCGACGTGGATCGGCTGGAGCATCCTCAACAGAAAGTGATGGCGTTGGTGGGGCTCCCGGTCACGACAGGCTTTGCTGAAGGAGTCTGTCGCGGCTGAAGCCGCTCCTACATACAGTGCTTTGCCGATTGCAATGAACGTTTTAGGGCGCCGCGCCGCCTGTCGCTGCGCCTGCCGCGCGCTGCGGCCAGCGCCATTTCAGGTTCACCGCCAGCGTGCCGAGCACGATCAGCGCCAGGCCCAGCCATTGCACCGGCACCAGCCGGTGGCCGTACAGCAGAAAGTCCAGCAGCAAGGTGACCAGCGGGTACACGAACGCCAGGATCGCGATCGTCGCCACGTGCAGGTGCCGGTAGGACGAATAGAACAGCACGTAGACGATGCCGCTGTGGATCACCCCCAGTCCGGCCAGCCACAGCCAGTGCATGCCCGGATGCAGCGCGCTGCCGCTGGAAAATCCGGCCAACAGCAGCGTGCCGACCCAGCATTGCACCGTCACCACCGCCAGCGGCCGCTCGCGGCTGATGCGCCGCGACATCAACAGCGAGGCACCGCACAGCAGCGCCGCCAGCAAGGTCAGCGCGATGCCGAGCAGATAGCCGCGATCGGCGCTCTGCCAGAGCCGTGCGGGATCCGCCGAGCAGGCCACGCCGACGAAGGCCAGCAAGGTCCAGCCCAGGTCGCTGCGGCGCGTGCGCTCGCCTTGCAGCATCGCGGCCAGGATCAGCATCACGAACGGGAACACGTGGTAGACCATCGTCGCCACGCCGATCGACGAGCGCGCCATGCCGGCGAACAGCGCCACCCAGTTCAACACCAGCAGCACGCCGCTGACCGCGGCATCGCGCAGCAACCTGCGCTCGCGCCACAGCCCGCGCAGCTGGCCGCCGAGCAATCCGCACACGGTGAGGAACAACGCGCCGAACAGGCAGCGGTAGAACACCGCGGTCACCGGGTCCTGCCCGCTCTCGTGCACGAACACGCCGACCGAGCCGATCAGCACTTCGGCCAGCAACAACTGCCACAGCGCGCGCCGCCTGGCGCCGGCGGCAACGGCGACGGTCGCGCTCACAGCGCGATCGTCCCGTGCAGATACTGCACCGCGCTGCCGCGCACATAGACGTGTTGCGCCTCGACCCGGCAGCCGAGCTCGCCGCCGCGCGCCGAAGCCTGCAGCGCGGTCAGCTGCGCCTTGCCCAGGGTCTGCGCCCACAACGGCGCCAGCGCGGCATGAATGGAGCCGGTCACCGGATCTTCGGCGCCGCCATTGGCCGGCCAGAAATAGCGCGACACGAAATCGTGGCCGCTGCCGGGCGCGGTGACCGCGACATCGCGCGGCGCCAGCGCCAGCATGCGCGTCAGATCCGGCACCACCGCGCGCACCTGGCGCTCGTCCGCGTACACCGCGATATACGCCTGCCGGTTGGCGTAGACCGCCTGCGGCGCGATCGACAGGGCATCGAGCAAGGCCTGCGGCACCTCCGCCACCAAGGCCGGCGCCTGATTCGGAAAGCGCATCTCGAAGCTGCCGTCGGCGAGCCGTTCCACGCCCAGTTCGCCGACCGCGGCCGCGCGCAAGCGCAGCGGGAACGGTGCGAGTCGCTGGGTAGCGATCACGAACGCACTGGCCAGCGTCGCATGGCCGCAGAAGCCGACCTCCTTCAGCGGCGAGAACCAGCGGATCGCGAACACGCCGTCGGCCTCGCGGACGAAGAACGCCGTCTCCGACAGGTTGTTCTCGCTGGCGATGGCCTGCATCAGCGCGTCCGGCAACCAGGCCTGCAGCGGCACTACCGCGGCCGGATTGCCCTTGAAGCGGACCGTGGTGAAGGCATCGACGACGAACACGGAAAGCGGCATGGCCGGCCTCGCAAGCAATGGGAACGCCGACGCGGTGGCCGGCTCGGGTGCAGTGTGCGGCGCCGCCCCCGACCAGTACAGATTCAGATAGGCTGTAAGTGGACCGATACAGATGAGGCGCCCGCATGCTCTTGTACGAATCGCTCGCCACGCAACTGCGCGAGCAGATCGCGCGCGGCACACTGCGCGCCGGCGAGCGCCTGCCGTCGATCCGGCAGCTGGCCGCCAACCACGGCATCAGCACCGCCACCGCGGTGCAGGCCTGCCTGCAGCTGGAACGCGAAGGCCGGGTGCAGGCGCGGCCGCGCTCGGGCTATTTCGTGCGCGCCGCGACGGACGCGTTGCCGCCGCTGCCGGCGCCGATGCGGCGGCGTACGCCGGGCGTGGTCGACAACCCGGCGTTGCAGGACGTGCTCGACATGCTCGCGCGCTCGGACCTGGTCCCGTTGCACACCGCCACTCCGGCACCGGCGCTGCTGCCGGCCGCGCAACTCGCCGCCGCGCTGGCGCGGCAGCTGCGCCGCCACCGCGCCGTCGCACTCGACTACGCCCCGCCGCAAGGCCACGCCGCGCTGCGCCGGCAGATCGCGCAGCGCTATGCGCACTGCGCCACCACGGTGGCGGCAGACGAGGTCGTGGTGACCGCCGGCGCGATGGAGGCGATCAGCCTGGCGCTGCGCACGCTCACCGCACCCGGCGACGTGGTGCTGGTGGAAACGCCGACCTACCACGGCATCCTGCAGGCGGTCGCCGCGCTGCGGCTGAAGGTGCTGGAAGTGCCCAACCGTGCCGGCCACGGCATCGACGCCGCGCGCCTGGATGCGCTCTTGCAACGCACCCCGGCGCGCGCGGCGGTGCTGGTGCCCAACTTCAACAATCCGCTCGGCAGCCTCACTCCCGACAGCGCCAAGCGCGCGCTGCTCGACAGCTGCGCACGCCACGGCACCGTGGTGATCGAGGACGACATCTACGGCGAGCTGGACTGGTCCGGGCAGCGTCCGCGCCCGCTGCGCCACTTCGATACGCACGGCAACGTGATCACCTGCGGCTCGTTCTCCAAGGTGCTGGCGCCGGGCCTGCGCGTGGGCTGGCTGCTCGGCGGCGAATGGACCGACGCGCTGGTCCGCGCCAAGTACTTCTCCACGGTCGGCGGCGCCAGCCTGCCGCAGCTGGCGCTGGCCGACTACCTGGCGCAACACGACCTGGAACGGCACCTGCGCAAGCTGCGCCGCACCCTCGCCGACAACGGCCAGCGCCTGCGCGAGGCGATCGTGCGGCATTGGCCCGCCGGCACCCGGGTCGGCGATCCCGCCGGCGGGCTGTCGCTATGGCTGCAGCTGGCCGACGGCGGCAGCGGCCAGGCGCTGTTCGAGGCGGCGCTGGCCGCGGGCATCGGCACCTCGCCCGGGCACCTGTATTCCAGCCGCGGCGACTACGCCGACCATCTGCGACTGACCTGCGGCCAGCCGTGGAGCGAGACCCTGGAACGGGCGATGCGGCGGCTGGGCGCATTGGCGGCGCGGCTGCCGCGCTGAGTCGCTCGGTCGCGCAGCCACTGACTCGCCGATTCGCCGAGCCGGAATGCGCTTGGAGATTGCATATGGCAAGCGCTGCCGCGCGCCGAACACCGCGTCGGAACTATGCAGGCGGTGCACTCGCTAACGGCGATCGCATCCCGAATCGCAGCGCCTTTGCGTCGCCACGTCAGGCCAGCAATGCGCCAACCGATGCTCTAGTCCAGCAAGCCACCACGGCATGGGCAGCGACACTCGCCGGCCTGTGCTCACGATCGCGACCGCCGCTGCTCGCGGACCTGCCAGGCATCCTGGGTTCCCCCAAGCATGGTCTCGTTTACGGCGTCGCGGCACCGATCGCCAGCGCCGCGCAGGCGCCGAACAAGGTGCAGGCGAGCATGGCCCGCGCACTGAGCGGACTGCGCCAGCGTTGCCGCGAGAACAACGATGCAGGTTTGCGGCAAGCGAGCATGGCGCGACTCCAGTCCGGAAAGACACGATGGCGAAGGCCGAGGAATCTAGCGGTACGCCGTCTCAGCCAACGCGACGGCAATCGCACAACCGCGCATTGGACGATGCGCCGCGCATTTGTTTACGAGTAGCGCCGCTGCGCGAGCGGAATCCGCCATTCAATTGCCACGGCAACGCCATCTTGCAGTAGCGATCGCAACGGTCCGGGGTGGCGCGAGCTGCCCGGTGGCGCAACGTCAGCGCCAGCGCAAGACGGCGCCAGATCGGCCCGCTACATCTGCTTACAGGCAACGTAGCCTTGCGGGAGCGACTTCAGGGCGCCGCTAATAGCTTCAACCTGGAAGCTGCAGGTTGCGCGGTCGATGGCCTGGCGTTTTCCTGTCGCGGCTGAAGCCGCTCCTACAACAAGCGCGCCGTGCTCTTGTAGGAGCGGCTTCAGCCGCGACAGGAAAACGAAGTGGCCGTAATGCCAAGGCATCCATCGGAAATCCACCCGCAACGCCACCGCGTCCCATCGCCGATCGGCCTTGCCGCTTCACGGCATCTCGAACCCCTCGATGCGGGGATATGCAGACCGGGCGCATCGGCGGCGCGCAAGTTTATCTACATGTTTTGGAGGTTATCATAGGTGCCCTTCAGTCACGACGGGCTCTACTGGTAATGCCCGTCGCGACTGAAGTCGCTCCCACAACGATGCCCCGGCACCTCGCCGTCGCCACCCACGCGGAGCACGCGGCACTGCCGCATGCAATCGGCGGCTCCCGGATGGCCCGGCGCCGCCAACGCAACCCACTCAGCCCTGCAGCGCGCGTGCGTGGTGGGCGATGTGTTCGCCGATGAAGCTGCCGATGAAGTAGTAGCTGTGGTCGTAGCCGGGCTGCAGGCGCAGCGTCAGCGGATAGCCGGCGGCATCGGCCGCGGCCTGCAGCAACTGCGGCTGCAACTGCTTGTCGAGGAACTCGTCGCCGCCGCCCTGGTCGATCAACAGCGGCAGGCGCTCGCTCGCCGTAGCGATCAGCGCGGTGGCGTCGTAGGCCTTCCAGCTGGCGCGGTCGTCGCCGAGATAGGCCGAAAACGCCTTCTCGCCCCACGGCACCTGCGACGGCGCCACGATCGGCGAGAATGCCGACACGCTGCGATAGCGGCCCGGATTCTTCAGCGCGATCACCAACGCACCGTGGCCGCCCATCGAGTGGCCGCTAATCGCGCGCCGCCCGTTGTGCGGGAACTGCGCTTCGATCAGCGCGGGCAGCTCCTGCACCACGTAGTCGTACATGCGGTAGTGCCTGGCCCACGGCTCGCGGGTCGCGTTGACGTAGAAACCGGCGCCCTTGCCCAGGTCGTAGCCCTCGGCATCGGCCACATCGTCGCCGCGCGGGCTGGTGTCCGGTGCGACCAGGATCACCCCGTGCTCGGCGGCGTAGCGCTGCGCGCCGGCCTTGGTGATGAAATTCTGCTCGGTGCAGGTGAGCCCGCTGAGCCAGTACAACACCGGCAGCGTGGCATGTTCGGCCTGCGGCGGCAGGTACACGCCCACGTTCATCGTGCAGCCGAGTACGGTCGACTCATGGCGATAGACGTCCTGCCAGCCACCGCAGCAGGCATGGTGTTCGATGCGTTCCATGGAATGGATCCCGAATTGGGGGGATGCGGCCGGTCATACGCCGGCCGCATCCGGAAACGCTGCCGCAGCATGCCGCCAAGGCGGCACGCCGCGCAGCAGGTTTACTGCAGCACGCCGTTCTTGCGCGCGACGTGCGCGGACAGCGCGTCCATCAACGCCGGCGACAGGCAGTCGTACGGTTCCAGCTTCAGCTCGCGCAATCGGCTGCGCACGCCATCCATCGCTTCCGGCCGGGTGCCGCTCTCGATGATCGAAGACACGAACGCGGCGAAGCCCGGCGCCGACCAACCCTGCTGCGGCGACAGCTCGGTATGGATGAAGTCCAGCCCATAGAACGCATGCTCGGTGTTCTCGATGCGGCCGTACATGTGCACGCCGCAACCGGTGCAGGCATGGCGCCGGATCGTCGCGCTCTCGTCGACCACCTTCAGTTTCTCCTCGTGCGCGGTGACCTTGACCTTGTCGCGGGCCACCACCGCCACCACCGAGAACGTCGCGCCCTTCGGCTTCCAGCACTTGGTACAGCCGCAGGCGTGGTTGTGCGCGGTCTGCGCCCCCACTTCCACGGTCACCTTGTCGCTGGCGCAGTGGCACTCCAGGGTGCCGCCCTGGAAATTCTCCGCGCCGGCGCGCACACCACCATCCACCGCCGGATGAATCGTTACGGTACTCATCATGCCCCTCCCGGGTTCGTTGCGTACCTGCATGCGCGGAATCGGCCGCGCGCCGGACTGACCGTCAGGTCAGAAATGGATCACGGTGCGGATCGACTTGCCTTCGTGCATCAGGTGGAAGGCTTCGTTGATCTCTTCCAGCGGCAGGGTGTGGGTGATGAACGGATCCAGATCGATCTCGCCATGCATCGCCTGCTCCACCATGCCCGGCAATTGGGTGCGGCCCTTGACGCCGCCGAACGCGCTGCCGCGCCACACGCGGCCGGTGACCAGTTGGAACGGACGCGTGCTGATCTCCTGGCCGGCGCCGGCCACGCCGATGATGACGCTCTCGCCCCAGCCCTTGTGGCAACACTCCAGCGCCGAGCGCATCACGTGTACGTTGCCGATGCACTCGAAGCTGAAATCCACGCCGCCATCGGTCAGCTCGACGATGACCTCCTGGATCGGCTTGTTGTAGTCCTTCGGGTTGATGCAGTCGGTGGCGCCCATGCTGCGCGCCAGCTCGAACTTGCCCGGATTGGTGTCGATGGCGAGGATGCGCCCGGCCTTGGCCTGCACCGCGCCCTGGATCACCGCCAGGCCGATGCCGCCCAGCCCGAACACGGCCACCGAGTCGCCCGGCTTGACCTTGGCGGTGTTGTGCACCGCGCCGATGCCGGTGGTGACGCCGCAGCCGAGCAGGCACACCTTCTCCAGCGGCGCTTCCGGATTCACCACCGCCAGCGAGATTTCCGGCACCACGGTGTATTCGCTGAAGGTGCTGCAGCCCATGTAGTGGAAGATCGGCTGGCCGTTGTAGGAAAAGCGGGTGGTGCCGTCGGGCATCAGGCCCTTGCCCTGGGTGGCGCGCACGGCCTGGCACAGGTTGGTCTTGCCGGACAGGCAGAACTTGCACTTGCGGCATTCGGCCGTGTACAGCGGGATCACGTGGTCGCCGACCTTGACGCTGGTCACGCCCTCGCCGATCGCCTCGACGATGCCGCCGCCTTCATGGCCGAGCACGGCGGGAAAGATGCCTTCCGGATCGTCGCCGGACAGCGTGAACGCATCGGTATGGCAGACGCCGGTGTGGGTGATGCGGACCAGCACCTCGCCCTGGCGCGGCGGTTCGACGTCGATCTCCACGATCTGCAGCGGCTGGCCGGCTTCGAAAGCGACGGCGGCACGGGATTTCATGAGGTTTCTCCTGGAAGAACGGGTTGGGTCGTGGGGTTCGGGATCACTTGAGATAGGAGCGGACCAGCATGCCCATCTCGCGCACGCGCGCGGCGCGCTGCGTGTCCGAGGCGGCGGCGTGGCCGAATTCTTCGCGGATATGCGCCTGCATCACTTCCGACATCAGGCCGTTGACCGCGCCGCGGATCGCGGCGATCTGCTGCAGCACCGCAGCGCAATCGGCGCCGCCCTCCAACGCCCGCTCCAGCGCCTCGGTCTGTCCGCGCACGCGGCGGATGCGGGCCAGGACGCGTTTCTTCTCGTGGGGCGTATGCGGCATGCGGCGCGACCTGGAAACTATACTGGGGGACAGTATATTCCCCTGCCCAAAAAAGAAAACGCCCGCGCCATCCCGAATCGGGACGGCGCAGGCGCGCGGCACCGGGCCGCAGGACTCAGCGCTGGGTGGGGGGCGCCGCCGGGGACGGTACCGCGCCGTCCTGCGGCGGGCCGCGCCGCGGTGGCGGCTCCACGCCCTTGGCGCGCAGGCAGGCATCGAGCTTGGCGAAATTGGCGCGCATCGCCGGGTCCGGCTTGGGAGCTGGCGCCGGTGCGGCCGCATCGGCCGGGACGGCGTCCGCGCCGGCAGCGGCCGGCGGCGGGCCCGGTGGACGCCCATGCGGCGGTAGCGGCAGCCCGAGCTCGCGCGCACAGGACTGCACCGCGGCCTCGAACGCCGGGTCGCGCGGCGGCGGCTGGTCGTGGCCCGGCCCTGTGTCCGCTCCGTGACCGGGGCCGTGATGCGGCCCGCCATCCGGCGGCGGGGGCGGCGGCGCTGCGGGACCACCGGCACAGACGGTGACGCAGCCGCCCAGCGCGGCACTCAATATTAGGGTCAGCGCCCCTTTGGCGACTCGATGCGATGTCATGCTAGTCATGCCTCCTCCTGATGGCAGTGGTGAATTGGACAACGGACGCGGTACGCCTATGGCGCCGCACCCACTCCCCGCGACGTGTTCGCCGATGCGCCCACGCACGGCATCGTTGCATGCCGATATCGCGCGCCGTTGTCGTCGCGCGACACGTGCGAAAGCCCGCTTGCCGGACACGCCGCACGCGGCGCAGCGCCGCTCGGCCGCCGACTGCGGCGCAACCGCAGACACCGCGCCGGCGCCGGAACGCTCATGGCACCGGCGTGCCGATCGCGGCGATGTGCTCCACCGCATCGGCCGCCGTGGCGGGCACCGACTGGGCGAGTACCGCGGCCTGGAAGCGGGCCGCGAAGGCCGCGTCGTTGTTGCAGAAATAGCGGCGCGCCGCGCGCGAGATCGAAGCGCGCTGCAATGCCGACAGCGCCAGCGCCCGCTCGACGCCGGCCTCGATGCCGGCGTGGTCCACGTAGTGATAGCTGGCCAGCCGCTGCACGCGCGAGCGCGCCGGCGCCAACAGCAGGCCACGTGCCGCGGTCACCAGTTCGTTCATCGGCTCGGCATCGGTGGTCAGGGTCACCGCGCCCACGCTCATCGCTTCCATCAGCGAATGGCCGAAGCCTTCCACCTCCGATGGGCACAGATGGAACAGATGCGCGTTCTGCAGCGTGCGCAGTTCGGCATCGTCCAGGTAGGCGATGCGATGCGCGATGTTGTCGGCACGGACCGGTTCGCCGGCGCTGCGCGGGTTCTGCACCACCGTCAGTTGCGGCCAGTGCGGATGGCGCTGCCAGGTTTCCAGCAGCACCCGCGTGCCCTTGGCGGTGCTGCGTCCGGCCAGGTGGAAGAAGGCGTAGCGGCGCGGCACCGCGGGATCGTGGCGGTCGCGGCTGGTGAAGCCGATGTAGCGGGTGCGGCAACCGAGCCGCCGGAACGCCGCCTCGGCATGATGGGTCTTGCACAGCATCGCCTCGAAACGCGGCAGCAGCGGCAACCACTGCGGCAGGAACCATTCCGGATTGGGCACCAGCAGGTTGCGCTCGGCCAACGCCAGGCAACCAGGATAGATGCGTTCGGAAAACACCTGGGTGTGCACCCGATGGCCGAACGCGTATGCGAGGCGCGCGCCGACCTCCTGCACCTGCCGGGTCAGCTTGCCGCGACTGAAGCCCAGCTGCTGCACGCGCTGGCCGCCCGACGCCAGCGCCTCGGCCATCAGCCCCAGATCCCGGCTCAGGCCGGTGCCGTTGTCGCAGCTGACGATGCGGTAGAGATCGGACGCCATGCGGGTGGAACGCGGAAGAAGAACTCCAGCGTCGGCGCTGCAGGTGTCGGCGTGTTGTCAGCATGTGGCAGGGCACGACACAGTACCGCGATGCGGCCCGGCGTCGGTATGTCCGTGGCGTGCCGCCGTGCGCCGCGGCCGGCGATGACGACCCGCACGCAGCGCTGCGCGCCCGCCACGCGTTCGGGATGCTTCGGATACCAGCCTGCGTGGGCAGCAGGCAGCTTGTCGGGTGCGGCAATGTTTGCAACCATGCCGGACCAATGCCGTGTCTGGAGCGCCCTGCTCCCGGGGAAGCGCGGCAGTAGCGTGCGACCAGGCAGACGGAGAGGCGAATGCCCTTGTGCGACAAGCGCGGCAAGCCCGGTACGCCCACGCTGCGTGCCTACGCATGACGCTCCCGGCCGCGGCCAAACGCGCGCAAAGAACGCGCGCCGCTCCGACTGCCGCGCGTTGCGGTGCACCCTCATCAGGAACAGAACTCGCATGATGCATTCGATCGCCCGCCTGGCCGGCCTCGTCCTCACGCTGACGTTTGGCGCGGTCCTCGCGCTCGTCGCGCCGCCGCGTGATGCCCACGCGCAAAGCGCCGACGGGCATCCGGACTGGCCGGGCAAGGGCCAGCTGTTCGTCGGCACCAACTACCAGCCGATCGACCGTTCGCCGGAACAGATCCGGCAGGACATCGCGATCATGAAGGCGGCCGGCTTCAGCATGGTGCGCATGGGCGATCTGTCCTGGGATTCGTTCGAGCCGGAAGAGGGTCGCTTCACCTTCGAGTGGTTCGACGACGTCGTCGCGCAGATGCACGCCGCCGGCATCAAGGTCGTGCTCGACATCCCCGGGCAACCGGCGCCGATCTGGCTGCACAAGGCTTACCCCGGCGTCGACCTGGTCAACCAGGACGGCGTGCGTCTGCACGCCGCCACGCGCTACTGGGACAACATCGCCGACCCCGACTACCGGCGCCTGGCACGGCGCCTGGCCGAGACCATGATGCAGCGCTATGCCGGCAATCCGGCGGTGATCGCGCTCGGCTACGACAACGAGATCGGCAACGGCCAGCTGTCCTATTCCGAAGCCGACCGGCAACGTTTCATCGCCTGGCTGAAGCACAAGTACGGCTCGCTCGCCGCACTCAACCAGGCCTGGGCCACGCAGCGCTGGTCGCGCCGGATCAACGATTGGGACCAGGTCGATCTGCCCTACGTCAAAGGCCCTGGACCGAACGAGCGCTATCTCGACCTGCGTCGCTTCTGGTCCGACGACACCATCGGCGCGCTCAAGGATCTGGAAGCGGCGCGCAAGCGCTACGCGCCGAACCTCCCGGTGGCTTCCAACCTGTGGCCGACCGCACCGACCAAGGGCTTCGACTATCTGCGCGCGTGGGACCAGATCTCCACCTACGGCGCGCAGGGCTTCTACCCGGGCGATCCGCTGACCGCCGCACTCGACGTGATGATGACCCGCGCCGGGCACCGGACGCCGCTCTGGTTCAACGAATTCACTGCCGGCGGCGGCGGTTATTACGGCACGCCGGGACGCTCGCGGATGTGGGCCTATTTCGGCCTTCTGCACTATTCGCAGACCTTTCTCGCCTGGACCTTCAACTCGCACATCGGCGGCGAGGAACAGGCGCTGTTCGGCCTGCTCGATCACGACAGCCGGCCGTCCTGGAAGGTCGACGAATTCAAGCGGATCGCCAGCGAGATGAAGACCCTGCGCGGCATGGGCTTCCCGCGCTACGGCCAGCCCGAGGTCGCCGTGCACTATTCCTTCGACACCAATTGGCTGACCACACCGCCGCCCGGCCCCAACACCATGCAGGAATACTTCAAGGGCAACTACGGCGAACAGGTCAAGGCCGCGTTCGCACCGCTGTTCGAGGACAACATCGACACCGCGGTGATCGACATCGGCCACGACGCGATCGACAAGTACAAGCTGGTGGTCCTGTCCAGCGCCTACCTCATGGACAAGGACACCGCCGACGCCGTGCGCGACTACGTGGCCAAGGGCGGCACCGTGATCATGACCGGCTATTCGGCGAAGGTAGACGAAACCGGCAAATGGTTCGAAACCCCGCTGCCGGGGCGGCTGACCGATGTGTTCGGGCTGCGCACCAATGAATTCTACCGCTCGCCGAAACCGCTCGAGATCGGCTTCGACGGCGCCAGGCTGACCGGCACCGACCCGTATTACGAAGTGCTGGAACTGGGCACCGCCAAGCCGCTAGCCATGTTCGACAACACGCCGCAGAAGAGCCCGGCGATCGCGATCAACCGCTACGGCAAGGGACAGGCCATCTACCTCGCCACCGCGGCGCAGGGGCCGTTCATCGCACCGCTGATCCGCTCGCTGTATGCGTCGCTGCGCATCGCCCGCGGACCGCAGACGCCCGCGGGCGTGGTGGCGCGGATGGTCGACGGGCGCACCCTGTACGTCAACACCACCGATGCTCCGGCGAACGTGACCTTCCCCGGCAGCAAGACCGGCGTGCTCACGCACAGGACCTATTCCGGCCGGATCGAACTGGAGCCGTTCGGCGTGGAGCTTGTGCAGTAATCCGCTTTCGGCACCGTGCCGCCCTGGCGCCGTACCCTCCTCTTCACGGGGGCGCCCCTCACGAGAGCCCCTGACACGTCAGCGATTTGTGTCGATGTGTGTCTGAATACGACACAAACCCGCCATGAGGCCACCGCCAGCGCTGCCTATCATGGCGCTGCGATCATGCGCCCGCCTTGCCTCCGGCAGCGATGGCCTGCCCGCACCAGTTACAGGCGGCAGCGGCCGCGTCTAGACTGGCTGTACTCCGAGCGGCCGCCCTTCAAGACCATGGATATGCAATCCTTCATTCTGGTAGTCGACGACGACCCCGATCTGCGCCGGCTCATCAGCGAGTTCCTGCAAGAGCACGGCTACCAGGTGGAAGCCGCCGAAAACGTCGCGGACATGCGCCGGCTGATGGCGATACGCCAGCCCGACCTGGTGATCTTGGACGTGATGATGCCCGGCGAAGACGGCCTCAGCGCCGCCCGGCAGCTGGCCAGCGAGCGCGGTGCGCCAGCGGTGATCATGCTCAGCGCGCTGGGCAGCGACACCGACCGCATCATCGGCCTGGAAGTGGGCGCCGACGACTACCTGGCCAAGCCGTGCAATCCGCGCGAGCTGCTGGCGCGGGTGCGCGCGCTGCTGCGCCGCAGCCAAGCCGCGTCGCTGCCGCCGGAAGCGCGCGGCAACGTCTACGAGTTCGCCGGCTGGCGGCTGGACGTGATCCGCCGCGACCTGCGCGATCCCACCGGCATCTTCATCAACCTCTCCGACGGCGAATTCGCCCTGCTGCGCACCTTCGTCGAGCATCCGCAGCGGGTGCTCAGCCGCGACCAACTGCTCGACTACGCGCGCGGCCGCGACACCGAGGTCTACGATCGCGCCATCGACAGCCAGATCAGCCGCCTGCGCCGCAAGATCAACGAACGCGTGCAGACCGAACTGATCCGCACCGTGCGCAACGAGGGCTACATGCTGCTGCCGAGCGTCGCCCGGCTGTGAGCGCGCCCAAGCAGCGGGGCCGCCGCGGCGTGTCGATCTTCGCCCGCACCTTCCTGCTGCTGCTGGCCGCCCTGCTGACCGCGCAGCTGATCGGCATCGCCCTGCTGGTGCTGCGCACGCCGGTCTACGAAATGCCGGTGCATCCGCCGGAAGTGATCGCGCTGCTGACCACCAAGATGCCGGCCGGCACTCAGACGCTGAAAGTGCGCGATAGCGCGAAGGCGCCGCTGCCGGCGCCCGGGCAGGTCCGCGACCATTTCGCCGAGTTCCTGCTTACCAACTGGCTGGACGTGGCACCGGAGCGGGTGCGCTTCTATCGCAGCAGCGACGAGAAACTGCCCAACGAGAATTTCTCGCCGGAGGAACACGCCCGCCTGCGGTCACGCTCCGGCCCCCCAGGCGACGCACGGTTCCCGCACGACGCGCCGCCCCCGTTCGACGACCCCGGCGCGCCACAGCACCCGCCATTCGGCGGCGGCACCGACACGCAGCCGCCGCCACCGCCGAACGACGCAGACCCAGCCACGTTCGGCTCCGCAATGCGCGCGGCGGGCTCGCGTTGGCGCGAGCGCGGGCTGGCCCCGGCCTCGCCGCTGCTGGGCGGGTTCACCGCCGCGCTGCAGCAACCCGACGGCCGTTGGCGCAGCGTGGTGTCGCCGCCGCGTCGCTTCTCCACTGCATTCAAGACCCAGGTCGTGCTGCTGTTCGTCGCTGGCCTGCTGGCGATGCTGCCGCTGGCATGGTGGTTCTCGCGTGCGCTGGCCGCGCCGATCCGGCGCTTCGCCGAAGCCGCCGACCGGCTCGGCCGCAACCCGGATGCGGAGCCGCTGCAGCGCAGCGGCCCTAGCGAAATCGTGCAGGCCGCGGACTCGTTCAACGCCATGCAGGCGCGCCTGAACCGCCTGATCAACGAGCGCACGCACATGGTCGCGGCGATCGCGCACGACCTGCGCACCCCGCTTGCACGCCTGGCATTCCGCCTGGAAGGCCTGCAGCCGCCGCTGCGCGACAAGACCATCGCCGACATCGACGAAATGAAGGCGATGATCTCCGCGGCGCTGGACTTCATCCACAACGACAGCCGCCGCGGCACCCGCGCACCGCTGGATTTCCGCCTGCTGGTGGAAAGCGTGGTGGACGACGCCAGCGACACCGGCGCCGACGTGAGCTTCGTCGCCGGCCAGGCCATCACCCTCGATGGCGATTCGTTGTCGCTGCGGCGGATGGTCATGAACCTGCTCGAGAACGCACTGAAATACGGCAAGCGCGCACGCCTGCAACTGCATCGCGACGGTGCCGACTGCGTGCTGTGGATCGACGACGACGGCCCCGGCATCGACCCGGCCCAGCACGAGCAACTGTTCCTGCCGTTCTTCCGCGGCGAGAACTCGCGCAACCGCGACACCGGCGGCATCGGCCTGGGCCTGTCGGTCGCGCACAGCATCGTGCTCGCCCACGGCGGCGAGATCACCCTGACCAACCGACCCGAAGGCGGATTGCGGGTATGCGTGGAGTTGCCGTGCCAGGCGCCTGCGGGCTGAGGGGCGTGGCGGGGTACGGCAAACACCTGGCGCCTTGCGAGAATCCGCCCGCGACGCGGGATCATGCAGCGGGGTCACTGCTTACGGCGAGTTCGGCGCTGTACCGGCGCAGTCGTGCCGGCACGGCGTGGCTCCTTCAATCGCGCACGGTGAAGTGCTTTTCAGCGAGCGCCTTGGCCAAACGCAAGCCTTCTTCCGTCAAATAGACCGACTCCGCCTTTTTCTTGGGGTCGGTGATGAAGCCGTTTTTGAACAATTCGTCCATCACCGCAAAGTCGATCCTCTTCCACACTCTCCCGTTCTCGAACTCGAATACGCCGAGCAGGGCCAGGACCATTTCCGCGACCTTCTTTTCGTCGTAGCTTTCTGTCATACGCGCATACCTCGTTGTAGCCATGTTGCAATACCGGGATGTGGCCTGGTCGCGACGCGACACCAGCCCGAATAGAGACTGGGGACGCGGGCAAAGAATGCAACCGTGGATCGCGTGCCATCGGCGCCAACTCGCGCCGCCCAGAGAACTGGCCCTACAAGGGTCGGCCGAGCCATCGCTCGACCTGGCGCCGCTCCCACGCATCGCCCAGCAAGAACGTCCTGAGCGCGTGGATCGATAGGCCAGCACCCCAGACGAGCCCCAGCAGCAACCCGGCCCACCAGCGCTCGGGGGACAGCAACAGGAGAACGGTAACGACCGCCGCGCAGACGACGAAATAGACCACGAGGTGGAGATAGAACTCTCGCAAATGCCCGGCCTGCTTCATGGCCAGCGCTTCCTGCGGTGGGATCCCCTGTTCCGCGGTCGCCATGTCCGCCCCCAAGTCTTCGATGGAGACTTCGAAGACCGCGGCCAAGGACCTGAGTGTTTCCAGGCTCGGCTTGGCTCCGGATTCCAGACGCTGAATCGTGCGCAGGCTGATTCCACTGATGTCGGCCAGCTGCTGCTGGGACCAACCTCTCTTGAGCCGAAATTTTTGCGTGACCATCTTTTCGTCCTTGGATTGAGCAGCTGGATCGTGTGCGAGAAACCCGAACGCGTCTACGTCAGCGACCCGCCACGGGGCCGCCAGCCATATGACATAGCGCGTAACTCGCTGATTTCAAAAGAATCACGCCATGCAGGGAAAAGCGGATCGACTCGCACGGGTTGCCAGCCGCTGCGCCAACGCCACGCTCATGGACGGAAGCGTTGCGCGGCAAGCGGATGGTAGGACAGGGCGACGCCGCACAGCCAGGCTAGCGCGCCGGCAGAGGTCAGCACGGCACCAAGACCGCTCATCGCGCCGGCCAGCGGCGACTGTGACAGGAGCCATAAGGCCAAGAGCAATAGGACTGATGCAGCTGTGGCGAGCAGCCGGCCCCAACGCCGAAGTCGCAGGAGGCCGACGGAGGAGGCGGCTCCTATTAGCAAAGCTGCAAGCAGCAGAGCGACGCTGAGGAGCCACTTGGGCGGAGGTTGATCCAGCGGGACGTCCACGTTCAAAGGGTGCTCGAATGGCAGCAGCGATGCCGCAAGCAGCAGAACTAAGGAGAGAACTGTCAAAATGCGGATCGCAGCGACCATGGGTGCTAACACCAGAATTAAGCCGACCCGCAAATCGGTTCGGCTTGAATGAACTGTTAGGTTGGCAACGTGTGAGAGGCACAATGCTAACCTTTGGGAAGGCCGCGGCGGATAAGGATGACCCGCACAATGACCTTGATGAAAAGCACGAACAGAACGAACGTGGTGATGATGAGAAACGGCCCGGGACTGGGTTTAACGTGCAACGTCTCAAGAAGCTTGCAGGTGCTGAGACCCAGGAGGCTCGCTACTACAACTAGCCAGATGATGTTCTTAATGTAGTTGCGTGTGGTGAATGGATGACTCATGGATCAGGTTTCTCGAAGCGCCCGTCGTGCCTCATGCCAGCCTAACACCTGAGTTAAGCCGGCCCGCCCGATGCGAACCGGCTACGCCCGTGCGTTTGAGGCAGCATAACTGTCTGCCGCAGCTTGAAAACCACCATTCTCAGTCTCTACAGACTTGAAGAACTGCTCATCCAAGTACCCGAATGGCCCGGCGTCATCATCGCCTGAAGCCTCCCAGATTGCTTCAAGTGCATCCTCACGTTCATCGCGATCTCGGGGATAGCTCTGACCGAACGCAGCCATCGCCTGCTCAATGAGTGCGGCGGTTCGCGGCATGCCTATGACGCGGAATGCTTGAACTCCTTCAGGAGCAAGCACACCGGTGCTGTTGGCAAAGAATTGCTCGAAGCCACCGTTGTTGATCTCAGACTGGCACCAGTGTGCCGCGAACAAAACGCGGGACACCTCCGGCGATGCACTGTACTGATCTAGGAATGTCTCCGGACCATCGTAGATCGAGACCTTCTCCCATATCGGGTCTACCAGACTCCAATAGCCCATATCGCTCCCCCCCCTGACTACCAAGACCTGAATTAATCCGCGCCGCGAAGCGGCGCCGGCTTGAATTGATTGTTAGATCGCGCACTCACGAACGCACGCCCCCCAGCATCTTGAGCAGGAACGCTCTCTCATTTGCTGTCAGCGTGCGAAATGCATTAAGAAGCTGGGTCTCCTCGACAGACAGCCGAATCTCGGTGGAGCCGAGTAGCTCTTCCACGCGCATCCCAAGGAACGAGGCGATTTTGGCCAGATGAACCTTCGAAGGACTCCGGCCTTGCTGTTCCCAGTTGGAGATGGCCTGCGTGGTTATACCTAGGTGACGTGCAAGGTCACGCGATGAATAGCCAAGCTCGAGTCGCCGCGCCTTGATTAACTGCCCGATATCTGTCATAGCGGCCTAACACCGGAACTAAGCCGACCCGCGAAGCGGATTCGGCTTGAATGAATTGTCAGACGACAAGTCAGTGATTTGTGGGTACCGGCCCAACGTCCATGCCATCATAAGAATCAATCCCCTGGTCGTCTGCAAACTGATAAAGCAACCGATTGCGCTGGTCTAGTGTGTCGGGGTTGTGTATCTCAACTCTTTCGACGTGAAGCCACCAAAGGTCTGGCTCTTTAGGGTCATCCTTGTCGGACAGGTGGATATCCACGACCCTGTAACCCCGCTGCTCAAGGAGTGGGGCAGCGACTTGAAGTTTCTTTTTGGAAGAGTCGGTGAAAAAGTAGCCCCATAGCAATGGCTTGGATGAGTCCCAATCTGGCCCTTGGGGAAGGTTGTTGAACATCTCAACAAGTTGGCCCTTAGTGATCACGCTTTTTCCTTGGGCAAGCGATAGTCCAGCGACTGCAATGATCGTCAGGATGAGGATTGATATCGCCAATAGTCGACTATGTCTCATTGCCGCCTAACCACTATTGGACCACCGAAAAGCGGTGTTGCGCCGAGTATCCACCATCGAAAGAAGCCTGGAAAGAGGTGAATTTCCATTATCTTCAACGACTTTTCGGTTCGCGGATGGCCGTTCTGCCGCAGACAGCGGCTGCTGTTATCAGACGTTTGCGCAGGGGTACCCGTTACACCCGTGACGATGAAGGCGTAACGGCATGTCTAGCCTCAGCAATGCTTGTGGAACTCCCTGGCTGGCTCCGGCTGCACCATCTTCCCCTGCACCGAGCGGGCAGACGCGGAATAGCATGGGAGTACGACACGACGCCGGCAATAAAGCCGCTCTCCGAAGCGAGGCTTCGCGATACGGAGCCGCCAGCTGCGTCGACAGCAGCCAGCGCGCACCAATCAGTAAGCGAACTCGCGAAACACCGGGTCCACACTCCCCTGCCAGGCGCCGTGGTACAGCGCCAGCTTGCGCTCGGCGGCGGTCTCGCCGGCGTGCAGGATCTCCACCAGCGGATCCAGGAAGCGCGATTCGTCCTGGCCGTCGCCGTTCAAACGCGCGCGCCGGCGCAGGCCGTTCAGGGCGATCTTCACCGACTCGGCGGCCAGATCCTGCACGGTGCCGTTGCGGAACGGCAGCTTCAGCGCCTGCTTCGGTACGCCGTCGCGCAGCGCGTGGCGTTCGACCAGGCTGAAATCCTTGACCAGGTCCCAGGCTGCGTCCAGCGCGGCATCGTCGTACAGCAGGCCGACCCAGTACGCCGACAGCGCGCACAGCCGCCCCCAGGGGCCGGCGTCGGCGCCGCGCATTTCCAGGTATTTCTTCAGCCGCACTTCCGGGAACGCGGTGGTCATGTGGTCGGACCAGTCGCGCAGCGTCGGCAGCGCGCCCGGCAACGCCGGCAGCTTGCCCTGCATGAAATCGCGGAAGCTCTGTCCGCTGGCGTCGACATAGGTGCCGTCGCGGTAGGAGAAGTACATCGGCACGTCGAGCAGGTAGTCGACGTAACGCTCGTAGCCGAAGCCGTCTTCGAACACGAAATCGAGCATGCCGGTGCGGTCGGCGTCGGTGTCGGTCCAGATGTGCGAGCGGTAGCTGAGGTAGCCGTTGGGCTTGCCCTCGGCGAACGGCGAGTCGGCGAACAGCGCGGTGGCGATGGGCTGCAGCGCCAGCGACACGCGGAACTTCTTGGCCATGTCCGCTTCGCTGGCGTAGTCCAGGTTGACCTGCACCGTGCAGGTGCGGGTCATCATGTCCAGGCCGAGCGCACCGACCTTGGGCATGTAGTTCTTCATGATCTGGTAGCGGCCCTTGGGCATCCACGGCATCTCGTCGCGGCGCCACTTCGGCTGGAAGCCCATGCCGAGGAAGCCCAGGCGCAACTCGTCGGCGACCTGCTTGACCTCGTTGAGGTGGCTGCCCACTTCCACGCAGGTGTCGTGGATGGTGTCCAGCGGCGCACCCGACAGTTCCAGTTGCCCGGCCGGTTCCAGCGTCACCGAGGCGCCGTCGCGCAGCAGCGCGATGGTGCGACCGCCTTCGCGTACCGGCTCCCAGCCGAAACGGGTCAGGCCGGTGAGCAGGGCCTCGATGCCACGCTCGCCTTCGAAGGTCGGCGGGCGCAGGTCGTCCAGGCGGAAGCCGAACTTCTCGTGTTCGGTGCCGATACGCCACTGCGCTTCGGGCTTTTCTCCGGAGGCCAGCACCTCGACCAACTCATTGCGGTCGGTGATCGGCGTTTCGGCAACGTGGCTTGGGCTCGACAAGGGCAGGCTCGCACAGAAGAGGAGGCGATGTGGGGACGGAACGCCCGCACCGCAAGGCCCGCACTATAGCGTGACCGGCGCGAAGCCCACATCGCTACCGGCGGTACCGCAGCATTCCACGGCTCCGCCCGCTCGGCGCCGGCGAGAGTGAGACGCAGCACCGCCGGCCGCAGCGCACTCGGCTAGGCTGCAGGCCTGTACTCCGCCATGCAGGCCTCCGATGCGCCCCGCCCATTCCGAACTGCATCGCGCCGATCGCGCCGGCTGGCTGCGCGCCGCGGTGCTCGGCGCCAACGACGGCATCCTGTCGGTGGCCGGCCTGGTGGTCGGCGTGGCCAGCAGCGGCGCGCCGGCGCCGGTGGTGCTGGCGACCGGCATCGCCGGCCTGGTCGCCGGTGCGATGTCGATGGCCGCCGGCGAATACGTCTCGGTGCAGTCGCAGGTGGACACCGAGCGCGCCGACCTGGCGATCGAGCGCCGCGAACTGCGCGAGGACCCGCACAGCGAGCTGGAAGAACTGGCCGGCATCTACCGCCAGCGCGGGCTGGACGCGGCGCTGGCGCGCCAGGTCGCCGAGCAGTTGACCGCGCACGATGCGCTGGGCGCGCATGCGCGCGACGAGCTGGGCATCACCGAAACCCTGCGCGCGCGACCGCTGCAGGCTGCGCTGGCGTCGGCGGCCGCGTTCTGCTGCGGCGCGGCACTGCCGATCCTGGCCGCGTTGCTGGCGCCGGCCGGGCGCCAGGTGTGGGTGACGGTCGCGGCGACGCTGCTCGGGCTGTCGCTGACCGGCGCCCTGGCGGCACGCGCCGGTGGCGCCTCCGGGTTGCGCGGCGCGGTGCGCGTGGTGTTCTGGGGCGCGGCGGCGATGCTCGCCACCGGCGCGGTCGGGCGCCTGTTCGGCGTGCACGTCTGAGCGGGCGCGCACCGTACTGGGTAGCATCACCGGCATGGCGACACCCGTTTCCCCGAAATGCAAGGCAACCGCACGCCCATCGCTCAAAACGGAACCTGAATTGGAGTAATGAAAATTAGCACTGGTACATTCGTCGTCGACCACATCGGATTTTCCGTTTCATCGCTGGATGAGGCGATCGAGTTCTGGACCGAGGCCATGGGCTTCGAACTTGTCCGCACAGGCCAAATGGGCGGCGATTTCCTGCGCGAGGTGACGGGCGTCGACGATCCTCGTTGCCGCATGGCGCTGGTGGTATCGCCTGCCGGCTTTCCCATCGAACTGCTGGAATACTCGACAGCTCACACCTTGGGCAAGACACCCGAAAGCGCTGGCGCGATCGGCGCGGCCCATCTTGCCGTCACCGTGACGGATATCGACGTGGCTGTCGCCAGGATCCAGGCGCACGGATGGCACTTGAAAGGATCTCCGCGGCCGATCGAGGCCGGGCCACGCGCGGGAACCGTCGTTGCTTACGTAAGCGGGCCCGATGGGATCACCATCGAAATCATGCAACCTTCCAGATAAATCTCATCCAGCGTGGTGTGAAGCGCTCCGGCTCTTTCGATCGCCGATCGTCAAGTGTGTGATTCACTTTGAGGCGAGGTACGTCGGCTGCCCGCGGCGCGGACGGCCAACCAGCGGGGAAGCGGCCTGTGGCGCGCCGAGACCGGCAGTTTGCGGGGTCGGCACCAGCGCAGTCGTGGTGGTCCTGCCGGCTGCGACTTAGCGGCCCGGCGCTTTACTCTGAGCGCGCGCGCAGTGCGCTGCGGTAGCATCGCCATCGATGGCCGACACCCACGACCCTGAATTCCTGCTGCTCGCGCAACTGGCGACACTGGTGGAGTGCGAACGCGCCGAAGGCTACGCCTGCATCGCCGCGCGCCGCGAACACGGGGCGCGCTCGGTGGACATTCCGCGGCCGCAGCTGGCGATCCTGCTGCAGGGCCGCAAGCAGGTGCGCACCGCGACGCAGACGCTGGACTTCGTGGCGGGCGATCTGTTCCTGGTCACCCGGCGCTGCCGCATCGACGTGGTCAACATCCCCGACCCGCACAGCGGCATCTACCTGACGGCGGTGATCCCGCTCTGCGAAGAAGCGCTCAGCGCCGCGCGCACGCTGTGGAACGAACCGCTGCCCGCGGCCGGTGCGGAACTGGCGCGGCTGCACGCGGTCGAGTTCGGCAGCGCGCTGCTGCAGTGGCGGCAGGCGCTGCAGGACGGCCACTACACCGAAGCCAGGCTGGCGCTGGCGTCGCTGGTGGTCGCGTTCTGCCGCCGCGGCCATGGCGGCTTGCTGTTGCCGCCGGCGCCGAGCACCGCCGCGCAGGTGCGCGACTTGATCGCAGCCCAGCCGCAGCGCGCGTGGCGATCGCGCGATCTGGAAGACAGCCTCGGCCTGAGCGGCGCGACCTTGCGCCGGCATCTGGCCGGGGAGCGCACGTCGTTGCGCGAACTGATCACCGATGCGCGCCTGGCGCATGCGATGGAACTGCTCTACACCACCCGCTGGCCGCTTAAGACAGTCGCCGCGCGCGCCGGCTATCGTTCCACGCGCAGCTTCAGCCAGCGCTTCCAGCAGCGTTACGGCCTGGATCCGGCGAGCATCGGCAATCAGGGCGTGCCATCGCTCCCCTAGCAGGTGGCGCCGCGCTAGCGCGTGTGCGGGCAAGCAAGCGCGAGAACGTGTGGGGGATGCCTGCGGCCAGGTGATGGCGTGCGCAGCAGGCGCACACAGAGCGACTCTGCGAATTGAGCCAGTCAGTCCAACAACCCGCATGGTCGGCTTGGCCTGAACGCCGGCGAGGCACTGCGCTATGCAGCACCGGCGGGCGACCTGACAGACCCGACGCGAGCTACCCGGGATCGCCCCAGCGTCCGTTCGCGCCACGGCGAGCGCCGCGCGCAGCCGAATGAGCGAATCGCGCAACGCCGGCCGCGCAGCATGCAGGCACCGCGGCGAACGCCGCTTCCGCTGGAGCCTCTCGATGCCTGTTTCCCTGTCGCGCCCACTGGTCTTGCTGGCGCTGGCCGCCGTGATCGCCTTGCCGCCGCCGGCCGCCCATGCCGCCGCGCCGGCCACGACCGTCCAACAGCAAGTCCCCGGCGTGTACCGCCAGGCGATCGGCAAGCTGCGCGTCACCGCGCTGTTCGACGGTACGGTGCCGCTGCCGCGCGCGCAGTTGTCCAATCTGGACGGCGACGCGATCGCGCGCCTGCTCGACCGCCGCTACGTGCCGGAAACCGCGAAGGGCCTGCAGACCGCGGTCAACGCCTACCTGATCCAGGACGGCACGCACCTGACCCTGGTCGATACCGGCACCGCCACCTGCTTCGGCCCCGGCCTGGGCCAGGTGCTGGCGAACCTGCGCGCGGCCGGCTACGCGCCGGCGCAGGTGGACGACGTGCTGCTGACCCACGCCCACCCCGACCACATGTGCGGCCTGCTCGATGCGCAGGGACAGGCCGCCTACCCCAACGCCACGGTGTGGCTGAGCGCGGCCGACGCCGCGTACTGGCTGGATCCCGCCAGCGAAGCGGGCGCGCCGCAGATGCTGAAGTTCGCGTTCCCGCTGGCGCGCGCGGCGGCGGCGCCGTACCAGGCCAAGGATCGGCTGCGCCGCTTCCGTCCCGGCGACGCATTGCCCGGCGGCGCGGTGGCGCTGGATACGCACGGGCATACGCCCGGCCACGTGTCCTACCGCTTCGACGGCGGCAGCGGCGAGCAGTTGCTGGTGTGGGGCGACCTGGTGCACTACCACGCGGTGCAGTTCGCGCAGCCGCAGGCGTCGTACGAGGCCGACAGCGACCGCGCTGCAGCGATCGCCGCGCGCAAGCGGACCATGGCCCAGGCCGCCGACGGCGGCTGGTGGGTGGCCGGCGCGCATCTGCCGTTCCCCGGCCTGGGCCATGTGCGCCGCGAGGGCGAGGCGTTCGGTTGGGTGCCGGCGGAATTCTCGCCGTTGCCGGCGACGCCTTGAGGGTGGTCTTCTCCCTGTGGGAGAAGAACAGCCGCTAGCCCCTCTCCCACCGGGAGAGGGGTTGGGGTGAGGGTCCGGCGCGAAAGCGACTCGCGGAGTTCGGGCGCACGAGGCTTCGCCCGTACCCTCATCCGCCCCTGCGGGGCACCTTCTCCCGATGGGAGAAGGGAACAGCCGCTAGCCCCTCTCCCACCGGGAGAGGGGTTGGGGTGAGGGTACGGCGCGAAGCGTCTCGCGGCGTTTGGGCGCACGAGGCTTCGCCCGTACCCTCATCCGCCCCTGCGGGGCACCTTCTCCCGATGGGAGAAGGAAACAGCCGCTAGCCCCTCTCCCACCGGGAGAGGGGTTGGGGTGAGGGTACGGCGCGAAAGCGACTCGCGGAGTTTTGGTGCACGAGGCCGCGCAGCCGCCCCTGCAACCGACCGCAATCGGCGCCTGCCCAGACGCCGCCGGAGGTCCGGCGCTGCCGCGCTCACTCCGCGGCAGCCGGCTCCGTCTCCAGTCCCAGCCAGCCGCCGACGATGGCGCGCGCCTCGTCCACGCCCTGGCGGGACTCGCCGGAAAACAGCTGCACGCTGACCGTGTCGCCGAAGGAACTGGACAGCTCCTTGCGCACCTGCTGCAGCGCCTGCGCCTGCTGGCCGCGGCCGAGCTTGTCGGCCTTGGTCAGCAGCGCATGCGCCGGCAGCCCGCGCTGCACCGCGTAACCGAGCATCTGCCGGTCGTAGTCCTTCAGCGGGTGGCGGATGTCCATCACCACCACCAGGCCGCGCAGGGCCTCGCGGGTGCGGAAATACTTGTCGATGAACGCCTGCCAGTGCGCCTGCAGTTCCAGCGGCACCTTGGCGTAGCCGTAGCCGGGCAGGTCCACCAGATAGCGCTCGGGCTGGACCTGGAAGAACACCAGCTGCTGGGTGCGGCCAGGGGTCTTGGACACGCGGGCCAGCGCGTTCTGCCGGGTGAGCGCATTCAGCGCGCTGGATTTGCCGGCGTTGGAGCGGCCGGCGAAGGCCACCTCCCAGCCCCCGTCCTCCGGCAACTGCCGGGGATTGTGGGCGGAAAGCAGGTACTGGGCACGTTCGATGAGGAGCGACATGGCGCTAGGATCGCACGTCCGCCGCTCCCGGCGGGGTTCGTTGACCGGCAGGGCGCCGCGCAGGGATAATCGCGCGAGTGCGGTCGCCGGCCCGGCAGCCGCGGGTCGGGTCACACGGAGCTTCAGCTAATGCGCCACGCTCGCGTTCTTGCCTTTGCCGGTCTAGCCGTTTCCGCCGCCGCTGTCGTCGCGTTCGCGCAGACCTCGGTGGTTCCGATTCCCGACAACGCGCCGGTGCGCACCGCGCCGCTGGAAAGCGACGTCGGCAAGGTCGCCTGGGGCGATCCCAAGGCCGGCCAGGCCAAGGCCGCGGCCTGCGCCGCCTGCCATGGCGCCGACGGCAACCCGGCGATCGCGATGTACCCACGCATCGCCGGCCAGAGCGAACGCTACAGCGCGCGGCAGATGGCCTTGATCGCGCACGGCGAGCGTACCTCCGGCGCGGTGGCGGCGATGGTGCCGTTCGTGCAGCCGCTGAGCGCGCAGGACATGCGCGACATCGGCGCCTACTTCGCCACGCAGAAGGCCGGCGCCGGCATCGCCGACGACGCGGTGGTCAGCGACGGCCCGTACGCCGGCATGAAGTTCTACGAGGTCGGGCAGCAGCTGTACCGTGGCGGCGATGCGTCGCGCGGGATTCCGGCCTGCATGGCCTGCCACGGCCCCACCGGCGCCGGCAATCCCGGCCCGGCGTATCCGCACCTGGGCGGCCAGCACGCCGACTATGTGGCACGGCGCCTGCAGGAATACCAGGCCGGCACCACCCAGGAGCGCGATCCGACCCTGTTCAAGATCATGGCGCAGGTGGCCAAGCCCTTGACCGAGCAGGAGATGAAGGCGCTGGGCAGCTATCTGCAGGGCTTGCACGACCGCGCCGACGACGCGGCCGCGGCGCAGGCCGGGCCGGCGCAAGCGGCGCCACAACAGGCGGCGCCTGCGCAACAATCCTAGCCGTGCGCCGCGAACGCGGCGCCGGACCGCTTCCCCCTCGCGCCGGTCGTCACGACCGGCGTTCGTTTTTTGCCATGGAGATCGCATGAACCGTCTGCCCCGCCTGCTGCTGTGCCTGCTCACCCTGTTGCCGCTGAGCGCCTGCGCGCAGCCCAAGACCGCGGCCCTGGTCGAAGGCGAGGACTACGCGCTGATCGCCAAGCCGCAGCCGTTCGCGCCGCTCGCCGGCAAGATCGAGGTGGTGGAAGTGTTCGGCTACACCTGCCCGCACTGCGCGCACTTCGAGCCGATCTTCGAAGAGTGGACGCGCAAGCAGGGCAAGGACGTGCGGGTGACCCTGGTGCCGGCCGCGTTCGGCGGTTTCTGGGACAGCTTCGCCAGTGCCTTCTATGCCGCGCAGAAGCTGGGCGTGCAGACCCGCAGCCACCACGACCTGTTCGAGGCGATCCACGACAAGCACAGCGTGCCGGTGCAGAACGTGGCGCCGGAGGAACTGGCCACGTTCTACGCCGCGTACGGGGTCAAGCCGCAGGACTTCGTCGCCGCCTACAACAGCCCGCAGGTGGCCGCGCAGGTCAAGGCCGCGCGCGACTTCGCCGCGCGCAGCGATATCCCCGGCACGCCGGCGCTGGTGGTCAACGGCAAGTACCTGGTCAAGGGCAAGAATTTCCAGGACATGCTGCGCATCGCCGATGCGCTGGTCGCCCGCGAGCGCGCGGGCAAGTAATCCCGCGCAAGCCTTCACCACGGCGCTTCATCCACGCCATGGCATCATGCCGGGGTTGCCTGCCGCGCTATTCGGCGCGGCGGGCGTTCTGCCCCCCATCCTGCTGGAGATGTCGCCGATGAAGACCCGCTTCGCCCTGACCCTGATGGCCCTGCTGCCGATCCTGGTCGCATGCAAGGCCCAGGACGGCTCTGCCGACACCGTGGCCCCGGCCGCCGACGCGCCGGCCGCAGCGCCGGCCGCGCCCGCCGCGAGCGACACCGCCCCGGCCGCCCCGACCGCAACTGCCGACACCGCCTCCACCCCGGCGACCGATGCCGCTGCGCCGCCTGCCGCCGATGCGCCTGCCGCGCCGGCCGCAGCGCGTGCGCCGAGCGGCGCCGAGCCGGTCGCCGGCACCGACTATGTGGACATCCCGGGCGGCCAGCCGTTCCAGCCGACCAACGGCAAGATCGAAGTGGTCGAAGTGTTCGGCTACGTGTGCCCGGCCTGCGCCGCCTTCCAGCCGCTGGTTGGCCCATGGAAGGCCGGCCTGCCGGCGGATGTGCATTTCGTGTACGTGCCGGCGATGTTCGGCGGCACCTGGGACGACTACGCGCATGCGTTCTACGCCGCCGAGGCGCTGGGCGTGCAGGAAAAGACCCACGAGGCGCTGTACAAGGCGATCCACGTCGACCAGACCCTGAAGGGCGAGCGCGGCCGCGATTCGGTGCAGGACATCGCCGGCTTCTACGCCAAGTACGGCGTGGATCCCAAGCAGTTCGCCGACACCATGGGCAGCTTCGCGGTCAGCAGCAAGACCAACCGCGCCAAGCAGTTCGCCACGCGCAGCGGCGTCGACGGCACGCCATCGCTGATCGTCAACGGCAAGTACCTGATCAAGGGCAAGAGCTACCCGGACAAGCTGCGCATCGCCGATCACCTGATCGCGCGCGAGCGTGCGGCACTGGCCAAGTAAGCTCCCGCTCCCACCAGGCCGCTCTGCCGTGACCGCCCCCACCACCCGCACGCTGCGCGTGCTCACCGCCAATATCCAGGCCGGCTCCAGCACGCGCCGCTACAGCGATTACGTGACCCGCAGCTGGTCGCATGCGCTGCCGGCGGGCAGCAAGCGCAGCAGCCTGGACGCGATCGCGCAGCTGGCCCGCGAGCACGACATCGTCGGCCTGCAGGAAAGCGATCCTGGCAGCCTGCGCTCGGGCTTCACCAACCAGACCCACTACCTGGCCGAGCGCGCCGGCTTCAACTACTGGAGCCACCAGCCGAACCGCCGCATGGGCGGCGTGGCTTCCAGCGCCAACGGCCTGCTCAGCCGGCTGGAACCGGTCGAAGTGCAGGACCATCCCCTGCCCGGCCGGCTCGGCGGGCGCGGCGTGCTGCTGGCCAAGTTCGGCGAGGGCGCGGAAGGATTGGCGATCGCGGTGGCGCATCTGTCGCTGGGCGCCAACTCGCGCGCGGCGCAGTTGGCGTTCATCGCCGAACTGCTGTCCGACCATCCCAACGCGGTGCTGATGGGCGACTTCAACTGCGTCGCCGACCGGCCGGAAATGCAGGCCCTGTACAAGCGCACCCGGCTGCAACCGCCGGGCTGCGTGGTGCCGACCTTCCCCAGCTGGCGCCCGCAGCGCGCGATCGACCACATCCTGGTCAGCGACGGCCTGCGCTGCAACGAGCAGCGCGCGCTCCCGGCCGCGTTCTCCGATCACCTGGCGGTGGCGACCGAAATCGAAGTGCCGCAGGGGCTGCTGCGCTAACCAGCTGCTGCGTTTCCTGCGCGGCATGGCATTCGTTGCGCTGCGGCGACGCTCCCTGTAGGAGCGGCTTCAGCCGCGACCGGATGCCATCGGTAAAGCGTCGCGGCTGAAGCCGCTCCTACAGAAATGCGGCGGTCCGCGCCGACCACCTGGCGGTGGCGACCGAGATCGAAGTGCCGCAGGGGCTGTTGCGCTAACCAGTTGCGGCGTTTTTCCTGCGCGGCATGGCGTTCGCCGTGCTGCGGCGACGCCCCCTGTAGGAGCGGCTTCAGCCGCGACCGAATGCCATCGGTAAAGCGTCGCGGCTGAAGCCGCTCCTACAGAAATGCGGTGGTCCGCGCCGACCACCTGTGGTGGCGACCGAGATCGAAGTACCGCAGGGGCTGTTGCGCTAGTCAGCTGCTGCGTTTCCTGTGCCGCATGGCATGCGCTGTGCTGCGGCGACGCCCCCTGTAGGAGCGGCTTCAGCCGCGACCGAACGTCATCGGTAAAGCGTCGCGGCTGAAGCCGCTCCTACAAAAGGCGCGATGCTTGCGGACAGTGTGGGAGCGACTTCAGGGCACCTCGAACAACCTGTCATGGCGTCGAGGAAGCGCATGCATTCCTCGTTCGACCTGCCTGGAAGCAGCACGAGATCGCTGTACGTAGGCAATTGAGGCGGGGTGAGG
>Ga0209371_1000537_pt1 | contig 35888 bp, 28 predicted proteins | sample AgamicAtAmrz_FD_187165 | JGI IMG/M metagenome (GOLD analysis project Ga0209371, IMG submission 187165) | Agave microbial communities from Guanajuato, Mexico - At.Am.rz (SPAdes) (version 2) | ecosystem: Host-associated > Plants > Roots > Rhizosphere | place: Guanajato, Mexico | collected 2012-06-07
GAGCCACGTCCGCGACTACGGCATGCTGCTGACCCTGGTGGTCATCATGGCGCTGTTCGAGGTGCTCACCGACGGCACGCTGATGCGCCCGGTCAACCTCACCAACCTGCTGCTGCAGAACAGCTACATCATCATCATGGCCCTGGGCATGCTGCTGGTGATCGTCTCCGGGCACATCGACCTGTCGGTGGGCTCGGTGGTCGGCTTCGTCGGCGCGGCGGCGGCGGTGATGATGGTGCAGTGGGGCTGGTCGACTTCAGTGGTCGTGCCCGTCTGCCTGCTGATGGGCTGCTTGATCGGTGCGGCCCAGGGGTACTGGATCGCCTACTGGCAGATCCCGTCGTTCATCGTCACCCTGGCCGGCATGCTGGTGTTCCGCGGTCTGACCCTGGCCGTGCTCGACGGCCAGTCGATCGGCCCGTTCTCCAGCAGCTTCCAGCTGATGAGCAACGGCTTCATCCCGGACATCTTCGGGGTCGGCAAACCCAATGTGACGGCCATCGTGCTGGGCCTGTTCGCTGCCGGGCTGATCATCTACCTGGCGGTGCGTGCCCGTCGCCGTGCCAAGCGCTATGGAATCGTCGACGAGCCAGCGCCGTTCTTCGTCGCCAAGAACCTGCTGATCGCCGGCGCCATCGTCTACATCGCCTACCTGCTGGCCACCTACCGCGGCCTGCCGAACGTGTTGATCATCATGGCCATGCTGATCAGCGCCTACACCTTCCTGACCAACCGCACCACCCTGGGCCGGCGCATCTATGCCATCGGCGGCAACGTCAAGGCGGCCAAGCTGTCGGGCATCAACACCGAGCGCCTGACCTTCTTCGCCTTCGTCAACATGGGCATGCTCGCCGCCCTGGCCGGCCTGATCTTCGCCGCGCGGCTCAACACCGCCACGCCCAAGGCCGGGGTGTCATTCGAGCTGGACGTGATCGCCGCGGTGTTCATCGGCGGCGCGTCGATGTCCGGCGGCGTCGGCAAGATCATCGGCGCGGTGATCGGCGCCCTGATCATGGGCGTGATGAACAACGGCATGTCGATCCTCGGCATCGGCATCGAATGGCAGCAGGTGATCAAGGGCCTGGTGCTGCTCGCCGCGGTGATCTTCGACGTGGTCAATAAGAGCAAGTCCCGTTGAGCGACGCTCGGTCGCCGTCATCATCTTTTCCGTAGTACCGCGGGCGCCTGGCGAGGCTGGGCGCCGCGGGATGAACACGAGGTAACAGGCCATGAACAGCCACAATCAACCCTCAGGCAAGGCGGTATATGCCGATCTGGCCGGGCGCACCGTGCTGATTTCCGGTGGCGCCACCGGCATCGGCCGCGCACTGGTCACCGCGTTCGCCAGGCAGGGCGCGCGTACCGCCTTCGTCGATATCGACGACAAGCACGGCAAGGCCCTGGCCAGCGAGCTGAGCGAAGCGGGGCAGCAGGTGCTTTTCCTGCACTGCGACATCACCGACATCAAGGCCTACCAGGCCGCCATCCACAAGGTCGCCGAACGGTTCGGGCCGATCACCGCGTTGCTCAACAACGCCGCCAACGATGTGCGCCACGCCCTGGATTCGATCAGCGTCGAGCGCTTCGACGAGCTGATCGCCGTCAACCTGCGCCACGCCACCTTCGCCACCCAGGCGGTGGTGCCGATGATGCGCCAGGCCGGTGGCGGCGCGATCATCAACTTCGGCTCGGTGGGCTGGATGATGGCCTCGGCCGGCTACCCGGTGTACGCAGCGAGCAAGGCGGCCACCCACGGCCTGACCCGGGGCCTGGCGCGGGATCTGGGCAAGGACCGCATTCGCGTCAACACCCTGGTGCCTGGCTGGGTGATGACCGACAAGCAGCTGGCCATGTGGGTCGACGAATCGGCCAAGGAACAGATTCGCCAGAACCAGTGCATGCCCGGCCAACTGCTGCCCGAGCATATCGCCGACATGGCGCTGTTCCTGGCATCCGATGCGGCGGCGATGTGCACCGCACAGAATTTCATCGTTGATGGGGGTTGGGTATGAGCACCTTCAAACCGGCAGTCTGGCCGCGCAAGCTGCGCTCCACCGAATGGTTCGGCGGCAACTCGCGGGACCATATCTATCACCGCAGCTGGATGAAGAACCAGGGCCTGCCGGCCGACCTGTTCGACGGCCGTCCGGTGATCGGCATCTGCAACACCTGGTCGCAGCTCACGCCCTGCAACGCCCACCTGCGTGACCTGGCCGAGCGGGTCAAGCACGGTATCTACGAAGCCGGCGGGCTGCCGCTGGAATTCCCGGTGTTCTCGGCCGGTGAAAGCTCGCTGCGCCCGACCGCGATGATGTACCGCAACCTGGCGGCGATGGACGTCGAGGAGGCGCTGCGCGCCAACCCGCTGGACGGCGTGGTGTTGCTGGCCGGTTGCGACAAGACCACCCCGGCGCTGCTGATGGGCGCCGCCAGCGTCGACATTCCGGCCATCGTGGTGTCCGGCGGGCCGATGCTCAACGGCTGGTTCCGGGGCGAGCGGGTCGGCTCGGGTACCGCGCTGTGGCAGATGTCCGAAGACATCAAGGCCGGCAAGATGAGCCGCGAGGACTTTCTCGAGGCCGAGCAGTCGATGTCGCGCTCGCCCGGCTCGTGCAACACCATGGGCACCGCCAGCACCATGGCCAGCATGGCCGAGGCGCTGGGCATGGCGCTGTCCGGCAACGCGGCGATTCCGGCGGTGGACAGCCGCCGCCGGGTGATGGCGCACCTGACCGGGCGGCGCATCGTGCAGATGGTCAAGGACGATCTGAAACCCTCCGACATCATGACCCGTCTGGCCTTCGAGAACGCCATCCGCGTCAACGGCAGCATCGGCGGTTCGACCAACGCGGTGATCCACCTGCTGGCCATCGCCGGCCGCGTCGGCGTCGACCTGACCCTGGATGACTGGGACCGCCTCGGCCAGGACATCCCGACCATCGTCAACCTGATGCCCTCGGGCAAATACCTGATGGAGGAGTTCTTCTACGCCGGTGGCCTGCCGGTGGTGATTCGCATGCTCGGCGAGGGCGGCAAGCTGCACAAGGGCGCGCTGACCGTTTCCGGGGAAACCATCTGGGAGGAGGTCAAGGGCGTTCGCAACTGGAACGAGGACGTCATCCGCCCGGTGGACCAGGCGCTCACCGCCAAGGGCGGCATCGCCGTGCTGCGCGGCAACCTGGCGCCCCGCGGCGCCGTGCTCAAACCCTCGGCAGCGTCCCCGCACCTGATGCAGCATCGTGGTCGCGCCGTGGTGTTCGAGGACATCGACGACTACAAGGCGAAGATCAACGACGAGAGTCTGGATATCGACGAACACTGCGTGATGGTGCTGAAGAACTGTGGCCCACGCGGTTATCCGGGTATGGCCGAGGTCGGCAACATGGGCCTGCCGCCGAAGGTGCTGCGCAAGGGCATCACCGACATGGTGCGCATTTCCGATGCGCGCATGTCCGGCACCGCCTACGGCACCGTGGTGTTGCACACCACGCCGGAAGCCGCGGCTGGCGGCCCCTTGGCCGTGGTGCGCGATGGCGACATGATCGAACTCGACGTGGAAGCGCGGCGTATTCACCTCGACATTCCCGATGAAGAGCTGCGCCAGCGCCTGGCCGAGTGGCAGCCCACCGTCGAGCCGCCCACCAGTGGCTATATCAAGCTGTTCCACGACCACGTCGAGGGCGCCGACAGTGGGGCGGACTTCGACTTCCTCAAGGGTTGCCGCGGTGCCGGTATTCCCAAGGACAGTCATTGAGCGCAAGAGGGCGACACATGAGCGAGGTCAGCTGGATCGCCGTCGACTGGGGCACCACGCAATTGCGTGCCTGGGCGCTGTCGGCCGGCGGCGAGGTGCTGCAGCACGCCGCCTCGGCGCGGGGCATGGGCAGCCTGGCGGTGGATCAGTTCGAAGGCGCGTTGCTCGAGCTGATCGACGGCTGGCTGGATGCCCGGCGCGTCACCGAGGTGGTCGCCTGCGGCATGGTCGGTGCGCGCCAGGGCTGGCGTGAAGCGCCCTACGCCGAGGTGCCCTGTGCACCTCAGGCCATGACGCGGGTGATCAGGCCGCAAGTGAGCGATACGCGGATGCGCGTGTCGATCATCCCCGGGCTCTGCCAGCGAGCGCCGGCCGACGTGCTGCGCGGTGAAGAAACCCAACTCGCCGGCCTGCTGGCGCAATGGCCAAGTTATCACGGCCTGGTCTGCCTGCCCGGCACCCACAGCAAGTGGGCCGAGGTGCGCGAGGGCCAGGTACTGGGCTTCCAGACGTTCATGACCGGCGAGCTGTTCGCGCTGCTCAGCGGCCAGTCGGTGCTGCGCCATGGCATGCAGGGCGACGGGCCACTGGACCTGCCGGCCTTCGAAGAGGGCCTGCGCGCCGCCGCCGAGCGCCCGCTGCTGGGCGCCTTGTTCGGCCTGCGTGCCGAAGGCCTGCTCGAGGGCCTGGCCCCGACTGCGGCCTGGGCACGCCTGTCTGGATTGCTGATCGGCCAGGAGCTGACGGGATTGCCTGAACGCTGGCAGGGCCTGCCGGTCTGTGTAATCGGTGATGGCGAAGCGGCCGAGCGCTATCGCCTTGCACTGGCGACCCTGAGCATCTCGGCCCGGACCCTAGGCGCCGAACAGGTCACCCTGGCCGGCCTGGCGGCCGCCTACCAGCACATTCGAGGAGGCATCTAGACATGGCTGCGAATCCCCACGGCAGCACCGCCGCGCGTATCGCCGATCCACGAGCCTGCACCCTGGGCGAGGGCGTGTTCTGGCACCCGCAGCGCGAGCAGCTGTTCTGGTTCAATATCCTTGGCCGGCGCCTGCTCAGCCAGCACGACGGTCAGCCCGTGGAATGGACGCTCGACGAGCGCGCCTCGGCCGCCGGCTGGGTCGACGGTGATCGCCTGCTGATGGCCAGTGAAAGTGCCTTGTCGATCTTCGATTTGCGCAGCGGCGCGCGCGAGCCGATCTGCGCCCTGGAGGCGGACAATCCGCTGACCCGTTCCAATGATGGCCGTGCCGACCCCTGGGGCGGCTTCTGGATCGGCACCATGGGCCTCGAGGCCCAGCCTAAGGCGGGCGCCATCTACCGCTATTATCGAGGCGAAGTGCGCCGGCTGTTCGCCGACATCACCATCACCAACGCCATCTGTTTTTCGCCGGATCGGCGCTTCGCCTATTTCGCCGACACGGCCCGTCAGCAGATCTGGCGCCAGCCGCTGGACGAATTGCACGGCTGGCCGACCGGCGAGGCGCAACCCTTCATCGACGCTCGCGTGGCCAACCTGAATCCCGATGGTGCCGTGGTCGACACCCAGGGTCGGCTGTGGAGCGCGCAGTGGGGGGCTTCGCGGGTGGCCTGTTACGACAGCAATGGCCAGTTCCTGCAGGCCGTGGCGTTTCCCGCCTCGCAGATATCGTGTCCGGCATTCGGCGGGCCCGATCTGTCGACGCTGTTCGCCACCTCGGCGCGTGATGGCCTGGAGGATGGCCAGCTCGCCGCCGAACCCCATGCCGGCAAGCTGTTCGCCACTGACGTACCCGCTCAGGGGCAGGCCGAACATCAGGTGGTTCTCTAAGAAACTGTTCATGATCCTCGAGACCAGGTTCGTCGACTTTGGCAGCTAAGTGGCGGGAGCGGCCGTTCCCACAATGGATCAATGACGGCTGCTTCTGCCATGTAGTTGCTGCTTCAGGCGCATCAAGATCGTGACCAGGTTCTAAGCCCCAATTATTACCAGGCACTACATGCGCAGCGGCCTGGCATGCCCGAAATAGAGATGCGGATTGCGTACGTCGTGATGTTTTTTCGCTTTAAACCGGTTGTGGAGGTAAATAGCCGGTAAAGAGGCTTTGCTTCATGCCGAGGAGTGCTTATCGTTCACGCTCCTCACAGGAAGCGATCTGGCTCATGTCCGAAGTAAACACAACGCCCAGCACCCCATCCTCGAAACGTCAGTGGTTCATCGGTCTGCTCTTGCTGGCGTTGATCATCGTGCTGATCTGGTGGTTCTGGCCCAGCAAGGCCGAGCCCCGGGGCGAATCCGGCTGGGGTTTCGACAACGTGCCGGTGCGCATCGCCCAGGTCGAATCCCGCGACTTCCCCATCGTGCTCAAGGCCCTGGGTACGGTCACCGCCTACAACACCGCCAATGTTCGCGCCCGCGTCGATGGTCAGCTGACGGAAGTGCTGTTCAAGGACGGCCAGCCGGTCAAGGCCGGTGACGTGCTGGTGCAGATCGACCCGCGGCCCTACCAGATCGCCCTGCAGCAGGCCCAGGGCACCCTGGCCGAAAACCAGGCCCAGCTGCGCGCCGCCGAAAAGGACCTGGCGCTGTACCGCGGCCTGTTCAAGGAAGACTCCATCGCCCGCCAGACCCTGGACACCCAGGAAGCGCTGGTCAACCAGTACCGCGGCACGCTGCAGAACAACCAGGCTGCCGTGGCCGAAGCCAAGCTGAACCTGGACTTCACCAGGGTGCGCGCGCCCATCGATGGCCGCCTGGGCATTCGCCAGGTCGACCTGGGCAACCTGGTCGCCTCCGGCGATACCGACCCCATCGTGGTCATCACCCAGACGCTGCCGATCTCGGTGGTGTTCACCCTGCCCGAAGGCGAGCTGTCCGCCGTGCTGAAGCAGGTTCGCAGCGACCGCAAGCTGGTGGTGCAGGCCTGGGATCGCGGCGAGAAGCAGCAGTTGGCCGAGGGTGTGCTGGAGAGCCTGGACAACCAGATCGATACCGCCACCGGCACGGTCAAGCTCAAGGCGCGCTTCGAGAATGCCGACGAGATGCTGTTCCCCAACCAGTTCGTCAATGCCCGGCTACAGGTTTCGGTACGCAACGACGCCCTGGTGGTGCCGGTGGCCGCCGTGCAATTCGGCGCCAGCGGTACCTTCGCCTACGTGATCGATGGCGAAGACAAGGTTCAGGTACGCCAGATCAAGGTCGGCCCCAGTGATGGCGAGTTCACGGTGATCGAGGAGGGTGTCGCGGCGGACGAGCGGGTCGTGGTCGAAGGCACCGACCGCCTGCGCGAAGGCAACAAGGTGGAAGTGATCGGCGAGGGCACCAGCGAGCCGCCCGCTACCGGGGAAGCCGCCCCGCGGGTGCGTAGCGCTTCATGAACGTCTCGCGCCTGTTCATCCTGCGACCGGTCGCCACCACGCTGATCATGCTGGCGATCTTCCTCAGTGGCGTGATCGCCTACCGGTTGTTGCCGGTGTCGGCGCTGCCCGAGGTGGATTACCCGACCATCCGGGTGATGACCCTCTATCCGGGCGCCAGCCCCGACGTGATGACCAGCGCGGTGACCGCGCCGCTGGAGCGCCAGTTCGGGCAGATGGCCGGCCTGCAGCAGATGTCGTCGACCAGCTCCGGTGGCGCCTCGGTGATCACCTTGCGCTTCAACCTCGAGGTGCAGCTGGATGTCGCCGAGCAGGAGGTGCAGGCCGCCATCAATGGCGCCACCAACCTGTTGCCAAACGACCTGCCGGCACCGCCGGTGTACAGCAAGGTCAACCCGGCGGATACCCCGGTGCTGACCCTGGCGGTGACCTCCAGGGAATTGCCGCTGCCCCAGGTCAATGACCTGGTCGACACCCGCCTGGCCCAGAAGCTGGCGCAGACCACCGGGGTCGGCCTGGTATCCCTGGCCGGCGGCCAGCGCCCGGCGGTGCGCATCCGCGTCAACCCCGAGGCCCTGGCGGCCTACGGCCTGAACCTCGCCGACGTGCGCACGCTGATCAACGCCAGCAACGTCAACCAGCCCAAGGGCAACTTCGACGGCCCGACGCGGGTGGCCCAGCTCGACGCCAATGACCAGCTGCGTTCGGCCGACGAATACCGCGACCTGATCCTCACCTATGCCAATGGCGCGGCCCTGCGCCTGCGCGACGTGGCGGACATCGTCGACGGTGCCGAGAACCAGCGCCTGGCCGCCTGGGCCAACCAGAACAGCGCGGTGCTGGTCAACGTGCAGCGCCAACCGGGCGCCAACGTGATCGACGTGGTCGACCGCATCCAGGCCCTGCTGCCCAACCTGACCCAGGGCCTGCCGGCCAGCGTCGAGGTGACGGTGCTCACCGACCGCACCCAGACCATCCGCGCCGCGGTGCGCGACGTGCAGCACGAGCTGATGCTGGCCATCGCCCTGGTGGTGATGGTGACCTTCCTGTTCCTGCGCAAGGTGTCGGCCACCCTGATCCCGTCGGTGGTGGTGCCGCTGTCGCTGATCGGCACTTTTGGCGTCATGTACCTGGCCGGCTTCACGGTCAACAACCTGACGCTGATGGCACTGACCATCGCCACCGGCTTTGTGGTCGACGATGCCATCGTCATGCTGGAGAACATCGCCCGCCACCTGGAAGACGGCGAGACGCCGCTCAACGCCGCGCTCAAGGGCGCCAGGCAGATCGGCTTCACCCTGGTGTCGCTGACCCTGTCGCTGATCGCCGTGCTGATCCCGCTGCTGTTCATGGCCGATGTGGTCGGGCGGCTGTTCCGCGAGTTCGCCATCACCCTGGCGGTGGCCATCCTGATTTCCCTGGTGATCTCCCTGACCCTCACGCCGATGATGTGCGCGCGCCTGCTCAGGCACGAGCCGGAAGCCGAGCAGGGGCGTTTCTACCGCAGCGCCGGCGCCTTTATCGACGGCATGATCGAGCGCTATGCGGTGGGCCTGCGCTGGGTGCTGCGCCATCAGCCACTGACCCTGCTGGTGGCCATCGGTACCATGGCCCTGACCGTGGTGCTGTACCTGGCGGTGCCCAAGGGCTTCTTTCCGGTGCAGGACACCGGGGTGATCCAGGGCATTTCCGAGGCGCCGCAGTCGATTTCCTTCAGCGCCATGAGCGAGCGCCAGCAGCGCCTGGCCGACGTGATCCTCAGGGATCCGGCGGTGGCCAGCCTGTCGTCCTACATTGGCGTCGACGGCGACAACCCGACCCTGAACAGCGGGCGCATGCTGATCAACCTCAAGCCCCATGCCGAGCGCGACGTCAGCGCCGCCCAGGTGATCGAGCGGTTGCGCCCGGAGCTGGGCAAGCTCGCCGGTATCGAACTGTTCATGCAGCCGGTGCAGGACCTCTCCATCGAGGACCGGGTCAGCCGTACCCAGTTCCAGTTCAGCCTGGAGTCGCCGGACCCGGCCCTGCTGGAAACCTGGTCGGCCAAGCTGGTCGAGGCGCTGCGTCAGCAGCCCGAACTCAGCGACGTGACCAGCGATCTGCAGAGCCGCGGCCTGCAGGTGTACCTGAACATCGACCGCGACATGGCCGGGCGCCTGGGGGTGAGCGTCGCCAATATCGACGATGCGCTGTACGACGCCTTCGGCCAGCGGCAGATCTCCACCATCTACACCCAGGCCAGCCAGTACCGCGTGGTGCTGGAGAGCGCCAATGGCGGCAGCATCGGCCCGGCCGCGCTGCGCCAGATCCACGTGGCCACCGCCGACGGTGACCAGGTGCCGCTGTCGTCCCTGGCCCAGGTCGAGGAGCGCGCGGCGAGCCTGCTGATCAACCATATCGGCCAGTTCCCGGCGGCCACGCTGTCGTTCAATCTCAGCCCCGGCGTGGCCCTGGGTGACGCCGTGGCGGTGATCGAACGGGTGCAGCAGGAAATCGACATGCCGGTCAGCGTGCAGATCAATTTCCAGGGCGCCGCCGAGGCCTTCCGCGCCTCGCTGTCCTCGACCCTGCTGCTGATCCTCGCCGCCGTCGTGACCATGTACATCGTGCTCGGTGTGCTCTACGAGAGTTACATCCACCCGATCACCATCCTCTCGACCTTGCCGTCGGCGGGTGTCGGCGCCTTGCTGGCGCTGTTGCTGACCGGCAACGACCTGGGGCTGATCGCGATCATCGGCATCATCCTGCTGATCGGTATCGTCAAGAAGAACGCCATCATGATGATCGACTTCGCGCTCGACGCCGAGCGCCACCAGGGCATGACGCCCCATGACGCGATCTACCAGGCGGCGCTGCTGCGCTTCCGGCCGATCCTGATGACCACTCTGGCGGCGCTGTTCGGCGCCATCCCGCTGATGCTCGCCTCGGGCTCCGGCGCCGAGCTGCGCCAGCCCCTGGGCCTGGTGATGGTCGGCGGGCTGCTGCTCAGCCAGATCCTCACGCTGTTCACCACCCCGGTGATCTACCTGTACTTCGACCGCCTGGCGCGGCGCTTCAGCGGCCGCAGTGCGGCGGGTGTGCCGAGCGCATGAATCTTTCGGCACCCTTTATCCGCCGCCCGGTGGCCACCTTGCTGCTGAGCCTGGCGATCATGCTGCTCGGCGGCGTCAGCTTCGGCCTGCTGCCGGTGGCGCCGCTGCCGAACATGGATTTCCCGGTGATCACCGTACAGGCCAGCCTGCCCGGTGCTAGCCCCCAGGTGATGGCCGCTACCGTGGCCACGCCGCTGGAGCGTTCCCTGGGCGCCATCGCCGGCGTCAGCCAGATGAACAGCAACAGCAGCCAGGGCAACACGCGGATCATGATCGAGTTCGATCTGGACCGTGACATCAACGCCGCGGCCCGCGAGGTGCAGGCGGCCATCAACGCCTCCCGCGAGCTGCTGCCCAGCGGCATGCGCAGCATGCCCACGTACCGCAAGATCAACCCGTCCCAGGCGCCGATCATGGTGTTGTCGCTGACCTCCAGTGTGCTCGACAAGGGCCAGCTGTACGACGTGGCCTCGACCATCGTCGGCCAGAAGCTGTCCCAGGTCACCGGCGTCGGTGAGGTGCAGATCGGCGGCAGTTCGCTGCCGGCCGTGCGCGTGGCCCTGGAGCCGCGCCTGCTCGACCAGTATGGCGTGGCCCTGGACGACGTGCGTGCGACCATCGCCGCCGCCAACGCCAAGCGCCCCAAAGGCGCGGTGGAGGACGCCGAGCGCCACTGGCAGGTGCAGGCCAGCGACCAGCTGGAGCGGGCCGCCGATTATGTGCCGATGATCATCCGCTACCAGGACGGCGCGGCAATCCGCCTGGGCGATGTCGCCCAGGTCAGCGACGGTGTCCAGGACCGCTACAACAGCGGCTTCTACAACGACAAGCAGGCCGTGCTGGTGGTGGTGAACCGGCAGAGCGGGGCGAACATCATCGAGACCGTGGCCGGTATCCGCGCCTTGCTGCCGGAGCTGCGCAGCGTGATTCCGGCCAGCGCCAATCTGGAAGTGGCCATGGACCGCTCGCCAGTGATCCGCGCCACCCTCAAGGAGGCCGAACACACCCTGCTGATCGCCGTGGTGCTGGTGATTCTGGTGGTGTTCGCCTTCCTGCGCCGCTGGCGCGCGGCGCTGATTCCCGCCCTGGCGGTGCCGGTGTCGCTGGTCGGCTCGTTCGCCGCCATGTACCTGTTGGGCTTTTCGCTGAACAACCTGTCACTGATGGCGCTGATCATCGCCACCGGGCTGGTGGTGGACGACGCCATCGTCGTGCTGGAGAACATTTCCCGGCATATCGAGGCGGGCGAGACGCCGATGGCCGCTGCCTTCAAGGGCGCCCGCGAAGTGGGGTTCACGCTGCTGTCGATGAACGTCTCGCTGGTGGCGGTGTTCCTGTCCATCCTGTTCATGGGCGGGTTGGTGGAGCGCCTGTTCCGCGAGTTCTCCATCACCCTGGCGGTGGCCATCGTCATTTCCCTGCTGGTATCGCTGACGCTGACGCCGATGCTCTGCGCCCGCTGGCTCAAGCCCGAGCCCAAAGAGGAAGCCCGCGAGCCAGGGCGGCTGGAGCGTATCGGCGCGCGCATCGTGCGCGGCTACGAACGCAGCCTGGACTGGGCGCTGCGTCACTCGCTGCTGATGCTGATCAGCCTGTTCGCCACCATCGCCCTCAACGTGTTCCTGTTCGTCAGCGTGCCCAAGACCTTCATGCCCCAGCAGGACACCGGCCAGCTGATGGGCTTCATTCGCGGCGACAACGGCCTGTCGTTCCAGGTCATGCAGCCGAAGATGGAAGCCTACCGCCGGGCGATCCTCGCCGACCCGGCGGTGGAAAGCGTGGCGGGCTTCATCGGCGGCAGCAGCGGCATCAACAACGCGATCATCATCGTGCGCCTCAAACCGATCGCCGAACGTGATCTGTCGGCCCAGCAGGTGATCGACCGCCTGCGCAAGGAGGTGCCGAAGATTCCCGGTGGGCGGATGTTCCTGATGCCCGACCAGGACCTGCAGGTCGGCGGCCGCCAGGGGCGCAGCTCGGAAAACGAATACATGCTGATGTCCGGTGATCTGGACGCCCTGCGCGAATGGCTGCCCAAGGTGCGCGAAGCGCTGCGCGCGTTGCCCGAGCTGACCGACATCGACGCCACCGAAGACGGCGGCGCGCCGCAGATCCGCCTGGTGGTCGACCGCGACGAGGCCAAGCGCCTGGGCGTGGACATGAGCCTGGTGACCGGTGTGCTCAACAACGCCTTCAGCCAGCGGCAGATCTCCACCATCTACGACAGCCTCAACCAGTACAGCGTGGTGATGGAGATCAACCCGCGCTACGCCCAGAGCCCCGAAGCCCTGAGGCAGATCCAGCTGATCACCGCAGACGGCGCGCGGGTGCCGCTGTCGGCCATCGCCCACTGGGAAAACAGCCTGGAAGATGACCGCATCAGCCACCAGGGCCAGTTCGCCGTGGAGAACATCGGCTTTTCCCTGGCCGAAGGCGTCAGCCTCGATCAGGCGACCCGCGCCATCGACCGGGCCGTGGCGCGCATCGCGCTGCCCACCGAGGTGCAGGGCACCCTGGGCGGCACCGGCGCGGCGTTCCAGAAGACCCAGGACAACCAGCCGTGGATGATCCTGATGTCGCTGGTGGTGGTGTACATCGTGCTCGGCGTGCTCTACGAGAGCTACGTGCACCCACTGACCATCCTCTCCACGCTGCCCTCGGCGGGTGTCGGTGCGCTCCTGGCGCTGCAGCTGCTCAACACCGAGTTCAGCCTGATCTCGCTGCTGGGGCTGTTCCTGCTGATCGGCGTGGTGAAGAAGAACGCCATTCTGATGATCGACCTGGCCCTGCAGCTCGAGCGTCACGAGCACCTGAGCCCGGCCGAATCGATCCGCCGTGCCTGCCTGCTGCGCTTCCGGCCGATCATGATGACCACCCTGGCGGCGCTGCTCGGCGCCTTGCCGCTGATGCTCGGCAGCGCCGAAGGCTCGGAAATGCGCCAGCCGCTGGGCATCACCATCGTCGGTGGCCTGATACTCAGCCAGATCCTCACGCTTTACACCACGCCTGTGGTCTACCTCTATCTCGACCGCCTGCGCCACCGGGTCAACCGCTGGCGTGGCGTGCGCACCGATGCCGCTCTGGAAACGCCCCTATGACTTTTGCTTCCCGTCGAACCCTCTGTCTGCTGGCGCTCAGCGTTGCCCTGGCTGGCTGTGCCATCGGCCCTGATTACCAGCGCCCGGAGATCAGCACACCGGCGTCCTTCAAGCAGGCCGATGGCTGGAAGGCCGCCGTGCCGGCTGACGCCCTGGCACGGGGTGCCTGGTGGGAGCTGTACGGTGATGGCGAGCTCAATGCCCTGGTCGGTCGCCTCAACGTTTCCAACCAAAACCTGGCCGCCTCCGAAGCCCAGTACCGCCAGGCCCGTGCCTTGCTACGCAGCGGCCGTTCGGCGTTCTTCCCGACCCTGTCGACCAGCGCCGGCATGACCCGGGCCGGGCAGGGCGGTGGCGACAGTACCCTGCGCACCGCCGATGGCATCGCCATTGGCGGTGGCAACTCGTCGAGCATCTCCAAGAGTTACGACCTGAGCCTCAATGCCAGCTGGGAGCTGGATGTGTGGGGCAAGTTGCGCCGTGGCCTGGAGTCCAACCGCGCCGCCTTCGAAGCCAGCGCCGCCGACCTGGCTGCCGTACGCCTGAGCCTGCAATCCGAGCTGGTGCAGAGCTACCTGCAATTGCGCGTGCTGGACGAACAGCAGCGCCTGCTCGACGCCACCGTGGCGGCCTATCAGCGTTCCCTGCGCCTGACCGAGAACCAGTACCGCGCCGGTATCGTGCCGCGCTCCGACGTCGCCCAGGCGCTGACCCAGCTGCGCAGCACCGAAGCCCAGGCCATCGACCTGCAATGGCAGCGTGCCCAACTCGAACATGCCATCGCCGTGCTGATCGGCGTACCGCCCAGCGAAGTCAGCATCGCCCGCCGCGACACCCTGCCCGGTCTACCGGAGGTGCCGGCCAGCGTGCCATCGGCGCTGCTGGAGCGGCGCCCCGACGTGGCCGCGGCCGAGCGCCGGGTGATCGCCGCCAACGCCGAGATCGGCGTGGCCAAGGCCGCCTGGTTTCCTGACCTGACCCTGTCTGCCACGGGCGGCTATCGCGGCAGCAGCTTCGCCGACTGGGTCAACCTGCCCAATCGCTTCTGGTCGGTGGGCCCGCAACTGGCCCTGACCCTGTTTGATGGCGGCCGGCGCAGTGCCGAAAGCGAGCGGGTCGAGGCGGCCTATGACCAGACCGTGGCGCAGTACCGCCAGGCGGTGCTGGACAGCTTCCGCGAGGTCGAGGATTACCTGGTGCAGCAGCGCGTGCTGGGCCGCGAAGCCGAGGTGCAGGCCCAGGCACTGGACGCGGCACGCGAATCGCTGCGCCTGATCGAGAACCAGTACCGCGCCGGCACCGTCGACTACAACAGCGTGGTCAACGTGCAGGCCACCGCCCTGAACAACGAGCGCAGCGCCCTGACGCTGCTGGGCAGCCGCCTGACCGCCAGCGTGCAACTGATCACCGCGCTGGGCGGCGGTTGGGATGTGCAGCAGCTTGAAGAAGGCGAGAAGTCAGAGTGACGGTCGCAGGCGTAACTCGGGCCCGTTGGTGCGTTGTGAGAGCCTGTTCATGATCTTTCATTGAAAGCTCGTTGATTGTGGCAACCAAGCGGCGAGATCGGCCGGTCGCTACCCTGTGGAGGGGCCGGGCGGCGATCCGCTTTAGCCGCGAGCTCTTTAAGCCTAGCTAGGCACAATCGAGGCTGAAGCCTCTCCTACAAATGAAAGGCTGCTTCTGCCTCGTACCTGCAGCTTCAGGCCATGGAGGTAGTGATCAGGCTCTGAGAAGGTGCGCGGGTTTCGCTGCGCTCGGCCCGCGCGGCAGGCTTTGCTTACCCGTGGCGGTATACACCCTTGCCCGGCAGGCGCTCACGGTCATGGGGGGCGTCGAAATCCAGCGCCGGGCCCTTGGGCACGATGCCGGTCGGGTTGATGGTCTGGTGGCTGGCGTAGTAGTGGTGCTGGATGTGCCACATGTCCACGGTCGCCGCCACGCCCGGCCACTGGTACAGCTCGCGCAGCCAGTTGCTGAGGTTCGGGTAGTCGGCGATGCGCCGCAGGTTGCACTTAAAGTGGCCGTGATACACGGCGTCGAAACGCACCAGGGTGGTGAACAGCCGCCAGTCGGCTTCGGTCAGGTACTCGCCCGCCAGGTAGCGTGATTGCCCCAGGCGCGTCTCCAGTACCGAGAGTTCCGCGAACAGTTCGTCGAAAGCTTCCTCGTAAGCCGCCTGGGTGGTGGCGAAGCCGGCGCGATAGACGCCGTTGTTGACCGCGGGATAAATGCGTTCATTGAGGGCGTCGACCTGCCCGCGCAAGGCCTCGGGGTAGAAATCCAGGCGGTTGCCGGTGATGCCGTCGAACGCCGAGTTGAACATGCGGATGATCTCCGCCGATTCGTTGCTGACGATGCGTTGCTGCCTCTTGTCCCACAGCAGCGGCACGGTGACCCGACCGGTATAGTCCGGGTCGTCCCTGGTATAGCGCTGATGCAGGAAATCGAAGCCGTCCAGGGCGTCGCCGCTGGAGCCGTGCTCGGTGTCGAAGGTCCAGCCGTTCTCGCGCATCAGCCAACTGACCACCGAGACGTCGATCAACGGCTCGAGGCCCTTGAGCGCTCGCAGGATCAGGGTGCGGTGCGCCCAGGGGCAGGCCAGCGACACGTAGAGGTGATAGCGCCCGGCTTCGGCGGCGAAGCCGCTTTCGCCGGAGGGCCCGGCCGAGCCGTCGGCGGTGATCCAGTTGCGCCGCTGGGCGTTCTCGCGCTTGAAGCGCCCGCCCGCGCCGGTGTCGTACCATTGGTCGTGCCATTGGCCTTCGATCAGCAAGCCCATATCGTTCTCCTCCGTCATCTGATGCCTGGAGTCTACCCAGTCAGCTATCGACAGAAGACGTAAAAACCGGGTTCAACGAATCGGCTGGCTCGATAGGTGACGGGCTTGCCAACGCTTTTGCGCCTCGGCGAAGGCCGCGTCGCGTTGCAGCCCCAGGCCACGCAGGGCCAGCGCCATGGTGGCGATGATCGCCAGTTGGCCATAGGCATCTTCGGCTTCGCCGCGCCATACGGCTTGCAGCTGAGCCGGGTCGAGACGCTCGGGCTTGACGTGGCGACGCTCGGAAAGCATCGGCCAGTCCTCGTCCCAGTTCTCGCCGTGTTCGGTGCCGTACAGGTGGCAGATGGCATCCGGGTTGAGTTCGATCTCGCCGCCGTCACCCTTGACCACGATGGCGTGGTCACCAAGCAGCTGGCTGGCCTCGCGGTGCACGGCCTGGTAACCCGGGTGGAAGATGCTCTGCAAACCGCAACGCGCCGCCAGCGGGTTGAGAATGCGCGCCAGGGAATGGATCGGCGAGCGCAGGCCCAGCACGTTGCGCAGGTCGATCATGCGTTGCAGGGCGGGCATCCAGTCGCCCAGGGGCATAAAGGCGAGGTTGCCGCTGTCCAGGCGCCGCGAGACCTCCTCCCAACTGCGGCACAGCGGAATGTCCAGCTCGCCGAGCAGCTGCTCGCTGTACAGGCGCCCGGCGGTGTGCGCGCCGCCGCCGTGCATGAAGATGCGCAGGCCACTGTTTGCCAGCGCCTTGGCGGCGAGCAGGAACCAGGGCAGGTGGCGCTTCTTGCCGGCGTAGGTCGGCCAGTCGAAATCGACCGTGATAGATGGCGCTGCCAGCCGCGCGCGAACCGCTTCGGTGAAGCCGGCCATTTCCTCGGCGCTTTCTTCCTTGTGGCGCAACAGCATCAGAAAGGCGCCGAGCTGGGCATCCTCGACCTGCTCGTCGAGAATCATGCCCATGGCTTCGCGGGCCTCCTCGCGGGTCAGGTTGCGCGCGCCGCGCTTGCCCTTGCCGAGAATGCGCACGAAGGCGGCGAACGGATGTTCTGCGGGGGTGATCAGGTTCATAGGCAATTGGTCGGCTTGGGCAGGCCCGCCAGCTTGGCGGCGAGTTTGGCGGGAGCGCCATTGAACAGGCGGTTGAGGTGCAGGCTGTTGCCCTTGTCCGGCCCCAGCTTGAGGGCCACGTACTTGATCAGCGGGCGGTTGGCCGGCGACAGCTGGAACTCGGCGTAGAAAGTGCGCAGCAGCTCGAGGATCTCCCAGTGTTCGGCGCTCAGCTCAAGGGCTTCGCGCTCGGCCAGGGCCACAGCAGCCTCGGCGGACCAATCCTGCAGATCGAGCAGGTAGCCATCCTTGTCCAGCTCGATGGGGCGCGCGTTGACGATCAGGGTGCTCATAACCAGGTGTTCACCTTGCTGAACTGGCAGGCGAGGGCGACGAAGCCCGGGTAGTCGACCTGCTGGATGTCTGCCGCAGGCTTGAGCCCGCGGGCCTGGATGTCTTCGTCCAGGGCGTACAGCGCGACGCCCTGCAGCGCTGCCAGCGCTTCGGCATGGCTGGTGCCAGGCTGGGCAGCGTAGGTGGCGTCGCCGCACAGCAGCAGGCCGTCGCCATTGCCCAGCAGGCGCAGGCAACTGCTCAGGCGGTCATCGCTGAACGGGGAGCTGGAAAGTACGTGCAGGGTCTTCATCACAGGGTGATCACCTGGTCGTAGCGGTCGATAAGGGCGCGCAGGCCGTCGCTGTCCAGGCGCTCGACGGCCAGCGCGGTGTCGCTCAGACCGCGCTGCGCCAGGCTCTGCGCGCAGGCGTATAGCGCTTCCACGCCGAACATCGGCAGGGCCTGCAGGTTGGCGGTCAGGTCCTTCTGCTGCACGGCCTGAGGCGCTTGCCCGACCGCCAGCTGCAACACGCCATCGTCGAGAAACAGCAGGCCGATGGGCAGGTCGAAGGCGCCGCCGGCCAGGGCGATATCCAGCGCTTCGCGGGCGCCTGGGCCGTTCCAGGGCGCCTGGCGGCTGATGACCAGCAGGGATTGGCTCATTTCAGTCGCCTCCAAAGCAGATCAGCCGGTCGGCCTCTTGCGCCGCTTCGTGCAACTGGCCAAGGCCGGACAGCACCCAGGGCGCGGGCAGGTTGGCCGCCTCGCGCTCGTAGCGACGTGCTTCCTGCTCGTCGAGCACGCCACGGCGCAGAGCGGCGGCAATGCACACCACAGCATCGAGCCCGTGGCCGGCGACGAATTCACGCCACTGGCGCGCCACGTCGGTTTCGTCCTGGGGGCTGACGATGGTGCCCGAGGCGCTGTGCACGCCATCGGCGTAGAAGAACAGGCGCACGATCTGGTGGCCACCTTGCAGCGCCGCTTCGGCGAAGCGCAGGGCGCGGCGGGAGGAGGGCGCAGACGGCGGCGAAAACAGGGCGATGGCGAATTTCATGAACGGCCCGGTGCTGGAAACAGGGCGCCATGATAAAGCCTGAGCGGGGGCGACAGAAACGAAAAAGCCCATATCCGTGGATATGGGCTTTCTTGTCACAGCCAGCTCAGCGCAAGCGGCTTACTTCTTGATGTCGCGCTGCGTCGGGCCGGTGTACAGCTGGCGCGGACGGCCGATCTTGTACGGGCCGGAGAGCATTTCCTTCCAGTGCGAGATCCAGCCGACGGTGCGCGCCAGGGCGAAGATCACGGTGAACATACTGGTCGGAATGCCGATCGCCTTGAGGATGATCCCCGAGTAGAAGTCGACGTTGGGGTACAGGTTGCGCTCCTTGAAGTACGGATCGTTACGGGCGATCTCGTCGAGCTTCATCGCCAGTTCCAGCTGCGGGTCATTGATGCCCAGCTCGGCCAGTACTTCGTCGCAGGTCTGCTTCATGACCTGGGCGCGGGGGTCGAAGTTCTTGTAGACGCGGTGACCGAAGCCCATGAGCTTGAACGGGTCGTCCTTGTCCTTGGCCTTGGCGATGAACTTGTCGATGTTCGACACGTCACCGATTTCGTCCAGCATGGCCAGTACGGCTTCGTTGGCACCGCCGTGGGCCGGGCCCCAGAGCGCGGCGATACCGGCAGCGATACAGGCGAACGGGTTGGCACCCGAAGAGCCGGCCAGGCGCACGGTGGAGGTCGAAGCGTTCTGCTCGTGGTCGGCGTGCAGGATGAAGATGCGGTCCATGGCCTTGGCCAGCACGGGGCTGATCGGCTTGGTCTCGCACGGGGTGTTGAACATCATGTGCAGGAAGTTTTCCGCGTAGTTGAGGTCGTTACGCGGGTACATCATCGGCTCGCCCTTGGAGTACTTGTACACCATGGCGGCGATGGTCGGCATCTTGGCGACCAGGCGCATCGCGGAAATGTCGCGGTGCTGCGGGTTCTTGATGTCCAGGGAGTCGTGGTAGAAGGCGGAGAGGGCGCCGACCACGCCACACATGATGGCCATCGGGTGGGCGTCACGACGGAAGCCGTTGAAGAAGGTCTTCAGCTGTTCGTGAACCATGGTGTGGTTCTTGATGGTGCTGACGAACTGGGCCTTCTGCTCTTCGTTCGGCAGTTCGCCGTTGAGCAGCAGGTAGCAGGTCTCCAGGTAGTCGGCTTTCTCGGCCAGTTGCTCGATGGGGTAGCCGCGGTGCAGCAGTACGCCCTTGTCACCATCAATGTAGGTGATCTTCGACTCGCATGAGGCGGTCGACATGAAACCGGGGTCGAAGGTGAAGTTGCCCGTGGCAGTCAGGCTCCGCACGTCGATGACATCTGGGCCAACGGTGCCGGATAAAACGGGCAGCTCTACGGGGGCTGCGCCCTCGATGATCAACTGCGCTTTTTTGTCAGCCATGTGTGGCCTCCTAGTTATGCTTGGAATCATCAGTCGGCCCCCCACGCAGGGCCCGCATCACTATAGTGTTATGAATCTGAAAGTCAATTTGCGAAAACCCAGGCAATAGAAGGGTTTGAGTGCCCTGCCTGCGACAAAAGGGCGCGCCCTATTACGCCATTTCCAGGCTTGACGCAATCGCTATTAGGTCGAGGTAACCGCGTTGTCATTAGCGACCTAACTGTCTATACTCTGCGCCCGACTACCAAGGGCCTTGAGCCCGGTTTCTGGTGGTTGTCACTTCTTGGGTGATGGGTACCTGACCAGTGCGCTTCCCGACAACTCAGCCCTGATAGCTGGGGCTCTCAGTGTGATAATAAAGCCGTGAATAGCCAACGACCTGTAAACTTAGACCTTCGGACGATAAAACTCCCAGTCACTGCTTACACGTCCATTCTTCACCGTATATCTGGCGTGATCCTTTTCCTCGGCATTGCCGTGCTGCTGTTCGGGCTCGACAAGTCGCTGTCTTCGGAAGAGGGCTTCGCGCAGGTGAAAGAATGCTTGACCAGCCCGCTGGCCAAGTTCGTGATCTGGGGACTGTTGTCCGCTCTGCTGTACCACCTGGTGGCCGGTGTGCGCCACCTGATCATGGATGCTGGAGTCGGTGAGACGCTGGAAGGCGGCAAGCTGGGTTCCAAAATCGTTCTCGTCGTATCGGCGATCCTGATCGTGCTGCTGGGGGTATGGATATGGTAACTAACGTCACGAATTTTTCGCGTTCGGGTCTCTACGACTGGATGGCTCAGCGCGTTTCTGCGGTCGTGCTCGCGGCTTATGTCCTGTTTCTGCTGGGCTACATCGTCCTGAATCCAGGCATGGGCTACGCCGAATGGCATGGTCTGTTCTCCAATAATGCAATGCGCATCTTCAGCCTGTTGACCCTCGTTGCACTCGGCGTTCACGCCTGGGTCGGCATGTGGACCATCTCCACCGACTACCTGACGCCGACCGCGCTGGGCAAGTGGGCAACCGTTGTGCGTTTTCTGTTCCAGGCCACGTGTGGCATCGCCATGTTCGTGTTCTTCGTCTGGGGCGTGCAGATTCTTTGGGGTTTCTGATTCATGACTAGCATTCGTACTCTTTCCTATGACGCCATCATCGTCGGTGGTGGCGGTGCCGGTATGCGCGCTGCGTTGCAGCTGGCGCAAGGCGGTCACAAGACAGCAGTGGTCACCAAGGTCTTCCCGACCCGTTCTCACACCGTTTCCGCCCAGGGCGGCATCACCTGTGCCATCGCCTCGAACGATCCGAACGATGACTGGCGCTGGCACATGTATGACACCGTCAAGGGTTCCGACTACATCGGTGACCAGGACGCGATCGAATACATGTGTTCCGTCGGCCCGGAAGCGGTGTTCGAACTCGAGCACATGGGGCTGCCGTTCTCCCGTACCGAGCAGGGCCGCATCTACCAGCGTCCGTTCGGTGGCCAGTCCAAGGGGCCGGACAACCCGACCCAGGCTGCCCGTACCTGCGCCGCTGCCGACCGTACCGGTCACGCCCTGCTGCACACCCTGTACCAGGCCAACCTGAAGGCTGGTACCTCGTTCCTCAACGAGTGGTATGCAGTCGATCTGGTCAAGAACCAGGACGGCGCCATCGTCGGCGTCATCGCCATCTGCATCGAAACCGGCGAAACCGTCTACATCCGTTCCAAGGCCGTGGTGCTGGCCACTGGCGGTGCCGGCCGTATCTACGCCTCCACCACCAACGCCCTGATCAACACCGGTGACGGCGTGGGCATGGCCCTGCGTGCCGGCGTGCCGGTGCAGGACATCGAGATGTGGCAGTTCCACCCGACCGGTATCGCCGGCGCCGGTGTACTGGTTACCGAAGGCTGCCGTGGTGAGGGTGGTTACCTGATCAACGCCCATGGCGAGCGCTTCATGGAGCGTTATGCGCCCAACGCCAAGGACCTCGCCGGTCGTGACGTGGTGGCCCGCTCCATGGTCAAGGAAGTGATCGCCGGCAACGGCTGTGGCCCGAACAAGGACCACGTACTGCTCAAGCTCGATCACCTCGGTGAGGAAGTGCTGCACAGCCGCCTGCCAGGCATCTGCGAACTGTCCAAGACCTTCGCACACGTCGATCCGGTGGTTGCACCCGTTCCGGTCATCCCGACCTGCCACTACATGATGGGCGGCGTCGCCACCAACATCCATGGTCAGGCCATCACCCAGGACGCCAACGGCAACGACAGGATCATCGAAGGTCTGTTCGCGGTGGGCGAAGTGGCGTGCGTGTCGGTTCACGGTGCCAACCGTCTGGGCGGCAACTCGCTGCTTGACCTGGTGGTATTCGGCCGCGCCGCCGGCCTGCACCTGGAAAAAGCGCTGAAAGAAGGCGTGGAAGTCCGCGGTGCCAGCGAAACCGACATCGAGCTGTCGCTGGGCCGTCTGGCTGGCGTCAACGAGCGCAGCAGCGGTGAAGACGTCGCCACCCTCAAGCGCGAGCTGCAGTCGTGCATGCAGAACTACTTCGGCGTATTCCGTACCGGCGAATACATGAAGAAGGGCATCGCTCAGCTGTCCGACCTGCGCGAGCGCATCGCCAAGGTCAAGATCAACGACAAGAGCCAGGCCTTCAACACCGCGCGTATCGAAGCGCTGGAGCTGCAGAACCTGCTGGAAGTCGCCGAAGCCACTGCCATCGCAGCCGACACCCGTACCGAGTCCCGCGGCGCCCACGCCCGTGAAGACTTCGAGGACCGTGACGACACCAACTGGTTGTGCCACAGCCTGTACTTCCCGGGTGAGAAACGTGTCGCCAAGCGCGATGTCAACTTCTCGCCGAAGACCGTACCGGCGTTTGAACCCAAAGTTCGTACTTATTAAGGGTGGCTACCATGTCTCTTGGCAAAAGCTTGAAAGTCAGCGTTTATCGCTACAACCCGGAAGCGGACAAAGCGCCGTTCATGCAGGACTTCGACATCACCATCGATGGCAAGGACCTGATGGTGCTGGACATCCTGGCCCTGATCAAGGAGCAGGACGAAGGTTTCTCCTACCGTCGCTCCTGCCGTGAAGGCGTATGCGGTTCCGACGGCATGAACATCAGCGGCAAGAACGGCCTGGCCTGCATCACGCCGATCTCCAGCGTGGTCAAGGGCAACAAGCTGGTGATCCGCCCGCTGCCCGGCCTGCCGGTCATTCGTGACCTGGTGGTCGACATGAGCATCTTCTACAAGCAGTACGAGAAGGTGCAGCCGTTCCTGCAGAACGACACCCCGGCTCCGGCCATCGAGCGCCTGCAGTCGCCGGAAGAGCGCGAGAAGCTCGACGGCCTGTACGAGTGCATCCTGTGCGCCTGCTGCTCGACCAGCTGCCCGTCGTTCTGGTGGAACCCCGACAAGTTCCTGGGCCCGGCTGCTCTGCTGCAGGCCTACCGGTTCCTGGCCGACAGCCGTGATACCAAGACCGCGGAACGATTGGCATCGCTCGATGATCCATTCAGTGTGTTCCGCTGCCGCGGGATCATGAACTGCGTGAACGTGTGCCCCAAGGGTCTGAACCCGACCAAGGCCATCGGTCACGTACGCAACATGTTGCTGCAAAGCGGTACCTGATTCACCGTTCTTTAGCTGTACCCGTAACGCCTGCCGCACCGACGTAATGTCGGTGTTGCAGTATCGCCAGGGCGTTGGCCTAGCCGCCGACGCCCTTATACGAAAAATATGACGACCAGCAGGGGCATTCGGGCTGGTGCCCGGACTATCTGCGGGATTCTTGGTGGCTTGCTGAAGTCGCTGCAACATGACTTCGAAAGCCAGTCGGTGTCCTCGCCGGTGGTGTCCCCTTACCGAGGGTGACCAAGCATGCAAGAAAGCGTGATGCAGCGCATGTGGGACAGTGCCCACCTATCCGGTGGTAACGCTGCCTACGTGGAGGAGCTCTATGAGCTCTACCTGCACGATCCCAACGCCGTGCCGGAAGAGTGGCGCACTTATTTCGATAAGTTGCCGTCCGAAGGCAGCACCGCCAATGACGTATCGCACTCGACGATTCGTGATCATTTCGTGTTGCTGGCCAAGAACCAGCGTCGCGCGCAGCCGGCTTCTGCCGGGACCGTGAGCAGCGAGCACGAGAAGAAGCAGGTCGAAGTGTTGCGGTTGATTCAGGCATTCCGCATGCGTGGCCACCAGGCGGCTCAGCTCGATCCGCTTGGGCTGTGGCAGCGCCCTGTTCCTGCTGATCTGTCGATCAGCCATTACAGCCTTACCGACGCGGATCTGGATACCACCTTCCGCACGGGTGGTCTGGCAATCGGCAAAGAAGAAGCCACTTTGCGGGAAATCCGCGACGCTTTGCATCAGACATATTGTCGCACCATCGGCTCCGAGTTCACCCACATCGTTGATTCCGATCAGCGCAGCTGGTTCCAGCAGCGCCTGGAAAGCGTACGCGGCCGCCCGCAGGTTTCCGCCGAGGTGCAGAGCCATCTGCTCGAGCGTCTGACCGCCGCCGAAGGCCTGGAAAAGTACCTGGGCACCAAGTACCCGGGCACCAAGCGCTTTGGTCTGGAAGGTGGCGAGAGCCTGATTCCGCTGCTCGATGAAATCATCCAGCGCAGCGGTTCCTACGGCACCAAGGAAATCGTCATCGGCATGGCCCACCGTGGCCGTCTGAACGTGCTGGTCAACACCTTCGGCAAGAACCCGCGCGACCTGTTCGACGAGTTCGAGGGCAAGAAGGTCGAGGGCCTGAGCTCCGGTGACGTGAAATACCACCAGGGTTTCTCGTCCAACGTGATGACCCAGGGCGGTGAGGTTCACCTGGCGCTGGCGTTCAACCCGTCTCACCTGGAAATCGTCTCTCCGGTGGTCGAGGGCTCGGTACGGGCGCGTCAGGATCGTCGTAACGACGCCGTGGGCGACAAGGTACTGCCGATCTCCATCCACGGTGACGCGGCGTTCGCCGGTCAGGGCGTGGTCATGGAAACCTTCCAGATGTCGCAGACCCGTGCCTACAAGACGGGTGGCACCATCCACATCGTGATCAACAACCAGGTCGGCTTCACCACCAACCGGGCCGACGACGCGCGTTCCACCGAGTACGCCACCGACGTTGCCAAGATGATCCAGGCGCCGATCTTCCACGTGAATGGCGATGATCCGGAAGCCGTGCTGTTCGTCACCCAGTTGGCCGTCGATTACCGCATGCAGTACAAGCGTGACGTGGTCATCGACCTGGTCTGCTACCGCCGCCGTGGCCACAACGAAGCCGACGAGCCGAGCGGCACCCAGCCGCTGATGTACCAGCAGATCGCCAAGCAGCGCACTACCCGTGAGCTGTATGCCGATGCGCTGAGCCAGTCCGGCAGCCTCGATGTCGATGCCATCCAGGCCAAGGTGGACGATTACCGTACCGCCCTGGACAACGGTCAGCACGTGGTCAAGAGCCTGGTCAAGGAGCCGAACAAGGAGCTGTTCGTCGACTGGCGTCCGTACCTGGGCCATGCCTGGACCGCGCGCCATGACACGCGTTTCGATCTCAAGACCCTGCAGGAGCTGTCCAACAAGCTGCTGGAGACGCCGGACGGTTTCGTGGTTCAGCGTCAGGTCACCAAGATCTACGAAGACCGCGCCAAGATGGGCGCCGGCGGCTTGCCGCTGAACTGGGGCTACGCCGAAACCATGGCCTACGCGACCCTGCTGGTCGAAGGTCACCCGATCCGTATCACTGGTCAGGACGTTGGTCGCGGCACCTTCTCGCACCGCCATGCGCAGTTGCACAACCAGAAGGACGGTACCTCCTACCTACCGCTGCAACACCTGTACGAAGGTCAGCCGCGCTTCGACCTGTACGACTCCTTCCTCTCGGAAGAAGCCGTGCTGGCCTTCGAATACGGTTACGCCACCACCACGCCGAACGCGCTGGTGATCTGGGAAGCCCAGTTCGGCGACTTCGCCAACGGTGCCCAGGTGGTGTTCGACCAGTTCATTTCCAGTGGCGAAACCAAGTGGGGCCGTCTGTGCGGCCTGACCATGCTGTTGCCGCACGGTTATGAAGGGCAGGGCCCGGAGCACTCCTCGGCGCGTCTGGAGCGTTACCTGCAGCTGTGCGCAGAGCACAACATCCAGGTGGCGGTACCGACCACGCCGGCGCAGATCTACCACCTGCTGCGTCGCCAGGTCATTCGCCCGCTGCGCAAGCCGCTGGTCGTGCTGACACCGAAGTCGCTGCTGCGCCACAAGCTGGCCGTGTCGACCCTGGAAGATCTCGCCGAAGGCTCGTTCCAGACCGTCATTCCGGAAATCGACGCGATCGATCCGAAGAAGGTCGAGCGCCTGGTGCTGTGCAGCGGCAAGGTCTATTACGACCTGCTGGAAAAACGCCGTGCCGAAGGCCGCGAAGACATCGCCATCGTGCGGATCGAGCAGCTGTATCCGTTCCCTGAAGACGACCTGGCCGAGATTCTTGCGCCGTACAAGAACCTCAAGCACATCGTCTGGTGTCAGGAAGAGCCGATGAACCAGGGCGCCTGGTATTGCAGCCAGCACCACATGCGTCGTGCCGCTGCGGCGCACAAGAAGTCGCTGGTGCTCGAGTATGCCGGGCGTGATGCGTCGGCCGCTCCGGCCTGCGGTTACGCGTCCATGCACGCCGAGCAGCAGGAAAAACTGCTGCAGGATGCCTTCACCGTTTAACGCCATCGCGAAGGAGGCGGCCCGCTGAGGCCGCTTCCTCGAAATCACCGAATTTAAGGAAAAGAACACAATGGCTATCGAGATCAAAGCCCCTACATTCCCGGAATCGGTCGCCGACGGCACCGTGGCCACCTGGCACAAGAAGCCGGGCGAAGCGGTCAAGCGCGATGAGCTGATCGTCGACATCGAAACCGACAAGGTGGTGATCGAAGTACTGGCCGAGGCCGACGGTGTAGTCACCGAAATCATCAAGAACGAAGGCGATACCGTCCTCTCCAACGAAGTACTGGGCAAGCTGACCGAGGGTGGCGCCGCCGCCGCACCGGCTGCTGCGCCTGCGCAAGCCGCTGCCGCGCCGGCTCAGGCCGCCGCTGCACCTGCCGCTGGCGACGACCAGATCCTCTCGCCGGCCGCTCGCAAATTGGCCGAAGAGAACGGTATCGACCCGAACAGCCTCAGCGGTTCGGGCAAGGGCGGCCGGGTGACCAAGGAAGACGTGGTTGCCGCCGTCGAGGCCAAGAAGAACGCGCCGGCCGCCAAGCCGGCTGCCGCCGCCGCTGCAGCGCCGGTGGTCAGCGGTGCTGGCGACCGCACCGAGAAGCGCGTGCCGATGACCCGCGTGCGCGCCACCGTTGCCCGTCGTCTGGTCGAAGCCCAGTCGAACATGGCGATGCTGACCACCTTCAACGAAGTCGACATGTCCGAGATCATGGCGCTGCGTTCGAAGTACAAGGACCAGTTCGAAAAAGCCCACAACGGCACTCGCCTGGGCTTCATGTCCTTCTTCGTCAAGGCGGCTACCGAGGCGCTGAAGCGTCTGCCGGCGGTCAACGCCTCGATCGATGGCAATGACATCGTCTACCATGGCTACCAGGACATCGGCGTAGCCGTTTCCAGCGACCGTGGTCTGGTGGTTCCGGTTCTGCGTAACGCCGAACTCATGGGCCTGGCCGACATCGAAGCCGGCATCGCTGCCTATGGCAAGAAAGCCCGTGACGGCAAGCTGTCGATCGAAGAGATGACTGGCGGCACCTTCACCATCACCAACGGTGGTACCTTCGGTTCGATGATGTCGACGCCGATCGTCAACCCGCCGCAGGCTGCGATCCTGGGCATGCACAACATCATCCAGCGCCCGGTTGCCGTGAATGGCCAGGTGGTGATTCGCCCGATGATGTACCTGGCGCTGTCCTACGATCACCGCCTGATCGATGGTAAAGAAGCCGTGACCTTCCTGGTGACCATCAAGAACCTGCTGGAAGACCCGGCGCGTCTGCTGCTGGACATCTAATACACCAGCCTCAAGCTGCAAGCGCCACGCTTCAAGAGAAGCGCTCCGTCTTGCAGCTTGAAGCCCGAAGCTTGAAGCTGAAAAGGAATCTTTTATGAGCCAGAAATTCGACGTGGTAGTCATCGGTGCCGGCCCTGGCGGCTACGTGGCCGCCATCAAGGCCGCTCAACTCGGTCTCAAGACCGCGTGCATCGAGAAGTACCAGGACAAGGACGGCAAGATCGCCCTGGGCGGCACCTGCCTGAACGTCGGTTGCATTCCTTCCAAGGCGCTGCTGGACAGCTCCTGGAAGTTCCACGAAGCCCAGGACGGCTTCGCCGTTCACGGCATCAGCACCAAGGGCGTGAGCATTGACGTACCGGCCATGGTCGGTCGCAAGAACACCATCATCAAGAACCTGACCGGCGGCGTTGCCGGCCTGTTCAAGGCCAACGGCGTGACCCTGCTCGAAGGCCACGGCAAGCTGCTGGCTGGCAAGAAGGTCGAAGTCACCGACAAGGACGGCAAGACCTCCGTCGTCGAAGCCGACAACGTGATCCTGGCTTCCGGCTCGCGCCCGATCGACATCCCGCCGGCTCCGGTCGACCAGGACGTCATCGTCGACTCCACCGGTGCCCTGGAATTCCAATCGGTACCGAAGAAGCTGGGCGTCATCGGCGCTGGCGTCATCGGTCTGGAACTGGGTTCGGTCTGGGCGCGTCTGGGCGCTGAAGTAACCGTGCTGGAAGCGCTGGACAAGTTCCTGCCAGCGGCTGACGAAGCCGTTGCCAAGGAAGCCTTCAAGACCCTCACCAAGCAGGGCCTGGACATCAAGCTGGGCGCTCGCGTGACCGGCTCCGAAGTCAAGAAGAAGCAGGTTACCGTCAACTACACCGACTCGGCTGGCGAACAGAAGATCGTCTTCGACAAGCTGATCGTTGCCGTTGGCCGTCGCCCGGTGACCACCGACCTGCTGGCTTCGGACAGTGGCGTGGACCTGGACGAGCGTGGCTACATCTTCGTCGACGACCACTGCGCCACCAGCGTTCCCGGCGTTTACGCCATCGGTGACGTGGTGCGCGGCATGATGCTCGCCCACAAGGCCTCGGAAGAGGGCGTGATGGTTGCCGAGCGTATCGCCGGTCACAAGGCGCAGATGAACTATGACCTGATCCCGTCGGTCATCTATACCCACCCGGAAATCGCGTGGGTCGGTAAAACCGAGCAGCAGCTCAAGAGCGAAGGCGTTGCCGTCAACGTCGGCACCTTCCCGTTCGCCGCCAGTGGCCGTGCCATGGCAGCCAATGACACCGGCGGTTTCGTCAAGGTCATCGCCGACGCCAACACCGACCGCGTGCTGGGCGTTCACGTCATCGGCCCAAGCGCGGCCGAGCTGGTACAGCAGGGCGCCATCGGCATGGAATTCGGCACCAGTGCCGAAGACCTGGGCATGATGGTCTTCTCGCACCCGACGCTGTCCGAGGCGCTGCACGAGGCCGCGCTGGCAGTCAACGGTGGCGCGATTCACATCGCCAACCGCAAGAAACGCTAAAAGGTCGTTCGTCTGATGCCGGCCTGCGGGCCGGTGTCGTGCAGACGATTTTTCGCGAAGCAGAACCACGGTGCATGGCCCGTGCGAGGCCCAGGCCTATCGCGGAATGTGCGCCGGGCTGCCTCGAGGCAGCCACAGGTGGTGCGGCACGCGAGTGCAGCACCGATGCGCAATACCTAAACGAAGACGGTAGACAAGCATGAATCTTCACGAGTATCAGGGTAAGCAGCTGTTCGCTGAGTACGGCCTGCCCGTATCCAAGGGCTTCGCCGTAGACACCCCGGAAGAGGCCGCTGAGGCCTGCGAAAAAATCGGCGGGACCGAGTGGGTCGTCAAGGCTCAGGTACACGCTGGTGGCCGCGGTAAAGCGGGCGGTGTGAAACTGGTCAAGAGCAAGGAAGACGCCAAGGCTTTCGCTGCCAACTGGCTGGGCAAGCGCCTGGTGACCTATCAGACTGACGCCAATGGCCAGCCTGTCACCAAGATTCTGGTCGAGTCCTGCACCGACATCGCCAAGGAACTGTACCTGGGCGCGGTCGTTGACCGTTCCAGCCGCCGTATCGTGTTCATGGCTTCCACCGAAGGTGGCGTGGACATCGAGAAGATCGCTCACGAAACTCCCGAGAAGATCCTCAAGGCGACCATCGATCCGCTGGTCGGCGCGCAGCCGTTCCAGGGCCGTGAGCTGGCTTTCCAGCTGGGCCTGGAAGGCAAGCAAGTCGCTCAGTTCGCCAAGATCTTCGTAGGTCTGGCCAAGCTGTTCAAAGATCACGACCTGGCTCTGCTGGAAGTCAACCCGCTGGTCATCAAGGCCGACGGCGATTTGCACTGCCTGGACGCGAAGATCAACATCGACGCCAACGCCATGTACCGTCAGCCCAAGCTGAAGACCTTCCACGATCCGTCGCAAGACGACGCCCGTGAAGCGCATGCTGCCAAGTTCGAACTGAACTACGTTGCCCTCGAAGGCAACATCGGCTGCATGGTCAACGGTGCCGGCCTGGCCATGGGTACCATGGACATCGTCAACCTGCACGGCGGCAAGCCAGCCAACTTCCTCGACGTTGGTGGCGGCGCAACCAAGGAGCGCGTGACCGAAGCCTTCAAGATCATCCTGTCCGACAGCAACGTCGCTGCCGTTCTGGTGAACATCTTCGGCGGTATCGTTCGTTGCGACATGATTGCCGAAGGCATCATCGGTGCAGTGAAAGAAGTTGGCGTTAAGGTTCCGGTTGTCGTCCGTCTGGAAGGCAACAACGCTGAACTGGGTGCCAAGGTACTGGCCGACAGCGGCCTGAACATCATCGCGGCAACCAGCCTGACCGACGCTGCTCAGCAAGTCGTCAAAGCTGCGGAGGGCAAGTAATGAGCGTCCTGATCAATAAAGACACCAAGGTTATCTGCCAGGGTTTCACCGGCTCGCAAGGTACCTTCCACTCCGAACAAGCCATCGCCTACGGCACCCAGATGGTTGGCGGCGTGACCCCGGGCAAGGGCGGCACCACTCACCTGGGCCTGCCGGTGTTCAACACCGTGAAAGAAGCCGTCGAAGCCACTGGCGCCGACGCTTCGGTCATCTACGTTCCGGCTCCGTTCTGCAAGGACTCGATCCTGGAAGCAGCTTTCGGCGGCATCAAGCTGATCGTCTGCATCACCGAAGGCATCCCGACCCTCGACATGCTCGACGCCAAGGTCAAGTGTGACGAGCTGGGCGTTCGCCTGATCGGCCCGAACTGCCCAGGCGTCATCACGCCGGGCGAGTGCAAGATCGGCATCATGCCAGGTCACATCCATCTGCCAGGCAAGGTAGGCATCGTGTCGCGTTCCGGCACCCTGACCTATGAAGCCGTCAAGCAGACCACCGACGCCGGCTTCGGCCAGTCCACCTGCGTGGGCATCGGTGGCGACCCGATTCCGGGTTCGAACTTCATCGACATCCTGAAGCTGTTCCAGGAAGATCCGAAGACCGAAGCGATCGTCATGATCGGCGAGATCGGCGGTTCGGCTGAAGAAGAAGCGGCTGCCTACATCAAGGCCAACGTCACCAAGCCTGTAGTTTCCTACATCGCTGGCGTTACCGCTCCTCCCGGCAAGCGCATGGGCCATGCTGGCGCCATCATCTCCGGCGGCAAAGGCACTGCAGACGAGAAATTCGCTGCGCTGCAGGACGCTGGCGTGAAGACCGTGCGTTCCCTGGCTGACATCGGCAAGGCCCTGGCCGAGCTGACCGGTTGGGAAGTGAAGAAGGCGTAAGCCATTCTGACCTGCAAAGAAGGCCACCCTCGGGTGGCCTTCTTTTTTGCCGGTAGAAATGTTGCCCAGGCGACAGCGTATTACAGCCAGCCGTCAGCCGGGCTGGAACGGACAGAGCGTTTGCGGCAAAATCGTTAGCCTTGCAACTAATGGGTTTTCGTCTCTATCCGAAACGGGCCCGCAACAAGGTTCGCGCCACAAGGGCGAACGACGTTTCCCTCTATCCATCGGGATTCCCTCTCTCAACTCCGTTTTAGTGATGTGGTATTTCCTTAGATGACTTCCTTGAAAAGCCAGGACGTGCTCGCCCTGGGGTTCATGACGTTCGCCCTGTTCGTTGGGGCCGGCAACATCATTTTTCCGCCTATCGTCGGCCTGCAGGCCGGGCCGCATGTCTGGCTGGCTGCATTGGGCTTCCTGATCACCGCTGTCGGCCTGCCGGTCATCACCCTGGTCGCCCTGGCCAAGGTCGGTGGCGCCATGGACGCCCTGAGCACGCCCATCGGCCGTGCCGCGGGCGTGGTGCTGGGCGTGGTCTGCTACCTGGCAGTCGGTCCGCTGTTCGCCACGCCGCGCACCGCCACGGTGTCGTTCGAAGTGGGGCTGGCGCCGCTGACCGGTGAAAGCCCGCTGGCTCTGTTCGTCTACAGCCTGGTGTACTTCGCCATCGTGCTGGGCGTGTCGCTCTATCCCGGTCGGCTGCTCGATACGGTCGGCCGCGTGCTCGGGCCGATGAAGATTCTCGCGCTGCTGATCCTCGGCGGCACGGCGTTCGTGCTGACGCCCGATGGCGTGGGTTCGGCGACCGCGGCCTACCAGGCAGCGCCATTCTCCCAGGGCTTCATCAATGGCTACCTGACCATGGATACCCTGGGTGCGCTGGTGTTCGGCATCGTGATCGTCAACGCCATTCGTTCGCGCGGTGTCACCTCACCGCAGTTGATCACCCGTTACGCGATCATCGCCGGGCTGATTGCCGGCGTCGGCCTGGCGCTGGTTTACATCAGTCTGTTCCGCCTCGGTGCCGGCAGCCACAGCATCGCCGAAGGTGCCAGCAATGGTGCCGCCGTGCTGCATGCCTATGTGCAGCACACTTTCGGCGGACTGGGCAGCGGCTTTCTGGCGGTGCTGATTTCCCTGGCATGCCTGGTCACCGCGGTCGGCCTGACCTGCGCCTGCGCGGAGTACTTCAGCCGCCTGGTGCCGATGTCCTACCGCAGCCTGGTGATCATCCTGGCGGCATTCTCGCTGCTGGTGTCGAACCTGGGCCTGACCAAGCTGATCCAGATTTCCGTGCCGGTACTCACGGCCATCTATCCGCCGTGCATCGTGCTGATTGCGCTGAGCTTCTGCTGGGGGCTGTGGCATGCGGCAGCCCGCGTCGTCGGCCCGGTGATGCTGGTGGCAACGCTGTTCGGCATCGTCGATGGCTTGAAAACGGCGGGCCTGGATGGCTGGCTGCCGGGCTGGCTGAACAGCCTGCCGCTGGCCGAGCAGGGCCTGGCGTGGCTGCTGCCATCGGCGCTGATGCTGGCGCTCGCCAGTGGCTACGACTGGCTGCGGGGCAAGCCGCAGGAAGTGCTGGCCTGAGCCAGGACGGGTAACCGAAAGCCGCTCCCGGGAGCGGCTTTTTAGTGCCTGGCGTGGCTATAATCCGCGGGTCTGCCGCCGACTCCAGCTTGTTGAAGAGGAGGGCGCGATCACCGGCAGGCCCCCGCACTACAAGGAATTTGCATGTCCATCAGCCAAGACTACCTCCACCACCTGATTGCCGCCTGCTGGTTCGTCCTGTGCTGGGCGGGTTACACCCGTTATGCCCATGCCAAGGGCCGCACCACACCCTGCCTGGCCAGCGTGCTGCACCTGTATCGCGAGGACTGGATGCGCCGCATGCTGCTGCGCGAAAACCGTATCGCCGACGCCAACGTGATCGGCAATCTCGAACGTAATGCCTCGTTCTTCGCCTCCAGCACGCTGATCATCCTGGCCGGTATTCTTACCGTGCTGGGCGCCTCGGATCGCGCGGTGTCGCTGCTCGCCGACCTGCCGTTCGTGCAGTCGGCCAGCCGCGGCATTTCCGAGGTCAAGCTGCTGTGCCTGGGCGTGGTGTTCGTCTACGCGTTCTTCACCTTCAGCTGGTGCATGCGCCAGTACAACTTCGCCGCCGTGCTGGTGGGCTCGGCGCCGATGATCGGTGAGCGCCACGTGACCGAGCAGGAGCGCAAGGCCTTCGCCGAGCGCACCGCCCGAGTGATCTCGATGGCGGCCAACCAGTTCAACTACGGCCTGCGTGCCTATTATTTCGGCATGGCCACCCTGGCGTGGTTCATCAACCCCTGGTTCTTCATGCTGGTGAGCGCAGGGGTCGTGGTGGTGCTCTACCGCCGCGAATTCCACTCGGATGTTCTCGAGGTCATGGTCTACACACAAACGCCGACCTTCGAGCCGGCCAAGGAGAAAAGCGAGTGAGCATTCCATTCTGGTGCATCTTCATCAGCGCGCTGCTGATCTTCATCGCCAAGGCGCCGCTGGCCAGGGCGATGAAGCAGGAAGGCGGCACGTACGACAATCATCACCCACGGGCCCAGCAGGCGCGCCTGACCGGTTTCGGCGCGCGGGCATTGGCGGCGCATCAGAACAGCTTCGAAGCCTTCCCGCTGTTTGCGGTAGCCGTGCTGATGGCCCACGTCACCCAGAGCAGCGGCTGGCTGGTGGACTGGCTGGCGGTGATCTTCGTGATCGCGCGGGTGTTGTATCTGATTTTCTACTGGGCCGATCTGCACTGGCAGCGCAGCCTGGTATGGGCAGTGGGGATGGTGTGTACGCTGCTGCTGATGCTGACACCAGCGATGCGTTGAGGCAGGGAAGGAGCAGGGGAAGGCAGGAGGGCATTACCCGCAGCGCGCTGCGGGTAACGTGAAACTGTCAGCTTATTGCTGTTGCTGATTCGGCGCAGCCGGGGCGGCCGGATCTGCAGGGGCTGCCGGCTCGGCAGGTGCAGGAGTCGTCGGCGGAGTTTGCGCCTCTTCCTGTTGCTCGTTGGCACGCTCCTGAGCGGCTTCGGCTTCTTTCTGAGCAGCTTCGTTGCTCTCTTGTGCCGCGTCGTTCATGGACTCTTGAGCTTCGGTACGGGATTCCTGAGCTTCTTGAGCTTTGTTTTCGGAGGGCTTGTCACAGGCCGCAAGGCCCAGCGTGGCAGCCAGCATGAAGGCGTAAGCGACTGATTTTTGCATGGTGGTGTTTCTCCTTAGGGTGAATGCCATTACCGTTTTTCGAGGCGCCAAGGGCGGGATAAGTTCACTGACTTTGCATCAATGCTCTTTTTTGTCCCGCTCGATCCCGTGAAAGCACCAATCCAGGGCCCGCCACGAAAAGCGAAAAGGCTCGACGCGTCGGTGGAACCTGGGCGACGCGAGCATTATCGTGGCGCTTTTGCGCGGCTGATCGACGCCAGTTACCGATCTAAGGAAATCGAATGGATGCGTTGTTGATCCTGGGTGGCCTGCTGCTGATCCTCGTCGGCCTGGTGCTGTTGGTGATGCGTGGCTTCGCCACCAGCCTGCTGTGGGGCTGGGCATGCCTGTTGCCGCCGTTGACGCTGCTGTTCATCGTGCGCCACTGGCGTCGGGCCAAGCAGCCGCTGGGCTGCTGCGCCCTGGGCATGATTCCCCTGATCGTCGGGCTGGCGGTGATGGCCGGGCAGGATCCGCAGCGCCTGGAAGCCATCATCGGGCTGCAGTGGCTGCACACCGAGCAGCCGGCATCGGGTGAGTTGGACATTCAGCTGCATGGCCAGCTCAAGGGCGAGCCCTTCGCGCCCCAGGAAGGTGAGCTCGTCGATGGCGTGCTCAGCCTGCGCGAGGGCCAGGATTTCTTCGCGCGTCGCGAGTTGAGCATTCGCGGTCTGCCAGTGGGCGCCGACGGCTTGCGGCTGGATGTACTGCCCGATGATCCGGGGCAATTGCCGGAAGTCGAGCTGAGCTGGTTGTCGCCCGACCAGGAGCTGCCCGAGGCCCGTCAGCTCAAGGGTGGCTATACCCTGCACCTGGACCTGCATCCCGAGGAGCCGAACCGCCTGGTGGGCGAATTCCATCTGGTGTTGCCGGCGCAGTTCCAGACCACCCTGACCGGCAAGGTCGAGCTGTTTCGCAACGGCTTGCGCTACCAGCAGGGCAAGGTCGATCGCACGGTCGATTCGGCCGATACCCTG